>Ga0255341_1001546_pt1 | contig 32014 bp, 26 predicted proteins | sample wastewater_treat_8_FD_192418 | JGI IMG/M metagenome (GOLD analysis project Ga0255341, IMG submission 192418) | Wastewater microbial communities from Lulu Island WWTP, Vancouver, Canada - plant12 | ecosystem: Engineered > WWTP > Wastewater > Unclassified | place: Canada: Vancouver, British...
GAATCAAGATGAAAAGCCTTTTTGATTAAATCTTCACCATACCCGGTTACACAACTTCCGAGTACATTCATTTCCATTCCGGCTTCCTGCGTTTGCTCAAACAGTTTTCTTAGTCCAACAGTTACAGCTTGCAAGGAAAACCCCTTATTTTTAGTGTAATAATGATAGAAAACCCTGGAATTTTCGTCAGTGGCAATGATTTTTGTTGTGGTTGAACCACTATCGATACCGATAAAACAATTCGGATTCTTAATGTCTTTTATGTCAATCCTGGGAAATTGATATTCTTCTTTGGATTTTAGCCATTCGGCGTACTCCTGTTGATCATTAAAAAGTGGTTTTAATTGATTATGAGTGTCTTTTAAAACTGTTTTTACTTCTTTATTAAATATTGAAAGATATTCGGACAATAATTTGCTCTCTTGCTGGTCGCTTGCGATGATAGCTGCACCCCAGGCAGGGGTTACTTCAGGATTTTCAGAAATCACAATTTCCGAATTGTCCATTTTAATTTCATCGATAAATGCTTTTCGCAAATATGGAATAAATGTGAATGGGCCACCACAAAGAAAAACTTTCCCCTCTGGCTCATATCCTCTTGCTAAAGAAGTGATTACCTGCATACTTACTGCCCGAAAAACCGATGCGGCTATATCAGCTTTACTGATATTTCGGGCAAGTAGATTTTGTACATCTGTTTTTGAAAAAACTCCACAACGGGAAGCAATCGGATAGATTGTTTCGGCTTGTTCAGCCAATGAATTAAACTCATTCATACTAACATTGAGCAATGTAGCCATTTGGTCAATAAATGAGCCTGTTCCGCCTGCACAACTTCCGTTCATCCGAATATCGGGCGTTTTGCCGGATTTGAAAAAAATCATTTTGGAATCCTCGCCGCCTATATCTACAAATGTCTTTATTTCAGGAAATTGACGTGAAATAACTTCGCAGGAAGCTACTACTTCCTGAACAAAAGGAACTTTATAACGCTCGGCTATTCCCATTCCGGCTGAACCGGTTATACAAAGTTTGACAGGGCAATCACCAATTTTATCCAATATATCAGATAAAATCTCTTTCAAATTTCCTAAAATATCAGCGTAATGCCGGCGGTAATCTTTGTAAATGATTGTATTTTGAAGATCAGACACTACCACCTTGATGGTTGTAGAACCGGCATCCAATCCTATGTTGATTAAGGGTGTTTTAAACTTATGCGCTGAATAATTTATATGTGTGAGTGATGAGTTCATGGAGTTTATCGCGGTAACTGGTGCGTTTTTTAAGCAATTAATTCAATTTACAGTTTGGCCCATTGATTTCGCACTTAAAAACAGGAGTAAAACCTGTTTCATATTTTCCAAATGATTCCGATGATAGGCTTCTATTTTACTTTTTTCGTTAAGAAAAAATTCCTGAATAAACGGGTCCATTAAATACGGAACAAAGAGTAGCCCGTAGAAAAGAATAAATAATTCTTCAATAGGTAGTTGTTTGATGTTCTTATTTTCTTCTTCATGCTTGAGCATTGTACGTAAAAGTTGCAGGTATTTTTTTACTTTCGGATTTGTATTGACAAAATCGAAAAGTGTCTGAGGATTCCGTTGTATCTCCATTAAAATAAAGCGAGGCACTACATTATTACGGCTCAAAAAATCGGCATATACATCAATAATATCCAGAAAACGCTCCTGAAAACTGAGACTGTCTTTGCTTAACAAACTTTCAAAGTGTGGAATGATATCTTCTAAAATTTCTTCAATAATCTTGTAAAACAGATTCTCTTTGGTGCGATAATAATAATTTAAGGCTGTTCTGCTAATACCGGCCGTATCTGCAATATCCCGCATTTTTGCTTTTTCAAGCCCTTTTTCTAAAAATACTTGTTTAGCAGCTTCTATTATTTTTACCTCAGATTCTTTTAACTGGCTCATTTTATTTTATTTAATAATCCTGACATTAGAGTTTGACAGCAGTGTCAAGTTAATGCTTCTATTTGAATTGACAAAAAAAAAGCTACTTAAAAGAATAGGCTCTTTTTGGGGGATTATAATAATTCATTTCTGTCCCCATTAATTTTTTATGCCTATTAACTATTTGAAATTTAATTAATTACATTTTATTACGATTTTTCAATTTTCACATTTGCAGTCATGGAAAAAATCTGTAAGTATCCGACTGAAATAATAAAAATAAGGGAGGGAGGGGTAGGGGGCTACTGCAAAAGGTTTCCTCCAATCAAGAATTCAGATTATAAATCAGATAACTGCATAACTTTATCAATAATCCGAATAAGCATTTTTTACGGGATAATAAACATTTAATTTAACAGATATTTGTTATTTTTGAGTTCTTTATGTGTATTGATCCATAAATAAATATATATCTAAAGAAATGAAAACCTTGAAATTTGCAGTAATTCTATTTATTGCATCAGCCATTTTCACAGGCTGTAAAGAAAAAAATCCCATCCTTACTATCGATGGTGGTCAAATCACCGGTGTTGAAACTGACAATCCTGAAGTGCTCATTTACAAAGGCATTCCTTACGCAGCTCCTCCTGTTGGCGATTTACGCTGGCGTGAACCGCAACCTGTTATTCCCTGGTCCGGTGTAAAAACATGTGATACCTTCGGTGCTGCTGCTCCACAGAAACTGACCGATCCGGGATCATTTTACGATAAGGAGTTCTATGCCCAGAGTCCCCATGTAAAGAACGAAGATTGCCTGTACCTCAATGTATGGACACCTGCTGCAGGTAAGGTAAAAGCTGGCCTGCCCGTTGCAATGTGGATTCACGGAGGAGCTTACAGGAACGGTTTCGGTCATGAAGATGAATTTGACGGAGTTGCCTGGGCTGAACACGGTGTCATACTGGTTACGATCAACTATCGCCTTGGTATACTTGGTTTTCTTTCTCATCCTGAACTGACTGCTGAAAGTTCAAACAATTTTTCCGGGAACTACGGTATACTTGACCAGATTGCTGCCCTTAAATGGATCAAAGCCAATATTGCCCAGTTTGGAGGCAATCCGGATAATGTAACTGTTTTCGGACAAAGTGCGGGAGCAGGCAGCGTTCAGACACTTGTTGCATCACCCCTTACCAAAGGTCTAATCCATCGTGCAATCATACAAAGCGGTGGCGGTATCGGCAGCCGGCCGGGCACAATCCTTGCCGATGCAGAACAGTCAGGCGAGAGCATAATGCGATTCTATGGCTGTTCTACACTTAGCGAAATGCGTGCAGTAGCGGCAGAAGAATTCGGGGATTTTGAGAACCGTACCCAGGATTTTATGAAAGCTGAAAAGAGAATGGCTTCTCTGGGACCGGTAGTAGATGGTTACGTTCTGAATGAAAGCTTCAGCGATGCTGCAAAAAACGGTAATTTGGCTGATATTCCATACATTATCGGAGGAACTATTGTAGATATGAGAGGCAATAGTAAACCTGTGGAGGACTTTTGCCTGGTCCGCGAAGAGCAGGGTGGAAAAGCTTATGCATACCAATTCGCACGTCCTTTGCCGGGTGATGATGCCGGAGCATTCCACTCTTCAGAGTTATGGTTTGTATTTCACACTCTGGATCGTTGCTGGCGCCCCCTGACACAAGGCGATGAAGCCTTAAGCCAGTATATGGTTGACTGTTGGACTGATTTTGCAAAGTACGGTGACCCTAATGGAAAAGGAGAGGAGAAATGGAAACCTTATACGAAAAGCTCTCCTGATTTCATGCTTTTCACAACTGATGAAACAATAAACATTTCATCAATGGGTAAACCGTTAAGCCCAACTACAAAATAAATTCTTTAATAGCTACTTATTGGTCAGGGGAATCCTGAATCCTGCTGATATGCTGTGAATAATCGGTATATTATCTTCAGCAATGAACATAGGATTGTATTCTCCGAACAGATAGAGATCAGGTAACTTACTGAATGGGTTCAGTTTCAATCCGACCGGCACATTGATACTGAACCATTTTTCGTTACCTGTCGATAGCAGGTTTATGCCTACACCACCTCCGGCATAAAAACCAATCCCGTTTGATGTAAAAAGTGATGCCAGACAATAAACCTGTGTAATCCCTCTGTCACTGTGCAACCAGTCTGACTGGCTGTAATCACGTGTATTAACCCTGAATTCTCCCCATATCCTGCTATCTGCAGGACTGTAGGAAAGGGCAAGAGTATTTCCATCGGTATTGTATCCCACTCCAATTTGTGCATTGGCAGAAATAGTCAGAAAAAATAAAATAATAAAACTTGAGATTAACTTTCTTTTCATAAGATTATGATTATTGGTTTAAAACAAATATACCATAGACATCCTTTTCGCAGGAAATGACAATAAGGGAAAGTATAAAAAATGCCGGTAAACCCCCTTTTCTTTACTTTCATTAGCTGTGAGATTATCATGTAAAGATAATGTTATTCCTTCCAATTTTCATGCTACAGGAACTACAATGTTCAATAATTTATTGACATTTGAATTTCTAAATATAATTTTGTGCATTCGTTAAAAATGAAATGAAAGCGGAAATAATTACAATTGGCGATGAATTGCTTATTGGGCAGACAATTGATACAAATTCGGCCTGGATAGGAGCAGAATTAAGCCAGGCAGGCTTTGATATCTGCCGGAAAATTTCAATACATGATAAAAGAGAAGATATTCTGGATGCAGTAAGTGAAGCTGTTTCAAAATATGATATAGTACTTATAACCGGCGGTCTGGGGCCAACAAGTGATGATATTACCAAACAAACTCTCTGCGACATATTCGACGGGACCCTTGTCGTAAATACTACAGTGCTCTCTATGATAAATGAGATGATGCTTCGCAGAGGCATCCCGATGAATGAGATTAACAGAAAACAGGCAGAAGTTCCTGATTCATGCAGGGTGCTGTATAACAAAATGGGCACTGCTCCGGGAATGTGGTTTGAAAAGGAAGGAACCATTTTTATTTCATTGCCCGGGGTGCCTGATGAAATGAAATATATTATGAATGAGCATGTCCTGCCTGAACTAAAAATACGGTTTCATTCTCAGGTTGTAATTCATAGAAATATAATGACTTATGGAACATCTGAATCAAGACTGGCTGAAATACTTACCGGTTTTGAGAAATCCCTTCCGGCAGCAATTAAGCTTGCATATCTTCCTTCATATGGCATTATCAAATTGAGACTGACGGGCACAGGTCAAAGCAAAGAAGTTGTTGAAAATATTGTAAATGAACAGGTTATAAAATTATATTCAATAATTCCACAATTCATTTACAGTGAAATTGATGAGCAGATCGAGAATTACATCGCTAATCTTCTGAAGGAACGTAAGCTGACAATCTGCACTGCAGAGAGCTGCACAGGAGGCAAGATAGCCCAGATGCTTACAAGTATCCCCGGAAGTTCACAATACTATAAAGGATCGGTTATTGCATATGACAACGGTATAAAGACCAGCTTCTTGAATGTTCCGGAAGAGATGATGGCTGACTATGGTGCTGTAAGTGAACAAGTTGCTGCAAAAATGGCAATTGAAGTACGTAAAAAATTTAATACGGATTATTCAGTTGCTACTTCAGGCATAGCCGGACCTGAAGGAGGAAGTGAATTTAAACCTGTCGGAACAGTTTATATAGCAGTAAGTTCTGATAATGGAGTGATTACAGAAAGATATGTTTTCAGCAAAGACAGGATATCGAATATCAACCGGTTTTCAATTGCCTCACTGAACCTCCTCAGAAAACAGATATTGCAATCTGTAGAACCAGATTAACATATCTGATAAAAAAGTCAACTTATAATTTGGTTAATCAGATTAAAATCCTTTTCTTTGCGCTTCATTTTATAGGACATTTTAAGCACAAAAAACAGAATAAAACAATGTCGAAAATTTGTCAGGTAACAGGGAAGAAGGTGATGGTGGGTAATAATGTATCTCACTCAAAAAGAAGGACAAAGAGAAAATTTTATCCAAATCTGTTTAAGAAAAAATTTTTTCTGCCCGAAGAAGAAAGGTGGATTACGCTTAAGATTTCAGCAGCCGGTATCCGGTTGATAAATAAGAAAGGTCTCACTGCCACTCTCACAGAAGCAAAGAGAAAAGGCTACATTTTGAATTATTAATAAGATCAGGAAATGGCTAAGAAGGCAAAAGGAAACAGACTGCAGGTAATCCTGGAATGTACCGAACATAAAGAAAGTGGTGTTCCGGGAACGTCAAGATATATTACGACAAAAAACAGGAAAAACACTCCTGACAGGTTGGAAAGAAGGAAATATAATCCGATCCTGAAGAAATATACAATTCACAGAGAAATTAAGTAATACAGGCATAAAATGGCAAAGAAAGTTGTTGCAACACTAAAGACGGGTTCTGGCAAGGCCTTTACGAAATGTATTAAGATGTCAAAGTCAGACAAGACCGGATCCTACCAATTCAAAGAAGAAATAGTCCACAATGATCGCATTAAGGATTTTTTCGGAAAGAATTAATCGGACGAGTTTAACAAAAAGATATTCAAAGCTTTCTTCATGATGAGGAAAGCTTTTTTTATATTTGTCTAATTTAATTTTCAGAATAATGACTTTACTTGGTTTTTTTTCAAAGGAAAAAAAGGAAAATCTTAATAAGGGACTTGAAAAGACCAAGGAATCAGTGTTCTTAAAACTTTCAAGGGCCGTAGTAGGCAAATCAAAGGTTGATGATGAAGTGCTGGATAATCTTGAGGAGGTACTTGTTTCATCTGATGTAGGAGTCGCTACAACAGTGCGCATCATTGAAAGGATTGAGGAGCGGGTCGCCAGGGATAAATATTTAAATACTAATGAACTGAATAGTATTTTAAAACAAGAGATCGCATCGCTTCTGGAGGAGAACAATAGTAGTGAAGATTCTGACTTTTCATCCCCGCTTAAAAACAAACCTCATGTAATAATGATTGTTGGAGTCAACGGCACGGGAAAAACAACAACTGTTGCAAAACTGGCCTACCAGTACAAGATAAACGGAAAGAAAGTACTCCTGGGTGCAGCAGATACCTTCAGGGCTGCAGCCATAGACCAGCTCCAGATATGGGCCGACAGGGCAGAGGTGCCAATTGTAAAACAACAAATGAAATCCGACCCTGCATCAGTTGCTTTTGATACACTTAAATCAGCAGTAGCAGGCAACTATGATGTTGCTATTATAGATACGGCAGGTCGCTTGCATAATAAAATCAATCTGATGAATGAACTGGCAAAAATAAGAAGGGTCATGGATAAAGTTGTCCCGGATGCCCCTCATGAGGTGCTTCTCGTTCTGGATGGATCAACCGGACAGAATGCATTCGAACAGGCACGCGAATTCATGTCATCAACAAATATTACGGGAATCGCTATCACAAAACTTGACGGAACTGCTAAAGGAGGTGTTGTTATCGGGATTTCGGATCAGTTCAAAATTCCGGTTAAATATATCGGGATCGGAGAAAAAATAGAAGATCTCCAGATTTTCAACCGGACAGAATTCGTTGATTCCCTATTTAATTGAATAAATATTTCATCTCCCTGCCATACTGAAAGCAAATAATACCTGCATCTTTTACAAAGAATACGGAAGGCAGATCAATCTGACATGAAAAAAAACAAAATCAACCTTATAACTCTAGGCTGCTCCAAAAATACGGTCAGTTCCGAGAAACTTCTAAAACAACTTCAGAATGGCGGATATGAAATCGAGCATGACTCAAACGATACTGATGCTAGTACAATAATAATAAATACCTGCGGTTTCATAAATGATGCAAAGGAGGAAAGCATAGATACAATACTCAGCTATGTTTGCAAAAAAGAGAAAAGACTTATTGACAAAATATATGTAATGGGGTGTTTATCTGAGCGGTACATGGAGGAGTTGAAAGCTCAGATCCCGGAAGTAACAAAGTATTTTGGAGTAAATGACACTGGCAGAATTCTCAAAGAAATGGGTGTTCACTTCAGGGATGACCTTTCGGAGATGCGAATACTCACCAATCCCGGCCATTATGCATATCTGAAAATATCGGAGGGCTGTGACAGGAATTGTGCTTTCTGTGCAATACCCCTTATACGGGGCAGATATATATCCCGGCCTCTTGAAGATATTATAAAGGAGGCTCAATATCTTGCTGATTCAGGAGTTAAGGAACTCATACTTGTAGCTCAGGACTTGAGTTATTACGGGCTTGATCTCTATAAGAAGCAGAAATTGCCTGATCTTATAACCGGACTCCTTAAAATTGAAAGCCTCGAATGGATAAGACTCCATTATCTCTATCCTGCAGGCTTTCCTGAGGAGATCATTCCTCTTATGAAAGATAATAAGCGAATATGTAATTATATTGATTTGCCTGTTCAGCATATCAGTGACAGAATGCTTGGCATAATGAAAAGATCACATAAGCGCAGGGATACTGAAAGCATTCTGAATAAAATCAGAAAGGAGATACCGGACGCTGCAATACGCACAACCCTTATAGCAGGTCACCCGGGTGAAACAGAAGAAGATTTTCTTGAACTTAAAGAGTTTGTCAGAGATTTCCGTTTTGACCGACTGGGAATTTTTGCATATTCACACGAAGAAGATACATATTCATACACACATTATGAAGATGAGATAGCTCAAGAGCTTAAGGAAGAAAGAGTTGCTGAAATTATGGAAATACAGCAATCAATTTCTGCGGAACTTAATGAAAAATTTGAGGGACAAATAATGAAGGTTCTTATAGACAGCAGGGAAGGGAACCATTTTATCGGCAGAACGGAATATGACTCACCTGAAATCGATCAGGAGGTGCTCATTCCGGCTGAATACAATGTCACACCCTGCAACTTTTACAATGTAAAGATCACCTCGGCTAATGAATTCGATCTGTTTGGGAAGCTGAGCTAATTTTTTCCCTGTTCTTCTCCTGGTTCCTTTTTTTTCTGGATCCTGATCTTTATCTCCGACTTAGCGCTGTTGAATCCGACATTTATTATATCACCTTCTCCCGGCATGGATTTTATGAGAATTTCTGCCATGGGATCTTCAAGATACTTCTGTATCGTTCGTTTCAGGGGTCTGGCCCCGTATGTTGCATCAAATCCTTTCTCGGCTATGAAATTCCTTGCTGCCGGGGCAATCTTAAGTTGATAGCCAAGCGATTTTACTCTTTCGTAAAGGCTCTTGAGTTCAAGGTCAATTATTTTATTTATATCTTCCCTGCCCAGCGAGTTAAACATTATCACATCATCAATCCTGTTAAGGAATTCCGGTGCGAATGTTTTCCGCAAAGCTTTTTGAAGGATGCTTTTTGTATGCTCATCTCTTGAAGCTTTCCTTGCCTGGGTGTCAAAACCGATTCCATGGCCGAATTCAGCAATCTGCCTGGTACCTATATTGGATGTGAGTATAACAATTGTATTCCTGAAGTCAACCTTTCTGCCAAGGCTGTCGGTAAGCTGACCTTCATCAAGCACCTGCAGCAGGATATGAAAGATATCCGGATGGGCTTTCTCAATTTCATCAAGAAGTACAACTGAATAAGGTTTTCTTCTAACTCTTTCCGTAAGCTGGCCACCTTCTTCGTATCCGACATATCCGGGAGGTGCTCCCACAAGGCGGGATACTGAGAATTTTTCCATATACTCGCTCATATCTATTCTGACAAGGTTATCTGTCGTATCAAAGAGGAATTCAGTCAGCACTTTTGCCAGTTGCGTTTTTCCAACACCGGTTGGGCCCAGAAAAATAAAAGTTCCAATTGGCTTATTTGGATCTTTCAATCCTGCTCTGTTTCTCTGAATGGATTTGACGACCTTCTGAATAGCTTCATCCTGCCCGATAACGCTGCCCTTAAGCTCATCAGCCATTTTCAGAAGCCTTGTTCCTTCAGTCTGTGCTATCCGTTGAACAGGTACTCCTGTCATCATTGCAACCACTTCTGCAACTTTGTCAGCATCAACAATTTCTCTGTTAACAGCCAGTTCTTTTTCCCATTTCCTTTTCTCAATTTCTATTGCATCCAGCAAATCCTTTTCACGGTCACGAAAACTTGCAGCTTTTTCAAAATTTTGATTTTTTACAGCTGTCATTTTTTCCTTATTTGTGTCCTCCAGATGCTTCTCAAGAGAAAGAATCTTTTCCGGAACTACAATATTAGAGATATGCACCCTTGAACCTGATTCGTCGAGAGCATCGATTGCCTTATCCGGCAGATGTCTGTCTGAGATATAACGGTTTGTCAGTTTCACGCAAGCTTCGATAGCATCAGGAGTATAAATCACATTATGATGTTCTTCATATCTTTCTTTAATATTTTGCAGAATAAGGATAGTTTCATCTATTGTTGTGGGATCAACAAGTACCTTCTGAAATCTTCTCTCCAGGGCGCCATCCTTTTCAATATGCTGCCTGTATTCATCAAGAGTTGTTGCTCCGATGCATTGTATCTCGCCTCTGGCAAGTGCAGGCTTCAGCATATTTGCAGCATCGAGTGATCCGGTTGCTCCACCAGCTCCGACTATCGTATGTATTTCATCGATGAACAAAATAATATTGTCATTCTTTGAAAGCTCATTTAGTATGGCCTTCATTCTCTCTTCAAACTGCCCCCGGTATTTTGTACCGGCAACTATTGAGGCCAGATCAAGCGCCACAACTCTTTTGTTAAACAGAACCCTTGAAACATTCTTCTTTGTTATCCTAAGGGCAAGACCCTCAGCTATAGCTGATTTCCCGACACCCGGTTCACCTATAAGAACAGGATTGTTCTTTTTTCTTCGTGACAATATCTGGGCAAGTCTTTCAATTTCTCTTTCCCTTCCAACAACAGGGTCAAGTCGTCCTTCTTCTGCAGCCTTTGTAAGGTCTATCCCGAAATTATCGAGAACAGGAGTATCTGAAGATGATTTTGCAGAAGAAGGATTAGCGGCAGGACCTCTGCCCTGACCACCGAAACCCTGTGCCTCCTCATCTTCGTCACGCGGATAATCAACCTTTGCACTTGGGAAACTTGCTTCAACCATCTTCCTTACAGACTGATAATCAATGTTCAATTCTGAAAGAAACCTTGTAACAAGAGTATTTTCGTCCTTCAAAATAGCCAGAAGCAGATGCTCTGACTCAATAACAGGACTTTTAAGGGCTTTAGCCTCAAGATAAACAAGCTTCAAAATTCTTTCAGTGCTTCTCAATAACGGTAGTACTTCATTGTCTGCCACTATAACCGGACTTTCAACCTTAATGCTTTTCTCAAGTGAACCCTTAAGAACCATAAGATCAATACCCTGATTTATAAGAATTTCAACAGCAATACCTTCTCCATCCCTTAAAATCCCAAGAAATAAATGTTCCGGACTTATATGACTGTTTCCCAGTCTGATTGCTTCTTCCTTGCTATATCCAAGTATATCTTTTACTCTCTGTGAAAATTGTGAATCCATATCAACTTTAATCAACCATAAATATTAAAAAGTACCCAAACGCCGTCATTATGTCAGTCCTCGTCGGACAATCATTCTTTTAACAGCCATTGTAAAGGTACTCCATGTACTTTTTAAGTATGGCAATTTTCATGCCCATTTATGAACAATGGGTGTTAAAAATTCACCATTTATTTATCTCAAAATTACTCAAATAATCACTATTTTCGTAATTCAAATTACCGAAAGGATTTATTGTATTACAACTAATTAATTATTAATATTTTATGGCAGAACGAGAAAGGGTAGTTCAGGTAAATATTGAGGAGGAAATGAAGTCGGCTTACATCGATTACTCGATGTCTGTCATTGTTTCGCGAGCCTTACCTGATGTGCGGGATGGTCTTAAGCCGGTTCACCGGCGTGTGCTTTTCGGAATGTCGGAATTGGGTGTTCTTTCAAACCGGGCTTATAAAAAATCTGCAAGAATAGTGGGGGAGGTGCTGGGTAAATACCATCCGCACGGCGACTCTTCTGTATATGAAGCCATGGTGCGATTGGCTCAGGACTGGTCAATGAGATACCCGCTTATTGATGGGCAGGGAAACTTCGGATCAGTCGATGGCGATAGCCCCGCAGCAATGCGATATACTGAAGCAAGGCTAAGGAAGATAGCGGAAGAAACCCTGGCTGATATAGACAAGAATACGGTTGATTTTCAGCCTAACTTTGATGATTCGCTATCCGAACCTGTTGTGTTGCCAACAAGGATCCCGAACCTGCTCGTTAATGGTGCGTCTGGGATAGCTGTTGGAATGGCAACAAATATGGCTCCTCATAATCTTGGGGAAGTCGTTGATGCCACAATAGCATATATAGATAACAATGATATCACTTCTGAGGAAATTCTGACATATATCAAGGGACCTGATTTTCCAACAGGTGGAATAATATACGGGGCTCAAGGAATAAAGGATGCCTGCGAAACTGGCAGGGGACGAATAGTTGTCAGGGCAAAAACCGAAATAGAACTGACGCATTCAGGACGTGAATGTATTGTTGTCACAGAAATACCCTACATGGTTAACAAGGCTGAGATGATCCGGAAAATCGCAGATCTGATCAACAAGAAAAAACTTGAAGGGATCTCTTATATTAATGACGAATCGGACCGCAACGGCATGCGGATAGTGATTATCCTTAAAAAGGATGCGAGCGCAAATGTAGTTCTCAATAACCTTTTCAAATATTCCTCATTGCAGACTACATTCAATGTCAATAATATTGCTCTTGTAAGAGGAAGACCCAGGACACTCAACACCAAAGATCTTATTTCATATTTTGTTAAACACAGGCATGAAATAGTTATCAGAAGAACACAATTTGATCTTGATCAGGCTGAAAAGCGAGCGCATATTCTGGAGGGATTAATAATTGCCAGTGATAATATTGATGAGGTAATTGCAATCATAAAATCATCCTCAACACCAGACGAGGCAAGGGAAAAACTTATGGAACGTTTCAGCCTTTCAGATATCCAGGCAAGGGCCATAGTTGAAATGAGACTGAGACAGCTTACCGGTCTTGAGCAGGATAAGTTACGTGCTGAATATAAAGAGGTAATGGAGCAGATTGAGTACTTTAAAAAAGTACTGGCAAGTGTCGAACTCCAGATGAAAATAATAAAGGACGAACTGATTGAAATAAAAGAAAAATATGGTGACAAAAGGCGTACTCAGATAATCCCGAATGCCGAAGAATTCAATCCAGAGGATTTTTATCCTGATGATGAAATGGTGATCACAATTTCGCATATGGGATATATAAAAAGGACCCCTCTTACTGAATTCAGAAGGCAGAACAGGGGAGGGACAGGTGCCAAGGGCGGAACTACACGAGATGAAGATTTTATAGAACATCTCTATATTGCCACAATGCATAACACCATGCTCTTCTTTACAAGTAAGGGGAAATGCTACTGGCTCAAAGTCTATGAAATACCTGAAGGCTCCCGAGTGTCAAAGGGCAGGGCAATGCAAAATCTTATAAATATTGAGCCTGATGATAAGGTAAAAGCGTTTATTAACGTAAAAACCCTCAATGACTCTGATTATATAAACAATAACTTCATCGTTTTATGCACAACTAAAGGTATTATAAAGAAGACTTCACTGGAAGCCTATTCAAGGCCCAGAGTCAATGGAGTAAATGCTATAACGATAAGAGACGGTGACGAACTGCTTGAGGCCAGGATGACAAATGGAAATTACCACATAATGCTTGCCGTTAAATCAGGCAGAGCAATCCGCTTCCATGAAAAATCCGTAAGACCGATGGGCAGAATAGCTTCAGGAGTACGCGGGATAAGGCTTGCAGACGAAAAGACTGATATAGTAGTTGGAATGGTAACTGTCGAGAGTAAGGAATATGATATACTGGTAGTCTCAGAAAAGGGATATGGGAAAAGATCCGATATAGACGGTTACAGGTTAACAAACAGAGGAGGCAAGGGTGTTAAAACAATAAACATTACTGAAAAGACCGGATCACTTATAGCACTGAAAGGTGTAACAGACAACCATGATCTTATGATAATAACCCAATTTGGTAATGTTTTGAGAAGTCCCGTTGCTGCATTGAGGGTAATGGGAAGAGCTACACAGGGTGTCAAACTGATAAATCTTAGGGAAAATGATATAATTGCCTCGGTTGCATGCGTCCTTGTTGATGAGGATGACAATTCTGATGGTGAGGTAATTACAGAAGATTTAAGTAAAAATTTATGATTTTGGCAAAGAATTTGAAGATTTAGAAGTAATGTTTTAAATTTGGAAAATTATTTTAGATTACAATTTAATTAAAAATCAAATCATGAAAAAGTTATTTCTGCTGATAGCAGTTGTTAGTATCTCAACAGGAGTATGGGCACAGAGAGGTAAAGTGACCGCAGCTCTCAGTTTCATAGAACAGGGAGCACTCGACAAGGCAAAAGAAGCTCTTGATGCGGCTTTCGCCCATGAAAAATCAAAAGACTGGTTCAATACATATTTTGCTAAAGGTAAATTTTGTCAGGCTGTATTCGCATCGGATAATCCCAAATTCAGTGCATATTGCACAGATCCTCTGACTGAAGCCTATGAAGCTTACGAGAAAGCTATTGAACTTGACGCAAAAGGGAGTATAAAGAAAAGGATCATAACAGGTATGGTTTATAATTCCCTTGCCCTTGATATGTACAATCAGGCAAGCATGCAGTTCGAAGCTAAGGACTATGCGAATGCTTTTAAATCGTTTGCAACCCAGATAGAAATTACTGAAAGTGATAAATATGTCAGTGCTCTTGATACAGGGATGTATTATAATGCAGGTCTGGCTGCTATGAATGCTAATATGTATAACGAAGCTATCAAGTATTTCGAAAAATGTGCTGAGTATCAATATCAGGGTGCTATACCTTATATTCAGATATCAGAATGCTATATGAGTCTTGGTGATACCGTAAAAGCTGAACAGTACCTGATTGATCTTCCGAATAAATTCCCGGGCAACGATGAGATAACACTTCAAATGATTGACTTTTACCTTAAGGCTGGTAATTACGATAATGCACTGAAGTATATCAATATGGCAAAAGAAAAGGATCCGAATAATCACAGTCTGTACTTTGCTTCAGGAATCATGTACCTCAATATTGAAAATTTTGATGAGGCCATAGCTGAACTTACAAAGTCTATTGAACTTAAAGATGATTATTACGAAACACAATACGGACTTGGTGCAGCATATATTAATAAGGCAGCAAAAATGTTTGAGAAAGCTAATGAAATTATGGATGTCAATAAATACTCAGCTGCAATAGAAGAAGCAAATGCTGTCTATGAAAAAGCTCTACAACCCATGGAAAGGGCACTGGAGCTTAAAGCTGACGATATTGATACACTCAGGAGCCTCCAGGAACTGTATTACAGATTCAGACAGAAAGATCCTTCACTGAACGCTAAATATGAAGCTACAAAAGCAAAACTAAGCTCTCTCCAGCAGTAGTAATAAATTTTTTGTGATTTATAATTTTAGAGCCCTTCAATTCAAGAATTGAAGGGCTTTTTATATATTCGCAAACAGAGATTACTAAGTTAATAAAATGAAGATAATTAAAATACATATAATACTGATAATAAGCGTTTTATTAATTACAGGATGTTTTCGTTATGAAAAACCCGAACCTGAACCTGAAGGAAAAATCATTGTCCTGATGTATCACCGGATCTCAGCAGGCGAAGCACTTAACCTGTATGAAAGAAGTGTCAGCAATTTTCAGCAGGATCTTGAATATCTGAAGAACAACAAGATAAACATCATAGATTTTAACGACCTTCTTGCTATTGAAAAGTCAGGAAAAATGCCTGCAGGAAATTCTGCAATCTTAACTTTCGACGATGGCGATAATTCATGGTTCAATATAGTTCAGCCCATACTTAAACAATACAGAGCTAAGGCTACTTTCTTTCTCTGGGTATATATGATTGGGAAAAATTCCTTTATAAGTTGGCAGGATGTTGAATTGATGAGCAATTATACCTTAGATGGAGGGATAAGACCATTTACTTTCGGTTCACATTCATATTCCCATCCATTCCTTTACGGTTCCAGAGAGAAATTTTCTGATCCGGATGAATATAATAGTTTCCTTGATTATGAATTCAGAGAATCCAAAAGGATCATCGAGGAGCATGTTCCGGGCAATGTTGAAATATTTGCTCTGCCTTATGGCGATGGAGCAGGTGATGAGAATATTATTGCAGCTGCTAGAAGGAATGGATATAAATTCATACGCACCTCAGTTCATGCAACGATAAATACTTCCGATTCGGATCTGTTTTTAATTCCTGCAATTCCAATGCTTGATAACACTGAATCAAACGAAATAGGTTTTCATCTGGGACTATAATCCGATTTTGAACTATCATTAAATTAAAAAGGGGAGAAATCCTAATTATCGTGTATAAAATTATCAGTTTGATAACAATTAATTCTATTTGACATAATATTAATTATAGGAAAAAGAATGAAAACCAAAACTGCATTCTAAATGTACCTTATCTTGTATCTGGAATCCTTCTTGAATTAGTTCCATCAAAATTATTACTCAAAACCGTTCCAGTTCCGTCATCTTGTATAATTCCTGGAGCATCCTGAACATATAAAAGATTATTTAGAATACGATTATAATTACAATCAGGACCTATTCTTATTGGATACGCATACCGACCACCGCGTAGCTTATTATTTGAAACAGTATTATATGTTGATCCATCTCCATCGTCATACCAAAACCATAACGCATACGCATTAACACGTGCCTGAATTTCATTATTTGCTATGTAATTATAATCTCCCTTATTGACATATACTCCCACAAGAGATGTGTTTAAAATGGTGTTATTTACAATCTTCATTGAATCCCCATAATTACTAATCCCATACTGGCAAGAGTCAATATAACAACCATCAATGATACATCCAGTCGATCCACCTTCCATTTTGTTACTCATAATACCAGCAATCATACCGTTACCTTTGATGACGGTATTATAAACCTTATGATATCTAGGTCCAGGATATCCAACATGAGATTCAAAGGAAATTCCAACCCGTGTATTACCACTTCCTCGGGATCCGGTCACATGCTTAATAAGACAATTTGAAACAGTTGCATTTCTCGCATACAAAGCGATACCAACGTCAGATGCCCCTTCAAGAACCGTTTCATTAACTTCACAATAATCAGTGCCCAGGCTAAAAGTTACATTATTCCAATAATTGTCCTTAAAATGGCAATTGTCTATTTTAAGATAATGAGTAGTTCCATGAGCACGAACTCCAAACATCGTAAAATCGTGTATGAAACAATTTTCAACTCGACTATGTTTGCTTGAATAAAAATGAATACCGTTACAAATTGCCGTTACAGTTGTACCATCATCTATTTTTGTCTGACCGCTACCATTACCATCAAGCTCCAAATCCTTTAATACAAAATGATCAATATTTCGAACCTGGAAAAACCCATAATGAATGGTTTTTCCAATATCCATACCGTCTTTCATTTTAATCTTTGTTCGATACCTGCCTGCACCCTCAATTAGAATATTGGAATAAGGAACTCGAATTGTATCAACATTCTCGTATAGACCTTCAGAAATGAAAATTTTTCCTCCATCGTATAATTGCCTCATTGCATCAGTGAGAACACCGGATAAAACAGGGCCATCAAATGCCGGTAAAGTGCTATTAAAAGAAGGCCTGGCGTAAACATGCCGGTCAACTTGCTCAATAAAATAATCATAATCCCCCAGCCTTAAAGTATTAAGAAATTCAATCCCTGCATTTACCTTAAAAAAAGCACTTCTTGATGATTCTCCATCCCCACAATTAGAAGCAAAACCAACAACATCATTAGCATCAAGCTGATGACCATTTGCTGTTAATCCAAAAAACAGCAAAAAAACAAACAAAAAATATTTCTTAACCAGATCTATCATCATCCGCAAAGTTTTTGCAGGAACAACAACACCATTATAACCCCCATATTCAATACATCCCGATAAATCACCCTAAATAAAAAAGTATTGCCGGTACAATTCATATACCTGACAATACTCCTCATTATTATTAAAGTTTTAAATTATGGGAAAATAATAAGAATTTGCGTTTACTTCTGTTGGATAACGTAAACTCAGATATTGAGCCTTGCGGCTCATATCTGAACTCATTCTTTTCTGACCTCTTCCTTTATCCTCTGAATATGACCGCGGCCAAGTCCTTTGACTTCACAACCCAATCTGAAATACTTTCTTATCTTTTCATCACTCAGTATTCCAAAACAGTCAATTATGGCAGCAGGTTTTCCTATTGTCTTAACAACTTCTTCAGGCTCAAGATCCAGATAAGCCTTGTGAGGAACAGCCAGTATAACAGCGTCGGCGTCATTCAGAGCTTTATTCAGGTTCTGTTCTACACGGATCTCTTTCAGCTTTTCCTGATTTCTGAAAAATCTGGCCTTGCTTTGTCCCACACCCGGGTAAGTATCCTGCTGTTCAAATTCCCACCAATGCTCCACATAAGGATCATGAACCCTTATTTCAGCACCCATCTCTGCCAGTTTTCTTATTACTATCTCAGATCCACTGTATCTTGTATCACCAACATCTTCGCGATATGCAGCTCCCAGTACCAAAATCTCGGCACCTGCGATCGGCTGACCCATATTTCGTAATGCGTCACGCGTAAGCTGGCCAACATGAAGACCCCGTGTATCGTTAATATCAATTGCCAGAGGCGTGATTCTGAATATATCATCCTCAAAACCAAGAATATGCCTATAAGCCCAGATTCCAAGACCACCATCTTTGGGCAGACAGTAACCACCTATGCCCGGGCCAGGGAAAATCATATTGCTATGTGTCGGGCGCACTTTTATTGCTTTAATGACTTTTATCAGATCAACCCCGTTTCGTTCTGCAAACAAACTCCATTCATCAAGAAAAGCCAATATCGTTGCCCTGTAACTATTCTCGATTATCTTGGCTGTCTCAGATTCTATCGGCCTGTCCATTACAGTAAGTGGAAACTTTTCAGTATTAAGCACTTCTGTAAGGAATTTCTCTACTCTTTTCCTTGCTTCTGCATTAATCCCACTGCAGACCCTCCAGAAATCCCTTATGCTGGCAACATAATTTTTCCCGGGCATAACTCTCTCATAACTGTGGGCTAACAAAGGATCTGACTTAATTCCCCTTTTCCTGAAAATTTTCTTCATTATCGGATATGCCACCTGTTCAGTTGTCCCGGGAGCAACTGTAGTTTCAATAAGGACAAGAGCATTTGCAGGGATATTTTCAGCAATTATATGAAGAGATGCTTCAAGAGCTGCCATATCAGTCTCGCCGGAGCGGACATTTCCCAGATCTTCTTTTAAATAATCACACTGAACATCAACAACCACAACATCTGCAAGCTTAAGAATATCATAAGTATATGTGGCTATGAGAGTCTTTTTCTTGTTTACGGTGCGGTCTATTATAAGATCAACTTCCGGATCCTCAGCTTTTACTGGTGAAACACCCCTGTTTAACAGCGGGATCTTCCAATAACTACGCACACTTGGGCGCTGCATGCCGATCACAAATTTTGATGGCTGTCCATTCTTATCAACGGTGTCAGCTACTATTGCTGCCATTACTGCACCAACAAAGCCCACACCCATTACAACAACTATTTCCCTTCCCTTTTCTCTTTCTTTTGCTACACGTTCTTTAAGTTGTTCAAATTCAGCCTTATAATCTTCTGGATTTGGTATGGGGAACTTCTCCCCTGCCGGACTGATGGAATACTTTTCGCTCATATGACCTTAATTATTGTTACAGAGTTAATACTGTTATAAAATTTATAATTTGAAAATGTAAAATTAACAATTGTATGTTAACAATTTCACTTAATATGACTATTCATATACATGATTTTTATGAACATAGGTTTAATGATGATAAACGGATAAATTCAGACCTGTAAATGAAATACTAATATTTTATACTTTTATTCAATATTCAAAAGAATAAAAATGACAGTGACAAGCTTTGATTTAAATTAAATATAGCAATACCTGATAATTAAAAATCCCTGTAAATCACTATGAATAAAATACATAAATCCACGCTTGATTTTCTTTCCGATCTTAAAAAACATAACGACCGGGAATGGTTCAACAGGAACAGGTCAAGATATGAATCAGCCAGATACGATTTTGAATCTTTTGTACAATCCCTGATCGATGAAATAACAAAATTTGATCCTATCCTGAAAGGGCTGGAAGCAAAAAGTTGCATATACAGGATCTACAGAGATATAAGGTTTTCAAACGACAAGACAATCTACAAAACGCATTTGGGCGCTTTTATTGTACGGGGAGGTAAAAGGAATGCCAACAGATTAGCAGGATACTATATTCATATTGAGCCCGGCAATAACAGCATGATCGCTGGAGGCGCATACATCCCCCCGATGCCATGGCTGACCGCAATAAGGGAAAAAATCGATGAAGACGCGGAAAAATTAATCGGGATCATTTCTAAAAAGGAATTCAGGGAATTTTACGGAGAAATTCAAGGAGAAAAGCTGAAATCAGCTCCAAAAGGATACAATAGGAATCATAAATACATTGAATTACTTAAGTTGAAAAGTTTCCTCGTTTCCAGAATGATGACAGATAATGAAATACTTGATCCCCGCTGCTTCGGTATTTTTCTGAAAGGATCCAGGATCATGAAGCCGCTGAATGATTTCCTGAATGATTATTAATTTACAGTTAGTCCTGCTTTTAAAAATCGAATTTTGATTAAGCGTTGAAAAATTTGGCTCAAAGTTTGAAGTTATAGATTTATAGTACTGCAATGATTTGTTGACTATAATAAAAAACATATATAATTTGTTAAATTAAAACTTTGAGTATGAAAAAGCTGATTTTCACTCTGTTGTTCACATTAATTGCAATGGGCCATGTATGCAGTCAGTCTGCCATGCTTGAAGTTGGAATGAAAGCTCCTGAATGGAAATTTCAGGATGCAGATGGAAAGGATTTTACAATGAATTCCTGGCCCGGAAAGGTTCTCCAGATCAATTACATTGATCCTGATGAATCGGATCTGAATGATGCTTTCAATGATGCCCTTGATAAGGCTATAAATATCGATAAGAGAATCAATAAGGATAATTTCATGGGATTCGGTATTGTCGATATTAAATCAACATGGAAGCCAAAGGGGCTTATAAGAATAATAGCTGGCAACAAAGCCAAGAAATACGATGCAACTGTTTTGTTTGATTATGATGCCACTCTTCAGAAAGAATGGGGACTTCCGAGTGATAGTTACAGTGTTGTTATTGTAGATAAGAACAGGATTGTCAGGGCTATCTATAAAGGCTATATACCGGAATCAGAAAATGAGAAGATCATCCAGCTTTTAATTAGCCTCACAAAGGAATGATTATTTCAGCACATCTACATCTGAAATATCTTTTCCAATCCTTGCTTTTATTCTCTCAAGATCATTTTTTATTGTAGCCACGGCTTTAAATAGCTGTTTTTCAGGCAAAACAGGTTCCGGAAGTTCGTTGCTTATGTAATTAATGAATTTCCATATTTCTTTTACTTCAGCTATATGAACCTCATATGGTTCATAAATAGGATTAAGAGAATAGAGAACAAGTTTCCCGTCTTTTTTAAGGTTATTTTCCACTATCTTAAAAACTATCCCGTCGTTGATTGTAAAAACGACATAAGCTTTACCACTGATTATATTGTGCCAGTCCTGCAGGTATTCCCCTGTCACCCATGATCCGTCTGGTATTGGCAGCATGGAATCACCTTTAAGCTGAAAAGTACGGTATTTTCGATTTTCGGAAAGAAAAGGCAGCCTGAATCTGGGCAGTTCTTCAATATATTCCGGATCAGCGTAACCGGTTGTATATCCGGCTTTGGCCTTTTCAGGTACCAACTCAATATTTTCTATGTTATCAGAACCAACTGTAGTGGTCAGCACTCTGAGATTACTTCCTTTAATATAGGCATCATAGCCTCTTTCCAGTTCTCCGAGCTGGCTTTCTGAAAGCTTTGTCATGTCTATCTTGAGCAATGTGTCAATTGACACATTATAATACTTTGAAAATGAAACAAGCATATCAATGCCTGGTTGTGCCACATCGTTCTCATAACCACTAAGGGTGGAACGTTTCAGATTAAGGGCAACAGCAACTTCATCCTGAGTCCTGCCCCTTCTTTTTCTTAAAAATTTTATGTTGGATGTGAAGTACATAATAAAAATTGATTATATTACAATCATAATATTGATTATTTTATAATCAAAAATAGAAGATTGTTTTGGAATAAACAAGAGAATTTTAAAAAATACCTGAAATACTTGAAGTACTTCTTTTTTAACCCATCTGATATATGTGGCTATCAGGCAATACAGAACGATCAATACTGCATCTTGACATCGATACCTTTTTTGTATCAGTAGAGAGGCTGAAGAACAGCAAGCTAAGCGGAAAGCCTGTGATAATAGGCGGTATATCGAACCATGGCGTGGTTTCGAGTTGCAGCTACGAAGCCAGAAAATATGGAGTAAGATCTGCAATGCCCATGAAAATGGCCAGGAATTTATGTCCCGATGCCATAGTAATACGGGGCGATATGGAAGCATACTCAAATTATTCAAATATTATAACCGGGATTATTGCAGAAAAATCACCTGTCTATGAGAAATCATCAATTGACGAGCATTATATCGACATCACAGGCATGGATCGTTTCTATGGATGTGCAAAATGGGCACACGAATTGCGCCGGTATATAATAAAAGAGACCGGATTGCCTATTTCAGCCGGACTATCAATAAACAAGACTGTATCTAAGATTGCTTGTGGTGAAGCCAAGCCAAACGGAGAAATAGAGGTCGGAAAAGAGATAGTCCTCCCCTTCCTCGATCCCTTGTCAATAAGCAAAATACCAATGATTGGGGCTAAAACGTATCATGTGCTTCGCTCAATGGGTATCGCTACAATATATACTTTAAGAAATATTCCGGCTGAAATGCTCGAAAAACTGATGGGCAAAAATGGTGTTGAGATATGGAAGAGGGCAAACGGGATAGATTCAAGGCCTGTCATAAGCTATTCCGAACAAAAATCAATTAGCACAGAGCATAGCCTGGAAAAAGACACAACTGATGTAATTATGCTTAAACAGCTACTGGTGAACATGGTGGAAAAGATAGCATATGAACTGCGAAAACACGAAAAACTCACCTCATGCGTTACCGTAAAGATCAGGTATTCCAACTTCGATACCCATACCCTTCAAAAAAGGATTCCCTATACTGCTTTCGATCATATACTTATCGATATATCCAAAGAACTTTTCAGCAGGTTGTACCAGTGGAGAATGCTGATCAGGCTTATTGGCGTGAGATTCAGTCACCTTGTACGGGGAGTCCAGCAGCTTGATATGTTTGACGATACTCCCGAAAAAGTAAACCTTTATATGGCCATGGATAAGCTCAGAAAACGTTTTGGCATGGATGCTGTGCAAAGAGCTGCCGGAGTAATGACTAACATCGAACGCGGGGAAAAAGCCCGCAAACAGGTCGAAAACGCCTTGAAAGAGCAGGAAATGATGGAGGAAAGGTTAAAGGGGTACGAATACTTTATGTACAGGAAGTAGAAGCTTGGAAGTAGTTAAAATAGTCCAAGTGCTTTCTTAATTTAAGTCTTTTCAAACAATGTACCTGAACTGCCACTCATATTACAGTCTTCGCTACGGAACAATGTCAGTGGAACAACTGGTGCAAAAAGCAAAAGCTGCCGGAGCTCAGACTATTGCCCTCACCGACATTAATAACTCAACAGCAATACCCGAATTTGTAAAAGAATGCCGCAAAAACAAGGTGCGGCCTGTGACCGGAATTGAGTTCAGGGACGGAAATGAACTGCTGTACATAGGCTTAGCCCGTAATAACAAGGGGCTAAGAGAGCTGAACGAATTTCTTTCGCAGCATAATATCGAAAAAACTGATCTACCCCCATCAGCTCCTCTTTTCTCAGAAGCCTATATCATCTACCCATTTAATAAATATCCAAAACGAAAACTATCAGATAATGAACGTATTGGAATAAAGCCCGGAGAAGTAAACAGATTACTGACTCTCCCGGTGTCAGAAAAGAACAAAATGGTGATCCTTAATCCTGTTACTTTTGCTGGCAACGAGGATCTCTTTATCCACAAATGTCTTAGAGCAATCGATAATAATATCCTTCTGAGTCATCTTAAGACTTCACACTGTGCCGGAGTAAATGAATTCTTCCATACTCCTGAAATCATCAGAAAAAGTTTCAATGGATATGAAGAAATAATAATCAACACTGATAAACTACTTGATGACTGTAAGATAGAATTTGATTTTGAAAGCCAGAAAAACAAAAAGATCTTTTCAGCAAGTCGCTACGACGATAAACTTCTTCTTGAAAAACTCGCCTGGGATGGAATGATTTACAGATATGGCGGAAATAATCCTGAAGCCAGAAAAAGAATTCAACATGAACTGGAACTGATCGATAAACTCGGTTTCTCAGCATATTTTCTTATGACATGGGATATTATACGTTACTCAATGTCAAGGGGTTTTTATCATGTGGGCAGAGGAAGCGGAGCTAATTCCATAGTTGCTTATTGCCTGAAAATCACTAATGTTGACCCTATTGATCTCAACCTTTACTTCGAACGTTTCATAAATCCGAAAAGAAGCAGTCCGCCCGATTTTGACATTGATTATTCATGGAAAGAAAGAGATGAAGTCATCAATTATATTTTCAAAAGATATGGGGCCGGTCATACGGCACTTCTTGGAACAATCAATACCTTCAGGGGGAAATCGATTGTAAGGGAACTGGGCAAGATCCATGGGCTGCCAAAAGAAAAAATCGATGCAATAATTGATAATCCGTCCAGCGAGACAAACAGGAACGAAATAACAAATATCATTTTCCAAACCGGTCTAAGAATAGCTGATTTCCCGAATATGCGCAGCATTCACGCGGGCGGCATTCTTATTTCTGAAGAGCCAATAACATTCTATACCGCTCTTGATATGCCGCCAAAAGGGTTCCAGACAACTCAATGGGACATGTACACTGCAGAGGAGATTGGCTTTGAGAAACTTGATATCTTAAGCCAGAGAGGTATCGGACATATCAGCGAAAGCGCTGATATTATTCTCAGGAACAGGTCTATTGATGTTGATGTTCATGCGGTTCAAGATTTTAAAAATGATCCTTTGATTAAGGAATACCTTCGCTCAGGTGAAACAAAAGGCTGCTTCTATGTTGAGAGTCCATCGATGCGGGGATTACTGCAAAAATTAAGATGCGACGATTATACAACACTTGTCGCTGCCAGCTCAATAATAAGACCCGGCGTAGCACGCTCCGGAATGATGAGGGAGTATATTTACCGGTTCCATAACCCGAACAATTTCAAATATTTACACCCTATAATGAAAGAACAGCTTGAGGAGACATTCGGGGTCATGGTATACCAGGAAGATGTTCTAAAAGTATGCCATCACTTTGCAGGTCTTGATCTTTCTGACGCGGATACGCTACGCCGGGCAATGAGCGGCAAATATCGTTCAAAGGAAGAAATGAAGCGGATTATAAGTAAATTCTTTTCTAACTGCCATAAAAGAGGATACAGCGAAGAACTGACTAAAGAGGTATGGCGTCAGATCGAATCTTTTGCCGGATACTCCTTCTCGAAAGCACACTCTGCGTCCTACGCTGTAGAAAGCTTCCAGAGTCTCTATCTCAAAGCTCATTTCCCTATTGAGTTCATGGTCGCCGTAATCAACAACTTCGGAGGATTTTACCATACCTGGGTATATGTTCATGAAGCCCGGCGCTATGGTGCAAGCATCCAGCTCCCATGTGTTAACAAAAGCAACTATAAGACAACTATTTACGGTACCGATATTTACCTTGGCTTCATACATATCCAGGGCCTTGAAAACAAGCTTGGCAGCCTGATAGAAGAAAACAGGAAAACTGATGGTGATTTCGCTGATCTGAATGATTTTATTACACGCATTCAACCGGGACTGGCACAATTAATAATTTTAATACGGGCAGGTGCATTGAGATTTACAGGAAAACAGAAGGCTATTCTTCTGTGGGAAGCCCATATGCTTGTAAATAAAAGTAAACCGGATCTTATCAGGCCTCTTTTCACTCAGCCTGTCAGAAATTTCTGCCTTCCCAGACTTGAGAAAGACATACTAGATGATGCTTATGATGAAATCGAACTACTGGGATTCCCTGTCTCATGCACATGGTTTGATATGCTTGAGACAAGCTATCGCGGAGATTTAACGGCACGTGAATTAACCAGAAATAAAGGAAAGTCAGTCAGAATGATAGGACATCTTGTTTGTATTAAATATATCAAGACAATAAAAAAAGAATTGATGAGCTTCGGATGTTTTATTGATCCTGGAGGAAATTATTTTGATACGACGCATTTTCCCCAGTCACTTAAACAGTATGCTTTCAAAGGGGCAGGAAGCTATCTAATCAGGGGAAAGGTTGTTGAGGAATTTGGCTACCCGTCTCTGGAGGTTGAAAAGATGCTAAAATTACCTGTCAGGCCGGACAAACGTTATTAATTATTACTCAGCTGTTTAGCCGGTTTACTTTAAGTATACCTTTTACAGATTGGATCTTTCGGATTATACCATAAAGCATATCATTATTTGCAACAAGCAAATTAAGAGACCCTTCAAACATTCCATCTTCCATATTATAATTGAAGCTTCTTATCGTGGCATTGAAGCTTGTTATTATTTCCGAAATTCTGTTGACAATGCCAATTTCTTCAACTCCGGTTATCTTGACAGTAGCTATGAATGATTTTCCGCTCTTTGATTTTGCCCACCGTGCAGAAATTAACCTGTAAGGGTACTGGGCTATCATATAATGGGCATTAGGACATGATGTTCTGTGTATTTTAATGCCCTCAGAAATTGTCACAAATCCGAAAATGGGATCTCCGGGAACAGGATTACAGCATTTTGCAAGTTTGTAGTCAAGACCTTCGACTTTATCTTCAATCAATAGAAAATCAGAGTATTGTGATTCAATTAACTCACGTGTTTCATTTTCAGATATTAATTCAGAATCAGCAGAAAGTACTGGTTTGTGTGTTTCTTCTTTTTGAAGGATTTCCTTTATCTCAAGTAATTCGATCTTCCCGCTTTCTATATAATAATAAAGATCTTGAGCTGTTTTAAAGTTATAGTGATTGATAAGCCTCTGTATTACATTATCAGCATAAGTGATCTTCCAGTTTTTTAATCTTCGCATGAGGATCGCTTTTCCCTCTGCTGCTGACCTTGCTTTTTCTTCATTAAGAGCCTGCTTAATTTTTGTTTTTGCTTTATTTGTCACCACAAACGAAAGCCAGTCTCTCTTAGGCCGCTGATTCTTTGACCGTATTATATCAACATGGTCACCATTTTTCAGAATATATCTTATTGGTACATTTTTACCATTCACTTTACCACCACCACATGAAGCACCTATATCAGTATGTATATCAAAGGCAAAATCAAGCACTGTTGCTCCTGCTGGCAGCTGTCTGAGCTCACCTTTAGGCGTAAACACGAATACTTCATCAGTATAAAGCCCTGATCTTACCTGATCCAGAAATTCTTTATCCTCCTTGTCGGAAGATTCAAGTATCTCACGCATTTTTGCCAGCCAAGTATCAAGACCACCTTCTCCTTTAAGACCTTTATACTTGAAATGTGCAGCCAGGCCTTTTTCTGCAATCTCATCCATACGTCTGGAGCGGATCTGAACCTCAACCCACCTGCCTTTTGGACCTATCACTGTTGTATGGAGCGATTCATAACCATTTGACTTGGGCACAGAGATCCAATCACGTAACCTGCTGGGATTGGGTTGATAAAGATCCGTTACAATCGAGTATACTCTCCAGCAGTCCGACTTGTCATTGTTTTCCTCACTATCGATTATTATTCTCACAGCAAAAATATCAAAGACTTCCTCAAATTCCACTCCTTGATTCTTCATCTTTGTCATAATGGAATGTATTGATTTAGTGCGGCTTTTAATAGTGAATCTAAAGCCAAGCTTCTCCAGTTTTTGCTGTATTGGTTCTGAGAATTCCCGGATCAATCTGTTTCTGGAGGCAGTGGTTTGTTTAAGTTTGTCATCAATATATCTGTATTGTTCAGGTTCAAGGTACTTTATCGAAAGGTCTTCCATTTCTGACTTGATATTGTAAAAACCAAGCCGGTGAGCAAGCGGGGCATAGAGAAAATAAGTTTCTGAAGCAAGGGGTAGTCTGTCTTTCTCTGAAGCATTATCAAGATTTCTCATATATTCCAGACGTTCAATAAGTTTGATAAGAATAACCCTGACATCGTCAGCCAGGCTCAGCAATAGTTTGCGAAAATTTTCTGCCTGATAGGAAGAAGCCTGCATTGAATCAATTTCCGTGATCCTCGAAAAACCTTGCAGAATCTCAACAACTTTGCTTCCGAATTCTTTCTCAAGATCCTTTGAACTTATATTCAGGTTGTTATATGAATCATGCAGGATTGCAGTTATTATTGATGTTGTTCCCAGGCCCATTTCCCCCGCTATTATCCTTGCAACAGAAAGCGCGTGAAGAATCTGCAACTCTCCTGTGATTGTAACATTATCTCCGCATGCAGCGACAGCAAGATCAAGAGCTCTTCTTATTTTTTTTGTATCATCAGGGGAAATAGTATTCTTTGCTGCCCGCAGCAAAGCCCTGTATCCTGAAGATAGTTTCTGAGTCCTCATTGAACAACAGCAATGTTAAAGCTTAAAAGACATTTCAAATAGAAAGATACAGAATTAATTGCAAAAACCGGAACAAGATCGATATTATTCCGGTCTGATTTATGTCTTTTGTTCAATTCGAATCTTTATTTCTGATGCCAATAACAACCTGAGTTAATTGGCACAGGTATATATCTCCTGTCGATTCCTTGGGAGTGTTGAATCTTGTAAATTCTGCACCTCTTACATATCAATCTGATCCGCCCAGCTTTTCAAGTTCCTCTATTCCAAGAGATTTCGATACTTCCGATAGTTCTTTAAGACTGAAATCCCCCCTGATAGCTATTACCGAATTACCACCTCTTCCTCCTGAAAGAACAAGTAATTCAGATATTCTGTCTCCAGATTGCCGGACAAGGAATTTTGTTACATCCTTACCCTCCTGAACTGACATAAGTTCTTCATATACAGAAAAATCAAGCCTGTTTTTCAGTTCCTCATAAAAATCAATTTTTTCCCTTGAAGCTGAGTCCTGAGAAATTATTCTTATTGAATTAAGGCTGGAGATAATATTATCCGGATTTTTTGAACTTTCTTTTGAACCGGAGAACAACTTGAGCATTTTTCCTGAGATATATACTGAAGTAAATCCATCTCTTTCAGAATATCTGTCAAATAATGCATCAACCGGATTGATCTTCTGTGCATTAATTATACCGCAGAATAGAAATATGACTATTATAAAAAATGGTTTTTTCATATTTATGTTGAAAAAATTATTATTAAATTAATTATTTACATCTGTATCCTCCGATAGTTGGCTGAAAGATTCAATTATATCAAGGTTTGTCCTGATTACGTCAACTGATCTGTCAAGTGTTTCCAGCCCAAGCCTCGTGGCATTATTCATTCGGGTTAAAGGTTTGAGTTCAGCTTTTCCCCTGTTAAATTTAACCGATACTTCTCTGAGTATCTTCATTGTTTCAGCATATGCGATTTGTGGATCAGAGTATGTATCTTTTGGCTCAGCTTTATAAATGAAAATAAAGTAAGAGCCAATCAATAGAAGAAAGGCAGCAGCCACTCCAATTATCGAAATGTAATGCCTTGAAAAGATATTCACGTTTCTCTGCCTGTCAATGTCCGTGATAGCTTTAACAATCCTGTTTTCAAAATCAGAAGAGGGATCCGGCATTTTTTCAAGATCTGATAACGCTGAAAAAAATGCCCTGTCAGCTTCAAAACTATCATCCGTTTTGCGATAAGAGAAAAAGTCCTTCAATTGCTTTTCATCATTATCTGTCGACTCTCCGCTATAATACTTCTCCAGTAGTCTCTTCAGTTTTTCTTCTTTCATATAAATAATTCAAATATTTTTCTTTTATCATCTGCCTTCCCCTTGATACATTCACTCTTAAAGTGTTTATGTTACAATTGTAAAGCTGTGATATCTCTTTGTAAGATAATCCTCTAATTTCTTTAAGTTCAATCACTTGCCTGTAAGGTTGAGGAAGTCTGCCAATAATTTCCTTCAGTATGCGGACATTCTCCGACCTGACAAGTTCATCGAATGGTGATGGTGAATTATCCTGTTTCGGGAAATCCGCGTTAAGCTCTTTATTATCAATGAACTTCAATTTTCTGAGTTTGTCAATACATTTATTTCTAGTCATTGTGACAGCCAGAGCAAGCAGATCATTATAATTGTCAAGGTTCTGCCGCATTTCCCACAATTTAATAAAAACATCCTGAACGACATCTTCTGCTTCTTGCCTGTTACTAAGCATTCTAAAAGCGACCATAAACAGTTTCCGGTTTAATTGATGTATTATTTCATTGAATCTATTGTGGTCCATCAGAGGCAAAAAGAATGACAGCTTCAATACAAAGATAGGAACATTGCCGCTTAATTACAGCCGAGCTCGATATTCACATGTTGATCCCTATTCATCCCTTCAGCGAATTTCCTGGCTTCTTTATATGTCATCTTTCCCTGGATTTGGATTACCAGGTTATTCTGTCCCCCGCTTACGAGCAGGAGTTCCTTATAGCTTCTCCCTTCAGTCCTGGCAAGAAGGATCAGATCCTGATCAGACTCTTTAATTCTCATAAGCTCTTCATAATTCTTTCTGCCCAGATCTCTTTCAAGCAACTTATAAAAATTTGCATTATTATTATCATCCTTAAGCTGTTTCAGGATCCTTATTCTCGAAATATTGGATGGAAGACAATCGTCCATATCGTCGAAACAATTTAGCGCTTTAGCTATTTTAATAAAGTCTGCATCAATAGTGATACAAACAAAGTCATCAATTTCTCTATATTTTTCAAAAAGTGCATCAACGGATCTCTGAGCATTTACTGTTAAAGTGACCATGATTAGTATAAATCCTGTAATAAAGCCTTTCATTTCTGTATTATTAAGTTTTACATATGTGTTTTTATGCAAGACGAATAATAAAAGGAATCATTACACAAAAATCCAATATTTTAAAAATCAGGAAACTTTTAATGCTTCACTGTTCAGAAAATACTTAACTTGATTGTTAAGGCTGAAAAAAGAAATTAAGCTTTGCAAACTTTAAAAAATATCATACATTTGCACCTCACTTTAACAAACTGATTGTATTACCAGTTTTTAATGTGAATCCTGCATGGTTCTTTACAATATTTTGATTCAGTAACTCAGCAGGTAGAGCATTCCGTTTTACGGAAGGATCCTGCATGTTCTTTAAAATATTTTGATTCAGTAGCTCAGCAGGTAGAGCATTCCGTTTAACGGAAGGATCCTGCATGGTTCTTTACAATATTTTGATTCAGTAGCTCAGCAGGTAGAGCATTCCGTTTAACGGAAGGATCCTGCATGGTTCTTTACAATATTTTGATTCAGTAGCTCAGCAGGTAGAGCACATCCCTTTTAAGGATGGGGTCCTGGGTTCGAGCCCCAGCTGGATCACTAAGTGCTATAAAACAGTAAGTTAAATACTGGCATCTCAGTCTCGCTAAATGTATACTTTATATATTCTATACAGTGAAAATATGGACCGTTTCTATGTAGGATATACCAATGACCTTCAAAGAAGAATGTCCGAGCATAACAGACAAAAAAAGAAATTCACAGACAAAGGTATACCCTGG
>Ga0255341_1001548_pt1 | contig 32010 bp, 51 predicted proteins | sample wastewater_treat_8_FD_192418 | JGI IMG/M metagenome (GOLD analysis project Ga0255341, IMG submission 192418) | Wastewater microbial communities from Lulu Island WWTP, Vancouver, Canada - plant12 | ecosystem: Engineered > WWTP > Wastewater > Unclassified | place: Canada: Vancouver, British...
ATATTTAGTATTCCACTTATGTTTATCAATACCGCTAATATGAATAATGTTAGTACAGTCATTTACAAGATGTGTAATACATCTGGTTGGTACAACATTCATAATTGGCTTGGAATTATTGGAACAGTCATTTACTTTGTATTAGTTATTGCATTTGCATATTTCTATACTGCAATTTCGTTTAATCCTACTGACATTGCTAATAGACTTAGAAAACGTGGTGCATTTATTCCTGGTATTCGTCCTGGTAAACCGACTGATGATTACCTTTATAATAAGAATAAGAACATGACTATGATTGCAGCAGTTCTATTATTTGTTCTTACACAGATTCCTACAGTTATTACTTGTACGTCTAATATTTATTCACTTTCATTTGGTGGTACATCTGTAATCATCGTTGTTGGTGTAGTATTAGAAACTGCTATGGCAATTAAGTCAGAACTTCTTACTAGACAGTATATGAAGAAAGGTAAGAAAGAGTTCTTTGGTATTAAGTTAAATCAGTCAATTTAAGAGGTGAGTCCAATGATAAAGACATTAAGAAAAGAAATCAAAGAAATTAAATGGTTAAGTTCTAAGGATGTTTGTCGACAGACTATATTTACAACATGTGTAGTAATTATTTCAGGCATCACTTTTATGTTGTTTGAAACAGGAATACAAATGTTAATCAGTCTGTTGATTAAATAAAACATATAAGTAACATAAACAAGTACCTCAGAAGACATCCTGGTGCCTCTGAGAACAGCCAGAAAGGAAATTTTACAATGAAAAACACAAAGACAGTCATTCTTGTTGGTTTGCTTGCATTGGTATGTGTTATTATGGTTGTAGTAACAGTCACATCCAAAGCTAAACAGAATGACAACGGGGACACATCTACGACAGCAAGTACTACTACCCCTACACCTACCGAAGCAACTATTGAAATCGATCCTAATGCAATGACTTCAGAAATGGTTGCAGCTAAAGGTCAGATGGCAGTCACAGTTAATGAGAATCCAATTGACTTCAATGGTAAGTCTGCTACACAGGTTAATGGCGCAAACACATGGAAAGACATTACATTCTACATTTTTGAAACTGTAGAAGATGCAAATGATGCTTTTGAGTATGTAAAGTCTACTACATTAGTTGATCCAACAACTACAGACAATACAGCCACAGGTCAGAAAGCGGACGCAGTCGGAATTCCATACTTTGAATTTTATTACGTAACAGGTAATATGCTTGTAATGCATACTGATTTTATTGGAGATCCTGGCAGTGACAAAGGTCCAAGTGAAAAAATGATTACAGATAATGATGCAATCCATGAGAGAATTACTACTAACTGGTAAAAAATTAAAGGGAGGCATAGAAATATGTTTCCCTTATTTGTTAAACAAACTATTTACATTGATCCTTATCCATGTTATAATATAACCATAATAAATATTATGGAGTGTATAGTAACATGTTTGATATTTGTCTTTTAGGAACAAGCGGAATGATGCCATTACCTAATCGTTTTCTTACTTCTCTTATGGTAAGATACAATGGTCATTCATTTCTTATAGATTGTGGTGAATCTACACAGACAAGCATTAGAATGCAGGGTTGGTCATTTAAGGACATTGATGTTCTTATGATTACTCACTTCCATGCTGATCATATTTCTGGTCTTCCTGGTCTTTTACTTGCAATGACAAATTCTGATAAGACTGAACCTCTTACAATTATTGGTCCTAAAGGTCTTTCTAGAGTTGTTAATGCTCTTCGTGTAATCACACCTGAAATTTCATTTCCTATCAATTTTATAGAGCTTAATGCTAATAGCGCATACACACTTTATGATATTACCATTAATGCATTTAAGGTAAATCATGGAATGCCTTGCTATGGTTATTCTCTTGAACTTGGTCGTCTTGGTAAGTTTGATGTAGATGCAGCTAAAGCACTTAATATTCCAGTTAAGTATTGGAATAAGCTTCAGCATGGTGAGACAATCGATGGATTTACACCTGATATGGTAATGAGTGCACCTCGTAAAGGTCTCAAGGTTACATATTGTACAGATACACGTCCTACAGAATCTATTGTAGATTATGCAAAGGATTCTGATCTTTTTATCTGTGAAGGTATGTATGGTGATACAGATGATGAGACTAAGACAAAGGCACGTCAGAAGAAGCATATGCTTATGACTGAAGCTGCAGATCTTGCACTTACTGCAAAAGTATCTGAACTTTGGCTTATTCACTTCTCTCCTTCTATGACCGCACCTCAGAAGTATGAGAAGATGCTTAAGAAGATCTTCCCTAACACAATTGTTGGTGAAGACAGAATGACTGTAACATTGAAGTTTGATGATTAAACTTCTTAATATCATAAGTTATAAAGTAGTTAAAGGAGCAGAGCAAATGAAAGAATGTTGTGGAACTTGTAAATATAACAAGAGAGATTTTTCAAAGCCACAGGACAAAGGATATATAGAATTTTGTTGTGGGAACGAAAATTCAGATTATTATGGTGTACCTACTTTTTATGATGATGATTGTGACGATTGGGAAGAAAAGGATTAACAGTTAAAGGCAGGTGTTAAAATATGAGTGATTTAACACGCCGTGAGCAAGAAATCCCCCACCTCTATAGGTGGCGGGATGAATTGCGATAAACACGGCGTTTCTTGATTTTTGTATCTGATGATATTATAATCTAATTATAAATCAGTCGTATGTTATCAAGCAATATATACAATCCCAAGGTGAGAAAGATGACAAACAGAGCCATTAAGTATAGAGCATATCCTACAACTGAACAAAGTGTTATGTTTGCCAAGACCTTCGGCTGTTGCCGCAAGGTCTATAATCTCATGCTTTCCGATAAAATTGAGAGCTACAAGTCTACAGGTAAGTTTGTTACTGTAACACCTGCCAAATACAAAAAGGATTATCTATATCTCAAGGAAGTAGATAGTCTTGCTTTAGCGAATGTACAACTAAACTTACAAAGCGCTTTCAAGAACCGCTTTAGCAAATCTCGTAAGAAAAACAACGGATTTCCTAAATTCAAATCTGCAAAACGCAGCCGTAAGTCATATACTACAAACAATCAGCATGGTACTGTTGCCATTACTGATAACAGCATTAGACTCCCTAAAATCGGTCATGTGAAGACAGTTATCCATCGTAAGCCTGATGATAGCTGGATAGTCAAATCAGCTACTGTATCACAGGAATCTGATGGAAAGTTCTATATTTCCGTATTGTTTGAGATTGCAGATAGTATAAATACCTATGTAGCAGACACGAATAACTGTATTGGTATAGATTATGCTTCTGACGGTCTGTATGTAGATAATAATGGTAACGTAGGTACTAATCATAAATACTATCGTGAAAGCCATAAAAAACTTGCTAAAGCACAACGTAGATTATCTCGTATGCAAGGTTCTAAAAAGCATGAAGATAAATCTGCTAACTATATTAAACAACTCCGTAAGGTAAACAAAATCCATAGACACATCGCTAATCAGCGCCTTGATAATCTGCATAAAATATCTACTGAGATAGCCAATCAGTATGATGTTGTCTGCGTAGAATCGTTGAACATGAAGTCTATGTCAAATAAAGGTTTTGGTAATGGCAAAGCTACTCTTGATAACGGATACGGTATGTTTCTGTCGATGCTTGAATATAAGTTATTAGAGAGAAACAAATATCTTGTAAAAGTAGATAAGTGGTTTCCGTCATCACAGATATGTCATTGTTGTGGAGAGGTACATCCTGAGATGAAAAATCTCACAATTCGTACAATGAAATGTGATTGCGGTCTTGTAATAAGCCGTGACCAGAACGCTGCTATCAATATCTTACGTGAGGGATTACGCATACTAAAAGAATCTTTTGCAGTAGCCTAAAAACTAAATATACAGTAGGGATGGAATAGCCCTAACTTATACGCCTGTGGACATTGTGTAAGACATTGAGTTGCGTATCATCGTAGCCAATGCAGTAGTGGTTGAAGCAGGAAGCTCCGACTTCAAATGCGTAGCATTAAGTCGGAGTAGTTCACCAGTTAATAATATACATGCTGGAAAACATATAGCAACTAGTACAGTATGTGACAAAGATGGAAATATCTTATCAGAAGAATCAGTTGAATTTACTGCAGATGAAGATATTTTTGTAAAACAAAAACATGTGGCATTTATACCAATAATTTGGTAGAGGGCTATTTAATATATACATGAAAGGAAAATGTTATGTACGTACCTAAGAATGATGAAGAGAAAGCTTATCTTGCAAAATACGATCCAAATAAGTACCCTAAGCCTAGTGTAACAGTAGATCTTATTGTTTATATTGAGGGTGAAGGATTACTTCAGGTAAAGAGAGGTAATTATCCTTACAAAGATTGTTGGGCACTTCCTGGTGGTTTTCTTGATGTTGGTACAGAAAATACTGTACATGCAGCAATTAGAGAACTTAAAGAAGAAACAAGTCTTGATTTAACTGAAGATCAGCTTACTTTAGTAGGTGTATACAGTGATCCAGATAGAGATCCAAGAGATCATGTTGTTAGTATTGTATATGCAGTTGATTTACCTGTTCAGTATGCTAAGCAGGTAAAAGCTGGAGATGATGCTAAAGAAACAAGATTTGTTCAGTTAAATAGAGGTCCTGTTACTGGTGATCCTATGTATAGTAAGGAACCGTCTATGGCATTTGACCATGATAAGATTGTTGCAGATTATATAAACAAAGTAAGGAGATAAAGTATGGATAAGGCTGTTATAGTTTATGTTGATTTTGATGATACACTTTATGTTCATGAAGTTCATTGGAGCTATGATGAAGACTTTGACTACAATATGTTCTTTGGCTTTGGAAAAATTAAGTATTCTGCAAAGTATCTTAATCATGAGCTTATAAATAAGCTTAAGACAATTCGCGCGTATTATGCAAATCAGGGTATTAAATGCATTATTAACCTACTCACTGGTTGTAAGACAAGTATTTATTTCAAAGCTAAGACTGACTTCTTAGATGAAGCTGAACCTGGTCTGTTTAATAATTACTTTAGTGTATCTACTCAGGAAGAAAAGCTACCAATGATTAGTGCATTCAATTGTGAAATGAGAAAAACGTATGAGATTGCAAATGTGTTAGTCATTGATGATGGTTATGGAGTTACAAGCGCTTGTCAGAGCAAAGGCATTACAGCTGTAACACCTGGTTTCTTCGAAAAACATTATACGATCGAGGCATAAGATGAGAAAGACTAAAATTACAATCGAGGGCTACAAGGAAAAGCTCAGAGATGATTGGGACAATGGAATAGACGCTATTCGTGTAAGTGATAAGTCTGGTCCATATATTGAGTATAAGACTGTGCAGACAATACTCAAGTATAACCCAAATTTTGGCGATAATAAGGTATGTACATGCGGACATCCTTACTACAGACATTTTGACTCATATGAAGGTATGAGAGCCTGTGGATGTAAGTATTGTCGATGTATTATTTTTAAGGAGAAGAACGAAGATGGTAACAGTAAGTGATGAGCCAGTTATACTTGGGAGATGTGACATGTGCTACGAGAATCAAGATCTTTATGAGATTACAGTTGGCTATAAGAAATTGTCAATCTCAAGTGGTAAAGTAATAGAGATGGATAAGAAATATCATCTCTGTAGAAATTGTAAGGATGAGCTAAAAGCAAATCTATAATGAGGAAAGTTATGTTCAAAAACATTCGAAAACTGAATACTATATCATACAGTTGTTGTATAATTGCATGCTTTATATTAGCAAGTTCATTTTTAACAACAAAGACTTGTATGGTAAAAGCTTCAGCTAGAGAATTAGATAAAATTCAAGTTGAAGAACATGTACAAACAATCGAATATAGTAAAACATATAGTGGACCACCTGCAATAATGGTTAACACTATACAAAATAATCTTCTTACACCTACAGATATTGCAGAAAATGTGATAGAATCTGTAGATGATATGACAGAAGATATAATTGAAAATTATGAACCTGAATCACCCCTTACAGAAGATGAAATTGAGTTACTTGCTAGAGTAATTCATGCAGAATCTGGTAATCAGGATGAAATTGGTAAAAGATTAGTCGCTGACGTAGTATTAAATAGAATGGCTAAATATGAGGCTGATCTTCACAGTATAGTATATGCAGATAATCAATTTTCAACTGCACCATATTTATACAATTCTAGTAATAATCCTACTGAAGAAGAATTAGCTATTGCTAAAGAGGAATCAATAGAACAGTATAATTATGAAGTTGGATATTTCAAACTAGGTGGTTACCATACATATGGAACACCAGCTTTTATCCATGGAGCACATTATTTCAATAATCTGTAAATTCTAAGCCTTGCATGGTTAGCCATGTAAGGTAAATTTAAGTGTTGCAAAAAATGATACTCTAATATGCTATATATAGATTATAAATATTGATAATCTTGAACTTTTTACGAAAGGAGGAATTAAGATAAATGTGGTCAAATAATGATGGAACATGGAAATATGTATGTAATGACCTGAAAAAGGTTTCAAGACCTACTAGAACTAAACCTGGAATGCAGGAGTTCTTTATCTTAATTCTTACCTATTCTTATTTTAACAAAAGCTCACATAATGTTAAGAATGAATTTTCTATTCCTCAGACAGTTATAGCAGACTATTTTAGATGTACAGTTTTAACTGTTAAGAGATGGTGTGCAAAATTAAGAGAAATTGGATGCCTTAAGTACGCTGAAAGAGATAATGCAGGTAAGTCAGTATTCTATAAGGATGCTAATGGTAATAGACAACCATATACAATTCCAAAATATAAGAAGATTCATTGCGGTAAAGCAAATGAGATAAAGTTTTTGAATGTGTATGTATTAGATCAGAAAGAATTAAATCAGTACCTAATTGAACATGTTGGTATTGATGTTCTTGGTAATATTGATCTGTATAGAGATACATTTAATACCTTTATCTCATTTTTGACTGTTCGTGGTCAGAAGAAAGACTTAATTGATACATTAGACCTTGACAATATTGAAGCTAATGATATTATCTTGACGAAAGACGAAGAAAAGGCTGTTCAAAAGGCCCTAAATATACACAATAAGATAAATGAAAATAGATACTATTTGGATATTAAACATTCTTTAGACGATATGTTTCCTGAGTTCAAATGTAAGTATTTGGAAGAAGGTTGTTTAAGACTGACACATGAAATATGTAGTACAGTTAATCCAGAGCATGTTGAAAAGATCAATGAAAATAACTATTGGAGAAGTAGTCATGCTAGAATAGATATGTTACAGTCTATATTACAAACAGATATCAAGAACATTACAGAATATGATGTTAATGGTTCTATTTATAGATTGACATATAATATTAACCATGATAAGTTTTTACCATTTAGCGCAGATATATATGAACGTATATGGAATAACTGTAATTTCAAAAAGACTTGGCCTAAAGATAAACATGATTCATTTAGAACAGCATTCAAGAAGATATTGATGCCTATTTATATGAAGCCACATATTATTGGATATAAAGCTAGTCAGTGGGAATACATAAACAAATACTATGCTGGACATCCTAGAAAGTATCAAAGATTAAGTAAACTTGAACAAGAGTTTTATGAAACATACAGTATATTTGTAGATGAACTTGGAATTTCAGTTAAAGACTTTTTAGAGACTGTAAGATCTGCAATGTATGTTACTCTGAATGCTAAATCGTTCAGTGGTTCTAATATCTTTACAATCGAATCTAATCTACATTTATTGATTCGTAAGAAGTTACTTGATAAGGGAATTAAGTGCGTAAATGTATATGACGGTTTCTATGTTGTTAAGAGTCAAATATCAAGAGCAGAATTCAATAAAATTTATAATGAAAGTCTAGTAGAACTGAAAAATAACATGAAGAATCATATAGGAACAACTTTAACAAGTGCTATTTAATAATATATGAAAATTACACAATAAAATAATCCCTAATATAGGTTTAAGGAGGTAGTTGCATGTATTTAGGACAAGCTATTATCTATTTGAATAAGAATACTGTACAAAGATTTACAGTAACTGCTAGACAAGCTATTCCGGAACTTGGTCTTAAAGCAGGAAATTTTAGAGCATTCAGTCTATATGATGAAGCACTTAAGGGAGATGTACTGAATCGCGAAGTAATTTCAATTGACTGTGTTAATAACTTAGTCAATTTTGAAATTGAATGACATTAGGCGAATTTAGAAAATATTTGTTCGATGGTAAAATTACTTTAGATCGAACAAAGGTAGCTAATGTTATTATTGAATCGCGAACTTACATTTCTGAATTTAACATAAAACCTGGAAATTTTGTATCAAAAAATCCACTGGATCTTAAAGGTGAGATCCTTAACCGTCAGATTGTATGTGTTAAAGCATACAATAATCAAGTAGTTGTCGTCCTGCGATAACTATATACAAATAATCAAAACTATGATAAAATAAATTGTAAGATATAATAGGAGAATAAGTCATGTTAGATTTGCTACAGAAAAATAAGGAGATGCTTGCAGCTAAGGCCTATAAATTGGCAGATGAACGTACAATGCTCAAGATATCATCTCTGTCTAATCCAAATGATTATGACTTATATTTAGTTGCATGTTGTTTATGTAATTATCCAATTGAAGAAAAGTCTGAAGCTAGAGAACTTCGTATGCAATACTTTAAGGCTACGAATAATGGCTCAATAATTGGTTTTGAACATCCTGTAACTGATTATAAGAAAACTGTAACCAGCGTTGAGTGTAAGAATACTGGTAAAGTTAATAAATTTGGTTTATACGAGTACGAGATTAACATCAACGATAAAAATCTTGTGTCTGATTTATGGGAAGCTAAAGCTAAAAACTGTCTTAAGTATGTAGACAACAAAACATTTGAAGATAAGCTAATTGTATCTATTTCTAGAGATCAGTTAGATAATTTTACAAAATTACTTGATAGATTAATGATTAAGTACGATGAGGATGATATTGAAGCTGGTTTATTCTATCAGAACAAATCTTCTAATCAATTAGTTGACTTATCTACTTTGTCATTACCTTTTACACCTTATGACTTCCAGATTGAGGATGCTACAAAAATAATTAAAAAGAAGAGAGTATTACTTGGTCATGAAATGGGTTGTGGAAAGACTTTTATTTCAGTATTAGTTGGAACAAGCCTTAATATGCCTAAACTTGTAATATGTCCTGCATCTCTTAGACTTAATTGGTATAGAGAAATTATTAATGTTTGTCCAAATGCAGATGTTCAGATTCAACTTAATGCTGAAGCTCCTCATTTTGGTAAAGATTGGACTATTATAGGATATGGTTCAGTTGCTAAGTTTTTAGACGATCTAAAGAAATACTTTAATTGTATTTTTGTAGATGAATGTCATGCATGTAAGGCAGTCAATAACTGGGGAAATCCTACAAGTAAAAGAGCTAAGTCTGTACTTGAACTTGCTGATGCAGTAGAGTATTGTTATCCACTTACAGGTACTCCACTTCCATCTCATAATATTGACTTGTATAATATTCTTAAGATGCTTAAGTGTGAAGCATTTGACTTTAATAATAAATGGGTATTTCTTAACTTTGCTAATAAGTTCTGCGATCCTAAAGAAACTTATTTTGGTAAAGACTTTTCTGGTAATTCAAATTCAGATCAGTTGCATGCTTTACTTAGCAATATAATGGTTAGACGTCTTAAAAGAGATGTTCTTCCTAATCTTAAGAAACAGCGTCAGTTTATACCTCTTGATCCACATTTTAAGAGAGAGTACATGAATATAGAAAAGCGTCTTTATGAACCTGAAGATGGTGACACTTATATGGGTCTTGCTATGACAGGTAGAAAAATGCTGAGTATGTATAAATTAGATGCTGCCATAGAGTTAGCTGAAACATTAATAGATGCTGGTGAAAGTGTAGTCATCGTTACTAACTTCGTAGATTCCGCAGACTTACTTAAAGATCACTTTAAGGATAGTTGTTGTGAGATTCGTGGTGGTATGTCTGACCAGTCTAAACAACAAGCTATTGATGATTTTCAGAATAAGAAAAAGACTGTATGTGTATTGAATATGCAGGCAGGTGGTGTAGGTATTACATTAACTGCTGCACATACAATGATTATAATTGACTATGCTTGGGTACCTTCTGATATGGTTCAGGTAGAAGATCGTATCTGTAGAACAGGTCAAACTGAGAGCTGCATGATCTATTATGTATATTGTATGAATTCAATTCTTGATAGTCTTTTTATTGAAATGATTAGTTCTAAGTCTGCAAACATTGATACAGTTGTAGATAATGTAGACAACACATTCGATTTACAGTCTGAGAAAGATACTCATTTCACGTTTATTGATGCATTAAAAGATAGAATTAGTTCTACTAAGAAAGCTAATAGAAAGAAGAGAACAGGAGGAAAATAATGAAAAAGTTATTAGTATTAGGCTTAACTTTACTTATGATGCTTTCGTTAGCGGCATGTAAAAAGGAAGAAGAGCCTGAAGAAATCTATCCTGAACACAAATATGCTGAGAACGAAGTAGTTGAATCAACTGAAACTGAAGAGCCTTCTGAAGCAACTACGTCTACACCAACTGAAGCTGCTACAGAAACAACTGAAAAAGAAACAGAACCATTAAATCTTGAATTTCATGATATGGTTTATAACACTTCAGATGATGCACATATGAATGATGTACGAGATATGAATACTATCTCTATAGATGGAAAGCTTATTGCATTACCTTGTGATTATTCATATCTTGCAGAAAAATTTGATGGATTTTATACAAAGCAAATTCAGAAATACACTACTTATACTGATGTAACTGGTGAAGAAGTTGGAACTGAATTTGAAATCTATACAAATCCAACTACTGGTGATGGTACAATCAAATTTATACTTAAATCTAAAGATGGTAATGAAGCACCTATTACTCAAATGGAATGTGTAGGTTTTGAACTTGAAGGTGGTAATTATGAAGGTACTAAAGTCTTCACATGTGCATTACCTAATTGGATAAGTTTTGGTAGTACAATTGATGAAGTTTATGAGTACTTTGGAAAAGACACTGAACGTAAAAGCTATTCAAAAGATGGTGGTTCAGAATTTATGTTAATTTACGAATTAGACGATATGAGTCTTAAGTTTGTTGGATACGATAGTGGTGTCCATACAATTCATATTGAATACAAATAATCAAAAAGGAGGTGACAAGTCATGATTAGACGAATTATAAAGATCTTAGTTATGTGTGTACTTTTTATGTGTCTTCTAAGTCTTGGCGGATATACCATTAATTCGTTTAAGAGTGAAGTACATCTTAGAGATCCTCAAGAGGTAATGTCACCTTTCTTCAAGAGTCTTTCATCTTTTGATCCAAATAAATTAGTTGAAAATCTACCAGAATATGAAAAAGAACAAAACAGCATAATTGATAAAAATACTTCTGATAATACTTCTGATAATAATGAAAATACGTCAGCAACATTACCAGATTTTACAACTGATCCTGGTTTAAGCGATCCAGGTGGTCCATTTAGTGGTGGTAATAATACTGAAGATCCTGAAATTTCAGATCCAGGTAGTCAAGTATCTGAAGCAGATATTACATCAGATCCAGGAATTGACGATCAAAGCACACCTACTAGTGCAACTGGAAATGATTCATATACTGATGAAGATGGAAATATTGTAAAGAAAGATATAAAGCTTCCTGATACAATCGAAATCTCTTATGTACGAGCTATTAAGATTAAACTTGATGATAAAGAGATTGAACTTACTTCTAAAAACACTGCAGAGTTTATTAGATGGTTGGATAATAACTGGCATGCTGATGCTGAGATTTCTTATGAAGTTGATAAAACAGAAGAGACTTCTGAAGATTCATCAAATACACAGAATGGTTCAGTACAGAATGGCTCAGTTAATTCAACTGGTGAATTAGTATATGATACAACTCTTGCAAATGAAGCAAATCTTAATGCATTAGTTAGTTCGATTAACGTTATAGATGAACTTCCAGAATATGCTGATTATGACAGAACTACTTATGAAAAGCCTGTTATAAGTTATACATTAGATGGTAAGAAAACAAATCGAAATGATTATGCATGGAAAACAAGTCCATGGTATAATGCTGAAGATAATACTTACATGTGTCCTTATACTGGTACAATCATTCAAGATATGGATGATAATAAACAGGATAATGACTTTGGAAATCTTGATTATGACCATATAGTTCCACTTAAATCTACATATTTAAGAGGTGCTAAAGATTGGACAGATGAACAAAAGAATGAGTATGCTTATGACCAATGGGTAGGTGTTGACGTTCTTAATTCTGCAAATCGTAGTAAGTCAGATAAGGGTCCTTGTGATTATTTACCTGATATTAACGTAGAAGATTATTGTTATTCTTGGTTAATGATTTGTAGTAAATATAACCTATCTATGACACAAGAAGAGATAGATATTTGTGTCAACAACATTACTATCGCTCTTGAGAACGGTGAGGAAGTTACATTCCTCGGTGGTTCTTATGAAATAAATTAAAAGGAGAACTATTTTGAGAAAGACATTTTACTGTGTAAAGCTTAATCAAAGAGACAACAGATATTTGTCTGCAGCAAACATTAAGCAAAGACCTGCAACATTAGCTCAGTCTAACTTTGATTATGCACTATTCTTTGAGTCAGAAGACCTGGCTGCTTCTGCTATTGAGGCTTATCTAAGCAGCCCGAATTGTAAAATGCTCAAAGGTAATTCAAAATTCATTACTGTCGAACCATATGAATTTGATTTTGACACTGTGACGTTTCCGTTCACAAATAAGTTCATTATTGTTAAGACAGATGGATTAAAAGCTTCTAATGGTGTATTTAGAAGTGTGTATCTTAAATACGGCACGTTTGAACATTTTGTACTTTGCAGTACGGATGTTTATCATGCTTTAACAGAAAAGGAGAAATAATTATGGAAGAAATCAAATTAACCACACCTTTGTATGTAGCTTTAGCAAACAGAAAGAACAACTGGTTCTTAGGATTTACTCATGGTGGAAATGCTAAGAATGACAACTTTACAGATGTTTCACAGAATGATCTTAGATTTGCTATTTATTTCAAAACAAAGGAAGATGCAGAACGATTCTTATCTAACTATCTTGAAGATAAGAAGGACATTATTAAGCCTGAAAATGTAAAATATTATCAGGTTCAGTCGGTAATGTCTGTACCTTATATGCCAAATGCAAATGTATTTATTTATAATACCACATGTTGGTTTAGTACTGAGGCTTATGCAATGTGGAGACGTAATCCTAAAAAGTTTGAGAAGCATGCATAAAACTATGTACTTTTTGTCTAAAACATGATATTATAGAATAAAATATAATGAAAGGAATTTATACATAATGGTTGTAAATAATGTTGCAATTGAGATTGAAGGTATGGATAAAACTGGTAAAGATACACTAGCAAAGTATCTTGGTTTAATGGCCAATTATGCATATACTATCAATGTTCGTGGTATTTTGACACAGTTAGTTTATAACGATAAGTTTGGACGTAATAATACGTATGCATTACCTTATCGTCCATTTATTGTCTTTCTCGATGTAGATAATGTTGACCATGCAGTTCGTTGTGTAGCTGCTGGTGAGCCTAAGATTAACATAAACAAAGATCGTGAAGTATACTACAAATATATTAAGAAATTCAAAGAGCTTGGCATTACAGTACTTACTTACAATACTTCTGAGATGACACCTTACATGATTGCTAAGGATGTTATTGAACAACTCAGTAAGATTGATATTAACGACTATGTAATGGACAAGCCTTTGTATTTTAATAGCTTGAATAGTTATACTAGTGAAGATCTTAAAAATGAAGATGTATTTTATAAATTTGATCCAACGGAGGAAAATTAAATGAATGATTTTGATGTAAAGGCCAGACGATTTCCTAGATGGGAAAATCTCGAAAACAAATGTCAGTTTGTAAATGACCTTGAGAACATTAGAGTTGAGTTGCTTATGGCACCTTCACTCGATGAACTTCTCGACATTACTGCACCAGTTTTACTTGCAACTTGGGATAAGAATGCAAGACATCTTAACCCTGAACTTAATAAGACAGAACTTTGTAATGTATCTTATGAAGAGAAGATGAAGCTTTTCTATAGATCACTTAGAGGTGGATTCTTACCCGCATTTAAGGAATACTTCAACATTGTAGTTATGTTTGATGGACTTACTTTCCATGATTGTAGTCATATTTTCAGATCTAGACAGTGGGCATTCCAGGCAGATTGTTCAGGTGATAAGGTTCTTAATGAAAGAGAAATCACAGTTCCTGAGTCTTATGAAGTTTGTGGATATGCTGATGAGTATAAGGAACTTATGACTAAGATGATGGATCTCTATTGCAAGATGTATAATGATAAGAGAATTTCTCATCATGATGCTAGACTTGTTACACCTAAGACAATGGGTACTTTTGTAACAGCTAAGCTCAATATTGGCGATGCAATGAGAGTTGTACATCAGAGAAATCCTCAGACTGAGCCTTCTGCAGACGTTATCATGATGGAACAGATGTGGGTAGAGATCTGTAAGAAATATCCATTTATGGCATCACTTATTGACATTGATGAGCCTTCATTCTTCTATAAGAAGGAAGAGACTACTTGCAGAAACTTCGCTAGTCACTTCTATCCTCCTATGAACGATAGAAATGCACTTCCTGAAGGTGCAAATGATGAGTGGCTTTATGATCAGCCTAGATCAGAAATGCCTGGTTATGATGAGAACTCAGTATTTAATAGACTTAGAGCTGGATATAGAGAAGAGCTTAAGAGACTTGATGCTGAAGCTAGACAGAAATGGCCATATCTCTACACTGAAGAGTATGAGAGAGATTACGGTGTATAAAAATAAAATTAAGATGTATGTAGGATGTTAAAGTCCTACATACATTTTTATGAGGTCCAAATAAACATAAGGAGAATAAGAATGCAGAAGAATGCTATTGTGATATTAGCAAATAACCTTGAGTTGCTAAAAGCACAGATCGACAATTTGCCTAAGCTTGATTGTGATTATATCATTTGTAATGAAACACGTATTGGTAATAAACTTCCAGAAATCAAAGCTATGGCACCTAAGGGAACTAAGTTTCTAGATAGTAAGAAGATTGTAAAGGAATTTGCAAAGCTTCAGGACACACCTTTCCTTCATGAATATACAATGGGAATGAATATTCTCTTACAGTGGTATGTATTCAAATTTATGAAGTATGATAAGGTAGTATTTACAGAGGAAGATGTAATCCTTAATGAGAATATCAATAAGATATTTGATGAAGAGAAATGTCTTTATTATACATGGAGTATTTCTGCTCAGACAAAGCCATATGATGAGTTAGTTGGTCTTAACAAGAAATATGTAGACGAACTCGATAAGATGTTCAATATCCATTTCAATTCTGATAATTACCTTGATATTTGGCATAATGCACATCTTGCATCTGGTCAGAGATATTATGTTAGAGGTAAATTCAATCTAGATAAGTATGAAAAGAAACTCTTACAGTTCTACAGAAGTGAAGTAATGCGAGAATGTTGGAGTTCTCGTAGAACACATAGATCTTTCTATATGGATGAACGATTTGAAGGTTTCTTTGCTTATTATACTAAGATTCTTAATCATGGTATGAAGCCATATACATGTATTGAAATCGCTAAGCCTGAAAAGAAAGATATTTCTAAGTACAATGCAATTCAGAGATGTGGTGGTATTTGGCATAATGCTACTGTATCTAACAAACTTAAATGGGTTGAAGAGTTAAGAAAGAATGGCAAGATTGTCTAAAAGACTATTTAATAATAATAAAGTATATTAAAGAAAGGAAATTACCAAATGAAGAAAATCTATTTTGCAGGACCATGGTTTACAGCCGCACAGGCTGAAAGAGAACAGCGTCTTATTAAAAGACTCAGAGAGCTTGGATTCGATGTATTCTCACCTAGAGAGAGTTCTAACATTACTGGTTCATTCGCTGATCCAGCTGTTCAGAAGGCTACTTTCGAAGGTAATATTGTAAACATTGATTCCTGTGATATTTTGTTTGCTGTAACTGATGGTAAACAGGGTACTTGCACAGAACCTGATAAGACAGGTCAGCCTATGCAGGCAATTGATGCTGGTACAATGGTTGAAGTTGGTTATGCATATCGTATGAGAAGAGAGTCTGGTAAGAAGCCTATCATGGTTTACTATGCAGAAACTCTTAAGAATGGTCAGTTTAATCTCATGCTTGCTCAGTCAGCTGATATTGTTATTTCAGGCGAGACTGCATTTGAAGATCTTGATAAGTTACCTGAATGGATTGAAAATAACACAAAGGTAAGTTTCAACGGAATGATCGAATAAGAGGAAGTGTGATGAAAGAGTTTGATAAATTTATAGAATATCTAGATTCATTAAAACTCTACAGACAAACACGTGTAAAACGTTGGCAATTACGTGATTTTGCTTTTGAGGAGAATGATGCTGAGCATCAGCTACTTGTTGCTCAGATCATCATAATCCTTAATAATATGTTTAAGGTTCCTGATAATATTGCACTTAAAGCTCTTAGCTATGGATGTTGTCATGACTATGTAGAATCTACTGAAGAATCACTTGGTGACGTTAATTATATGGTCAAAGAACAAAATCCTGAGCTTAAGGCAATTGTTAAGAAACAAGAAAGAATTGCTATGCAACGTGTTCCAGAGTTTTATGAAACTATGGAAAATTGTGAAGCTGATGAAATGGCAGATTTAATTGTAAGTCTTGCTGATTCAGTTGAAGCATTGCTCTATGTAAATAGAGAAATTAAGTTTAATACTGTTAAGGATGAATGGATTCAGATTCAGTCAGAGTTAATGGTTAGAATTACTAAATATTGGGATATACTTAGTAATTATAAGTTTTAAGCAAGCATACAACAATAAGGAGGAAAAGTCAATGAATGCTCAAGACAAAAAGAAATTTATTGATGTATGTGTGGAAATTACAAAATATGGAAAAGTAGAAACTTGTAGCGCATCTGAAATTGACACTGTCATACAGAGAGTTGACGAAGTCTATGTTAATGGCTTTGAAAAGTTTCTACATGATAAAGTAGATTTGCCTGAATTCGAAGATCCAGATGCTTGGGATGATTGGTATGATAATCTTACTTTAGAGGACATTGACGAAAGAGATATTCAAGTTTATGATTTACCTACAGAGAAAATCGTAGTTCCGCTTGGCAATGAAGAAGTATTTATTAAAGAAATGCTTACTGCTGCCAAAGAATATATGGATGCATGTTCTTTCGTTAATCCAAAAGAAGATAACTTTGAGTATGGTTATGATTTTGGACCTACTGGAATCTTCATTTGGTTTGTATCTAGAGGCGATAAAATGTGCGCCAACGGTAAAAAGAAATACAATAGCAATGTAAGATCTAAGATTGATGAGAAATTCACTGAATGTATAAATAAATTCTATTCAGCTAGATCAAGATTCTCTGAAGCTACAGGTATTACATTCCCAACATATGTAACAGTTTATAGAAATCAAGACTTTGATCCAAACTGTCATACTGCTAGATGTATTTACTTTACTGGTGAAGATTTATCTAATGAAGGAAAAGTCGATTTACCAAAGGATTATACTTACAAGTTCTTTAGAATTGTAAAAGACTCTAAAGTTATCAAATAATGAAAGGATTAAAACTTAACAATGAGCAGAATACGTGGAAGAAAACCAACTTACGAGGAGAGAAAGATTTTAACAGCAAATGGTTTTGATACATATGCATGGTTGGTTACTAAAAATACTCCCACATTTATTGAGTTAATGCACCGTACAACAGGTGAGATTAAAACAATTGATAAGTAAATTATTCAAAAGCGACTAATATACATGTGTTATGTTAGTCGCTTTGTTTTATGTATGGAAATTATTCAGATAAAAATAACATATTAAGAAAGGAGCTTTAGCTATGGAATTAGTAAAGCAAACAAGCGCTAAACTTATTTTTTCTGGATGTTCCTACAGCGGAAATTCAATAGAAATCAATGTGAAATCTAATGAAGATAAAGATGGAATAACTAAGCTACATTGTTCAGTTGTTCAACGATTAAGTTCAGATGAAATTTATGATGATATTATGGCTTATGATGTAGCTATTAAATTTATTGTAGATATGTATCTAAATACTGAATCACTTTGGAAAACATCTGAAAATGGACCTAAATACTTAACAGAGATTCGTGATTTTAGAGTAGAATTAGAAGATATTCCTGAAATTGAGCTTGGAAATGTTGATACAAGACTTCCAGCTGCATTAGATCCATATAAACTATATAGAGATAAGCGTAAAAAAGTATTTGGCGCTAATCTATTTTCAAACGTAGAAGTTGAACTAAAGATAGAATAAAACTATTTACAATGTCATCCTTCTATGTTATAATTATACCATAATAAATAACACGGAGGAATCCTAAATGATGACAAGAGAAGAATACAATGAGAATATTGAACGTTTGAATTATTATACTAAGAAGTATGATGAAGGAAATCCTGAGATCAGTGATGAACAGTGGGATGCACTGTATTTTGATTGTTGCGCATACGAAGAAGCAACAGGTTATGTTAACCCTAAGTCTCCTTCAGCAACTATTCAGTTTGACGTTCAGAATTCTTTGAAAAAGGTTACTCACAATCATCTTATGCTTTCTCTTGATAAGACTAAGGATCCTGCAGTTCTTAAGAAGTGGCTTAAAGAAAAGTCAATCACAATGTTGAAGATGGATGGTCTTACTTGTTCTCTTAAGTATGAGAATGGTAAGCTTGTTTCTGCTGAAACCCGTGGAAATGGTACTGTTGGTGAAGATATTACAGAAAATGCAAAGCGTCTTCCATCTATCCCTAAGACAATCAATACAACTGAAACTATTGTAATTGATGGTGAAGTTATTTGTAAGTATGATGATTTTGAAGAGTTTTCTAGCATGTTTAAGAATCCTAGAAACTTTGCTTCTGGTTCTATTAGACTTGATAATCCTGATGAATGTGAAAGAAGACGTCTTACATTTGTAGCATGGGATATGATTACTGGTACTGAAGATCTTGATGTTAAGCTTCAGAAACTTGCAGATCTTAAGTTTGTAACAGTCGATTGGGAATATACAAACACTGAAAATCTTGAAGCTCAGCAGGAAAGAATGAGACAGAAAGCTGCAGCTAAGAAATATCCAATCGATGGTCTTGTATATAAGATTAATGATTACAATTCATATATGGCAAAGGGTCATGACGATCATTCGTTCCGCGGTGGTTTTGCATTTAAGTTCTATGATGAACTTTTTGAAACAGAACTTACAGGAATTACATGGTCTGTTGGACGTTCTGGAGTAATCACACCTGTAGCAACATTTAAGGCAGTTACAATTGATGGTACAACTGTTCAGAATGCTTCGCTTCACAATATTTCTATTATGAAGGAAATCTTAGGTGAAGAGCCTTTCATTGGTCAGAAAGTATGGGTGTTTAAGGCAAATATGATTATTCCTCAGATTGCTAAAGCTGAAAAGCGTAAATAATTAACTAGACGTTCATCTCAAATACCTCCATAAATGTTTAAGTCAGATGCTTTTATAGGTCTGGCTTAAACTGTTTTTAGAAACTATTTACATTATGATAATCTCATGTTATAATAAATATATCTTAAAAAACGAAGGTATTTATTTATGAAGATGACAGATAAGCTTAAGGAAAGATTTGTAAGAGATTGTAAGATTCCGATTAGACTTTATACTGAACCATACTTCACAGAAAGACTTGAACTATTAGATCCATTCTATGATACAATTGCAAAATGGATGCAGTTTCAGGAAGTTGTAAATAAATATCCAAATGAAGAAGAGTATTTTGCTTCTTATAATGCTACTAAGGAAGCTGCAATGGACTTTATTAAGTCTAGAGATGCGTATGTAGCATTTAATGCTCTTGATATGAATCAGTTTGCGCTCACACATAAAAATCTTCCTAGTAAGGATATTTTTAAGCCTACTTTTATCGGTAAGACATTTATTAGTATCGATATGAAGAAGGCAAATTTTAATGCTCTTAAGTATTATAATGCATCTATCTTTGATGGAGCTGAAACTTGGGAAGAGTTTATTAGTAAGTTTACTGATTGCAAGTATTTTATTGATAGCAAGTACATTCGTGAAGTTATCATGGGTAACTGCAATCCTGGTAGAGTAATCACTTATGAAAAGCATCTTACTGATATGATTCTCACTATGTTAGAAGATGAAGGAATTACACTTGATAAGATTGTATTCTTTAGCAATGATGAAATTGTTATTGATACATCAGATATGGATAGAGCAGCTGCGCTTAAGATTGCTGAAAATGTTCAGGCAGATGCATTTGTACCGCTTAGAATTGAAGATTTTTCGCTTCGTGCTGTTACTAAGAACGGTAAGATAATTGGTTATATTAAGGTACTGACAGATGGTATTTATGATTTTAAGTGTTTCAATAATTTGGATTTACTTCTTGTACTTAGATTACTTAAAAATGAAGATATTCGTGAGTCAGATCTTGTATTTGAAAATGAAGGTTATCTTGCTAAGTATATGGAAATGCCAATAGTTGAAATTATCACAAGATATGAAAAGAAGGAGAACAATTGATGATTAATGCTAGTAAACGCAAACAAGTCGAAGATATCAAGAAATATCTTGAATCTAATTCAGACAAGTATTGCAAATTAGTTATTTTTGGTAAAAGCATTACAGAAGAGTCAAAAGAATCAGACTTTCTTGAATTAGCTGTTGAAATGACTAATCAGAACGATGCTAATGATGATAATGCTTTGTTAGATCTTTTCTGTAAAGTAGATGATATTACTAATGGTAAGTTCGACTTAGTTATCATCAATTGCCAAAACAACTCAAGTAATGTTATGGACTTAATTAGCAAAGGAGAAGTTGTTTATGGGTAAGTCAAATTATCACAAGCCACAACCTAGAAAAAGTGATGAAGACTTACGACGTGAAGGTGTAATGCTAATAAAAAATGCTATTAAGGCTCGGACAATGTCTGAGCCTTTATTAGACTCTATTTATAGTAATACTGCTAAACCTGAAGATTTTAATTGAGCATGCTATATGATGTCACAAGTTATTGAGTTAGCATTAAAAGGTTTAATTAAGTACTACTACGAAAGTTTTAGAGAGGGTCATTTTGTAGCAAATAATGCCAAAATCATCGAGTCTTTATCAGACAAGAATCCAGAACTTCGAGAGATTTCTGGAACAATTAGCGATCTACAAACTGGTTATTCAGTTATGTTATGTAGATGGTCTGCTTTAGGCAGATACAAAGAATTATATGTCACTAAACAAGACATTCAAAAAGCTGATGATATGTTAGATGACATAATCAAATTTTTGCGTAGACATCATTACGAAGCTGATTCGTAATACAAGTTAAACTAGTGAGGAAACAACTGAAACAACTACAGAAAATACTGAAAGCACTACAACAACTAATCCTAATGTTGGTGATCCTGTATCTGTAAATGAGACAGACTATTCTAAAGTAAATTGGGGTGTTACATATCCTATTGATGGATATGAAGGTATTACAATTTCAGTTACACCTTATGTAGATGATTATGGTACTTGGTATCTTGTAGTTGGTGTAACAAGTCTTTATGAAGGTCAAGTAACATTCTCTGGTAGTGCTGAAGCAAAGGATGCAAATGGTAATATTATCGGAGATACATTTGCTTATCTTGATATTGGTGGTGGAAATACAAATATCTTTACAATTAGATGTGATGAAGGTACTACACCTAATGGAGAAATTCATTGGGAAGATATACAGATTAGCGATAGCTACAAGGAATATGTACCTTGGGCAGCAGATTGGGACATTTCTTCTAACGGTGATAATGAGTTAGTTCTTAACTACACTATTACTAATGCTTCTTCTGCGTCTGTTGGACAAGTATATGGACTTTTGCTTGATGCTAACGGATATGTAATTGATGTATTTAGCGATTATATAAGTGATACAGGAACAACTATTACAGATTCTGATTCTATTTATCGTACAGACATCGTTAAATCTGGCGCAGCTGATGTAGCTTTCTTTGCTAATCCTACAAAATAAAAAGGAATAAATAATATGTTACTGAACAAAGTTTGGAATATGAGTTATGAAGAATATGTTCAGGTACTATTAAAGAAGTATGGACCTGCCACTAGCGATTATTTCGTTAATGGCAGGATCATGGCTTCTAGAACTAAAGAGGGTCTAGAATGTCATCATATTGACGAAGATAAAGTCGCTGGACTCAGTAATAGAAAGGCAGAAAAACAGTACCCTGAATATCAAAAAGCTGATAGATTAGTGTACTGTAATCGTATAGAACACTTAATCTTACATGCTAAAATTGCAAAAATGAATACAACTGAATTCGGTTATTTTGATGGTGGTCCTAAATTATTGATAACCAAATTAAATGACAACTATTTGAAACAATCAGAAAAAGATGATTGGAATGCTATCGTATCTGCAAATATAGAAGAGAAATTTCCACTCTATATTGAAGTACTTAAACGAATTGCAGCAGATATGAAAGAACTTGGATACGAAAGATCTCAAACTTATGAGTTAATATTTTCATCTACTAATAGCTTTCCTAAGCTAATTATAGATTACTATGTAACTCATAAGATTGATAATAATATGACAATAAGGTGTACGAAAATATGAGAATAAATATAACTGAGCTTGAACAATATACAGAAGAATTAAATAAGAAGTATAATGTCAAAGCTTCTATAACAGAACAAGGTAAGCACATCGCAATATTTCCGCCACAAGGCGGAATGTGGATTACTGAATGGTATCTTCTTATAGATAATAAGAAAATACTTGTAGGAAATGATTATAATGCAACTTCTATAGAAGAAATCAAACAAAATATAGAATTAGCTATAAAAGGAGACAAATTATGAAAAGGAGAGTACTAACAGCTATATGCAGTATGCTGGTCATAAGTATGCTTACTGGATGTAGTGGAGCAATTCATGACTTTTTGAATCCTGTTCAAGAGACACCTGTAGAGGAAGTTACAACTGAGCATAAGTATGCTGTTAACGGTCCTCAAGCCAGCCAAACTGATGCAACTGAAGAGACGGTATCTAGTAATACTACAGAAGAAACTACAGAAACAACTGAGACTGAACCAACAGAGCCAGAAGTAACTGAACCAACTTTTTCATATGTAGGTACATTAACTGCACCAGCTTCTTATGCAGAATATATGTATGGATCTTCTCCACTCTCATCTGTATATTTAGCCTTAAAGTATTATGCATTAGATAATGACAATTATGTAGGATTTGCTAAATATGAAGGAGCAGATCCTGAAAAATTTATTGCGAAGCTTGATGCAGATGTATTAGCATCTATTGATACTGAAAATCCTGAAACTCAAGAAATGCTTGTAAAAGATGAAGAAGGCAACATTGTTGTTACAGACGAGTTTCGTAATAACTACATAAAGACTATTCTTGTAGATGCACAATACATTACTTCAGAAGAGCAGTTATATATGTTCTATGATGGTTCGTATATTCCTAATGGAATGACATTAACTACTACAGAATAAAGGAGATAAAAATGGATATAGATAAATTAAGTGCAGAATTACAAGAAGTTACAAAAGAAATTGAAGAAACTGAAGAAGAAGTTACAGAAGGTGTAACAGCAGAAGAGTTGATTTTGAATGATTTAACTATTATCAAAAATAAACTCGATACAATTAATGCTGATCTTGAGCATGCTCAATCTGATATTAACACAAACAAAAAATTTAATATTCTATTGGTCATTATTTGTGTTGTATTATTGGCACTTGGTATTTACAATGTAATGTTAACTAAAGAAGCTATTAATGCCAATCAATCATCACATACATATTATACTGATCCTTTCTATAGTCATACTGCAACTTATGATACAGATCAATAATTGCAATAAACTATTTACATTTAATATGGATCGTGTTATAATTATATCATAATAAATAATATGGAGGCCAATCAATGAATAATTTGTTAAAGAAAGTAAATGATCGAAAGATTGAAGCTGCTTATGGAAATCCTATTCTAATGCCTACTGTTTGTCCAGTTTGTGGTGGTGCAGTAAGAATTGAAAAGAAATATAATACAGAAGTTCTTATGTGCATGAATCCTAATTGTAACGCTAAGATCGAAGGTAAGTTGATCCATTTTATTGGTGCACATGGACTTGATATTGAATCTATGAGCACTGCAACTGTAAGAGACCTCATCAAGATTGGTTGGCTGACTCAGATGAGTGACATCTTCAAGCTTAAGAATCATAGAGAAGAATGGATCCATATGAAAGGATATGGTGAGAATTCTGTAGATAAGATCATTGAAGGTATTCCTACATCTCTTGAACTTTGGAAAGTAATTGCTTCTGCAGGTATTCCTAATGTTGAAAAGAGAACTGCAATGCTTTTAGCCGATAAGTTTGAAACATGGGAAAACTTCATGAATGCAATCAATACAAAGTTCGATTTTACTAAGTTGAATGGTATTGGTGGTACTACAGCAAATGTTATTGCAAATTTCGATTATACAGAAATCAATGATGTTATGAACTACATTACAATTAAGCAGAAGATTGTAGGTGGTAAGCTTGACAATATGAGTTTCTGTATTACAGGTTCTCTTAATACTTATTCAAATAGAGATGAGCTTATTAAGACTATTGAAGCAAATGGTGGTAAGGTTGCTGGAGTTAATAAGAATCTTACATATCTTATTTGCAATGATAAGACTTCTACTTCTGGTAAGAGCAAGAAAGCCAAGGAACTTGGTATTAAGGTAATTACTGAAGATGAATTTAATATGCTTCTTAATGCTTAAGGAGATAAATATATGAATATCGACGTTAAAGAAATTGACTCATTTAAGGAATTACTTTCTATAGACGTTGCTGATTGGTGGTATGGTGGTAAAATAACTTATCGACAGAAAATTACTGAAAGCCAGACATTCTACATATATAGATTTTTTGAAGATAAGGTAATTTTATTTATCACAGATGGTCTTAAAACTGATCCACCATTGAGTCCAACTATATATGAGCATGATAGAGAACGATATGAAAAGGTATTCACAATTCCTAAAGGAATAATTCATACATATCATAGTGATTGGATTGATCCTAATGATTTAGATCATTATAAACATACACTTCATAGTGGTATCTTTATTAGTACAACACGAGATGATGACGCTGCAAAAGAACGATATAAAGAATACCTACGGTGCAAATTAGACGATGCAGAAACTGATCGTATTAGTGCTAGTCATGACTTATATATGGCTAAAAAGGCTAAGAAGAAATATCAATCTATTATTGATAGTTTGTAAGAGTTGCCTATGATATACATACTAATTTTATTAGCTATATTATTTTCAGTAATATTTGGTCTTAGTAGTTATAAACGTATTAAGGTACCATTTATTACATTAGGTTGTTCAATTTTATTAGTATTGATAATGACTATATTATAAGCTATTTAATTATAATACTAGATGCGAAAAATGACTTGTCTGAAAAGGCAGGTCATTTAGTTTATAAGGAGGTATTATATGCGATATGTAATTTATCAAATTGACAACGAATATCTAGAAAGATATATGGATGATAACAATTGTCCTAGAAATAAAGTTAGCCTTAGCTTTATTAAAAGAGAAGGTAGTAAACTCTTTGAAACCAATAGCAAAGATGAATTTGAAAATATGATGGAGTTTTATTGGAGCAGATATACATCTAGCATATCATCTGTTGTTGCTTATGACACTGAAGACGAATCATATATTGAATGGTAAAGGAGACTTAATATGAAAGTAAAAGTATTTTATGCTATTTTGACAGAAAATCCTGATAAAATTCAGGTTCAGGAATTTGATGGTTTTGAAACTGTAGATGATAAAGGTGGTAGAGCTGTTCAGTTTAAGGATAATGACGGAAATACGTTCATGCAACGATATGTTGACTTTAACACAGTTTTCTATACACCAAGTTATCGTTATGTAGTATCTAATGACGATGCTAAAGCTGAATCAGTTCTTAAGCAATACATAGCAGATAGAGATAAAAAGCTTGCATCTCTTACTAATAAAAAATAATGAGGTATAACTAAATGTTTCAAGAAAAAGTAAGGAAATTACAGTCTAAAATAAAGAGAGATCTAGAAATAGGTCTCTCTTATTGTTTGTATAGATAACTATTTACATTTATCATTTTTCTTGTTATAATTAAATTGTAAGTTAATTTAAGTTATACATAAAAGAGGTAAATTGAGATGCATGTATATTCTTATTGGAAATGTGATAGTTGTGGATCTATTATTCGTGGCGATAGTCGTGAATGTCCTAATTGTGGTTCACCTATTCCTAATAACGTCAAATATATGATGCCTGATAATCCTACTATCATTGCAGCTATGAAAGATGGAACGATTCTTACAGGTGATAAGAAAATCAATGTTGATGAAAAAGGCATCAGATCAGAAATAGTTGAAGAGAAAGACGAAAGAGATAAGCCTAATTGGAAATGTCACTTTTGTGGTTTTCAAAACTTTGATGAATCTAATACATGTGCAGGATGCGGCGCAGATCGTACAACTGATACATATTTTGGTGATAACGCATCAAAAAGATCTGAAACTCATATATCTCACGATATAGACGATGAAACAGATACTTATGAATCACCTAAATTTGAACATAAGAAAATCTCTACGCCTAAGCCTGAAGAAAATACTACAGAGAAGACTATTGAGGCACCTACAACAGTTGAAAAGCCTAATAAGCTTGATGTAGTTTCAAATTTTATTAGATCAGCAAAAGATTTTATCTATGAAAATTCAAATGTAGTCCTTATTGTTTTAGGACTCATGATTCTTATTCCATTCCTTATTTGGTTATTTACACCAGTTCAGCGAGAAGCTAGAATAACTTCTTTCAGTTGGGAAAGATCAATTGATGTAGAAGCATATACACTTTGTCATGAAGATGACTGGTCTGTTCCAGCTGGTGGTGTAGTAACAGATGAACGACAAGAAATACATCATTACGATAGAGTTCTAGGTTGAACGATGCACCATTTTTGGTGGGTCATTCAGGACGGATTCGGGAATATTAAGTTTTATGGAGACTCATTCCTGGATAAATATGAAAAAATCTATCCAATACAATTTTTACAAGATATAAAGTGTAAGGATGGAGCGTGAATTTAGGAGGTGACTAAATGAAAAAAGAAAGAAAAAGAGAAAGAGAAGAAGACTGGAAAAAGGACATTCAGCAGAGGGTAAGACGCTACGATATATTAAAGGTAAGTACCCTTAATGGTGAAGTTGTATCCCAGGAAGTAATCGGTCAAGGATACGATATGATAATTGACGATATCACCGCACTTAGTATCGGAGCATATTACGGTGACGATGTAGAATCTGAAATCTCATATCACGAGTACTACGATGAACGACGCACTGAGCTGCTGATCGGAGTGGCTTCGGATGGTGAAAAAATCGTATCCTTTGTTCCAAGTACAGAGGCGATGTTCACAGAGCCAGAGAGAGACTTAGCAATGAAAATTGCAAAGAACATCGTAAACAGATATTATCGCTCCTTTGGTATCAGTCAATTCGAAATTGATCAGGAAGAATACCAGATCAGACAGGATCTAGAAGAAAGACAGAAAACCTGGAAGTGGAAGAAATAGAATCAAAATAAGGAAGGCTGTTGTTACTAAATGACAGTCTTCTTTTTTTGAAATCAGAAAATTCCTTATAATATATATAGAACACAATTGACACGAATTGAAAAATAAAAGAAAATAAGAAAGAAAAGAAAAAAGAAAGGAAGTTATAAATGGGGTATACATTTAAAAGAAATATATATTAGTTGAACGATGCACCATTTTTGGTGGGTCATTCAGGAAATGCAAAGCATGTCGTAAACAGCACAGAAAGGTAATATGTGAAAAATGTAAGTACAGATGAGTTGTTAGAAATGGTAAGATCAAATCCTGAACGATATACTGGATTATATGAGCATCAGTTATTATATGATTCAGCGTGGTTAAAGCATCAAGAAGAAGTTGTAGGTGAAAAAGCACCTAAGATCGAAACGATAAAAGATATTCCAGTATACTTTGAATTTTTAACCAAATGCCAAACACCTCTCTGTTGTAAAATGATTTTAGAATTATCTATAAGATAAAGGAGATAAGATGAACGCACAACAGCAGATCAATAATATTTGTGATGTAAGAGATAACATCAAATTGCATGAAACTACTATTCTTGTAGGTGAGAATGGTTCTGGTAAGTCTGTTGTACGAAAGCAGCTTAGTTTGCTTTTAACAAAGAAGACTAGAAATAACAACGCAAAACTTAAGCAGGTTTCTATGGAATCTAGAACTGGTGTAGACTGTTGTGGAATGCATCTTATGGCTGATGCATCTTGGGAACCTACAAGTTGTCATACCTATGATCTTATTACTAGTCTTTTTAAGAGTTGTTTTGATAATGAAGAGAATAAGAAAAAGAGACTTATTCCTTACTACTTCGTTATTGATGAACTTGAAATTGGTATGTCAAGAGAATCTCAATTGGCTATGTGCAATTATCTTAAGGACATGATCCCTAAGATCAATAAAAAGAGTTATGGATTGCTTATTATTACACACTCTGAATTTGTTGTAGAACAATTTAAAGATGTATGTAATTTTATGGATCTTAACAATCCAAAAAGAACTGCAGACGAATGGATTAACAGAGAAATCATTCCTACAGATTTCGAACAGTTAGAAAAAGATGCACATGAACTATTTCAAGCATTATTACCTAAAAGGAGGTAGTGTATGTCATACTTTATTTTAGGATTTGTAACTGCCATTATTGTTGGACTTATATTTAAGCCTATTCATAGACGAATTAAACAGGGTATATTAAGACTTAGATGGAAAATGTCTAAGAATAGACGTATTCAGAAAACTAGTAAATTTGATACTAGTCTGCTAGAGAAGTCTATAAAAATAGTTGAAAGAAACTATTTACATTGATACATGCGCTTGTTATAATATAATCATAATAAATGAAACACATTTTAATGGAGGATTGGTAATAGTACCAAGTGTTTCATGAAAGGAGATTATATTATGGATAACACAAAGATGATTGAAATGCTTAATCGCATTAATGCAAAGATTGATACATTGGATTCTAAGAAGATCGAAGCAGATTTTTCTGATCCGGCTGAAGCAATGAGGGGATTCATCAAGAGAATCATTGATTCCGAACTTGCTCCTCTTGAAGGCAGACTTCCTGCACCAGACGATCTGCTTGTTCAGGAATTAGATAAGATGTTCTAATCTAGTTTACTCGATTCCATACAAGTTAAAACAAAAACTTATTGCTGACATAACGTTGGCAATAAGTTTTTCTATATTCCAAAATAGTTTATTTTAATATAACTAGTTGATTTTTATTAACAAAAGGGAGTATTTACTATGTATAATTCTAAAGATTATGAATTTGAATTTTATATTAAAGGACTTTTAGTAGTAATTGCATTAATGTTTATTACTAGTTGTTGTGAAAGTTGTAGCGATACTAATGAATATAATGATGGAAAATGTCCTTACTGCGGAGGTACATTTGTGTATGATACTGCTGTAGGTCATAGATATAGCACAAATTATGTATACGTATGTGATACATGCGGACGATCAATTGAACTTGGTAGTAAACAAGATGTAGTTAGTACTACTCAAACAGATTTGCCTATAATTGTTGACGAAGTAAATACTATCTTATTAAGTAAAGATTTTCATCGTAATTATGATCCAATTTATAGTACTGATGAACGACTTAAAGATTATTATAAGGTATCGATTGATGTTGATACTTGGCAACTATGATATACAATATTGTATCAGAAGAGTTAGTTTTTATAAGTGAAAGACTATTTAATTATAACATATGAGAAATTCAACCAGATCAGAGGGTATGTAAATGGTAACAGGAACTTTAAGTGATGGTAGTTTTAGTTTTTCAGCGAACACTGTAAATGAAGTTTCACAAAAATTACATGAATTTATAATTTAGCTGGCAAAACCCCGAAGCTTTAGCTTCGTGGGATGTCAGCCAGCTTATGAGCCGACATAAGTCGGCTCTTGTACTAATATTTGTAAATTAAATTTTAAAATAAACTTGACAATTATCCTACATTGTGGTATAGTAAACTTATGAAAAATATAACTATTTTAGAATTAAGAAAGCAAACAGGGCTTAGTCAAAGTCAGTTCGCTAAAGAATTTCATATACAATTGAAAACACTTCAATCTTGGGAACAAGGCTGGAGAAATACTCCAGAGTGTATTTTGTATACGATTCAAAGAATTTTAGAATTAGAAAGTGAAAAATAGCTTTTAGAAAGGAGATTGTATGAAATTAACATCAAGTTATGCTGTTGAAATTAAGCATATAAATAAACTATTCAGACAGACCATAAAAATCTATAATGATGCAATCTCTTTTTGTGTAAAGGCTTTTGAAGAACATTGGGAAGTCCTTGCGACTTTAGATACAGGCAATAAAGAAAGGTTTGCCTACGCAGATGCTCTAATTCATTCTACTAAGTCTAATGACGCAGTGTATCCAGAGTTTGACATTAAGTTTCGTAAAATGCCATCGTATTTAAGATTTTCAGTAATCAATACAGCATTGGGGTATCTGAGTTCCTACCACAGCAATCTTGATAATTGGGAGTTTTCTAATTCAGATGGAAAAGCACCAAAATTACAAACTCATCTTAATAAATTACCTACATTCTATAAGGGTAATATGTATCTTGATGATTGCGATGGTGATGCTGTAAGACTTAAATTATTTGTAAATAACGATTGGAATTGGGTTACAGTTTTGTTAAAGCATACTGATGTTGTCAGTATTCAGAGACACATGCAAAATGCAAAGATGTCAGTTCCAACTTTGGAAAAGAAGAATAAGAAATGGTTTTTAAGATTTGCTTTCGAAGAAAAAGTAGACCTTAATAAAACTAAATTAGAAGAACAACGCATATTAGCTGTTGACTTGGGTATCAATACGGATGCCACTTGTTCAGTTATGGATATAGATGGTGCTATCCTAGCAAGAGAGTTTATAAATTTTGCCAGTGACAAAGACCAACTATATCATACACTCAATAAGATTAAGAAAGTTCAGCGGAGATACGGTTCTAATAACATACAAAAGTTATGGAGATATGCAAAGTTTCATAACGAAGAACTCGCTCGTAAGATTGCAAGTTCTATTGTAAATTTAGCAGTCAAGCATAAGTGTAGTGTTATTGTTTTTGAACATCTTGATATTAAGGGTAAGAAGCGAGGTTCTAAGAAGCAGAAGTTACAAATGTGGAAGAAAAATACTATTCAAAAGATAGTTGAGCACAAGGCACATAGAAATGGTATTCGGATTTCAAGAATTTGTGCTTGGAACACGAGTAAATTAGCTTTTGATGGTTCAGGGGTAGTTCTTCGTGGTAAAAATGCTGATTTAGACACTTATGAACTTTGTAAATTCTCTAATGGTAAAGTCTATAATTGTGACTTATCTGCATCCTATAATATAGGAGCCAGATATTTCATAAGAGAGATACAAAAAATCCTACCTGCGAAGGTATGGTCTGATATTGTGGCAAAAGTTCCAGAATGTCAGAAAAGAACACAATGTACATATAATACTCTTT
>Ga0255341_1001549_pt1 | contig 31978 bp, 26 predicted proteins | sample wastewater_treat_8_FD_192418 | JGI IMG/M metagenome (GOLD analysis project Ga0255341, IMG submission 192418) | Wastewater microbial communities from Lulu Island WWTP, Vancouver, Canada - plant12 | ecosystem: Engineered > WWTP > Wastewater > Unclassified | place: Canada: Vancouver, British...
TGATTTAGGAGTTACGCAGATAAACCTCCAAAAAATTACAGCACATATTTTGGGCTCTGAAGATACTCTGAAACCCACATGAACCGCTTCGCGGTTCACACCCGAAACCATGAAAATCTCATCGGTTGACCGATCATTGTGGGTAGTAAGACTGGTTTATTTCTGAAACATTGATTTCGGTAAAGAAATGTATTACCCGGAGGACATTCATCAACCAACAGCTCATGGTTTTAAGAAAGGAATATTGCGTGACTGTTCATTATGGATAATTAATAATTTAAAAACAGAATGGATTGCAGCATATTTAACAAAACCGGAGCTATACAGGTTGGGATTAATTAAAAAGTTAGAAGATGAGTTACAATGCCCGGCATCCATCAGTATTCGTTCTTCGAATTGAGATAATCAGGTCATTCCTTTTTGAATTAGTGTCCGGATATTTGCGAAATACCCGGTGCCTGAATATTAGAATTTCATAAGAACTTATTGCTTGGATGAGCGATGCGTAATAGGACTAATATCTTTTTGTGTTAAGGAGATTTTTATCGAATATCACATATACAAAAACTTTCTTAAGGTATCAATACATAGAAATTCGTACGCACTCTGGAGGTGTGATATGTACAAACGTGATGATGCAGTATCACCGGTTATTGGTGTTATCCTGATGGTGGCGATCACCGTCATTCTTGCTGCAGTGATTGCAGCTTTTGTATTTGGTATGGCTGGAAATGTCGATAAAACAAAAGTAGTCAGCGTAGTTGGCGAGAGAGTAAATGATACACACATTAAAGTTACGAACTATGGCGGCCAAGACGCAGGAAAATTAGTCTCGGGTTGGGCATTTAACGTTACTACTAATGGAATAAATGTAGATTCTTCAACTGCTGCAAATAATTTACAAAATTTTGTAGGCTCCATTGCATATTATCAAGTTCAGGGGTCTCCCTCAGCTGCGGGACAAACTGATGTTTCTGTAATTGCAAATTTCCAAGATGGAAAATCTGCCGTTATCTATTCAACAAAACTTTAATTCAATTTTTTTAAAGTTTTCTTCTCGTTTATTTTTGTCATCATTCTCCGAATAACAATTAAATACTAACAGTTCACATTCTTGTTTCAAGCAATATGTTAAATTGTAATCCTGCTGTTTCTCAAGTAATGGGCGTCATTCTCATGGTTGCAATTACCGTAATTCTTGCCGCAATTGTAGCATCATTTGTTTTCGGAACTAGGGAAATTTCGATAAAACAATTCTCATCAGCATTAACGCAGAAAGAATTAATCAATCTTACATCAAACTAACAAATTTTGGTGGAGAAGATCAGTCACTATTAATACCAGAATCCGCATTTAATGTTTCCATAAACGGAAAATCAGTTGACTCAGCCAATCCGTCAGACAATCTTCAGAATACCATTGGATCCATTGCTTATTATGATATAACATCCAGTTCTATGTCATGGGTCTTGACGACATTCAGGTAACAGCAATATTAACAGACAGCTATAAATCAATTGTATATTCTTCAAAGATTTAGGGATCATTGGAAGAGACAGCCAATTGTAAAATGAAGTTAAACGCCCTCAATCGATAGATCCTTATTTGTCAAGATCTACTCATTTATTATCGGTAATTACGGTTGAATTTTTGCTAACCTTTTGGAAAATTATTTCCAATTACCTCTTTTGTTAATAGAGACAAGTTTTTCTATAATTATAATTGAATTACACGTCAATGCGGCAGCTAGACCCTTTTACACAACCATGGAATAACAAAAGGAAAGGCCTATATCAAAACAACTATCCGAACATCTATTATGCACCCAACACCGCCAATATTACAGATCCCCGCTCAGAACTGGCGAACCTGATCCCTTCAATATAGAAATCAACAACTAGTGGGAAGCAATCTACTTCACAAAAAACCCATTTTTGTAACGAATCTTGATCATCGATTTTTCAAAAACAGTTACAACCTTCAAGAACTACACCTTTTTAATTTGTTTCATCTTCCTGTAACAATTTATGAAGTAGGAATATATCCTAACCGCCCAGGGACGGGTTCATGGCGGGTCACACCCGCGATCTTTTTAAAAAAACCCTTATGAGGCTTCGCCTCAAACTTGATCAATGAATAAAGGTTTTCATGCAAAAATAGCTATGAATTCTTCTGGGGTTATTTTGGTATAATACGATTAATTTGGAATCGATGCACTAATGAAAAATCCTCATATTTCATTAATTATATTTATAGAGTTCCTCTTAATTATATAATTTAATAATATATAAATTAATAATAGATCTGACGAATATGGTATAATCAAGCCAAATCAATTCCAGTCTCTATAATAAATAGGCTAATTTCCTCTGTGATAACTCCCAGATCATACTATTAACCAGTATTCCAAGCACAACTAGCTTAGCGGAGATTATATTATCTGGTTCAGACTTTTTTTCGGCAGGTGATGAAAACCATTCAAAAGCCCTTGCTACTCCATTCCTTTAACCCCCGGAGATCGTTACTGACATGTACCGCTCTAATTTTTCACCAAAGACCCAACAGGTACCATGCCAGGTGAGGCTAACAGCAATATAAATACCAGGATCGACATCAGCCACGAAGCACTTTTCCAGATTGCAATAAATTTAACAATGATGATCAGTTATCTCCCTGCAGAGACAATTTTCCGATAATCCTCTTCAGGTATCTCCCTCATTGCCTGCCTGAAATGCCCGGACCACATGGTCTTATTCGTCACAAACCCAAGTTCAGGGATCAATGGTTTAATCTCCACCGGCTCTTCGAATATCTTCTCAGACCTAAGCCTGAAACGGTATGGAAAAATCTCGTCACCCATCTGGGGTGGAGCATTAAAAAGCGGTTTTATCTCTTCAAACAATTCGGTTACGCAAAAATCTCCCATAATGGCAGAAGGGAGGACTGTATCTCCATGTGTTTCGGACCTGACATATATCAGGATAGTATCTCCTGGTTTCACCCTGGAATGAAGCCCTTTACTCCGCCTTGGAACACCCCAGATGTTGTGCTTTTTTGCGACCTCCCAGTTCTGCCTGTTCCCTGATGCTATCCAGATTGCCATATGATCACATTAGTCCTGACCAGTATATGAAAACATATACCGTTCTTCAAAAATATAATCTCTAATCCATGAATATGCCCCTTCCGAAAAAGACAGGAGAAAGAGCTGCAGCAAATCTCCACCGGTATCAGGATAGATGAAACTCGTTTAGGATCGAACCTAAAAGAAACCAACCGACGAAGATATCAACCTACGTATCCCTTTGGAATAATTCTGAGTTTTCTGCATCACATGATACTTTCAACCGGTTCCTGGCAAGACAGTCTCTGACTCATGAGGCGCTGTGGGCTGAGGTTGAAGCATATGTTGAGAAAAAGCGACTGGTCTGTTCTGGATGATACTATTCTCGATAAAATTGATTCAAAAAAAATTTAAGAATTATAATTAATCCGCATTGGACCTGCAAAGGAGTTGAAGAGTGCATTACCATCCTCAAGGTACTGAAGTATGGCATATGCACCATTTCCTCCATTACAATCGCCGAATTTTGTATGGTGAACGGTCTCTCCTGTATCCCAGTCAAGTCCAAGTATCTCCCAGCCATCCTGTGGGCGGTACCCGTTAATTAATGCCATGTTACCAAAGTCGCTATGGATTGGAACCATGCTTGTGGATGAGACATCAGGCCTGCTCCAGACCGATGACCATTCCTTTGACTTTGTGTTCCATTCAAACCTCTCAACACCATAGGATGTCTCATATGCAGGCCCCATGAGGGAGACCTGTAATATCTTGTTATTCCCGACAAGGTCATTGTCCACACTGGCCGGCATATTGTTGACGACAAATGCCCCGTACCCTGATACGACAACCGACTGCTCAGACTGGATCCATTCAGGGAGCGTAGTAAAGCCACAGGTTACCGGGATCTCTCCTGCAATACGTTCACTACCTTCAGGAATTTCATCTCGCCAGAAAGCGACAAGGTTCATCTGTTTTGCACCGTCGGTTATGACAACAAGCCGGTCTTCATCGCCAAATCCCATGAGAGTAGGGGTTGATCCTGTCCCAATGCCAACCTTGATGATCGGAGGCTGGGTTGAGTAAGTGTACGGACATGACCATGCACCATCAGATTCAGCGTCTGATATCCCTGTCCCGGTCCATACAAGTTTGCGCATGATCTTATCACTTGCGATATAGATACCGCCATTCTCATCAACCGCGATAGAATTGCTGACATATTCATCATCTGCAAACTTGTAAAACAGGGCAGATGAGGTATCAAGGTTCCGGTTCATAACAGCGATACCATTGCTGAATGTGACGATAAGGTACCCGTCATATGTCATAGCAAGGCCGAATAAGCGAACTTTCGGAGGATGATCGGCCCCTTGTATTGCAGTGATGATGTCCTTTACCATGTATTTGGGAGTAATACCAGCAGCTGGATCTTCAGGATCGGTGAGTGTAAAGGCGTAAAGGTTTGAACCAAAATTACTGTACAGGACATTTTCATCATCCACAACGGAGTACATTCCATTCCCAAACATGAGCGGGTAATTCTCTCCAAGCAGTTCCACAAGGGTGTTGTTCATCGCTTCTTTACTCATTCCGGCCGCAGAGTCCAGTGCAAAGGCCTTGAAATTCTCTTCTGGAACCGACTTTACAAGCCCGCCAGTAGCATCTTCCAGTGCTTCATACCGTGCGATCTCAGTCAGCCCTCCATCGCCTGTATAAATATAGCTGACCTTGCAGGAACTGACCGCCCACATGTAGTCTTTCTGTGTAGATGCAAGGGTGATGATGTTCACAGGCCCCCCGTAAACGATGGGCATTTTCGTCGTATCTATAGTAAATTCACCTTTGGGTGGTCCATAAAGGGTGGAATCGCTTTGTGAGGGGTCAAAGTGAGTGATTGCATAAAGAGAAGAGGCAAGGTACGGGTTTTTCACCGGCCCGTTCCCTGTATCCTTCCGGGTAACTGTGGTGATCGAAGGTATCACACTGGCTGTTACTTCAGTACCGGCAGGAGGATTCTGCCCGGTAACTGGAGCATTTGTCTCAATAGCCGGGGCATTTGTAAATCCTGCATCCCTGAATGCCTGGATTGCATCGTTTACAGACATGCCAGTTACATCAGGAGTAATTATGGTCCCACCGTCATCTGCAAGAGAGACAGTCATCACGGAGAAAGGCAAAACACAAAGAACAAGAAAAAACAGAGTCAACGATCTAATAGTTGGGAAATTTCCCATAAGCCGGTTTTTCATAATATGATCAAAGAAGACTATCTTAATCTGAAATAAATTTTTTTACCATCGCCCTCTGTTTCCACTCGAAAAAATTTTAGTATAAAACCTGTTTAACGAAAATGAGACGGAATTTTTTATTATCCGGCGTTAATACCTGACAAAGGTACATGATCCTGATTTTTTGGTCTCGCCTGGCTTTAATGATAGCATGTTTCTTTCTGCATGGTCTTCACATACCGCCGATGCGCAGCATCCAAGAAACTGCATACCGATTGCGGGTTTTCCACAGACACAGCAGACCGAATTGTCTGTCATGGATAAATTGTTGGTTTGCGCGTATATTATGGTTGCCAGGAAAGCCATATCACCTTGCGATGCAGTGGCGAATACACCCTGTAACATCTGTCTCATATCCTCCAAGGTGTATAAGGATCTCCCTGAATTTCTGGGATTTTATCATCTCTGCAAGCACCCTGATACGCGTATCCTTCTCAAACATACTCTTTGTTGTGACAAGTTCATATCTTTCCACGTCTACCGGAACAAACGGAAGCGAAAACGCCCTTGCAGCACTATATATTGTCATCCCAAGATCTGCATCACCGTTCTTTACTGCAAGACAGACACCAAGATGGGTCGGGACCTCCTCATCATAGCCGTCGATCATGCCCGGGTCTATCCTCTTCTTCTTAAGCAGGTGGTCAAGAAGCATCCTTGTCCCTGATCCTTTCTGGCGGTTGATGAACCGGTGGGTCAGGATATCATCAAATCCAAGAATCTCCCTGGAGACTATGCCCTGTATCCTCTCTCCAATGCAGATCAGTACAAGTTCCTCCTCGCTGAAATGTTTTTTCAGGTAGGGAGTATTATACTCTCCGTCATCTGAAAGAAGATGCATTGGGGCCAGGTGACAAAACCCCTGCCTTAATGCAGCAAGCCCGTTCATACTTCCGACATGTGATGAGGCTATGTGAATTCCTGCATCTTTGGCAAGATCTGCAAGGTAATCAATGGCTGGATCATGGCTTCCGGTCACCAGCACTACCTGTTCTGCCATGGTATGTGGAACGGTCAGGTGTGCATCGGTTGCTTCGCCGGTTTTTAAGGTCTTCTTATTAGCCGGAACCTTCAGGAATGCATGAGACCTGACAACATGCATCTGTCTGCCGGCACCACGAGGAAAAGGAACTGCGATCCATTTATCCTGAACCTTTCCAACAATGGCCTGTACAAACTCTTCAAAACCTGCGGATGATTGAACCATGCCTCCAAGGGTGACCCGGATTTTTGGAAACTCGGGGACTTCGCATCCGTACCAGGAGAAGAGCGGAAGAACTATCTCTCTTAATACGGTGTAGTTTGCAATCGGGTACCCTGGCATGCCGATTACAGGCTTTCCACATATATCTGCCAGGATCGTCGTTTTTCCCGGAATAATTGCCATCCCGTTTACTATAATCCTGCCAAGTTCTTCAATGACAAAAGCCGTGTAATCCTTTTCACCTTTTGAAGAACCACCTGAAATTAAGATGAGATCATGATCAGGAACTGCATCATTCACAGCCTTTTTGAGCTCTTCTATCTCATTTTTAATGACAGGATAATGAGTTATAGAAGCACCGACAGACCTTGCAATTGCTGCAACCACGTGAAGGTTGCTTGCGATCATCTGGTCAGGGCCTGGTTTTGTCCCGGCCGGGACAATTGAATCCCCGGTGGGGATAAGGGCCACCCTTATATCACAGACAGGCACACTGGTGATCCCATAACTTACAAGTGCACCTATATCTGTTGCACGGATTTTACTTTTCCGTGGGAGGATCATCTCGTTATGGATGATATCTTCACCAATCGGTCTTACATGATGCCAGGGCTGGACAGGCTTTTTAGCCAGGTATCCCTCACCGGTCTTTTCAAGATCTTCATTCATTATCACCGCGTCATAACCTCGTGGAATGACATTGCCGGTGCTTACATGAATTATATCAGACAGGACTTTAGGCGCATCTGCTGATGCATCTTTTGTATCTGCACTTTTTACAGCAATTCCATCCACTTCTGACAGATGGGCCGAGGGAACAGACAAGGGTGAGAATATTGCCTCCGCAGTCGTTCGCCCAAGGGAATCCTGGACCGGAATCCAGGCTATGCATGGAGAGAAAGAGAACTGTTTGCGAAAAAGCCGCAATGCTCCTTTCAATGTTGTGGATGGAGGAGACTGATCTGATGTGTTCTCTTTCTTCATTCCTTTTTTGCACCTGGTTTTACTACCTGAAAATTACCTGAAATACCCGACGATATTTCTGAATATCTTCATGTTTGCCGACTCTTTCGGGACCGGGAGCTGCTGCCTTAAGAGCCTCTCTTTCTGCAGGGGCCAGTCATACTCATTTACGAAATCCATGGCCCTTTCCGGATGAGGCATCATTGCAAGAACTTTTCCATCTGCCGATGTGATTCCTGCTATATCTGCAATCGAACCATTGGGATTGAACGGGTATTGTCCGTCAGCAGGGCTTAGATCATCGCGGCAGTAGGTGAAGGCTATCATCTTTCTTCTCTTTAGTTCGGATAATACTTCCTTAGAACAGAAAAAGTTCCCCTGTCCATGGGATATAGGGCAGACTATCTTCTCAATTCCTTCAGTCCATAATGATGTGGATGCAGGTTTAATCGTCACGTACCTGCACTCAAGCACACCTTTCTGACTTGGGACCAGGGCTACGCTCCGTTCATATCTCCTGTCAAATGCCGGAACAAGACCAAGGTTTGCAAGAATCTGAAATCCGTTGCAGATACCAAGTACAAGATTATCTTCCTCAAGAAACCTTGTAAGATCGTCCCATAGATTGTTCCTGACCCTGTTGGCATAGGCATTTCCTGCCCCGGTATCATCCCCGTAAGAAAAACCTCCAGGAAAGACCAGGAGCCTGTAATCACTCAGCTTATATCTCCCTGAAATCAGGTCATTTACATGAACGATGTCAGCTTCCATCCCTGCACGGAGAAGGGCACTTTGTGTCTCAGCCTCTGAATTTATACCGTACCCGCTCATTATCAGGGCCTTATCCTGGATGATGGAGGAGTCGTCATCGTCAATGGGTTTTGATGAAGTGAAAGGATTCATGATTAGTACTCCCTGAACGGTCTTTTGTATGAAGCCTCAAGCTCGCTTACCGGGATTGATATCCTCATCGAAGGCCCGGTAATCTGAAGGTTCTTTCCTGTCACCCGGCCAATCAGGGTGATATCACTTCCCATGGCAAGTTCAAAGGAACGCTTTTTATCAGGGTTGATGGTGACTATGAACCTTCCAAGGGATTCTGAAAACAGTATTATGTCAGGTCTTAATTCCCCGGAGAGGGTGATGTCCATTCCAAGTCTTCCGGCTATCGCAACCTTTGCAAGGGCAATGGCAACTCCGCCATGGGTGACAGGGAATGCAGATGCCACCAGGTCATGCATGATGGCACTGGTAAGTCTCTGGTACCTGGCTTTCATCGCAGGAATATCAATGGACGGGACATTTCCACCGGTAACCCCAAGATGGGCATAGTACTCTGACCCGCCTGCCTCGTCCCTGGTCTCTCCTACAAGATAAACCAGGTCTCCTTCTATCTTTGCATCAAGGGAGACTGCCTTTGTAATGTCAGGATGAACCCCGATGGAAGATATGAGAAGGGTGGGGGGGACTGAAACTTTTACCTTGTTATTCTCCCCGTCAAATCCTGAAAAGTCGTTGAACATGCTGTCTTTGCCTGATATGAAAGGGGTCTGAAACCCGGTTGCCCCGTCATAACAGCCAAGGGCTGCGTCCTTTAGTTGCGCAAGTCTCTCTGGCTCATCAGACGAGCACCAGCAGAAGTTATCAAGGATGGCTATCTTGTCAAGCGGAACACCCATGGCAATCAGCCCCCTTATCGCCGTATCAATGCAGGCAACCGCCATCCGGTAGGCATCTATCTCAGAGTATGAAGGGAATATGCCCTGCGACAGGCCAACTCCCCTGTCTGAACCTGGAAGAACCCTGGTAAGACTTGCAACCCCCTGCACCCTCCCGGTTCCCTGCAGAGGGCCAAGGACATGTCCACCAAGGACGGTGTGATCATACTGAATTGAGATGAACTCTTTTGAACAGATGTTCTTTCTTTTGAGCATCGAAAGCAGTGTCTCCTCAAGGTTTTCCGGAACCTGCGGGAGGGGACCGGCCTTACCCTTTCCTGGGGGAGAGGTTTTAAGGAATTTTACAGGAAGACCATCATGCAGGAATGTAAGCCCCACATCCATAACGATGGTTCCGTTGTACTCGACAACACACCGGCCTGTGTCTGTAAACTTTCCGATGACTGTTGCTTCAACGTCGCGTGTGGCAAGCAGCTCCATGAACTCGTCCAGTTTTTCAGGAGGGACTGCAAGGGTCATTCTTTCCTGTGATTCTGAGACCCATATCTCCCAGGGCGCCATCCCTGGGTATTTTAGTGGAACCTTGTCAAGGAAGACATGGCATCCGTTACATTCCCTTGCCATCTCGGCTACAGAGCAGGATATTCCCCCTGCACCATTATCGGTGATGCTTGTGTAAAGGCAGCGGTCACGTGCCTCGTTTACTATAGCGTCAGATAACTTTTTCTGGGTTATCGGGTCTCCAATCTGGACGGCTGTGACCGGACTTTCAGGGTCAAGGGCTTCTGAAGAGAATGTGGCTCCATGAATACCATCTTTTCCAACCCTCCCGCCTGCCATCACGATATAGTCGCCAGGCCTTGCACATTTCTCGTACAGTTTGCGGACCCCGTCGGTTCTTGGCATGATTCCAACAGTTCCTGCAAAGACGAGCGGTTTTCCGATGTACCGGTCATCAAACCAGGCAAAGCCCTGGGGCGTAGGTATACCTGAACAGTTGCCCCCTGCTCCAACGCCTGATACCAGCCCGTCAAGAATACGCCTTGGGGATAAGACAGGGTTTGTCCTGTTCTCTCCCCGGTACAGGTCAGGGCTGCTCTCCGGGTCTCCAACGCAGAAACCATATATATTTATGCAGGGCTTTGCTCCAAGTCCAAACCCTATGGTATCCCTGTTTACACCAACGATACCGGTCAGTGCCCCGCCAAAGGGATCAAGTGCAGAAGGGGAGTTATGAGTCTCGACCTTGTGGGTGACAAGGTACTCGTCGTCAAAGATTATTCCACCTGAATTATCAGAGAAGACACTGAGACAGATGTCCTTGTCACCTTTTTGTGCCCTGATGGTATTGGTGGCAGCCTTAATACAGGTCTTATAAAGTCCCTCAGGCATGTCATCATCCATGGGAGAGGCAAAGATGGTATGCTTGCAATGCTCACTCCATGTCTGGGCAAGAGATTCGATCTCAACATCGGTAGGTCTCCGTCCTTCAGACCTGAAGTAATCACGGATTGCATGCATCTGTGCCAGGTCAAGGGCAAGCGGCCCCCTTCTCAGCCCTGTACCTGGATCGGCAATACCTTCCTTTCCTATCCTTACAAGTTCTTCATCTTCAGTCTCCAGGTCAACCTCTATGGCGGATGGAAGATCAGGGAGCTTTACGAGAGGAACGACGATGTCCATCCCTTCTGTCCCATATTCCTTCCTGGTTTTGATATGAACCCGGTTTATCAGTGTATTGGCAAGGGTTGATGAGAGTTTCTGAGCCTGTTCAGGGGTCAGCCTGCCAAGGGCAAGGTAAAGGAGTGATGAGTAAACCCCTTCGCCAGGCCCGAATTTTCTTCCTGTATAATCCTCTATGGTCTGTCGGGCGGTTGTGCCAACATTGTCAGTGACACCTGGCAGGAAACCGACCTCGATAGCCGTATCAAAGTTCGCAATCGTGGCCTTGTCGATGGTAAAACTCTCTACCACCGGGTTTGTAAGCAGGGCGGCGATATCATGCAGTTCGTCTGGTGAAAAATCCCGTAAATTTGTTGAGATGGTATAGACCTCTATCACATGAAGTTCATCAATTGGAAATCCAAGAGAACGAATTCGTTCGGTTCTGACCTTCAGCCTGGGATCTGTATTATACCTGACTTCTATCCGGTGGACGTATGCCATATATACCCGGATAGTACTTGGTTTTTATCCAAGATAAGTCTCAAGACTGACGGTGGGAAAAATGAAAAGTATGACCAGATAAACAGGGGGTCAGGCACGGTCCGCCCAGGGATGAAATAACAACGGAAAAACCCTGATTAATGGGAGAGTTTTTTAATTATCCGGTTTTTCTTCTCTATAGCAGCCTTTGCAGCCCTGTCAACCTGGTTTTTCATGTAATCAAAATCCTGCTCCTCTTTCTCGACAAGTTTTTTAAGCGGAGTATATGCCGCCTCTCTGAACCTGGGGCTAAACTCTTCCTCACGACCGTTCCTGACAAGAACTGGTTCAGCCTTTCCTTCCTCCACCCTCCCGATGATGGAGGACTCAACACCCATCTTTGAAAGCAGGGCCTGAACCCCATAGATCGTCTCAGGCTCTGCAATGACAAGAAGGGCATCAACAGACACGCCAAGGGGGTCTATCTCAAGCTCGTAAAGCATCCGGTACACATCAGGATCTATAAGGCCGCGGACCTTCTCTTCTTCAACGATGAACCTTAGGCCGGCTGTCTTTGCCATCTCGTGAACATCTCCCCTGAGCCCACCATTTGTAACATCGGTCATGGCATGAATTGAGCCAAGCAATTCGCTCTTAAGTATTGCATCCGCCGCATGAAGGAAGGTCAGGTTTATCGTCTTTTCAATAACGTCATGATATCCATAGTAAAGGGCGGTTGTTGCAACCGTTCCACCCCCGGCGCCGGTCGTCATTAAAAGCTGGTCGCCAGGTGCTGCCTTCCGGCGGGCGGTAATATGTTCGGCAACGCCCACAGTCCCGACGCATCCGGTCATGCGATCTCCTATAACCATGTCCCCTCCTATACGAAGGGTGGAACCGCTAACCAGTGGAACACCGGCAAGTTCTCCGACCGTTGTAACCCCGGCGGTATAGTCAAAGATCTTTGCAACATCACCATCGTCTGCAACATGGATATCAGAAAAGAGCATTACAGGCCTTGCACCCATCACGTAACAGTCACGAAGGGTGGCACGGGTCACATGAAAGCCGGCAAGAAATGGATAGTCTGAAAGGCGTGAGTGCATCCCGTCTACTGTGCAGACAATATACTGACCGCCTGCCTGCACCACCCCTGCATCATCCATATCCTCTACCCCCACAGTTGCGTCGGATTTTCCAATTATTTCGGCAATCTTCCGGTGAGCATAAAAGTCCCCAGTGCCACGTGACCCGACGCCAAACATACCCATCGACACTCCTGCCTTTTCATAGCTGGTGATGTCGGTTTTAAGATCCCTTGTGGCATTGACCTCTACCATGACTGCCTTTGCAAATGACAGGGCATAGTCCCTGCTTACACCTTTTATCTCCACTATCCGGTCAGCAAGGTCTGATATAATATCCTGGGAAGCCCGGCCCTGATTCAGGCTTCTTCGGGCATAACCCTCAACATCCATGCCATCAGTTTTGCGGTACAAGGATAATAAGGGTATATCCAGGGATATCTGGTAAGAGAGTTCTTATGATTCAGGGTTAAACCTATTTTCCACTGGTGTACTGGTGCAGAAAGGTTTGATCTCTCCTGGAACTTTTATCCCTGCTCTTGTGATGATTACTTTTTTAGGAACCGGAGCAGTGACAGCGGCCCTTACAGGAGAGCCGGGCAGCACTGCAAAATTTGAGAGCAGGACAGACAATATCCTCTCAAGCGATCTCATGCAGATCTTAAACAAGGTCTCCTGCCCGCCCGGACAGTCTTCAGATGATCTCATCCGGATTATGGAGAATAATGGACAGGTTCGAAGGAATGAGTCAGGAGCATGGTCTGTTCATATCACTATTGAACTTGAAAAAAACCAGACAAGTGAGCATGTTCTCCCACTGCTCACCGACCCGGTCGAGGATGCTGCATATAATCTTGTGACCGGCTGGGCAGGTGCAGACAACCTGACCCTTCTCTCAGGTCTTCCTGTAATCAGGAAGATAAATCCTGTATTTCCTCCTGCCCATTCAGGATCCATTGAACCTGTTATGGAGAAGACTGAAAAAAAACCTTCTTCCCTTGCATGGAAGAAGAAACTCTCAACCGACCTTCTACAGATTCTTGATGACGCCTACCTCTCTCCAGGACAGTCGCGAGCAGAGATGATGGCATTGCTTGAGAAGACCGGAGAGGTGAGGATGGAGGATGATGATATAGAGGTCAGGATCTCGGCCAGGACAAAACCATCCTTCTCTTCCGACTTTTTCGAAGATTTTTTCACTGCACCCGTGGCTGATCCTGTATATGGCAGGATTGGAGGATGGATAAAATCCGGTAATATTTCCCGCCTTGCCATGCAGGAGGGAATACTCTCCCTCGCCGTCCAGATACCGCCAAGAATGTCCAGGATCACGACCGAAGGAGACTATATTCTTAAGGCAGGAGAGTTTCGAAATATCTCCGGTCTGTCAGGAGAAGGGGTCAGGGTCGGCGTAATCTCCGACGGGGTTGACGGCCTTTCTGACCTTATAAGGATAGGAAAACTGCCAGAAGTCCAGGTCTTATCTGACAAGGTCGGCGGAGACGAGGGGCTTGCGATGCTTCAGATAATCCACGATATTGCACCAGATGCAACCCTTCTTTTCCATGACCGCGGGGAAAGTCAGATAGAATTTGTCCGTGCGATGGATAAACTGATTATTCATGGCTGTGATATCATCTGCGACGATATCACCTACGTGGAGCCTTTCTTTGAAGACGGTTATATAAGCCAGAATATAATCGACCGTATCCTTTCATACAATATCCTGTACATCACCGCGGCCGGGAACTTTGCAGAGGAGCATTACCAGGCAGATTTCAACGGTTACGAGGACCACGGGTACCTGTGGCATAACTTTAATGGCTCTTTTGGCCGTGACATGAAGTTCACCGTCCAGCCAGGGCTTGCAGGCCATGTTATCCTGCAATGGGATGATAAGTTCGGTTCATCAGCAAATAACTATGATCTATTCCTCTATGACGAATCAGAAAGGGAGATTGCAAGAAGCGTGAACCACCAGGATGGTGACGGAGATCCGATGGAATGGGTCAGGTTTGTAAACTCCGGAGATGAAGCGAAGGAGTTTACTGTCAGGGTCGTCCAGGCAGCGGCAGATGATGCTCTTTTGAAGATATATGTTCTCCCACTGTCAGGCAGATCTGTAAAACTTGATCCATGTACCTCCAGTGGGTCTTTATTTGGACAGCAGGCGGTGAAACAGGCCCTGGTCGTCGGGGCTGCAGCACAAGGAAAGAACCTGACCGTCAGGGGGTATTCTTCACGTGGCCCTGTTCTTATCAGGTACCCGGCTTATGAACTCAGGAAAAAGCCAGACCTTGTCGCACCAGATCATGTGACCATACTTACAAGTTCAATGCGTCCGGCAGTCTTTACAGGGACCAGTGCATCAGCTCCACATATTGCAGGCCTTGCTGCACTGGTGATCAGTGGATCTCCTGGCATCAGGGAGAGTGAAGTCAGGAAGATAATTCTGAATGCGACCGGAAACGGGATTGATTCTTGGGATCCGGGGTTGGGACGGGGAATGCCGGTTGCAACAAATCTCTCCCTTAAGGACACTTCAATACAGAAGTCCTGGTCCCCGGTGATGAACGGGTGTAACTTTAAGCCAAGAATTAATGATCAGGCAGGTAGTGTTTTTCTGTATCCAGGCTGGAACATGGTCTCCATACCATTCCCGCTTGCAAAGGGGCATGACACCGCGAAGATCTTTGACGGAGTAAATACTGCAAGTCATACCTTGTGGCGTTATAACCCTGAAGGAGGGTTTTTTTCTGCGGTCCGTCCTGATGATAAGCTGGCCCAGGCAGATGTAACATGGGTTTATTCAAGGGATGAGACCTGTATCAGGCTGAATTTTGACCTTTCCGGCAGTAACCAGACAGTAAAACAGCTGTACCCCGGGTGGAACCCGGCCGGAGTTCCCGGACTTCAGATGATAACAGCAAGGGATCTCTTATCTCCGCTGACTGATGCATGGTCGACTATCCTTGTATTTGATCCAAAGACGCAGGGTTTTCGACCTTCCATAATTAACGGAGGATATGGGACATATTCCCCATCCCGGCTGCTTTATCCGACAGAAGGATGGTGGATATACATGAACCGCCCGGAGATTTTGCTTCCCGGCTGCTGACAAATCAGAGGGTTTTTGTCTTTGGGATACAGATGATGAAGTACTCGGGCAGTATACATGGTGGGGTATTACAGGTTTTGCCTGAATCTGAGCGGATGCTTTTTAAAGCCGGTGGGAATTGCAATCATTGGGCTTGTCCTACTCTGCGGACTTTTATGTTATTCATGCTGCGCTGATACTGGTGATGTCCGCCTTATCGTATACTCAGCCCCTAATGAATCAGGGGGATATGAACCTGTCCCCCCAGACGTTCCTCTTCCTGAAAATGTTACATTCTCATTAAGATCTCCTCTTCTTGGATTTATCACGGTAGATACTGATCCAAATGAGACGGTATACATCAAAAATGAACTATTAAACCTCCCCTGGGTCCATGAGATAGAACTGGACCCAAAACGCAGCTCAGGTTCTGTTGAGAAGGATGAACTTGTTCAAAACAGTTCTCCTGGACAGTGGGCTATTGAAAGGACTGGTGTCAGGGAAGTTTTACCCTTTGAAGGCAATTCATCGGTATGCCGGGTTGCGGTTATTAATACCGGGGCAGACTGGACACATCCTGATGCAGTATATGCCATCAGGGGCAGTGGATATGACTGGGCCGGGCAGGACAGCAGGCCTGTGGATGAAGACGGTTATGGAACTGCACTTTGTGGACTTGTCTCACTGGTTGCAGGAAATATATCAGGCTCAGCCAACTCATCGCTTTTAATAATCCCTGAACGGATAGGGGTCACTGGCGATGATTTTGCAGCATCCCTCTCAGCCCTTGCAATTGCCCATGCAACCGATGCCGGTTCAGATATTATACTGACCGGATATGGAGGCGCTGAACCTTCGCGGGCTGAAGACAGGGCCATTGCATATGCAAAAGAGCATGGAGTTCTTCTCATTGCACCGGCAGGAGATGAGGATTCCAATAACATGCATTATCCATCAGATAATTTTGACGTTATATCAGTGGGTTCTGTTGCAAAAACTGATGGACTTTCTTATTTCTCAAATTATGGAATCTATACCGAACTTGTGGCTCCGGGAGAAGATCTTATAGTGCCCTGCCTGAACAGGTCATATTGCAGGGGGACCGGAACAGGGTTTGCTGCTGCAGAGGTTGCCGGGATTGCAGCACTTGTAAAAAGCCGGTACCCGGGCCTTAACTCTGAAGAGGTACGGTCAGTTCTTCAGTCATCGGCCATAGATCTTGGAAGGACCGGGCGGGACATGTACTATGGATATGGGCTAATAAATGCCCCGGCTGCAATCAGGGCGGCAGAAGACCTGGCACTGCAAAAGACCCTGATGGCGTATTCAGAGCAAAACTCCAGACAGATGAAAAGGTCGCAAGGTTTTGTAAACCAGGCTCTTTGCGAATTAAAACTTGAAACCGGCTGGAACTTTATCTCAATCCCAGGACCACTCAGGTCAGCAAAGACCGCCCGCGATCTCTTCTCAGGTATCAACACCGACGGTCATACTATCTGGACATATAAAAAGACTGGTGGATGGACACCTCAAAGCCCTGATTTATCCCCGGCCCCGATGGAGGGCATGCTTGTTTACTCCGGCTTAAAAGCCACAGTCCCACTTGTCCTGAACATAAATTCAGACAGTACAAAAGAGCTGGAGAGTGGATGGAACCTTGCAGGATCTCCGTATCTGAAAGAGATGCCTGCCAGTTCACTCTTTAACTCCACAGGCACTTTCTGGTCAGGAATCCTGACCTTTAATGCCAGCACACAGCAGTATGATCCTGCCATCATCAGCGGGGCAGAAGGAACCTTTTCAGATTCCAGGAATTTATCACCTTTTAGTTCCTTCTGGATCTTTATGGACTCAAACGGAACTTTTATCCGGTCATCAGGGATATAAAATATTTGATTCTGCAGGAGATATTGTATACAATGATCCAGCTCGGTGAACGGTTTTTATATGGATTTGAGATAGCCGGAGCATGCATCATCGGCCTGATATTTATAGGAATGGCCCTCACTTCAGACCCGGACACGGCCTGGAAACTGGTGATCGCAGCAGTCCTTTGCTTTTCGATAGCCCTGTTCTTTGGGGTGATGTATCTCACCAATAAAAAGGAACGGGAGAAGAGACAGTTCAAGATGTGAAGGACAGACGTAATAAAGCAGGTAAAGTAAAATGAGGGATAGGATAATTCACCCTCAAATATGCCATAAGATAATTTCTTTCGTTAAACCTCTGACTATCTGTAAATTTTGCCGGAGAGTATCCCGATCAAACCGGGAAATTTTCTCATCCTAATAACCTTACCAGAAGGGCTTTCTGAACATGCAGCCTGTTCTCTGCCTGATCCCATACCACGCTTGCCTTACTGTCAATCACTTCATCGGTGATCTCCCAGTTCCGATGCGCCGGGAGACAATGCATCGCTATGGCACCAGGTTTAGCCATGGACATAAGTCCCGTATTTACCTGGTACGGCATGAAGATTTTTCTTCTCCTGTCAACTTCCTCCTCCTGTCCCATGGAGATCCAGGTATCAGTCATGATAACATCTGCATCAGTAGCAGCATCCATGGGATCTGCCACAACCCTGACCCTGGCGCCCATCTTTAAAGCTTTATCTACGATCTCTTTTCCAGGGGCAAATTCTGGAGGGGAAGCCACGACTACCTCCATCCCGGTCAGGATGGTGCTCAGTATAAGTGAGGTACATACATTATTTCCATCACCAATCCAGGCAACCCTGATACCTTCCGTGCGAAAAAGCCTTTCATCAATGGTCATTATGTCAGCAAGGATCTGGCATGGATGTTCCCGGTCAGACAGACCATTTATAACCGGAATATCAGAATGAGTGGCAAGTTCAATAACCTCATCATGCCTGTTAGCCCTTATCATGATCGCAGATACAAACCTTGACATGACACGGGCAGTATCGCGTATTGCTTCTCCGCGGCCCAGCTGCATATCTTTAGGATTGAGAAACAAGGCATGACCGCCAAGCTCAAACATCCCGGTCTCGAAAGATATCCTGGTTCTGGTGGAAGATTTCTCAAATATCATTCCAAGAGTCTTGTGAGCGAGAACAGGAGTGTGTATTCCTACTCTTCGTTCTTCCTTTAATTTTCTGGCATGTGCGATGAGATTTGCCAGTTCCTCCCTGGAGATATCAAGAATTGATAAAAAATCTTTCTTCATCTGATCTCCTTCATGTGCGAGATTCTCTTGTCAAGGACTGACCTGGTTCCGATATCCCGGCGATGTCTGACCGGACCTTTGACAGATGAGGCAGCCTCCTCTGCGATCCTTTCTGCTTCTTCCAGGGTATCTCCGATTCCAACAAATGCCATTGTCCTTGAGCTCTGGGTGACAAGGTGCTCTTCATCCCTGACAACACTTGCATAGTAACAGAGCGCCTCGTTAGCAGGTCCTGGAATCAGTACACCACCAGGCACCGGGTTATCCGGGTACCCCTCCGGAACAAGGTACTTGCAGACTGAGGCCTTGTTTGCAAACTGCACATCCTCCTCGCCAAGTGTTCCTTCAGCGATTGCCTTAACAAGGCCTGTAAAGTCACTGGTAAGCAATGATAAGACATTCATCGCCTCAGGGTCTCCAAATCTGGCATTGAACTCGATGACCATGGGCCCGTGGGCAGTATTCATGAACTGTCCGTATAACACACCGACAAATGGAGTCCCTTCAGATGCAAGGGAAGCAACGGTCTGTTTCATGATCATAAGAGCTTTTTTATAATCCTGTTCGGTGACAAAGGGAAAGCTGTGATCCGGGAGGGTGTATGAACCCATACCACCGGTATTTGGGCCGACATCTCCCTCATAGGCCCGTTTATGATCCTGCACCAGGGGCATCGGGACAAGGTGTGACCCGTCTACAAATGCCTGCAATGTGAATTCTTCCCCGATCAGCCGCTCTTCAATGACCAGGTCACCTTTAAGCTCATGGACGTACCTGCATGCTTCTTCCCTTGTAAGATGTTCCCCCATGATCCTGACTCCTTTCCCCCCGGTCAGGCCTGATGGTTTTATTGCATATTCCTTGTCAGAGGACTTCAGGAATGTTTCGGCATCCCTTCCTGAACTAAAGACATGGTATTCAGGAAGCCCGGAGATATTGTATTTTTTCATCAGGTTCCTGCAGAATGACTTGTCGGTTTCTATCCTGGCCGCTTTCTGTGACGGGCCAACGCACTTTATACCGGCCTTTATTAACACATCCACAACGCCTGTCTCAAGAGGGGCTTCAGGACCGATGCAGGCGAACTGAACCTGGTTGTCAACGGAGAACTTCTTCACCACTTCAGGATCTGTCTCAGGTGCAACCAGAACCTTGAACGCCAGCTCTGCAATTCCCGGGTTCATCCTGTTCATTACCGCAAATATTCTGGTCTGTGGGTTTTTTGAAAGGGCCTTTGCAATGGCATGTTCTCTGCCTCCGCTTCCGACGACAAGGATGTTTGTGTTTGTATTCATTCCTTAACTCCACTGAAATTTTATCATTCTTTCAAAATAAAAATCAGAAAATGCCACGAGCAGGCACTTTTTCATAGAAACTTATAAAGATTCTGGCCACTGTGTGAATAATGTACTCTAATTTTCTACAGAGATTATAAAAACAGATCAAGTAAGGGATCGAAGTGGGAGATCTCCTGGTTCGGGCAGCCATAGATATCGGATCTTTAAATTATATTCTTGTACCAATATGTGGTTTAACTCATTAAACCTATCATTTTTTCTGAAGGCGGGTCAACTTTTCCAGATGCAGAAATTTATTCTCTCTCCGGATACTATTTAACTTCATATAGAGAATATAGAAGGAGATTATCTGATTTGCAATGGATGATAACACTTCTGAAGATCTTCCTCCTCATAGTAGGCTGACTGCCGGATGCACACTATGTTACGAAGGAGCCAAGCTAGTTCTTTTCCTTACAGGGTTATGCCATCGTGATTGCTGGTACTGCCCGCTCTCGCAGGAAAGAAAAAACCGTGATGTTATTTATGCTAATGAGCACCTGATCTCTTCTCCTGGGGAGATGATACAGGTTGCAAAAAGAATGTCAGCTCTTGGTACAGGCATTACAGGAGGAGAGCCGTTTTATTTTCCGGAGCGACTGGTAGAATATGCAGGTGCGCTGAAAAAAGAGTTTGGCCCTGAACACCACATTCACCTGTATACCGGGATGGCCCCGGATGAAGGGACGATCAGATCAATTGCTGGGTTAATTGATGAGATCCGGTATCATCCTCCTGCTGAGATATGGTTAAACCTTAAAGAGACGCCTTTTCATGACAGCATCAAATGCGCAAAAATGGCTGGCCTGGATGTTGGAATAGAGGTTCCTTCTCTTCCCAATATTGATGACCTTACCGGATACCTGGAGAATATCGATTTTCTTAACATAAATGAACTGGAATGGGGGGATTTTAATGCAGATGAGATGCGAAGCAGGGGATACCTTCTCAGAGGAGATGTCTCCAATGCAGTTTTGGGAGGCTTTGAAAGCGCAAGAAAAATCTCATCTCTTCCAAAGGTTCACTGGTGTTCATCAGATTTCAAAGACCGGGTGCAGCTTCGGATGCGGCTTAGAAGAATTGCTGCAAATACTGCGAGAGAGTTTGATGAAATTACCGAGGATGGCACAATAATTTATGGAGTCTGGGAGTGCGACGGTATGAAAGAAGCTCTGCCCGAAGACCTGGATGCTAACCTTTTTGAAAGATTTAATGATCGGATCGAGACAGGCTGGTGGATACTTGAAGAGATTTCCGGCAGGACAAAAGGCCCGGCATACTATATTGAAAGATATCCTGACGGTGGAATTATCATCGAGGTGACGCCGGTATGATTCGCAGGTTTATCGAAAATATCTACGAATATTTCGTCTCAAGGCAGTGCCTGCACATACCTCATCATATTGCAATAATACAGGATGGTAACCGAAGATTTGCAAGAAAAAAGGGAATTGCCACGGCTTCCGGGCATCGCGCAGGAGCAGACAGGACTGAAGAGGTTTTGGAATGGGCCCAGGAACTGGGAATACGTCATATCACCCTGTACACATTTTCCACAGAGAATTTTAACAGGACTGATGAAGAGGTTCAAAACCTTTTTCAACTATTCAAAGAGAAGTTAAGCCGTATATGCCTTGATGAACGGGTTCACAAGTATGGGATCCGGATCCAGATGATTGGGGACAGGGAGATGCTTCCTGACAACCTTCGAGATGCTGTCGAGCAGGCTGAAACAGCAACCGCTCACTATGACAACTTCTATCTTAACATGGCCCTTGCTTATGGCGGGCGAAATGAGATGCTTCGGACAACGGCGAAGATCCTGGATGATGTAAGAGAAAAAAAGATAACAAAGGATGAAATTACACCCGAACTCTTCGAAGAAAACCTATACGGAAATAATGTCACTATCCCACCGGTAGATCTCATAATCCGAACAGGTAACGAGTATAGAACTTCTAACTTTCTTCCATGGCTTGCAAACGGACATGAATCGGCCGTTTATTTCTGTGCTCCATATTGGCCGATGTTTAGAAAAATTGACATGCTTCGTGCCATCAGGGTATATTCTGAGCGCCAGGAGATGAAGAAAAAAGTATCGTGCTGACTTCAGGCGCCAAATCTCCGGTTCCTTGACTGAAAATCTCTAAACGCGCGGATAAGATCGGTTTTTCTTATTTTTTCCCAGTTCAGGTCCAGGAAAAAGAGCTCTGAGTACACCGACTGCCAGATAAGAAAGTCAACCAGGTGCGCACCCCCGGTTTTAATGACACAGTCCGGGGTATGTGAAAAAGTCAGGTACTGTTCAAGAACTTCGTTTGTTAAGTCTTCAGGCCTTATTTTATCGTCCACCATGGACCGGATTGCATCAGAAATTTCTTCCCGTCCTGATTTCCCTATGGCAATGGTAACTGGAATTCCTGTTCCAAATGTCTCTGTTTTCTCTTTATAATGCAGATGGACTTTTACGATATCAGACAAGTTGTAGATTTCAGTGATAAATGAAGGCTGATTTTCCGGGCAAAGGCTGCTGATATGGATGATAATCTCACTGATCCCGGTGTTTTTGCTGGAGTTTTTCTGTACCTTTTCAGATATCTCAAGACACCAGGAGATGATGCGCCTTATATGAGCAGGATCATCTTTCATTTCATCATCGGATATCATAAAGCAGATGACCTGAGGAATACTATCAAGATTGCGAAGAAGGTGCCATTCATACAATTTATATATCATAGATCCTCTTATCTGCTATAGGCAGGAGCAATTTATGTGATAATTTATGAGTATTTAATTCTCATATTATACATAGGAATACTCCGAAATTTTTAATCTCCCTTCCGGAATAACTGACCTTATAACTTCTCTATGATAACTATAAAAGGATTCGATATGGTGAAAAATTCAGATGAATACCCTGGAGTCATCATTGGGTTAATATGATAGCAAAACCATTTTTTAAACACCGATGTACAAGTATCTGACTGGTATCGATCTGATTGATCAGAAGGGAGGTGTTAATCCAGGAACCAATATCCTGGTTTTGTCTCCTTCGTTCTGCGGCGGGGAGCTGGTTGCATCATACCTGGCCAAGCCCAGAAATAAAGAATACATGATTGTCATCGCAACTGAAACCCAGTCTGAAGATCTCATTGACTTTTTTTCTGAAAATAGGTTTGATACCGATTATATTGGAATTATTGATGCAATCACCCGGACCTCATTTACTACCATAGAAGATACTCAAAAGATAAAATACGTGGGCAGTCCGAGCGATCTTACCGGAATGGATATAAAATTCTCCCAGCTGACCGAAGAGATCATGAAAGGTGACTTCACAAGTGATCCTGATCAGTTATTTCCGACTCCTATCCGGTATTGTATTCTCTCCCTGACTTCAATGCTGATGTTTAGAAAGATTGACACAATATACCAGTTCCTCCATGTGGTTACTTCCAAGCTTCGGAAAATAGGCTCTATTGGTGTTTTTTTATTGAACAGTGAATCATTTGATCAAAAGAGCATGGCTATTGTCAAACAACTGATGAACATTGTTGTTGAGCTTAGGGAAGGTGAAGATGGGAAGGAGATCCGTCTTCAGGGAGCCATGGGCCTTTCCATGAACTGGACTCCGTTCTCTTTTGAGGATGGAGTTATGGTAATAAAGAAATAATATCCAATATCCAATAATATCCAGAACACCATGCTGATTTTTGCCGGTCTTGGTCTTTATGACCTGGACGATATCTCAATAAAAGGATTTAATGCAATAAAGGAAGCTGATCTTGTCTTTTTAGAGGCCTATACCTCAATACTGTCCGGTACAACTCCTGGGGAGATGCGCGAGAGATATGGAAAAGAGATTATCGTATTAAAACGCCAGGATGTTGAACAGGAACCTGAACCAATTCTGGATGCAGCAGAGAGAGGGAATGTGGTTTTTTTGACCGGAGGGGATCCAATGGTTTCTACTACCCATGCAGACCTTCGTATCAGGGCAAAAGAGCGCGGTATCCAGACAAGGATAATCCATGGTTCTTCCATTGTAAGCGCCGTATGTGGTCTTACAGGTCTGCAAAATTATCGTTTTGGGAAATCCTGTTCGATCCCGTATCCTTCTCATAACTGGTTTCCAAAAACACCGCTGGATACCATCCTCTCAAATTTAAAACAGAATCTGCACACCCTTGTATATCTTGACATCCAGGAAAACCGGTTTATGTCCGTCCGTGAAGGTATTGAAATTCTTGAAAGACTGATGGATGGTTCATCTGAGTCCATCCCTTTATATGTGGGAGTGGCCAGGGCTGGTTCAGACATACCGGTGGTTGTTGCAGGGACTGGTGAAAGACTTAAGAGTATTGATTTTGGTCCTCCATTGCACATTATCGTAGTTCCTGCAAGACTTCATGAGATTGAAGAAGAGTACCTGAAGGACTTTGCCGGGTATGTTAATCAGTGATCTTCATTTATTTTTAGAAAGTTGTGTAAGTGGAATCACTCTTCAGAATCGTGACGGTTCTCCATATCATCTGCTTGGCACTGATATCCTGCAGATGGTTCAGTCTTATCTTAAGGACTCAGAGTTCTTCCTTGGTAAAGGGGATATTGTAAACCAGTTTGCATCACTTGTATATGCTTACGGATGGCTTGATGCAGGGTCATATCTTGGCTTATATCATTCTTCTTCTGACCCTGAATGTCTCGAAAGAATAGTTTTTCCAGGTGAATATGACAGGGAACACCTGGTTTTAAAAACAGATAAATACCTCACCATGCTTGGCAATGCTATTCTTTCAGTGTCAATTTTTCCCTGCTCAGGCTCACCCCTTGCACCTGCAGCTGACAAGTGTCTTTCCATGGCGAAAGATTCCCATACATGCGCTGAAGAATTATTCGGTGAAAAACAATATATTTCAGCCCTGAGGCATCTTTGCTATGGTTATGGATGGCTTGACACTGCGGTTCGTGCCGGGCTTATGAAAGTCCACTCAAATTTTGATCTCTTTACAACGGATTTTTAATGTCGTCTTGAACTTAATTCATCCCAGACAGACTGTAAAGGAAGATCAGATCTCTTAAGGGCAAGTAACAGGTGAAAAATCAGATCTGCTGCCTCTTCTGATACCCTTTTTTTGTCACCATTCTTTACTGCGATGATAAATTCGGTGCATTCCTCACCCACCTTTTCAAGGGTTTTATCAACCCCTTTTTTATGCGTGAGAATACCTGTGGTATATGATGTTTCAGATGGATGAATGGCCCTGTCTTCGATGACTTCCCAGATTTCGTCCAGGATCTCTGCTTTTTTCAAGCCGCACCTTCTTCAGGGAATACTTCGCCTACCTCATATCCGTAAAAACGCCGGATGAGAAGCCTGGCTTTTTCTATGGTGCAGCCTCCCTTCCCGATCGCGATTCCTACATCATTTTTGTCAGATACAAAGACATTCATCTTTTTCGACTGGTCATCACAGGCAAACCTTACCACCTGTGCAGGCTTGAAGATATTTGTAAGAAGCATAAGAAGGTCTTCTGCAAACTCTACCATCTCCACTTTTCTTCCGGTCACTCCCTGAAGGCGTCTGATATTATCGCCTTTTTTTCCAATGGCATAACCCATATCTCCAGCCTTTATTACATAAATTATCCGATCAAATTTGTCATCAATTAAACAGTCAAGGGCTGTTGATTTTGTAAGAATTCTGAGTTCCTCAATATATCTTCGCTCTTTAAATCCAAGATTTCTTTCCATAGATGATTCAGACTCCGTATTCGCAATCTATTGCAATTTATTATAGTATATAACAAAACCTTCTGCATTAATAGAGAAAGTTTGGTTGTTACTATGAAGTGCAATTTGTATGCACACCGTGGAATATCCTTCATTTTATTTCGTTTATTCCAGGTCGCCAAACAATGCACAATAATATCCGATGGTAGTCCAGCATAGAGGTGTTTATAAAGATAATACATATCGCCTGTAGAAAACTCTGAGTATGAAAATTTATGAGCCATCTCTTTGTTAGAAAACCGTGGAAATGTTACCGGTTTAATTAATTAAATGTTATGGTAAGAACCTTGTCAGCTTGTAATTACCGGAACGAAATTATCAGGGACAATTATGAGAACGCATGCAACTATTTAAGAAAGGGTTAACAGGTTGCCAGCATTCTCTGTTCATCTCCCAATATTGACGGGTATTTAATTGCACTGCTCATCGGAAGCCGTGCAACCGGTGCATAAGAGGAACGTTTGCACATCAGAGATTTTAAAGAGTCAAGCGATACAGTGTACCTGGCCCCGTCTATCAGTTCAATGTTCATGGCTTTACCTGAATATGACAGGTACACAAGTCCTGCCGTAGTGCTTACGTACTGTTTCCAGTTAATCCTTAATCGAAAAGTCCTGGCTGAGAACTTTCCCCGAATTGCACGCTTTAAGTCTTCCAGCACGATACCAAATCGCATACCCTCAAGCACAAGTTCGATGATCTCTCTTGGGAACCCGTCTTCATCGATCGTAACCGTTTTTGCCTTCTGCATATATCCTGCTTTTTGTAGCATTATTGTCACCCTGTTTATAATTAAGGGTCAGCAGTTCCCTATTTAAAACTTTAAAAAGCAGGGTGAAAGTGAAAAATGATATATTGAGTTTACAAAATAAAAAATAAATTTCTTAACGATTTTAAAAATAATTGTAAATTTGGGATGAATTTTTTTCCGTTCACTTTCGGAAATGAGGGATTTTTCCCTGGGATCTTTATTGAAAACCTGCTTGTGGATCGATCTTTGGCAGGAATGATCTTGCAAGTTTTTCCAGTTCTTCCATCTCAAGTGGTTCTGGAATTACAAAATCAGTATTTGCCATAATTGCATCGGCAAGGGAGTGGTAGATTGCTGAAAGAGATGAGTCTGGGGCGTATTCTATCACCGTCTGGTTATGCAGCTCGGCATGCTGGACAAGATCGCTCCTTGGAATATTTGCAATGATCTTTGATCCTATACCTGATGCAAATGCCGATACAAGATTTTCTTCGTCAGGCAGATTTCTGCTGTTGCAGATAACCCCTCCAAGCCTGCATACCTGCCTTACATTCTGCGATATCCGGACGATTGCTTTGCAGATGTTGTTGGCCGCATAAAGTGACATCAGTTCTCCTGATGTAACAAGATAGATCTCCTGTGCATACCCTTTTCTCATGGGCATGGCAAACCCGCCACATACAACATCACCAAGAACGTCATAAACGATGACATCCTCATCAAATGCCGATAACTTTTCAAGCAGCTGAAATGTAGCGATGATCCCCCGTCCTGCACATCCCACCCCAGGTTCAGGACCGCCGGCCTCTACGCAACGAACTCCCTTGTACCCTGTAAAGACCACGTCATTTATTGTAAGATTCTCCTCTCCCCTTGCACGAATCTGATCCAGAACCGTTGGTATCAGTTCACCTTTCATAAGCATTCTGGTGCTGTCACGCTTTGGATCACACCCTATCTGCATGACAGAAAGGCCGCGGTTTACAAGGGCAGCCGAAAGGTTTGCTGATGTGGTTGACTTACCGATACCTCCCTTACCATAGAGAGCAATCTGCTTCATCCTTATTCAATGATGATCCTGAATATTTGAGGTAACCGGTTCATCGGTATGAAGGGTTGGAAAGAGCTATCCTTCCATTTATTATCTGCCATGAGAGAACAAGCCTGACCAGGTCCGTCCCCGTGATATGCTCCTGGTTCCTGAAAATATTTATTGGAGCTACACCAGTCTGATATTCTATCTGTCTTTCAATTTTGTGAATAGTGTCAGGCATAAGCTCGCCGTCTACTACCAGTGCACGCATCTTTCGTGAGTCAGGGGAATGTGAGGTGCAGGCCAGTGAGAAGTCATGAGAAGATTTTTTAAACAGATCACAAAGATCGATATTCAGTTCAATGTCTTCAAAACAGTATTCCTGCTCAGGCATCGAGAGCATAACCCGGTACACGTTCCTTTTTTCTCCTTCTTCTTTCCCATATGAAGAATAATTTATCTGGATAACCGAATCTGCCCTGGCTCTTTGCGGGAGAACGTATTGAATATAGTCTGGTTCCCTCCTGATTATCTCGTCAAGCACCTCATTTTTATCATAGTTGCGTTTTTTCATATCCCTTCGGATCTTCCAGTCATATTTTACATCCCTTTCAGGGTCTACGAAGATAGTGTAGTCGTAAAGTTGACGAAGAGTGTCTGTTGCATAAGGATGCAGCCCTTCGACGATGATAAATTTTTTCGGCGAAAGCAGCTCAGGTTCGCCAAAGGTCCCATGATCATGCAGGTATACAGGCTTTAACACCGCATTTCCAGCTTTTAAATCCTTAAGGTTCTCTTCAAGCAGTTTCAGGTTATTAGCAGAATGCGCAAGGGGAGTGATCCCCATCTCTGAACGGGCTTTTCTGTCATAGATATGGTAATCATCTACAGCGATAGTTGTCACCAGTTCATCGCCAAATATGTCTGATATTGCTTTTGTGAAGGTAGATTTTCCAGAGCCTGAATCTCCTGCAACTCCGATGAGAAAAATAAGAGATGATTGACGAATAACTTCCTGGAAGTTTTCCTGTTTTTTCATAAATCCTGTAATAATCTGGTCTCAATTATCCGGTCAGTTCTACTTAATCACTAACGGATCAGAAGAATGCTTTTGGGCAATTGTATCTGCCATCTTCTTCAGTTCTTCCCTTGTCTTTTCATCAGGCACTCCGGTGATATATACCGGTGGGATTATCTCTGCCTTGATATGTGGAATCATCGACGTTATCACATCGATCGTCTTTCCTCCCCATCCATATGATCCAATAACTGATGCGTACCTGGTCTTTGGCTTTACAAGGTTAGCAAGGTATGCCGCACTTACCATCGTCGGGTGAGGGCCAAAGAGGACGGTGGGGGTTGCCAGTATGACTGTTGCAGCATCTACCAGTTCCATTGCAAGAAGACCGGTGTCTGCACCCGTGAGATTGAAAGGTTTCACGCCGATGTTTCGTTCCATCAACAACTCAGTCAGCATCAGGACCATTCTTTTTGTGCTGCCATGCATGGATACATAGGGGATAAGCACCTTGTTCCTGGTATTATCACTGGTCCAGTCCTTATATCTCTCAAGTATCCATTCTGGATTATTCTGAAGGGGCCCGTGGCTTGGTGCAATAATTGAGATGTCCATTTGTTCAACAGACTCAATGTACTTAGTGATGCTTTTCCTAAAAGGCATCATGATCTCGGCGTAATAGCGTTTTGCCGATATCTCCACCCTGCACGGCTCGTCCATGAACAATGAAGAGGTTGCAAAATGCGATCCAAACAGGTCGCATGAGAAAAGAATCTTCTCTTCCGGACAGTAGGTCATCATGGTCTCCGGCCAGTGAACCCATGGGTACTCGGCAAACTCCAGCGAGATTCCTCCAAGATCAAGTTTGTCCCCTGTTTTTACAACCACTACCCTCTCTGCAGGCACGTTTAGGAGGTGGGCCAAAAGATCTTTGCACTTTTCTGTACAGTATACTTGTGCGCTGGGGAAGAGTTCAAGCAGCACAGGAAGGGAACCTGAGTGATCCTGTTCAGCATGATTTACAACAATCGCATCTATCCTGTCGCAACCAGCACGGACGATATTTGTTACAAACTCTTCCTCCTGTGTGGGATCAACAGTATCGATAAGGGCGGTTTTTTCATTGCCCCTGATAAGAAATGAGTTATATGTCGTCCCGTCTGGTAAAGGGATGAGATCATCAAAAAGCCTTCTGTCCCAGTCGATTGTGCCGATTGAGAACACCTTTTCAGTAACTTTTCTGACTACCATGTTCACACCTCGTTGCTCATTTTTATTATATGCATAGTTTAGTAGATAAAAAGCCTGCTATCCCTGAACAGGGAATTAAATTTATAAAATATTTTTGTGCAGCCGGGCAGTTAATGCGGATGTAATTAAAAACCGGGGAACATGCCTGCGTTCCCGCCTCGGGCACAGGTAAAAAAGTACCCAATCGGGCTTTTTACCAGAACCCCATCATTTTTTCTTTCCACTCTGCGCATTTCCAGGCAGGTTCAACTTTTGGCCTGAGATGGATTATCTTGTATTTTCCTTCATTATCTGAACCCGCATACACAGGAACAGGGGGGTGCTTCCAACATTCCAACCTTATCACTTCTTTGTTCTTTCCTAATATGGGAACACAGAACTGACAGTTTTGACAAAAATGTGGATCTGCCATGCTGGATAAGTTCTGAGCCAGGTAGCATTTATAGATTTATCCCCATGTCCCTGACATTCAAATCGAAACATATATCGTACACCCGGATTCACAGGTTTTCATGAATCCTGGAATCTTCGGCAAACTTTTTAAACCCTCTTTGAAACCCCACATTGTCGAAAGTCCTCCCCCGCCTCTGATTATCCGCGGGCCGGGTATGGAATACCGGGAATACGATGAAAAACCATACTTCATTGTTGCGTCGGTTGAGATGGGAAATACCACAACTAAGTGCATACTGACCGGTGTTAACCTGGAGACCGGAATGTGCCACGTGATTAATAAAACGGTCAGTATGAGCCGCGATGTCAGACCTCCCGCTCCAGGCGAAGAGATATTTGGCAAGACTCTTGACGGGACTGAACTGACTCGTGAATCAGTCACAGATCTTGTGCGTGACACGCTGATCAAGTGCCATCATGATGCAAAGCTGGACATAAAAAAGGATCTCGACTTTGTTGTAAGAAGCACCGGGGTCGTCGCCGCCATGGACTCACCTGACCAGGTTGGTGATTTTGTCATTGCGCTTGCAAACGGTTGCCTTGCTGCCGGGGTTCCACCAAAGAAGATGACTCCGCCCATGTCAAAAATGAATCAGGCTGAGAAGTTACAGCCTTTTTCTTTTGCAGACAGAGTAAACTTTTCAGGCGCTGTTGCCGGTGTTGTCCCTCCCCAGGGGACAACGGGGGTTGAGATGGTCGCAAACGAGATGGAAGGCGAGCTGGCAATGGCCGGAATCAAGGAAGGTGCAAAGTGGACCCCGGTCGATTTTAGAAATCCCTGCATCTCAATTGATTTTGGAACCACCCTTGATGGCCGCATCACTTCTCCGGTCGATCCAAAGTCAACAGATCCTTTTGCAAAGACGATCGGTAACTTTTGCGGCCTTGCCGGGGCAATACCCGATGCGATTGTCAAGGGAACAGGCCTTGTTGATGAGAAGACCGGAACGGCTCTTGATGTATTTGGGGAAAAAAGCCGGCTTTCAGGTGTGATCGGTTCCAGAAGAACATCTGATGTTGTCCGCTCATATGTAGACCTCTGCCATGAAAATATCTCTATTGAACAGGTTCCAAAAGACAGAAAACGGTACGGAATGGTGCCTGTGTATGCGGAGGTGGCCATGGAGTCAGGAGTCACGTTAATCGGCGTTGACGCGGGGATAAATGGATCAAACCTGGTAAAACTGGAGGAGATAGGAAAAGAGATCCTGGAAAAGTATTCTTTGCCTGTTCTTAACGAGGTTATCGACAGAGTCTGTTCAAAGATGGCCCTGCGCATGATCGATGTAGCACAAAAGCATGATCTCATCTTTCCTGAAACTTCCATCGGATTTACCGGAAGGGCTGCAATATCAGGGAAAAAACCTGAATACATCCTCCAGGGAATTATCGACAGGAAGATTTTTAAAAATCCAGGTGACCACGTGGTATTCGTCGATGATGGGCTTGCCCGTGGCGCTGCACTTATGGGACGGTGTATGAATTCACTTGGAAAACCTGACAAGCCAATCGGCGGAATCAGGGGAGGTAAATGTATCATGTCAAGGCGGATAGCAATTGGCAGGTAAACCTCTTTTTTCTGTATCAAAAGGAAATGCTCATCCATGAATAATCTAAAAGTTAAA
>Ga0255341_1001554_pt1 | contig 31910 bp, 24 predicted proteins | sample wastewater_treat_8_FD_192418 | JGI IMG/M metagenome (GOLD analysis project Ga0255341, IMG submission 192418) | Wastewater microbial communities from Lulu Island WWTP, Vancouver, Canada - plant12 | ecosystem: Engineered > WWTP > Wastewater > Unclassified | place: Canada: Vancouver, British...
CTTTTAACTGAATAATCATTCTATCTCCTCTATCTCGACCAACTCATATCTGCTAACATTTAGCCAATATTTTTCAATTGAAATTTGTCTCAACACATTCCAATACATTTCGGATTCTAAGCCATGTTTTTGAACTAATTCGCTAATGTCGTTGGCTGCCATTTCAATAAATTCAGGTTTTATTTTGAAAAGAATTTTGCGATTATTATAAGATACTAAAACTGCCGGATAAATTTGCTTTGTAGTATCTACACTTATTGTCCCATAACCTATTGTTGAGCCTGTTCCTACTTGTAAACCATCGTTAAAACAACTTACAGGCGGTTGATGACCTGCATAAGAAACTAATTTAATTTCATCTAAACCTGCATGTAGATATTCCAAAATTCTTAGTCCAACTTTTGCCCCCAAAATATTGTAAATACCAATATGAGAATGAATTTCTGAGCAAAGTGCAGTAATTTTAAATTCATTATATCCATGTCGTGAAATTAGTTCTTTGCTGTGTTTTGCAATGTCTTTCATTACCATATAACCTTCGGTAGGAATTTCGTTAAAAACTACGCTGGATTGTGGTTTGTCGCTGTTTAAAATCGAACTAATCAAAATTTGAGGCTCAGCATCTTTTTGCAGTTTTAAATTTATGGCAAATTCACCAACTTTTGTTTCTTCAAAAATATTAGGATATAAAAGATAAAGAGCTGTAAACTCTTTGCCTATTTCAACTTTGTTAACTGATTGACACTCTGTTAGTTGTTTAAATATTTTAGAATGTTTTGAAGAAATTTCTTCGAGAAAACTTAAAAAATCTTGTGTGTAAACTTTGTCGCTTGCAGAAATAAATTTTATAGGAACCTGCATTTTTAGAATTTCTTCGTAAGCTATTTTATTTTCTGTATAATTAAAATCTTTCGACAAGTTTTCATAATCACAATACCATAAAATCATTTCTGTCTTAATGATATTGTTAGGATATTTTTGAAGCATTTCCGAAATATTAGTTAAAGGACCTAAAGCAATAACAATGGTTCTTTTTCTTTCATTTTCTATTGATTTACCTAAAATATCAACTGCATTGGGCAAGTTTTCTTCAGTTTTTCCTAATACTTCGTACAAAAAATTTAAGGAATTAATATCTTGCTTTTTTTTAGATTTTTTTTCAAAACCTTCGCCAACCAAAATACCTTCGTGATGATAAATTTTTAAAAGATTTTTCAAGTTATTTGCAGTTGCCTTTGGTGAAAATGCTCCGTCAACACTTGTTATGCAATTTATATTAAAATCTAAAGAGGCTGTAAACAAAGAAATAGTTCTAAAATCTTCAAGTTTTCCGTCAGTATCAATTACAATATTGTATTTTGCTCGTTTGTGTGCGTTTGAATTGAGATAACTTAATGCAAAAACTATTATTAAAAATATGATTTTAACTTTCTTCATTTTTAATAGGTTTAAAATAAAAATCTTGTTCGTGATTTTCTATGTCCTTAGAGCTTGCTTCAACAATATTATTATTTTTTAAAATACAAGTTTTATATCCCAAGCTTTTTAAAATTGAAATTACTGATTGTCTGTTTTCTTTGCCACTCAATTCGCTTTGTATCAAAGGTTTGTGTTTTTCGATAGTTTGTATCATATTTTCAAAAACCAAATGTTCGTAGCCTTCTACATCTATCTTTATAAAGTCAATTTTAGCAATGTCAGCAAATACTTTATCAGGGATTTTCATTTCAACTTCAAATTTTTTGTAGTAGTCGAGATTTTTATCTGAAATAACTCTTGTCATTCCGTGATGTAGCTCGCCATCGAATAAAGGCATTCCCATTTCAACAACAGTTTTATTATTTCCTAAAGCAAAATTTAAAAGTTTTAGATTTTTATATTTTTTTGTGTTTTTTTTCCAAATTTCGCAAAACAAAGGCACTGGCTCTACTGCATAAACTTTTCCATTTTCGCCCGCATATTTTGATAAAAAAACAGAATAATAACCCATATTCGCACCAATGTCTATGCAAGTAAAACCTGGCTTTATAATATCTTTTAATTTATATAATTCGGGATATTTCTTTTTGCCGTATCCTAATTTTATCAATCTTATATAGCTTGCCGAAACAATTTTTAAATAAGCAGACAGCCCAAAAACTTTAAATAATATTTTTTTTAAAAATTTAATCATTCTATTTCTTCAAAATCAACGTATTCACCAATATTTTCACTATTTTCTTTGTAGTTATTGTTTTCTGGAATATAATCCACATAAGTTTTTCCATGTTTTTTCTTTTCTTGTTTAGGTTGTCCTTGAAATTGGGAGTCAAATTTTCTTTGCATTCTTTTTACAAAAAGTTTTAAAAAAAATGGAATAACAAATCTAAATATAACAACAAAAATGAAGTATATTAAAAGTACAATAAATATAAAATGTAAAAACTTTTCCATATTAAAGAATACACATTGAGCTTAAAACTGTTGCAAATCCTAATAAATATCCAAAATAAATTTGAGGCTGATTATGTCTGTTTAAAAATAATCTTGACGAGCCTATTATTCCAGCTGCGAGTATTGTATAAGCTAAGAATTGTAAAACATTCAAATTTAATATTAGTGAAAAATAAGTTAAAAAACCTATTAAAGCACCAAAGCCAGTGGTATAAAGTGAAATTTTCCAAAAATTTGTTACTATTCCTGCAATAACAATACAAATGCATGCTGATAAAACAATATTTAATAAAATTGTTGGCATTGCAACTCTTTGCATAAAATACCATGCAAAAAAATACATGATTATAATTACAAAAATTGGTAAAAGTCTGTCGTTTTTCTTTTCGCCTTGTATTGATGAAATTAATCCAAAGAAATATAAAATAGGAATAAATAATGCTGGTAAAATTAATGTTGTAATTGCGAATATTAAGAAAATGGAAAATTTTAAGTTGGCATTCATAAAACCAAAATAGTGTTCAGAATTTAGAAATATAATTATTGTATAAGTTATTATTGTTAGAGGGTGGAATAAATAACAAGTAATTAGAGCTAATATTTCTAAATATTTTTTTATTTTCATTAAAGTTCTTTTCTCAACCTGGCAACTGGAATTTCTAATTGTTCACGATACTTGGCAACTGTTCGTCTTGCAATTTGGTAACCTCTATCTCTTAATTCGTCTGCAAGTTTTTCGTCGGTTAAAGGTTTTGATTTGTTTTCTGCATCAATAAGCTCTTTAAGTATTTGTTTTATTTCTCTGGTTGATACTTCTTCGCCTGAATCGGTTTGCATTGCTTCGCTGAAAAAATATTTTAATGAATAGTTGCCGTAAGGTGTAGAAACATATTTTGAATTAGCAACTCTTGAAATAGTTGAAATATCTAAACCTGTAATTTCTGCAATATCTTTTAAAATCATGGGTTTTAAGTCAGTATCATTGCCACTAAGGAAAAAATCTTTTTGAAACTCAGCAATAGCATTCATTGTAAACAAAAGAGTGTTTTGTCTTTGAGTAACAGCATCTATAAACCATTTTGCAGAATCAAGTTTTTGCTTAATAAATAAGAAAGCGTTTTTATCTTCAGTAGAATTTTTGTTAGCATATTGTTCTAACATTTCGGCAAAACTTTGATTTATCCTTAGTTCAGGGGCATTTCTTTGGTTTAAACTTATTTTAATTTCACTTCCATTAACTTCGAGTAAAAAATCAGGAATTATCGCCATTAGCGAACGAGTTTGAGGTTCGCCAAACGAAGAACCTGGCTTAGGATTTAGTTTTAAAATTAAATCTATTGCTTCTTTAAGTTCGCTTTCGTCCCAATTACATTTAACAAGAATTTTTGAATAGTGTTTTTTAGTAAATTCATCAAAACATTCATCAATTATTTTAATTGCATTTAGGTTTGCTTGGCTTTGATTTTCTTTTCTTTTTAATTGTAATAGCAAACATTCTTGAAGATTTTGTGCTCCAACTCCAGCAGGGTCGAGGTCTTGCACAACAGACAAAACTTTATATAATTCTTCTTCGGTAGCTACAATATTTTGAGAAAACGCAATATCGTCAACAATACTTTCAATATCTCGTCTCAAATATCCATCGTCATCAATATTTCCAATAATAAAAACTGCTAAAAGTTTTTCTCTTTCATTAACATCTTTTAAAACAAGCTGTTCGGTAAGATGTTCTTGAAAAGATTTAGCAGCAGAATATGGAATATCTTTTTGGTCATCGTCAGGAGAAGTGTTATTTGCATGTAATCTATAGTTTGGAATTTCGTCGTCATCTCCTATATAATCTTCGAAAGAAAATTCATCATCATTTTTATTATCGTCTAAATTATCTTCGTTTGAGTAAATGTCTTCTTCTTCTTGATGTCCTTCGTCAAGAGCAGGATTTTCTTCAAGTTCCTTTTTTATTCTTTGCTCTAATTGCAAAGTAGGTAGCTCCAGCAATTTTATCATTTGAATTTGCTGAGGCGATAACTTTTGAAGTAATTTCTGCTGTAAACTTTGTTTTAACATAATTAAAAAAGCTTATTGCCAAATATACAATTATTTTTTTAATAATAATTAAAATTCAGCATTTTTTGGAGTACGTGGGAAAGGAATAACGTCTCTAATATTTCCCATTCCTGTAACAAATAGCATCAAACGTTCAAAACCTAAGCCAAATCCGCTATGAGGAACTGTTCCAAATTTCCGTGTTTCTAAATACCACCACATTTCTTTTTCTGGGATATTCATTTCATGCATTCTGCCAATAAGTTTGTCGTAGTTTTCTTCTCTTTGCGAACCACCAATAATTTCACCTATTTGTGGGAACAGAACGTCCATAGCTCTTACTGTTTTGTTATCCTCGTTTAGCTTCATATAAAAAGCTTTAATTTCTTTTGGATAATCTGTAAGAATAACAGGCTTTTTAAAATGTTTTTCAACTAAATATCTTTCGTGTTCGCTTTGTAAATCAATTCCCCATTTATCAACCGAATATTGGAATTGTCCTTTTTGGTTTGCTTTTGAATTTTTCAAAATATCAATAGCCTCGGTATAAGTTATTCTTACAAACTTATTGTTAATGACAAATTCTAATTTTTCAATTAAGTTCATTTCGTCACGTTCGTTTTGAGGCTTTTGTTTTTGTTCTTCTTCGCGGCGTTTTTTCAAAAATTCTAAATCTTCACGACAATTGTCTAAAGCATATTTTACAAGATATTGCAACATTTCTTCTGCTAAATCCATATCGTCGTTTATATCATAAAAAGCCATTTCTGGTTCTATCATCCAAAATTCTGCTAAATGTCGAGCTGTATTTGAGTTTTCTGCTCTAAAAGTTGGACCAAAAGTATAAACTTCTGATAATGCCAAAGCTGCAAGCTCTGCTTCTAATTGTCCTGAAACTGTTAGGTTAGTTGCTTTACCAAAAAAATCTTGTGTAAAATCAACTTTGCCTTCTTGTGTTTTTGGAAGATTGTTCAAATCTAAAGTTGTAACCTGAAACATTTCTCCTGCACCTTCTGCATCAGAGGCTGTGATAATTGGGCTGTGAATATTGCAAAATCCTTTATCGTTAAAAAATTTATGAATAGCAAAAGTCATAGCATGTCGAATGCGGAAAATTGCTGAAAATGTATTTGTACGAAAACGTAAATGAGCAATTTCTCTTAAAAACTCTAAGCTATGACGTTTTGGTTGAAGTGGATATTCATCAGGATCTGCTTCGCCCAAAACAGTTAATTCTTTACAAATTACCTCTAAAGCTTGTCCACTACCTGCCGACTCAACAGTCTTTCCAACAACAGAAACTGAAGCACCTGTATGTATTCTGTCTAAAACTTTTTCAATTTCAGGAGTAATGTCAACAACAACTTGCAAATTATTAATTGTTGAACCATCATTTAAGGCTAAAAAACAAACATTTTTACTTGCTCTTTTTGTTCTAACCCAAGCCTGAACTAAAACTTCTTTCCCAAAATCATTGCTTTGTAGTAAAGCAGCTATCTTAATTCTTTTCATTTCTTAGAATATTTATAAAATGCAAAAATATAAAAATATTGTATATCTTTTTCCTTATAAATTAAAAAACCAAATAATTATTGTGTGTTTTTTGTTTTATTAGTTCTACATCAAGTTTTTTGGTAAAGTTTTTTGAATATAAAAAACCACAGCTCGCTCTGTTTTAGCTTCGCTGAGCCTACCACTTCCCTTGCTCGCTCGGATTTGTAATCCGAGTGAAACAACTCCAAGCACTCGGATTGCAAATCCGAGCGAGCATCATTGGTATTTGAGCGAGCATCATAAGTGTTGTGATTGCAAGCAGAGTGAGCTTGCGAACTCTGCGAAGCAATAGACGCGACAGCCCCTTTCAACTTTCAACACTTCAACTACGTTCAGTGCATCGCTTTCAACTTTTAACTGAGTTTAGTTACAGTATTGTTAAATTTTCATTAATGTTTAATTAATATGCTATATAAAACTTTGGAGACTGAAAAAGTTTTCTAATTTTGCCGCTTGAAAAATTATAATTCATGGATACTCGTTTGAGAATATTAAAAGATGCAGGCGAAATGTTTAAACACTATGGTATTCGTAGCGTAACTATGGAGGATATTGCTGCAGAACTTGGAGTTTCTAAACGTACTTTGTATGAAATTTTTTCTGATAAAGATGATCTTGTAAAACAAGTAATAGAAGAAGAAATAAGGGTTCATAAAGAATATTGCACAAAACAAATTGAAACAAGTGAAAATGTGATTGAAGCAATTTTTAAAATGGGGCAGGTAAATGTTGAAATGTTTCGCAAAATTAATCCTTTGTTTTTTGCAGATTTACGCAAATTTCATCCAGGTGTGTTTAGAAAAATTCAGAAAAAAGGTAAACTAAAAGATTTATCTTTTACAAAATCTTTATTTGAGGCAGGTATTAAAGATGGTTTGTTTTCTGCAAATTTGAATATTGAGCTTGTAAGTAGCTTTGTTCAAAAAATATTTGACATTATTCACGAAGATGAGTTTAAAGAATTTGGTAGAGAAAATTTATCAAACTCTATTTTGCTTCCATATTTTAATGGAATTGCAACAGAAAAAGGTAAAAATTTAATTAATAAATATTTAGATATTTTTAAATATTAGAATAGAATGAAAAAAACTATAATTTTATTGTCTTTGTTTTTTTATGCGTTTTTTGCATTTAGCCAAGAAACATCTGAACTGAGTTTTAGTCTTCAGCAAGCACAAGATTACGCATTAGAGCATAACAAAAGTTTGAAGAATATTAAAACAGATGTCGCTATTTCTAAGCAAAAATTATGGCAAACAATATCTCAAGGCTTACCACAAATTTCGGGAAGTGTTGATTATACTAACTTCTTTAATTATGAAATTGAATTTGGTATGGGTGGTGGCGAAACTCCAAATCTTGATTTTACAAAACTTGATGCTGGCGACTTAGAAATTTTAAAACTTTTGCAAGGTTTTATGGGTGATGGTAGCACTACCATTAAAATGAAAAATCAGTCAACAGCAACAATTCAGTTAACTCAGTTGATTTTCTCGGGTCAGTATTTTACAGGCATTCAAATTGCAAAAGTTGGACAAATGCTTGCCGAAATGAATATCGAAAAATCTGAACAAGATATTAAAGAATCAGTAATAAGCACTTATTATTTAGGTTTATTAACTAAAAAATCTGTTGAACTTTTAGATGCAAATTTGGAAAACTTGAACGCAACTTTAGAACAAACTCAAGCCTTGTTTAATGCCGGAGTTATTGAAGAAACAGATGTAGAACAATTGCAAATGTCTATTATCATGTTAGAAAATTCAAAGCGTTCTTTGTTACGAAATGTAGAGTTGAATAATAATATTTTGAGGTTTCTTTTGGGAATAGAAGGAGACGTTAAAATAGTTTTAACCGAATCTTTCGATAATATAATTGAAAACCTTGACTTAGGCAATTTGTTGGTTTCTGACTTTAATGTTGAAGAAAATATTAATATCCAAATGGTTGGTAAGCAAGAGGAATTATATGAAAAAATGTTATGTATGGAAAAATGGTCTTATGCTCCAACAATTGCTGGAATGTATAGCCATAACGAAAAATTGCTTACTACAGATTTTGATATGAATCCAAAAAATATGTTTGCTATAAGTATGTCTGTTCCAATATTTTCGTCAGGGTTACGTAAAGCAAAAGTTGAAGAAAAAAAATTAGAGCTTTATAAAATTCAAAATAATAAAGAAATGGTAAGTGACCAATTGATAATGCAAGAAAAACAAATGCGTTATAATTTAACTTCTGCATTGGAAGCGTATCAAAGTCAAAAAGACAATATTGAGCTTGCACAAAAAATATATACTAAAACTGAATTAAAATTCAGAAGTGGGGTTGCTTCAAGTTTTGATTTAATTCAGGCAAACTCTAATTTACTGCAAGCGCAAAATTCATATATTTCTGCTTCAATGGAGTTGTTGCAAGCAAAATTACAATTAGATAAACTGAGAAATAAAATTTAATTATTAAAAATATAGAAACTTTATAAACAATGAGAACAATAAAATTATTATTAGCGATTTTAGTTGCATTTTTTAGTATTTTATTTATTTCGTGTGGCGGAAAAGCTGATGCAAAATCAGAAGAAAATAAAACTGAAAAAATACAGCCAGTAAAAGTTACTCTTTTGCAAGAAGAAGAAGTTGCACGCGAAATAGATTATTCGGCTAATTTAGTTGCTTTTGAGGAAGTTTATTTAGCACCTGCAACACCGGGTAGAATTATAAAAGTTTATCCCGAAATAGGAGATAGAGTTAAAAAAGGACAAATGTTGGTACAAATGGATCCAACTCAATTAAACACATCACTGTTACAATTAGAAAATTTGAAAAAAGACAAACAACGTTTCGACACTTTAATTCAATATGGAGGTGTGTCTAAGCAACAATACGACCAAATTAATACTCAATATGATGTAACAAAAGCTAATGTTGAGCTTTTAAGTACAAATGTTAATTTGACATCTCCTTTTAATGGAGTTATTACAGCAAAATATTTCGAAAATGGAGAATTGTTTACAGGTGCTCCTAATACTCAAGTGGGCAAGCCTGCAATTGTTGTTGTTCAGCAAATAAATCCAATAAAAGCAATTATAAGTGTGTCGGAAAAATATTATCCTGTGGTTAAAAAAGGAATGATTGTAGATGTTAAGTCGGATATTTATGCTGATAAAGAATTTAAAGGAAAAATTAGTTTAATTCACCCAACAATAAATGCTCAAACTAAAACTTTTAATATAGAGATTGAAGTCGCTAATAATGAGGAGCTTCTAAGACCAGGAATGTTCGCAAGTGTAAATATGGAATTTGCAAAAGAAACTGCTATGGTTGTCCCTGTTTCGGCTGTATTAATGCAAAGAGGAACAAACAATAGGTATGTTTTTGTTTATAAAGATGGAAAAGCACATAGAATAGATGTAAAATTAGGAAAACGATTTGATGATAAAGTTGAGATTATTTCTGATGAAATCGGTATTAACGACCAGCTTATAATTGCAGGACATAATAATCTTATTGAGGGAGATAAAGTAGAAATTGTAAAAGATTAATTTTTAAAAATTTATTATGAGTATTTACAAAAGTGCAGTAAAGAAGCCAATTACAACAATGATGGTTTTTGTGGCTATCATTGTATTTGGAATATATTCGTTAACAAGGTTGCCAGTTGATTTATATCCAGAGGTTGAATTGCCAGGAATTTCTGTTTTAACTCTATATCCAGGGGCAAACTCAAGTGAAATTGAGGTTAACGTTTCAAAAATTGTTGAAAACTCTCTAAATGCAATTGACAATTTAAAAGAAATACATTCAAGCTCAAGAGATAATATGTCGATTGTTACAATTGAGTTTGAGTGGGGTTCAAATCTTGATGAGGCAGCAAACGATGTTAGAAATTCTTTAGAATTTATTAAAAAAAGATTACCAGACGGAGCCGAAACACCTGTAATTTATAAATTTAATTCCAGTATGATGCCAATTTTGTTTTTTGCAATTACTGCAGACGAAAATTATCTTGGCTTAGAAAAGTTGTTAGAGGAAAGGGTTGTTAATCAGCTAAATAGGATAGAAGGAGTTGGCTCTATTGGTTTGTCTGGTATGGTCGAACGCGAAATTTATGTGGAAGTTGACCCAGTAAAATTAGACGCTTTTAACCTAAGCGTCGAAGCGGTAGGAGCAATGATACAGGCTGAAAATATTAACATGCCAGCAGGTAGTGTTAAAATGGGCGACATGGACTACAACCTTAAAGTAGAAGGTGAATTTATTGAAAGCTCACAGATAGAAAATATTACGCTTGGTAGTTTCATGGGGCAAACAATAAAAATCAAAGATGTTGCTGTTGTTAAAGATACTATTAAAGAAATTACGCTTGACGAAAAAATTAATGGCAAAAATGCTGTTAGCAAAAATGCTGTTAGAATGATGGTTCAAAAACAGTCGGGAGCAAATACTGTAAAAGTAGCTAAAGAAGTTAGAAAAGAATTAGAAGAAATACAAAAAACTCTTCCACCAGATGTGGTAATTGAACCTGTTATTGACTCTTCAGAATTTATTAGTAACTCAATTAACAACCTCTCAGAAACTTTGTTGTATGCATTTGCCTTTGTTGTTTTAATTGTCTTGTTTTTCTTAGGTCGCTGGCGTGCAACTTTTATAATTGTACTAACTATTCCAATTTCATTGATTGTTGCATTTATATTTTTAGGAATAACAGGAAGTTCGATAAACATAATTTCATTAACTTCTCTTTCTATTGCAATTGGTATGGTTGTAGATGATGCTATTGTTGTTCTCGAAAATATTGCAAAACATATCGACAGAGGATCAAGTCCGCGAGAAGCTGCAATTTATGCAACTAATGAGGTGTGGTTAGCTGTTATTGTTACAACTATAGTGGTTGTTGCAGTATTTATGCCACTTACTCTTGTAAAAGGAATGACAGGAGTTTTATTTAAAGAATTGGGCTGGTTGGTAACTATTACGGTTACAACATCAACCTTTGTGGCTATTAGTTTAACACCTATGTTAAGTTCAAAACTGTTGAAATTACATCCACCAAGAAAAAATCGTTTTAGTTACGACAGAACAATAAAAGTATTTCTTGATAAAGTTGATATACTTTATGAAAAAAGTATCAGATTTGTGTTAAAACGCAAAAAAATGACTTTATTAATATCATTTTTAATATTCGCTGCAACAATGTTTCTTATTCCAAGATTGGGAACAGAGTTTATTCCTATTGCCGACCAAAGTAGAATAGGTTTAGTTGTTGATTTGCAAATGGGGCTTAGAGTTGAAGAAACTCAAAAAGTTGCAAGACAAATAGAAGGAATAATTAGTTCAAAATATCCTGAAGTAAGATTAGTTTCTACATCATCTGGAGCAGATGAGTCTGGAGGAATTTCTTCTATTTGGTGGGGTTCAGCAGGTTCTCACATAATTAATATGAATATCAGATTAGTTCCAACAAGTGAAAGAGAACGCTCGTGTTGGGATATTGGAGACGATTTAAGAAGCGAATTAGATAAAATTCCAGAAATTAACGACTATAAAGTTTCATATTCAGGTGATCTAGGAATGATGGGCGACAATACAATTAATGTTGAAATTTATGGATATGATTTTGAAGCTACAGACCGAGTTGCTAACGAAATTGCCGAAAAACTAAAAGATTTAGAAACAGCATCAGATGTTCAGATAAGTAGAGATAAATTACAGCCAGAATTAGAGTTTGTTATCGACAAAGAAAAAATGGCTCTTTATAATTTAAACACAGCTTCAGTTTCTATGGCTTTGAGAAATAGAGTTTTAGGTTTTACTGCAACACAATTTAGGGAAGACGGCGATGAATTTGATATTGTTGTTAGATATAATGAAGAAGCAAGAAACTCAATTTCAGATATTGAAAACATAATAGTAACAAATCAGCAAGGTGTTAAGGTTCGTTTAGGAGATATTGGGGAAGTTAAAGAAACATGGCTACCACCAAGCATAGACCATAAAAGACGAGAACGTATTGTTACTGTATCAGTTGTTCCTTTTAAAACTTCTTTGGGAGATTTAGCAAACGATATTCAAGCTGTTATTAGCGAAATTGATAAACCAAGCGAAATTTTAGTTAATGTTGCAGGAGCATATAAAGACCAACAAGAATCGTTTCAAGACATAGGTTTTTTGATGTTGATATCCTTGATTTTGGTTTATATTGTAATGGCATCTCAGTTTGAATCGTTTTCTGTTCCATTTATAATAATGTTTTCAATTCCGTTTTCTTTTTCAGGGGTAGTTTTAGCTCTGTGGATTACAGGAACTAATCTTAGCATTATTGCAGCACTTGGAGCGGTCTTATTGATTGGAATTGTTGTAAAAAATGCTATTGTCTTGGTTGACTTTATAAACTTGATGCGAGATAGAGGGTATGCAATGACAGAAGCAATTGCTTTAAGTGGAAAATCGAGATTGCGTCCTGTGCTTATGACTGCTCTAACTACAGGATTGGGAATGTTGCCTTTAGCTCTTAGTACTGGAGACGGTTCTGAAATTTGGACACCTATGGGAATTTCTGTAATAGGAGGTTTATTGTTTTCTACCTTCTTAACACTGATAGTTGTACCTGTTGCATATGCAATTATAGAGCGTCCAGGTAGAAGAAGAAAGAAAAAGAAAGCATACCAAGAAGAATATGATTTTATGGATTAAAAAAAGTAAATTATGAAAGCAATAATGATAATTTTTAATCACGCCTTGACCGAAAAAGTAGAGTATATGCTTGATAGGTTGGAAGTTAGGGGTTTTACTCAATGGGAAAACTTGCAAGGTAGAGGTAGTGTAGATGGCGACCCACATTATGGAACTCACACTTGGCCCGAAATAAATACCGCTACAATAGCTGTGGTTGAAGACGATAAAGTTGATATAATTTTAGAAAAAGTTCAAAGAATAGACGAAATTAACAAAGAAGTAGGAATTAGAGCTTTTGTTTGGAATATTGAAAAGACGGTGTAACTCAGTTAAAAGTTTATAAAGTTCGAACCGAGTTTACGAGCTCGCTGAAAGCAAAAGTTTGTAAAGTGGGAAAATTTTTATAAATGGCATAGTAGAGATGTTGTACGCGATGTCTCTACTATTTATTTTTTAAGTTTTCGCTATTTACGCTGATTTAGCTTCGCTTATCTCGTCCTGCGGACTTCGGTTGCAATCCGAGTGTAATTGCAACCACTTAGCGTCTGTGGCGTTGGAGCGAGCATCAGAAGTGTTGTGATTGCAAGCAGAGTGAGCAAAGCGAACTCTGCGAAGCAATAGACGCGTCAGCCACTTTTAACACTTCAACTACGTTCAGTGCATCGCTTTTAACTTTCGACTTTTAACTGAATTTATTTTATCATAACTGCGAGTCTAAAAAAGTTGTTTACCGAACCTAAAACTTCATATTCTACATAAAAAGCATTAGTCCATTCTGTAAAAGCTTTAAACTCGTGCATAGGAACGCTAAACTCGTCGAAAAACAAAATATCTCCAGATTTTAAATAAGGATACAAAGTTGTTAAAATAAACAAAGTAGAAGAGTATAAATCAGCGTCTAGGTGAATAACTTTGCGGTTTTCTGGATTATAATTTTTCAAAAAAGGCAATAAAGATTGTTGAAATAATCCTTGATAAAAACTTGCTCTTGTGTCATCAATTTTTGGTATAGCATTGTCTTCTATTGCAAAATGTCCAGCTTTAAAAGTTCCCCAATCTTCGGGTAAACCAGTAAAAGTGTCGAAACCATAAAATCTAGAATCTTTATGAGTAATATGTTGTACCCACCATTTAAACGACACGCCTTTATAGACACCAAACTCAAAAAAATCTATTGGAATTTCATTTAGTTTTTGAGTTTCAATCACATGCAAATACAGTTTCTTTTTTTTATTGAAATCATATTTTGGGGAATAATAATCGCTATACCCATCGTTTTTATGTTTATTTACAAAACGAGAAAGCTTTGCTAGATGACCGATAAAAAGAAAAATGTTTGAAGGCACTAAGCGGTGAAGACGTAAACGATAAAATATTTCTTTGTGTTTAGCTTGCATACAACTTTTGTTTTATGAGGCAAAAGTAAATAAAAATATGTAATACTTAAAATCTGTAATTATAAAAGTAAAAATATTTTCACTAAGCGATTTATTTTTGCATTTTTGTAAAAAATATTAAAAATGCATAAATCTGGTTTTGTAAATATAATTGGCAACCCAAATGTTGGAAAATCAACAATTATGAATGAGTTGGTAGGCGAAAAAATTTCTATTATTACAGAAAAATCTCAAACTACTCGACATAGAATTTTAGGTATTGTAAGTGGAGATAATTTTCAAATTGTTTATAGCGACACTCCTGGAATAATTAAGCCAAAATATAAACTACAAGAAAAAATGATGGAATTTGTTACTACTTCTTTTGAAGATGCCGACATATTCCTTTATGTAACTGATGTTGTTGAAAATCCTAAAAAGAATATTGAGTATATCGAAAAACTTAGTAAGGTTAATGTGCCTGTAGTTTGTTTAATAAATAAAATTGATTTAGCCGACCAACAAAAAGTGGAAGAACTTCAAGAATTTTGGAAAGAAAACTTGCCAAATGCGGAGATTTATGCAATTTCAGCTTTAGAAAAATTTAATATTGAAGGTTTATTCGATAGAATTATTGAACTTTTGCCCGAAGGACCAGCTTGGTTTCCAAAAGACCAGCTAACAGACAAAACAGAAAGGTTTATTGTTTCTGAAATTGTTAGAGAAAAAATTTTTAAAAACTATCAAAAAGAAATTCCTTATTCTTGCGAAGTTGTTGTAGAAGAATTTAAAGAAGAAGAAACTATTATTAGAATAAAAGTTAATATTATTGTTGAGAGACAGTCGCAAAAAGGAATAATTATAGGACATAAAGGAGCTTCAATTAAAAAAGTGGGAACTCAAGCAAGAATAGATATTGAAAGTTTTTTTGAGAAAAAAGTTTTTATTGAATTTTTTGTGAAAGTCAAAAAAGATTGGCGTGATAATGATAAAAGCTTAAGGGATTTTGGATATGTGTAAGAGTTAAAAGTTTGTAAAGTTCATAAAGTTTGAACCGAGCTTGCGAGCTCGCTGAAAGCAAAAGTTCATAAAGTTCGTAAAGAAGAAAAGCCGAACTTGTAAGCTCGATTCAACTTTTAATAATTTTTATCTAATTAGAGTAAAATAACCAGTTTCTGAATAATCATTTCCGTATAAATCTTTGTATTGTACATACCAAGTATATACGCCAACAGGACATTCCATATCATTGTATCTTCCGTCCCATTCTTGTTCGTAGTCTTCGGTGTTAAAAACTATTTCACCCCATCTGTTATAAACAATAAAACGCCATTCTTTTGTATTTGCGTTTGCAACAAATACTCTAAACTTGTCGTTCATACCATCGTAGTTTGGAGTAAAAGCTGTAGGAGCGTAAATGGTATGTTCTGTATTTACAACAATTATCTTTTGTGCTGTGTCTGAACAAGAGTATAGAGATTCTGCTTCGAGAGTAACAGTATAGGTGCCTGGAGCAGAATACGTGTGGCTAGGATTTCTATCTTTGCTAGTGTTTCCATCGCCAAAATCCCAGTGATACCAAAAAGCACCTACAGAATAATTAGAAAAATTAACTAATGGAAATTCAGTGCTAACAGATTCTCTATCTGCTCTAAAATCAACTTCTGGTACTGGAAACACAGTTATTCCAATTGTTGAGTCAACAGCACAATTGTTTTTTGAGAAAATAGTTAAATTAACACTATAAGTTCTAGCATTTTCAAAAATATGTGTTGGGTTTTTTGCAAAAGATAAGTTTTCAAAATCGCCATCATCAAAATTCCAAACATATCTTTGACCTTGGTCGGGACTAGTTTCCTCGAAATTAACTTCTAAAGGAGAACAACCACTGTATCTGTCTGCTCTTGGGTTAATTAATGGAAGTTCGTAAGTAGAAATGTGTATATCTTTTGTTACTTCTGCAAAACCACAAACATCTTGTACTCTAAATCTAAAAACAGTGTCGTTATAAATTGTTAGACGAATAGGATTAGACATTAAAGAATCGTTTACCCAAACATTGTTGTTAGTTAATCCTCCTCCGCTAACTGTTGCAGTACAGGTAACTTGAGATCCGGGGCAAACTATATTGTTAGAAACACTTACATTTAATTCAAGTGGTTTGTGTACATAAACAGTAATTTCTATATCTTGACTAACACAAAAACCAGCATCAACAACATGAGCGGAATAAGTTGTTGTCTCTGTTGGACTTACTATTGTGGTCATTCCTTGGTCATCATTGTCCCAAACTATTGTGTATGGTGCTACACCACCAGTAATTATTCCAATACCTATTTCTGTAGTCATTCCATAGCAAATCACTTGGTCGTCCATAGCTTGTAGGTAAAAAGGTTCAGGTTCAGTTATTTCGTATTCCATAACATGATGGCAACCACTTTGGTCTGAAATAGTTACGCTATAAATACCAACACCAACACCTATTAAATTTTGTTCCCAACTTCCGTTTGACCATTCAAAATGATATGGAGGACGACCACCTTGTGCAGTTATGTAAACATTTCCATCATTAGTGTTTCCTTGGCAACTTACATGAGTTCCACTTATTGTTCCGCTTAAAGGAGCTGAAGGTTGTATTATTTGAACAGTGTCGGCATGTGTACAATTATTATGGTCTGTTATGGTAACCATATATGTACCAGGAATTAAATTGTCAATATCTTCACTAATAGCACCAGTATTCCATGAGTAATAATATGGTTCAGTTCCACCAACAACAGTTAGGTCTGCAACTCCATTTCCTTCGCCAAAACATCTTACATGAGTAGGAGTAATATTGCCATGCAAAGGTAGTTGAGGTTGTTCTAAAATTGCATATCCAAACGAAGAGCAACCATTAGCATCGCCAACGGTTACAATATAAGTTCCGAAAATTAAGTTTTCTAAGTTTTGGCTAGTTTGTCCAGAATTCCAATTAAAAGAATATGGAGTTGTTCCACCTACAACATTTAAAAGAATAGAGCCATTATTATTTCCGTAACAGTCAATATTAGTTGGATAAATGTGTAATTCTAATTCATCGGGTTGAGTTATTTCAAATTCTGCAGATAAAGAACAGTTATTATAATCTGTAACAGTTACAATATACTCACCAGCAACGATATTGTTTAGAGATGAAGTCATTAGTCCGTTTGACCAATTATATGTTAAAGACCCTGTTCCACCAGAAGCATTAAAGTCAATTCTTCCAGTCTGGTTTCCATAACAATCTACATCTTGAGTGTTTGCAACATAGCTTAATGGTGTTACATCGTTTATTGTAAATTCTGCTTCGCCTGTACAACCATTGTTATCTGTTACAGTAAATTGATAGTCTCCAGCAACAAGTGTTGTTTGCTCAAATCCTGTAATATTATCTGGATTCCATGCAATTGTATATGGTTCTGTTCCACCAACAACATTAACTCTAGCAGTTCCATTGCTGTCGCCATAACATAAAATACCTTGAATATTAGTAACATTAACAACCAAACTGGGTTGATTAGCTATAGTGCCTGTTGCCGTTGCAGAACAACCACTATTTTCTGTTACAGTAACCGAATATTCTCCAGGCTCTAAGTTTGTTAAGCTTTGTGTTGTTTGTTGAGGATTTGTATTCCAAATATATTGATATGGTTGATGTCCACCAAAGACGTTTGCAGAAATTTCACCATCATTCATATTATTACAAGTAACATCTTGTGTTAAAATTCCTACTGATAAATTTATAAATTCAACGAAACATGTAGAACTTGCGGAACAGCCTACTGCGTCTGTTGCTGTAACAGAATAAGTTCCGGTATTTGCAAAAGTATATGAATTACTGATAGAATTATCTTGCCATTGGTAAGTAATACCCGGATCATTTAAAGTAATTGTAAAAGGATCTCCATTACATACTATTGTGTCGTTTAACTCTGTTATTGGCGGAAGGTTTGAATTAATATTAACTTCCATTGAAATATGCTCTTGCACACAAGCACCTTCGCGTAAGAAGTACATTGTAACTGTATAAGTGTCTGTTACTGCCGGATATTCGTGGTTGATAACTTGATTGCCAACAACTATAGGAGAACCGTCTCCCAAATCCCATTCTACATTAGTAATATCAGGACTTGTTGCTTGGAAACTTACAGTTGTTTGAGTACACATTAAAGTATCTTGAAAAACATCAAAAGCTGTAGATGTGCCGTCAACAACAATATCAAAACTAACATTTAAAGGAACGATATTAGCTCCAGCTAAATAGCCATAAGATTCAACATCTCCAAATCCATAAACAGTAGCTAAAACTCCTTCGGGAGATATTATATAGTGAGAGCCTTGAGTTAAGTTTTTTCTAACATAAGAATATGCGTTGTTTGCAGGAACTGTAGCCCAGCCAGTTAGTGGAGAGCCATCTAAAAGAACCTCAGAAGTGGTAGATGTTTTAGCTACAATATTTGTATAAAATTGGTTGATTGCTGTAGTATTAAATGCTTGAAAAACTATATAATCTAAAGTTTGTTCTATTGGAGAAAGCATAATCATAAAAGGGTCGGAAGTAACGCCATCACAACTTGTTCCTTGGCTATATTGAGCAACAGAAATAGGTTTGTCGCTAGTAATGAATGAAGTGGTAGATAAATTTACTTCATGAAATTGACCAGCATTCAAATTAATGTTTGCTCCACCATTTATATTTACTATAGTAGCGTCTTCGCAAGCTAAAATTCTATATGTATCACTAGCTCTGGTCATTAAAGGAACAGTAATATAGTTATTTCCCCATGCTTTTACTGGAATCATTTGTTCGTATAAATGGTCGCAATAAGTACAACTTAAAGGAACGTTAGCACAAGTATTACCTGCAAATACCGCAAAATTATGGCAGTTGCCCAATTCTGTAGATTTTACAGTTGAACCAGTGAGGTCGCCCAAACTTTGAACTAAATACACTTCACCAGCATTTAAAGTTATGGAAAATGGAATATTTGCATTTCCGCCACCTCCACTTAAATTTGCTTTAGGAGTAATTTCTATTGAAGTTCCATCTTCTATACCAACAACAATAAATTCAGATGGTTGTGAGCTAAAATGAGAATAGGTAGTTACCAAATAATTGTCGCCTAAAGCAATAGTTGGAAATACAATAGTAGCATCTGATGAGGCGGTTCTTTGGTTTGCAGCATAAACAGCTACAGGAGTATCAGATTGTACTCTAACAGCTCTATTTAAAACTGTATTAGGTTGAGATATACAAGCATTTTGTGCAGCAGGAACTTCTATATATTGAGAACCATTTGCACCAATAGTAAAATTTACAGACCAACCTGAGCCAGGAATACTAACAGTTCCTGTAGCTCCAACATCAGAAGTAATGTATATTTGTGTACTTACAGGAGTGTTGAAATTTTGCATAAAAGATAACCAAAAGTCAGTTCCGGTAGTACTTTGAGCAAATAGTTTTGATAATCCAAAAATAGTTAAACCAAAAATGGTTATAAGTCTTTTCATTGATCAAATTTAATAATTATTAAAAGATGCTAAATTACAGTGAAATTTAAGTTTTTACAAATAAAATCCATTGTTTTTAGCTTTATTCCATAAAATATAACGTTATTTTTTAATTTTGGTTTATTTTTTTATAAAAAATGTTGTGAAGTTTTGTAATTTTCAAAAAATTTTATAACTTAAACGATAATAAGAAAACTATTAAAGTTTGAAGAATGAAAATATTAGTTATTTTTGCAAATAAATATTGAAAATTTAAAACATAATAATATGGAAAAATTAAAAAGTGGTGAATTTCTTGTAAAATCAACAAATTCTTCGGATATATTTATTCCAGAAGAATATACTGAGGAACAATTAATGATTGCTCACATGATTCAAGATTTTCTTGATGCAGAAGTAAATCCTATAGTTGCAAAACTAGATGAAGGCAATCGTGAACTTATGGCAGCAACCATTAGAAAAGCTGGTGAGCTTGGTTTAATGGGTATTGCTATTCCTGAAGAATATGGTGGATTTGAACAAGATTTTGTTACTCAAATGCTTGCAGCCGAAAATATTGGTGCAGGATATTCTTTCTCTGTCGCTTTTATGGCTTCAACAGGAATTGGGACTTTACCAATAATGTATTATGGTAACGAAGAACAACGTCAAAAATATGTAACAAAACTAGCAAGTGGCGAATTTATTGGTGCTTACTGTTTAACCGAACCTGACGCTGGTTCTGATGCAAATTCAGGAAAAACTCAAGCAGTTCTTTCTGAAGATGGCAAACATTATATTCTTAATGGACAAAAAATGTGGATTACAAACGCCGGTTTTGCTGATACTCACGTTGTTTTTGCAAAAATTGCTAACGACAGAGTTCTTTCTGCATTTATTGTAGAAAAAACTATGCCAGGTGTTGAAATTGGTCCTGATGAGAAAAAAATGGGAATCAAAGGTTCTTCAACTTGCCAAATTTATTATAACGATGTAAAAGTTCCTGTTGAAAATTTAATTGGAAGAGGCGGAATGGGATTCAGAATCGCTTTGAACATTTTGCACATGGGACGTATTAAACTTGGAGCTAATGTTATTGGGGCAGCAAAAAAATCTATAAGCGATGCAGTAAAATATGCAAACGAACGCAAACAATTTAACGTTCTAATTTCAACTTTCCCAACAATAAAACACAAAATAGCCGAGCAAGCAATAAGAACTTTTGCTTTAGAATCTGCAATTTATCGCGCAAGTCATGATATTGATTGCTTGATGAAAAAATATAAAGCCGAAGGAATGGATAAAGGACTAGCTGCTATTGAAGCTATTGCTCACTATGCTGTTGAAGCTGCTTTATTAAAAGTATATGGCTCAGAAGTATTAGATTTTGTTGTTGACGAAACTGTTCAAATTCATGGTGGAATGGGTTATTCTGCCGAAATGGATGCAGATAGAGGTTATCGCGACTCAAGAATTAATAGAATTTTTGAAGGAACAAATGAAATTAACCGTTTGTTATTAGTTGAAACAGCTATCAAACGCGGAATGAAAGGCGATTTCGATATGGCAGGACCAGCTAAAGAGTTTTATGAAAATATGGAAAATTGCCGTATCAATAAAAAAGATGGAGAAAATTTCTTTGAACAAAAATTAAGATATATTGAAAATTTCAAAAGAGCTGCACTAATTCTTATTCACAAAGTTTCAGATAAGTATGAAAAAGATATGCTCAGAGAACAAGAAATTATCAATAATATCAGCGATATGATGATTCAAATTTATACCGCAGAATCTTTAACACTTAGAGTTAAGAAAATTGCAGAAACAAATGCAAAACCAAATCTTGAATTATATAAAGATATAGTAAATGTTTTGGTTTACGAAGCTGCTGCAGTGATTTCTAAAAATGCAAAAGATGCAGTTTTCTCAATGACAGAAGGCGAAGAAAGCGAAAAAATGTATAAAGCACTTAAAGACTTATCTTGCGTTGAAGGAGTAAATACAAAAGATGCAAGAAGAAGAATCGCTGATTTCTTAATTGATAAAGGCGAATATAAACTTTAAAATTTGTTTCATGTGTAATAAAAAAGGCTACTTTATTTTTAAGGTAGCCTTTTTCTTTTTTGAAATTTCCTTATCTATATATCTATAAGAATATTAGTTGTACCAAAATATATACAGGCAATAAAACTATTAAAGAGAATTTAATCATATAACCAAAGAAACTTGGCATTTTAATTTTACTTTCTTCGGCAATTGCTTTTACCATAAAGTTTGGACCGTTTCCAATATAAGTCATAGCTCCAAAAAGTACAGCACCCAAACAAATTGCAGTTAAAATCATTTCATCAACACCTGCCACATAACGAACACCTTCAACTACGCTACCATCATTCATTCCAAGAGCTAATTGATGAAACGCTAATGCAGTAGGAGTGTTGTCTAAGAAAGCACTTAAACTTCCAGTTGCGTAATAATATTGAGCATTTGAGTTTATTCCTAAATCATGAGCATTTGTTTTTAAATATTCTAAGGCAGGTATCATAGTAATGAAAATTCCAAAGAATAAGAATGCTACTTCTAAAATTGGTCCCCAAGAGAATTTGTTTGCTTCTCGTATAGGTTTTTTTGTAAATAATAAAGACAAAACAGCCATAGAAACAATACTTCCTTCTCTAATAAATCCTGCCCAATCACTTTCTGCCATAATAGGTAAATAATGTTCGTTTAAGAAAGCAACGGAAGCCACAACACCAGCTAGGAAAAGAAAGTTAATATTTCCTTTTAAACCTAAAGGTTCAACATTAGTTTTGTCGAATTTTATATTTTCAAGTGGTTCTTTTTTGTAATAATAAGAATCAGCAATAAAGTAAAGCAATAATAGTACGGCATTTACAAAAGCCCATTCAGGAAGCATATGGAAAAACCAAGTAAATTCAGCACCTTTTAGATATAACATGAAAAGTGGTGGGTCGCCAAGTGGAGTTAATAATCCACCAGCATTTGCAACAATGGCAATGAAAAATAAAATTGTGTGAACTTTAAATTTTCTTGCATTATTTGTTCTAATTACAGGACGAATTAAAAGCATTGCTGCACCAGTTGTTCCCATTATAGAAGCTAAAATGGCACCAATTCCTAAAAAAGAAGTGTTTATCCATGGTTTTGCTTGAATATCGCCTTTTAAGTGAATACCGCCAGTTATTACAAATAAAGCTCCTAATAAAATGATAAAAGGAACATACTCAAAAAGCATTTGATGTTTTAAATCACCTGTCAACCCTTGTGCTATTAAATATCCTGCAACAGGAATACCAAGTATTAAAGATACAAGTAATTTATTTTTGTTTTTTTCCCACCAATTTTCAAAGAACAAAGGACCTAATGCAATACATAATAGCATTAATACAAAGGGGATAATAGCCCAAAGAGGCATAGACTTAGTTGCTGATAATAAAATCATAATTCATTAATTTAAAATTCCAAAACCGCAAAAATAATTATATTTTTTAAATGCAATAATTTTATAGATAAAAGATTAACAAAACCTCTATGTTTGACAGTAGATTTATTGCTCTGATGTTTCTGAATTAGAACTTTTCTTTTTTAATTTCAAGCTTTCGAGTATGCTTTCTCCAAAAATTCTTTTATAAAAAATTAGTAATAAAAATACAGAAACTGTTATAGCAGAGTCTGCTACATTGAACACAGGTCTAAAAAACAAAAATTCTTTACCACCAACGAAAGGGAACCATGTTGGATATGTGGTTTCAATTATTGGGCAATAAAACATATCTACAACTTTACCATGGAGAAATGGAGCATAGCCACCTTCAGGAGGAAACATTGTTGCTACTTGGTAATAGGTACTTTCATTAAAAATTAGACCATAAAATGCAGAATCGATTAAATTTCCTGTTGCTCCAGCAATAATTAAGGAAATGCAAATTATATAAAATAAATTTTCGCCAGCTTTTATAATTTTACATAAATAGTATATGAGTAATGAAATTGCTACAACTCTAAATAAACTCAAAAATAATTTTCCCCAACTACCACCAAATGTCATTCCAAAAGCCATACCTTCGTTTTCAACAAAATGTAGTTTTATTTTGTCGCCAATAATATTAAGCTCTTGACCTAGAGTAAAATTAGTTTTTATCCAAATTTTTAAAACTTGGTCTAAAATTAAAATTCCTAAAATTATAGCTATAGCTATTAGTGATTTTTTTCTCATAAAAATCGTTATTTTGAACTGCAAATATAAATTAATAATTCATTTATCTTATTTAGAATGTATATAAATGTCCGTTTTAAAATCAAAAACTTGTAAAATCATTTTTATTTAATTAAAAAGAAATTAATTTTGTCGTGTTAAATTTTGAATTATTAATTTTTAAAGAATAGAAAAAATGGCTTACAAAATTACTGACGACTGTGCCGCTTGTGGTACTTGCATAGATGAATGCCCAGTAGAGGCAATCACTGAAGGTGCTATTTATGTTATTAATCCAGACCTTTGCATCGACTGTGGTGCATGTGCTGATGCATGCCCAGTAGAGGCAATAAAGCCTGCATAGTTAAGAAATTAAAAAGCTCCTTTCGGAGCTTTTTTTTTGGAGAAAAGTATTCTTAAAACTAATTTCAAGCAAGCAGAGTGAGCTAGCTCACTCTGCTTGCTCAGATTTTTCCACACATCCCCGCTCGCTCGGATTTGTAATCCGAGTGTAACATTACTAAGCACTCGGATTACAAATCCGAGCGAGCGTCATAGGTGTTTGAGCGAGCAATAGTGGTGATAGGAGCGAGCTGGTGTGGGTTGTCCGTGAGGATAAAACAAGACCATCAAAAGTTTGTCCGTAGGACAATTCAGTCAAAAGTTTATAAAGTAAAAAGTTCATAAAGGAATGCCAAGCAAAAAACTTCTTTTAACTTTTAACTTTCAACTGAGTTTTACATAGCTGCTAAGAGCAAATTAATGTCTTTAGCCATAAGTCCATGAATTTGACCAATATTTTCGTCTGTTAATATGCCATCATAAATATACACTCCATATCTAACTCCAGCATTTGTTTTTAGATAGGAATTAATACTTCCCGCTGTTTGAATTTTGAGCAACTCAAAAGATAAAATATTGCTTATTGAATAAGAAGCTGTTCTGGCAACTCGGGAGGCAATATTTGGCACGCAATAGTGAATAACACCATGTTTAGTAAAAACAGGAGATTTATGAGTTGTTGGTTTACTTGTTTCAAAAATTCCGCCTTGGTCAATGCTAATATCAACAATTATAGATTGTTTTTTCATTTGCATAACCATGTCTTCGGTAACAATAATATTAGGTCTATTATTATTAATTCTTACCGCACCAATAACAACATCAGCGGTTTTAATTGCAGCTAATAAAACTTTAGAATAAATTGTGCTTGTAAAAACTTTTGTACCTATTAAACTTTGTAATTTGTCAAGTTTAGCAATGGAGTTGTCAAAAACTTTTACATGAGCACCTAAAGCAATAGCTGTTTGTGTTGCAAAAGTGCCAGCAATTCCAGCTCCAATAACAACAACCTCGCTAGGAGAAACGCCTGTAATTCCACCTAGCATTTCGCCTTTTCCTTTATGTATATTATTCAAATATTCCGAAGCAATTAGCACCGCCGAACGACCAGCAATTTCGCTCATTGATCTTACTATTGGATTAGCTCCTTTGCTATCTCGCATCATGTCAAAAGCTAAAGCTGTAACTTTTTTCTTCATCAATATTTGAAAATATTCTTTTGTTTGATATGTGGAGTGCAAAGATGTTATAATAATTTGATTTCCACGAAGTAAGACCATCTCTTCTATTGTTAAAGGACAAATTTTAACAATAATATCACAACTAAAAACATCAGCAAGATTTGTTGTAATTTCAGCTCCATATTTTGAATATTCGTGATTAGAAAAATAAGCCCCTTTTCCCGCTCCATCTTGAATTACAACTTCAAATCCTTCGTTTACAAGCACTTCTACTGCGAGGGGTGCTAAAGGAACTCTTCGCTCATTACCAGTTTTGTCAGCTGGCATTCCTATTCTAAACTTTTTCTTGTCCTGAACTAACTCCAACATTTCTTCTTGTGGTAAATATACAGAACCAGGAATAAAAACATTGGTTTTTTGCTTTTCGGTCATAATTTTTATTTTTTATAAAAATACTGATTTTTTTTTAATTAAGCTCAAACTTCCTTTACAATTTCAGAATAATCTAATTCAAAATCTATTTGTTTCTTCTGTAAGTTTACATTTACAAGTTTTACTTTAGTTTCGTTACCAAGTTGAAAAACTTTTCCTGTGTAACTTCCAACTATACAATATTCTTCTGCATTAAACTCATAAAAATCATCTGTTAATGTTCGTATATGCACCAATCCTTCGCAAGCATTTTCTTTTAATTCAACAAAAAATCCCCATTCTGTTACGCCAGAAATAATTCCATCGAAAACTTGCCCAACTTTATCTTGCATAAACTCAACTTGTTTGTATTTTATCGAAGCTCGTTCGGCTAAACTTGCTTGTTGTTCTTGGTAAGAACAATGTTTACAATTTTGTTCAAGTTCTTCAGTATCGGGTTTATTTTTGCGTAAATAGTCAAAAATCAACCTATGAACCATAATGTCGGGGTATCGCCTTATTGGAGAAGTAAAATGTGTGTAATAATCAAAAGCTAAGCCGTAATGACCAATGTTTTTAGTTGTGTAAACAGCCTTTGCCATTGCTCGTATAGCCAAATTTTCAATAATATTTTGTTCAGCTTTTCCATTAACATCTTTAACAATATTGTTAATAGATTTTGCCAAAGAAATTTTATTTTTTTGGTCAATAGTATATCCAAAACGTGAAATAAAATTTGAAAAATTCATAAGTTTTTCCATGTTGGGTTCAGCATGAACTCTATATACCATTGGTTTTGGAGATTTTATTTTTCCATAAATTTCGGCAGCTTTTCTATTAGCAAGGAGCATAAATTCTTCAATTAAATGATTTGAATCTGTCATCTCTTTGAAATAAACACCTGTTGGTACAGCATTTTTGCCAAGAATAAATTTTACTTCTGAATGTTCAAAGTTGAAAGCTCCTTTTTTAAATCTTTCTTTGCGTAATATTTTAGCTAAATTGTTAAAAGTTTGAATTTCTTTTGCAAAATCGCCTTCGCCAGTATCAATAATTTTTTGTGCTTCTTCGTAAGTAAATCTTCTATCAGAATTGATAATTGTTTTTACAATTCTATAGTCTAAGACTTCAGCTTTGTCGTTCATTTTAAAAATTACAGAAAAGCATAGTTTATCTTCGTTTGGGCGTAAAGAACACAAATAATTTGAAATTCTTTCTGGCAACATTGGCACAACTCTATCAACCAAATAAACCGAAGTTGCTCTACTAAAGGCTTCGTTGTCTAATTCAGAATTTTCTTTAATATAGTTTGTAACATCAGCGATATGAATACCTATATTATATAAGTTTTCGTCTAAAAATTCTATTGAAAGAGCATCGTCAAAATCTTTTGCATCTTCGGGGTCTATGGTAAATGTTGTGTGAGAACGAAAATCTTCGCGTGTTTCAAGGTCGTATTGAGTAATTTTATCTGATATTTTTTCGGCAGCTTTGTTTATTGCGTCTGGAAATTTATGTGGCAAACCAAATTCTGCAAGTATTGCATGCATTTCTACTTCATTCTCTCCAGGGCGACCAAGAATTTCAACAACTTTTCCTGTTGGATTTTTGCCTTTTCTGTGCCATTCCACAACATCAACAACAACTTTGTCGCCTTCTTTTGCATTGTTTAAATAGTTGTTAGGAATAAAAATATCTAAAGGCATTTTTTGGTTGTCAGGAATTAAAAAAGCATAAGTGCTAGATTTTTCAATAACTCCAACAAATCTTGTGTTTGCTCTTTCCAAAATTTCTACAACTTCGCCTTCCATTTTGCCACCTCTTCTAAGAGCAAATAAACAAACTTTAACTTTATCGCCATTAAGAGCAGAGCGTAATTTTGTAAAAGGAATAAAAACATCTTCAGAAAGTTCGTCGCTAACTAAAAATGCTTTTCCACTCTTTTTCAAATCAACAGTTCCAATGATATGACTGCTTTTAGATTTGAGTTTGTATTTCCCTTTAGAAACAATTTTTAAATTACCTATGCCAACTAATTCGTCAAGAGCTTTTATAACTAAATCTCTATTGTGAGAATCATTTATTGACAGCATTGAAGAAATTTGTTTGTAATTCAACTCTTTTTGTGGAGATTTAGTAAAGATATTTAAAATTTGTGAAGTTAAGGTTTTCTTGTTTAGAGAATTGGTTTCGGGTTGTTTGGAGTTTTTTTTCTGAGTTTTTTTCATTTTTGGTATTGTTTTTGCAAATATAAAAAAAGAAATTTAATATTTATTTTTGCGTTATTAAAAAATATTTATTTATCTTTAACAAAAATTTAAAAGTAGTAAAAATTAAAAATTATTAGTATGAGAACAGTTACTTTAATGAAAAGCATTTTAGTCATCGCAATAATCAGCACAGCGATGGTTTTTTCTTCTTGCAAAAAAAATACAAAACCAGGAGGAAAGAAAGCGGTTGAAATTGAAATTCCATGTAAAGATGAAGGTCGTTCTGACAAGAATTTTTTCAGAGCAGATGCAAACGCAACTTCACAAGACATGAGTTTATCTCGCGAAAAAGCTCTTTTAGCTGCAAAACAAAGAGTTTCAAGTTTGATTAATTCAAAAATTAAATCTGTAACAGATCGTTATGTTAACGAAACAGAAGTTAATCAAAATTCAGATTTCGAAGCAAAATTTGAAAATTTAACTCGTGAAGTTGTTAATCAAACATTAGTAGATGTTGCTATTACTTGTGAGAAAAATTTCCAAGAAGCAACTGGAAAATATACTACTTATATTGCAGTTGAAGTTAGCAAAGATGCTATGATAAATGGAATTGAAAAAGGTCTTTCTAAAGATCAAAAGCTAAGAGTTGATTATGACAAAATGAAATTTGAACAAATTTTCAACGAAGAAATGGACAAACTTTCTAAAGAAGGTGGCTATTAAAAAATGAAATTTTTGAAAATGATTTTTAAAGAAGAGGCTTTTGCCTCTTTTTTTTTGAAATAATTTTACAACATTCGCTCGCTCGGATTTAGCTTCGCTGAGTTCGTCCTGCGGACTTCGGTTGTAATCCGAGAGTTTGGAAATGTTACACTCGGATTATAAGTTCGAGCGAGCAGGCTTATTTGCCCGTAGGGCAACATGTGATTAAGAGATGTCTCAAAAATAAGAGTTAAGGCAACAAGCTTTCAAGGTGTTTCAGAAGTGTTAAAATGCAAGGCGTCTGAGATTGAGAACGAAGGAGCGTACCAGAAGCGGTGCACTGAGCAAAGCCGAAGTGTACGTGACTGAGTTCGAACATCGAAAGCAACGTGGTTGCTGAACGAAGTTGAAGCAAAGCAGTTTGACACTTATGAAACACCGTCTATTTTTTTAAAAAAGTTTTAGTTGCTTATCTAAAAGCTTATAGCTTTTTCTATGATATTTTGTTATTCCAAATTCTAAAATTGCTTGTCTGTGTTTTTTTGTAGGATAGCCCATATTTTTATTCCAGTCGTAATTAGGAAATTCCTCATGTACATTAAGCATGAATTGGTCTCTGTGTGTTTTTGCAAGTATCGAAGCAGCAGCAATCGACAAATAAGTAGCATCACCTTTTACAATACATTTATGTTTAATTTCTGGATATGGTCTAAATCTATTTCCATCAATAAGCAGGAACTCAGGTTTTTGTTTTAGTTTTTCTATTGCTCTGTGCATTGACAAATAACTTGCATTGAGAATATTTATTTTATCTATTTCTTCGTTTGTACAAAAACCAATAGCCCAAGCAATTGCATTTTTTTCAATTTCAATTCTTAGTTGTTCACGAGTTTTTGAACTTAATTGTTTGGAGTCGTTTAAGATTTCGTTTTTGTAGTCAGGAGGTAAAATTACTGCTGCCGCATAAACAGGTCCTGCAAGACAACCACGACCAGCTTCGTCGCAGCCAGCTTCAATTTGTCCTTCTAAGTAATATTGTTTAAGCATGATTACTTGCTTGTATTGCTTTTTCGACACATTCCCAAAGTCTTTCACCAGATTTTTCCCAAGAAAATTTTTGCCTTTGAATTTTCCCTTTTTCTATTAAATCTTGTCTAAGCTCTGAGTTTAAAGCAATGTTTTCCATGTGTTGAGCAACTTCTTTATGATTGTTTGGATCGCAAATTATAGCAGCATTACCAACAACCTCTGGTAAAGAAGTTGTATTCCCTGAAATAATTGGAATTTCGGAATACATTGCTTCAACTAAAGGAATTCCAAAGCCTTCAAAAAATGGAATATAAACTAAAGCGGTAGATGAGGCATAAATTAAATGCAATTCATCAATATTTAATCGTCCAGTAAAAACAACATCTTTAGAAAATTTCATTTCTTTATATGTTTTATCAATTTCGCCTGTGAGATGCATGGCAGAGCCGACAATAACTAATTTATGTGGTAGTTTGGAATTTTCTTTAAAGAAATCAAAAGATTTTAAAAGCCCTGGTATATTTTTACGTGGAGTTAAAGCTCCAACAAAATGGAAAAATTCTTGCTTGTCAGTATATTTTTCTTTTACTTTAATTTTTTCGCTTTCTGTTATTGGCTTATATATGTCGTTTGAAGTATTGTAACAAACAGTAATTTTTTCGGGAGCAATTTTAAAAACATTTATCAAATCTTTTTTTGAATATTCAGAAACTGTTCCTATATGTTTAGCTTTTTTAGCAAATTTTGGAAAAAATTTATTATAAAATTTTCTTACCCAAAAAGGTAATTGCTGAGGATTGTGATAAAAATTAATGTCGTGAATAACAACAGCTTGTGGAATTTTTGTATTTAGTGAAACAAAACCATCTGTTGAAAGAAAAATATCTGCATTAACTTTTTTTAATACTCTAGGTATTACAAATTTTAACCAAAACCACCATAAAAATGGATGTCGAGTAGCTGGACCAGCAACAATTGGTTTAACATTATCTGCAAAAATAAAAGAAGGGTCATAGTTTCTATCAAAAATAAAATAGAAATTATGTTCGGGATGTGTTTTTACAATATGTTTTAAGGTTTCATATGAAAACCAACCTATTCCTTCGAGCTTATTTTTTAGTAGTAGTCTAGTATTTACTGCAATATTCATTATAAAAGTCCAAGTTGTTTAACTTTTTCTAAATCTTTAGGCGTGTCTATAGAAATACTTTCGTGTTCGGTAAATGCGGTTTTGATTTTATAACCGTTTTCTATCCATCTCAACTGCTCTAACGACTCCGCTTTTTCTAATTTAGAAACTTCAAGTTTAGTTATTTCAAGCAAAATATCTGTTCTATATCCGTATAAGCCAATATGTTTATAAAAAGAATGTTTAGTAACCCATCTTGTTTCATGAACTCCTCGCAAAAATGGTATTGGCAAACGACTGAAGTAAATAGCTTCATTTTTATTGTTTATAACAACTTTTGGCTTATTTGTGTTAAAAATATCTTCTTTATTATTTATAGGTTTTATTAAAGTAGCGATTTGTGTCCTTTTAGATTTAAAACATTTTTTTATTTCTTTGAGTTGTTCTGTTTTTATAAAAGGCTCATCTCCTTGAACATTTATTACAACATCCCATTTTTTATTTTTTAAAGTTTGAATTTTTTCTATTGCTTCTGCACATCTGTCGGTTCCGCTTTTATGTTTCTTTTTTGTTAATACAACATTTCCGCCAAAAGATTCTACTTCATTAACAATTCTAACATCGTCTGTAGCAACCCAAACTTCGTCAAAAACTAGTGATGCTTGCACATAAACATTATGTACCATTGATTTGTTATTGATTTGAACCAGAGGTTTTCCAGGGAATCTTGTTGATCCAAATCTAGCAGGAATAATTGCAATAAATTCCATAAAATAAAATTTTGCATAAAATTACTAAAATTTATTTAGTTTGTAATATATTTTTGCAAATTTTGCAATTTGAAATTATGGAAAATAAAAATACAGATACTTCTAGGTTTTTTAAATGGTGGAAAATAGCTATTCCAATAGTTCTCGGTTTGGGAGTAGTATTGTATTTTGTTTTAAAAGATTTTAACCAAATTGACTTTTCTTTATTCAAATTTACGAAATATACCTTACTATTTTTGATTTTGGCTTTTGTAATGTTGGTTTTTCGCGATTTTGGTTATGTTTTGAGAATTAGAGTTTTGTCTGGTGGCGAATTGTCGTGG
>Ga0255341_1001559_pt1 | contig 31803 bp, 18 predicted proteins | sample wastewater_treat_8_FD_192418 | JGI IMG/M metagenome (GOLD analysis project Ga0255341, IMG submission 192418) | Wastewater microbial communities from Lulu Island WWTP, Vancouver, Canada - plant12 | ecosystem: Engineered > WWTP > Wastewater > Unclassified | place: Canada: Vancouver, British...
TCCTTATTTCGCTTTTTTACCATCTGGGTACCTCCTGTTGTTTGGGGTTTATTTGCATATTCCTTTATACAACAGGTTTCCCAGATGGTTCATTCAATATTTAATAAATGCGTGCAAGATTCAGGTAGTATTTTACGGGCGTCCCTTACATCGGGCCATAGCCAAAGAAAACGGGTATCGGTTAATGGAATAAGCGAAACTTAGTATTTTACGGGCGTCCCTTACATCGGGCCGGACCTTACATCGGAATGGATGGCTTGAAATGATTTTTCATTTCAAATGCAATTTTGGGTTGACAAAGAAAAACGATTTACTTATAAAAGCACATCTCCAAAACAGCTCCAAATATTTTTAAAAAAAGCTTCACCTGTTTTCAGATCATAACATCTAAACTGCCTGTGATGGAAAGTTTAGCTTGAAGGAGAAAATGGATTTTCTTGTTGGTCGGAAAAAGATGTCGGGCTGATTACACTCCACAACGGGGCAGGCTTACGCCTTACTTCCTGACTTTACGCGCCTTGCCTCTGCACGGTCTGAGAACTTCAGAAGAAATGACACATATTCAGAAAGGAGGGGGTATGAAAATCAGCGGGAAGAAAGAACCATTCAACAAAGGATTATGCATTTTATTTTCAATCATTGCCATTGTTTTATCCACACCATCCACAGGAGGCTGTATGTCCATAATCGACGAGAAAGACAGTATCAGTAATTTGAGCTTTAACCACGACGGCAGGAAGGTGGTGTTCGACCGCTGCCATGCGGGGAGCTGCCAGATTCAGGTCTATGATCTGGAGACGGGAGAACTCGCCGCCTACCAATCCCCCAAAGGTGAACGTTGGACCATGGGCAAATACGCCTATGACGGGAAGAAGATAACTTTTTCCGTTATCCCCATCAATTCCAAAGGCATTCTGGACTTGGGTGAAATGCAGATTGCTATCATGGATGCCGACGGGGAGAACTACAGAAAAGTAACAACGGGGCAAGGAGCAAAGCTGTATCCGACCTTTTCTCACAGCGGGAAGAAAATCCTCTATGCCCGTGCGGCGCATATCCGCACCCAGGGGAGAACGCCCGCCGGGCAGTATGACGCATGGGAGGTGAATCTGGAAACAGGCGAACAGATCCAACTGACCTTTTTTGAATATTTTTACATGGGGAATTTGACCTATTTTCCGGATGATGAGCGGTTTCTTTATTACGGCGACCGTCCTGGCGTTTATGAAGGGATGCGATCTTATCCTTATGAGGAGGCCTTCAGGGTAAAAATGGGTGAACTGGAGCGTCAGGGAAAGCGCATAGCCGGTGTTGTGGTGATGAAGGGGCAGGAGCTGATAGTAAATCCATATCAGTTTCCACCGCAGACCTTTCCGGGAAAGCCTTTGTTAAGTAAAGACGGTTCCGTAATGATCTATCTAAAATCGCATTCGGGGAAATTTTATCTTTATTCGGAGGAGGGGAAGCACAGGCTTGTGGGGGGTGGTGGTTCGGTCAATGCCGCGGCCATTTCACCGGATGGGGAATTACTAGGTGTAACTTATGGCAAAACAATAAATATTTACTGGGTTAAATATGGCAGGCTAAAAATTCAGTTCTATAATCATGCCGCAACTTATATGGAGAATTGGGATAAAGATATCCGTGAATATCCTAGAAAACAAAATATGATTCCCGATCGGCCATCAAAGATTTATGGTCGGTAAAAAAATTATCTTAAATACACAGAGAGTAAATAAATTCAGGTTAATCATCAAAATCAAATAACTTAAGGAGGAGGCAAATATGTCGATACAAGAGTATCCATTTAACGGAGTAACTTACAAAATCGGCACCGAAGGCTTGGAACATGGACGAAAAGGGATATCAGGATTTATCCTGGAAATATTTCGTAAAACATATTCTTCTTTGCAGCCGGTTCCGTCCATTTTAGGAACGCTGCTTTTCGGTGGAAGTGTAGATGCCGCGGTTCCCACCTACGGTTTATGGGCGGGTCCCGGCTGGAGCGCCGGCGAAAGGATCCCAAGCGAGGAAAACGGTCAGATAAATTGGGGTGGGAAGCCGTGCTTTAATGAGAACGTCAAAACCTCGGGCAATCCGGATGAATGTTACAGTCTGGTGGATGCGATCACGAAGACCCACGACTGGCGATACGTCAGACCGTTGAAATCCATTCATATGCTGCGTTGCGCTGCAGTCCTCGGCGTTGCGACGTACACGAAAAGTACGCCTCACTTCTCGGGCTTTGCGCGCCTTGCCTCTGAGCGGATTTGAACGGTCTGAATGGATGTTATCTGAAGAAAGGTATTCTTGAAAGATGCAGAACAATATTTGGAAAGGAGCGAGGATGAAGATTATCAGGAAGAAAGGATTCTCCAGCAGAGGGTTACGCATCATATTATTTATGCTTATTGTATTTGTATCCACACCATTGACAGGAGGTTGTATGTCCGTACTCGACACTAAAGACAGTATCAGCAATTTGAGTTTCAACCACGACGGCAGGAAGGTGGTGTTCGACCGTTGCCGGAGCGGAGGCTGCCAGATTCAGGTCTATGACCTGGAAACAGGCGAACTCGCCGCCTACCAATCTCCGAAAGGGGAACGCTGGACGATGGGCAAATACGCCTATGATGGAAAAAGAATCACATTTTCCGTGATTCCCATCAATTCCAAAGGCATTCTGGACTTGGGCGATATGCAGATCGCCGTCATGGACGCGGACGGGAAGAACTACAAGAAAGTAACAACGGGGCAAGGAGCAAAGCTGTATCCGACCTTTTCTCACAGCGGGAAGAAAATCCTTTATGCCCGTGCTGCCTATATCCGGAAGGAAGGCAGAACGCCCGCCGGGCAGTATGACGCATGGGAAGTGAACCTGGAAAACGGCGGGCAGAAGCAACTGACCTTTTTTGAATATTTTTACATGGGGAATTTGACGTACTTTCCGGATGACGAACGCTTTATTTATTATGGAGAAATGCCCAATGTGTTTCCCGGCGCACGTTATGGTTACGGAACGGATTTCAATAAGAACATGGTTGAACTGGCTAAAAAAGGCATGGGGATTCACGGCCTGGTGGTCATGAAAGGGCAGAAACTGATCCCGAACCCGTATCGCTTTCCGGAGCAGACCTTTCCGCAAAAGCCTCTGTTGAGTAAAGACGGCTCCATGCTGATCTATGAAAAATCGCATTCGGGTAAATTTTATCTCTATTTGGAGCATGGGAATCATCGTTATATTGGTGGCGGTGGCTCCATTGGTGCAGCGGCCATATCCCCAAATGGTGAATTATTAGGGGTAATCTCTGTTAATCTGGCCATTGATGTTTTCAAAGTCAAGGACGGCCAAGTGCTGACAAGTCAGTATCTTCAGTACGCAAAGAAGAAAATTGTAAATTGGAAAGAGGTATACAAGGAAAGTGAGATAATGATACCGGAAAAACCATCGCTTATACTCAATCAATGATGTGTGATGGAAATTATCTTAACGAATATTCTGAAATCAGCAAAATGTTTATTCATAGAAAAAAGAATAACAGCCTTTAAAAAGGAGAATTAAAATGTCAACAACAGAATGGGTAAATCCAAATAATAAAACACAACGATACGATATCGGCACCATCGGTTTTGAGCATAGAAACGTGATATCTCAGGGCATCGATATATTAGGCAATTATATTATCAAGGATTTCACAAAATCAGCGTTATTAATGGGGGCTGTTTCATCGCTATTGGACCGGGACGGAAGCTCGGTTATGCCAACCTATGGCTATTGGGCTGGTCCCGGCTGGGGCGGCGGTCAAAGATTACAAGGGGCTCAGCCCGTCGACTGGACAAGACCGCCCTGCTACAACGAGAATATCAAAGCGATTGCAACCAACCCGGACCTTGATCCGGATACTTGCATAAGCCTTTTGGATGCACTGACGAAGACACATGACTGGCGATATTATCAGGCGGATTTGCAATATCAGGCAGATTTAAAAGATGGGATGGACAAAGACCAAGCCGATTTAAAGTTAACAGCCGCAGTATTGGCGGCGGATAAGCAAATGCTGTTGGATTATCAAACTGCCCTTACAACCCACAAATACGATTCACCCACAGGGACATACAATCCCGTCACCGGCACATGGCAACCAAAGACATACACAGGAACATTCGACGAAACGGAAATATTGTATGCTTCGCGCCTGGAAACGGCGTTTACTCTCAAGATTGCACTCTGGGATAATTTAGCTGCGAACGTAGATAGCGCAATAGCTGCTTTGGTCGGCATATTATCCATACATCCTCTTGTTAATGTTGTATTCCAGGATCCTTATGAACCATCCCGCAAGACGATATTGAACGAGCAAAATAAGATGCTCATCATGCAGAAAGAAGACAAAACAAGCACGACTGCCTGGATTATGAATCTGGATGCCGGCGCCGTTGCCAAACCCGTTAATGCCAATATCGAATACGGGGCAGGAAGTACGAAAGCAACGGACGTATTTGTGGTTAAAGACGATAAAACGATTCGCATCAATGGCGGCAGCGGCAATGATAAAATCACGATTTCCGGGACAAAGAATGAATCCAGCGCAACCTATACATTCGAGATTGCCGGAGGTGCAGGAAATGATACATATTATCTGGATGGCAACTTTAATTATAAGCTGATCGACAGTGGAGAAAACAGAATATACGTTCAGAATGAAAACGGACAATGGATAAGGATCGGCAATTTATACGAAGACGCAGACGGCCTCTGGAAATCAGAAAATGGAGAGATCGCACTGACGGGCAATACGCTTACCCTGACAAACGGTAACAACATTACACTTTCTGACGATTTCCAATCCGGAGATTTTGGTATCAACCTGATCAATTATCCCGGCACTCCGACGACATACAACCCCATCTATTTGGATGCCGTAGACCCTGAACATGCTGATCATTGGAATATGTCGCTGGACCACCTCAGCACGGCAGCAGATGACAAGATTGTCGGCGGTAGCGGCAACGACGTCATTATCAATGGGGGCACTCGCGGTGGCATCGACTGGCTGATTGGCGAATCGGGCAACGATTTCATCCAGTCCTTCTCTTACGACGACGCTATTTTGGAAGGCGGCGCGGGCGTGGACGCTTTGATGGGCGGCGGCGGTTCCGACCGGATATTTTGTGGAACAACTGACTCCGATGGTGACGGTCAAATCGACACCATGGAACAGATCATTGCCTGGGGAGAAACAGCCATCGGCTTGGACATAACCGGTGATTTGGCCCAAGGCAGCGGGGGTAATGATTTCATTTACGGCAGTGATGCCAGAGACGGACTTTTCGGTAATGAAGGCAACGACCTTATAGTTGGCGGTGGCGGAGACGACATTATATTCGGAGACGGGGGAAGCTTTTACATACCGAATTATGGCCGGAGCACGGATTACTGGAATTGGTCCTATACCATTCAATACGATCCATCAAATAAGACCTACTCATATCAATTCAGCAATATAAACTTTGTCACAAGCGACTGTGAGGGAGGCGATGACATCATCTATGCCGGTTCGGGGAATGACTTTGTATGTGCCGGTGGTGGAGATGACGAAGTGTACGGGGGTGCGGGCAACGATACAATCTTCGGTGATGCCGGCAACGATTTCATCTTAGGAGGTACAGGCGATGACGTATTAATTGGAGACAGCGGAGAATTGCCCCTTGAATTGCACGGAGCTGACTACATCGACGGTGGCGGCGGCAACGATTACATCGAGGGAGGAGGCGGCAACGATGTACTGTTTGGCGGGGCCGACAATGACACCATCTACGGTAATGAAGGCGACGATTACATAGACGGTGGAACCGGAGAAAACAAACTCTATGGCGGAGCCGGCAATGACGTGATCTTCGGGGGTGATGACAACGACTACATCGAAGGTGATAACTATGACGTTGCCGGGAACGACTATATCGACGGCGGAGCAGGCGACGACACCATCATCGGCGGAGGCGGCGCGGATCTCATCTTCGGCGGTGCGGGTGATGATATCCTTCATGGAGATGCCTCCAATGTAGCCGAAGCCGATCTGGGCGGTGATTACATCGATGGAGAAGCCGGCAATGACACGATTGTCGGTTATGGCGGCGATGACACACTTTACGGAGGCGCGGGTGATGATTTGATTCAGGGTGACGAAGGCGATGATTACATAGATGGAGAAGAAGGCGACGACACCTTGCTTGGCGGCGAAGGCGACGATGTACTGTTTGGCGGGGCCGGCAACGACTGGTTGCAAGGTGATGGCGGCGATGATTACATGGACGGAGAAGAAGGTGACGACACCTTGCTTGGCGGCGAAGGCGACGATGTACTGTTTGGCGGGGCCGGCAACGACTGGCTGCAAGGTGATGCCGGCAATGACTACCTCGACGGTGGCGCAGGCAATGACTATCTGTATGGCGGGTGGGGCAATGATACCCTTTACGGAGGCGCCGGAGACGATACACTGATCGGGGGAAACGGCAGCGACACATACCTTTTCGGCATTGGTGATGGTTATGATCTTATTTGGAATGAGAGGTCAGAAGGGGATATAGATATTGTAAAACTTGGTGTAAATGTTGACGATATAACTGTTACCGATACCGGTCATTTAACTATCAGTATTAAAGGTACAACCGCTCAATTGACGATTATGAACTGGTTTTGGGATTACGCAGCTAACGTAGTTGATGAGTTCCATTTTGCTGATGGGACCGTGCTAAGCTGGTTGGAAATCGAAGGTCTGATTGCCAACACGATTCACGGCACATCGGAGGATGATATCATTTACGGTGGTCCTCTTGACGATGTCATTTATGGATATGATGGTAACGACACGATTTATGGTGGCGGCGGTGACGACTACCTCGACGGTGGGGAAGGCGATGACTATCTGGATGGCGGTCCGGGTGATGATACGATTTATGGGGGAGAAGGGAACGATGTACTATATGGATCCTCTGGCGATGATTTTCTGGATGGCGGAACCGGTTATGACACAATGTACGGTGGAGCAGGAAACGATACTTATATTGTTAATACTTATCAATGCAGAATTATCGAGTATCCCGATGAAGGAACTGATACGGTATACAGTTCTATTTCCTACACTTTAGGCGCGAATGTTGAAAACCTTTTCTTAACGGGCCATGATCATATCAGCGCTACCGGTAATGAGTTGGATAATGTGCTTTCAGGCAATAGCGGTAGTAATCTATTGTCCGGTGGCAAGGGAAACGACACTTATATGTATGGTATCGGCAGTAACGTAGATGTCATTGATAATTATGCAAGTGATTATGCCACGACTACGGATACGGTTCAATTCGGGCAAGGAATAGCGCCAGAGAGCCTGATATTGATCAAGCAAGTGAATGATTTACGGATCAAGATTGCAGGAACGGAAGATATTCTGATTATCAAGAATTGGTTTCTCCAAGACGCCTGCAAAGTGGATCAGTTTCTATTTGCGGACAATACGGTACTAACGGCAGCGCAATTAGAGGCGCTGGGATATGCCGTTTCAAACGATATAGAGGGAACGCCAGGCAATGACATTTTGACGGGGACAAACGGTTCTGAATATCTGATGGGGTATGATGGAGATGACTCTCTATATGGCGACCCCGGTAATAATACTTTTGCCGGCGGCGATGACACCCTGGATGGTGGTCCGGGCAATGATTACCTTGAAGGACGTTCCGGCGATGACACTTATATATTTGGCAGAGGCAGCGGCTCCGATACCATAAATAATTATGCGATCGATTGGAATCAATTTTATCCGAAGGATGCCGTAAGGTTTGGTGAAGGGATAACCCTGGATGATCTGGAAGCATCAAAAAGTGGGGTAAATCTTGTGATTCATATCAAGGGAACAACAGATACATTGAAGATTATGAATTACTTTAGTTATTCTAACGACCTTGTAAATCCGTATAAAATTGGAAGGTATGAATTCGCTGACGGCACTGTTCTGGACTTAAAGCAATTTGAAGGCGCAATGCTCCATTTTACAACCCATGGTACGGATAATAACGACACCATCATGGGCACCTATGCCAGTGATGTGATATACGGATATGCTGGCAACGATAGCCTTCACGGCGGCATGGGTGGACATAACGCACTCTATGGCGGCGATGGCGATGACACTCTTAATGCCTACGGTTCAGAAAGCTGCATTTTGGACGGTGGCCCTGGGAATGATTTATTACTGGGTGGCGCCAACAGCAAGGATACATATGTATTTGGACATGGTTATGGTCATGATACGATATCCAATGAGGGCGGTTACTACTTTAAAGAGGACACGATCGTATTTGACAGCAGTGTTCAAGAGACGGAAGTGGCTTTTGCAAGGAGTGATGATAAACTCATTATATCCATCAACGGTGGCTCTGATACATTGACCGTACAAGATTGGTTTACTGATGCTAACAGGATATCAGAGGTCAAGTTTTCTGATGGCACGGTTTGGAGTTCAGGCATGGTCAACCAGATGGTAGAAGATGTCAATGACGCGCCCTTTGTTGCCCATCCGATAAGCGATCAGACCCTCCTGCAGGACGAGGCGTTCACCTTTACCCTTCCCGCCGACACATTTGCCGATCCCGATGTCGGCGATGTCCTGACCTGCAGCGCCACCCTGAGTAATGGGGATGCCCTTCCTTCCTGGCTGACCTTCGATCCGGTGACCATGACCTTCAGTGGCACACCGGGCAATGACGATACAGGGACGCTTTCACTTAGAGTTACCGCTACTGATATGGCCGGACTGAGCGTGTCGGATATTTTTGATATTACAGTAGAAGATGTCAATGACGCGCCTTATGTTGCCCATCCGATAAGCGATCAGGCAGTCACGGAAGGTACAGCGTTCACCTTTACCCTTCCCGCCGACACATTTGCCGATCCCGATATCGGTGATGTCCTGACCTGCAGCGCCACCCTGATCAATGGTGAAGCCCTTCCTTCCTGGCTGACCTTCGATCCGGTGACCATGACCTTCAGCGGCACTCCGGGCAATGACGATGTAGGGAGGGTTTCACTTAGAGTAACCGCTACTGATATGGCCGGACTGAGCGTGTCGGATATTTTTGATATTACAGTAGAACCTGCAGAAAGCGGACAGAATATCTTCTACGGCACCAATAAATCCAACCTGATCATTACCGGCCAGGGCCATGACCTGATCTATGCACTGGACGGCCATGATCTTGTTTATTCCAATGGAGGGCGGGATACGGTTTACGGAGGCGGCGGCAATGATATCCTCTTTGGCGGCAGCGATGATGACAAATTATATGGCGAAGACGGAGATGACCTTCTTGAAGGCGGCGCGGGTCATGATTATTTGTCCGGCGGCCAGGGAAGGGATTTTTTACATGGCGGCTCCGGCAACGACACCCTCGAAGGGGGTCAGGGCAACGACACTCTGGCCGGCGGGGCAGGCAATGATACCTACCTTTTCCGTATAGGTTCGGGGCAAGATACGGTCATCAACTACGACGCGACGCGGAACCGCAACGACACCATTATCTTTGAAGACGTATTCTCGACCGGTTTGCGGGGTGTCAGACGGTCAGGAAATGATTTACTCATCGAATACGGTGACTCCGACAGCATCACCATTAAAAACCATTATTTTGGCACATCTTATCAGGTCAACCAGTTTGCCTTTTCCGACGGCGTCACCCTGACGCCCGGCCAATTGACGGCCGCTTATCCCGCCACACAGAAGAAGACCTCAACAGGCAATTCATTAGTGGACTGGATGGTCGGCAAGATAAATGAACAGTTCTCGCCGGATCTTGTTTCACGGGGATGTTATGCGGATTACGGAACCTCTCGTCTGGAAGTTTCCGACGGGCAATACATCACGAGAGAGGACATCGAAGGCATTGTCAATATAATGAACACGATCAACAATGACGCCGGGATGGACGTGATACAGAAATACAATGCCATGATGGCGGACCAGACCTACATCAGCACCCTGGCGCAGACCTGGCGGCAAATGTAACAAATTCGGATTGGGGGATTTTTCTGGAAGCGTTGTATCCACCTCCGCGGGGAGGCTGTGTCGTAATCGTAAAGAAGCCGTCGACATCGTCATGCCGGTGAAAACCGGCATCCAGGACATGCTGAAAATACTGGATTCTCCCGTGTCAAGCACGGGGCAAGTTCAAAGTCGCGCTTCGCTTGCACGAAACGGCAAAAAAGTAATTACGACACAGCCTCCAGTGGGGGCATAAGCGACAGACTTACTTAGACTACGAGCAATGAGCTACGAGCTTCTTCTTGTTTACTTTTTACTTATGACTGTTCTTCCCCATCTAATCTTCTGTTTTTTTCACCCAGCGCCTCGTCCCGAACATGAAACTTTGAACACAAAGCTCTGACATGCTCCTACCCCGCAAATTTTCCTTCTTTTTTGAGTTTTTCGATCTCTTCCTGTTCCAGTGTGTTATAGGCGATTTTGCCCACCAGCGTCTTGGGCAGGTCCTCCCTGAACTCAATCGTGCGCGGGCAGCTCCATTTGATCAGGTGTTCGCGCGCATAGGCAATCAGTTCCTTTTCCGTCTCCGAGCCTGCCTCGGAGGGGTTTTTCAAAACGATGAACGCTTTGACCGTCTGCACCTGCGCTTCGTCCGGCACGCCGATGACGCAGGCGTCGCGCACTTTTTCATGCTTGTAAAAAAGCTCCTCGACCTGTGCCGGATAGACGTTCATGCCGGACGATTTAATCATGCGCTTCTGGCGAAGTTTGAAATAAAAAAATCCATCCTCGTCCATTGTGCCGATATCACCGGTATGGAGCCAGACGCGGCCATCGGCGTGTGTCTTTAGTGTCTCGGCCGTTTCCTGGGGCTGGTCGATATAGCCCATCATCACGGCGGGTCCCGATACGCAGATTTCCCCCTCCTCGCCGGGCGGCGCCTCTTCGGTGGTGCCGATTTTCACAATTTTCGCCAGCATGTCGGGAAACGGCACGCCAATGCTGCCTTCGCGGTAGTTCCCCAGCGGCGTGGCCATGATGGCCGTAACAGCCTCGGTCAGCCCGTAGCCCTCGAGCAGCTGAACATTGCCGCCCTGTCTTTTGACCATGCTCTCAAAGCGCTCCTTAACAGGCCGCGGCAAGGCGTCCGCACCGGAGAACGTCGCCCGCAGACAGCTCAGATCAGCCTTCTGCATTTTGGGATCGCGCGACAGGGCGTCAAACAAAGTAGGCACGCCAATCACAAAAGATGGCTTCCGTGATCTGATCAGAGAGGCAACGGTCTCGGGTGTAAAAACCGGGACGAGGATACTTTTACCGCCTCCCATGAAACAGGCGTTGACACACACTCCCAGGCCGAAGCCGTGAAAGATGGGTAAAATGGCCAGCACTGACGAGGCGTCGTCAAGCTTACCCCACTCGGCGACCATCATCCCCTCACTGATAAAGTTCATGTTGGAGAGCATGATTCCTTTGGGCACTCCCGTGGTGCCCCCGCTATAGAGAATGACGGCCAGATCGTCCGTGTCCATCTTTGCCTGTGGTGCCTGGGGATATTTTCCCTTCATCACGTCCGCCCACCAGTGCACCAGCGGATCGACAGGTACTTTTGGTATGAGTCTTCCTTTGGTGAGATTGAAGCCGATACGCTTGATTACCCCCAGGTAATCGGGAATGCGCGCGAGAATCAGCGTTTCAAGCGGGGTGCTGTTTTGAACTTCCTTAAACTTGCCGTAAAAGGCATCCAGCGTCAGCGCAAAGCGGCTTTTGGCGACATTTAGGTAAAAATCAATTTCCTTGGACGTGGAAAGTGGGTGAATCATACTCGCCACCGCACCCAGCTTGTTGGCTGCATAAAAACAGATAATGCCCTGCGGAGAGGTAGGCATGGAGATGGTGATGCGCTCACCCTGCCCCAGCCCCAGCGAGGCCAGAGCGTCGGCACATTGATCTATTTCTGAGATGAATTTACTGTAAGTGGAGGTGTAGCCCATGAAATCATAGGCGATCGCGTCCGGCTTCGCACGGGCGGTCTGTCTGAGCGCTTCGTACATCGTGACCCGCGGATAGTCAATCGTTTCTGGAACATTCCCGTAAAACTTCAACCATGGTTTTTGTTCATACATATCCGCACCTCCTGAATTTATTAACAATGATGACAAAGGAGCTTTAGGCTCCTTTGCAAACAATTCTCTCCCCGGTACCTAAATGGCTCTCAACTCCAACTCTCAACTATCCACGATTAACTATCCACCATCAACCACGAGCTATCAGCTACGAGCTATTAGCTAATCCTCTCCACCCCCGGCCTGCTAAAGCAGGCCTCCCCCGCCGCCCTTCGACAGGCTCAGGGTGAACGGGGGACATTAGTGGTTGCGCTTCGCGCTTTATTGCCCGTTCGTACTGAGTTTTTTACTGCCTTTCATGGTGAGCCTGTCGAACCAGATCGGCGTACCATGAGCTATCAGCTACGAGCTATCCACTATTCATCTAACCCTCCAATCCTCTAATCCTCTTCCGACTTACTTCACCATTATCCCTGGATCAGCAAGTTAACCCAAAACAAAGCTCCTCCCCGTGGAATGGGTCGCTACGAGCTATTTTCTATCCCGGACTTTTTGCTTGATCCCTACAAACCAATTCTCCTCCACTTCCCGCGTTTGCGGGGGGTGAATTTGCACATCAAAGCCTGCCTCTTTCATAAAGTGCGAAACAATTCCCTCCAGACGAAAACGCTCCGGAACGCCGATCATTTTAAGATGCAGCATTTCAATACGACGTTTCCAGGGAATCTTTCCCGGCACCGGAACAGTCGCACGTATCAGAAGCGAGCCGTCCGGCTCAAGTATCTCATAAATGCGTTCCAAAACCAATTTCAATTCCTCATCGGTAAGATAATGCAGCATGTCAAGCATCAGCACATGGCTGGCTCGTCCTTCGACATCGGGCAAATCCGGCGCCCTGCCCGTCTGCACTGATCCGCGGGATCCAATTACCCGGCGGGCAATGAGGACTCTTTGTTCGTCCGGTTCCAGACCGATCACCCTCGCCTGCGGATAAAGCTCCAGAAGCCATGTAGCCGGCACTGCCCAGCCGCAGCCGATATCGATAATCCGGCGGGGATTTTTTACGTATCGGTCAAGCTCGCCGAACATGGGGTCTAGTTTGATTTTGAAGCGGGCAAAAATACGGGGATAACCGGGCAGATGCCGGTAACGCAAGATGGTGCGGCGCGTATGGTCACGCGAGCGGGCAATCAGAGGGCCTTGTGGAAATTCAAACGGGGCAAAAATTCTTTTCATCAGATAAGGCAAAATCAGGTAAGCGCCCGCCAGAGAATAGCCGATGCCTAAGACAGACACCAGCCCGATGCTCTTGAGCAGCGGATGCCTGGCCAGCGCCAGTACGCCGAATCCGATGAATGTCGTCGCTGCCGACAAAAACATGGCCGGCGCGACCGTCTGCATGGCGGGGCTCTTTTCATCCGGATGGCGCTGATAGGTGCAGGCGTAATATACGGAGTAGTCAATACCCATGCCCAGAATCACCACCCACAGCATGATGCCGGGAATATCCAGGGGATGGCCGATGATCTTGAGCGTTCCCAGCGTAGAGACAAGCGCGAAGGCCACCGGCGCGAGCACAGCCAGCGACAGGCGCCAGTCCATGAAAAAAATAAAGATGACCAAAACCAGACCGATGCTCACGATCACAGCGATTTTAAAAAATATTGTTTTCAAAAACTCGCCCAGTCTCTGATTGAACAAGTCGGCGTCGAAGATGTCGACAAGCCCCGCGGGCGCCAGTCGCTCAAATAAATCTCCCGCCCGGTAGTTCTTGCCCACAGGAATGAGACTGAGCTGGATAAGCCCTTCCAGCGTTTCCGTGATGCCCAGCATTTCAAAATACTCTTCGGGAATGGGGGGCGCACCGGCATAGCCGGCACCAAGCGATTTTATAAAAGGATCAAAAGCATCCTCGGTAAAGCCGTATTGGATGGCCGCCATCTTCAGGTTGCGGCCCAGCTCCCGCACACGCCCGTCATTCCAGAAATTGTGCCAGGCTTGGTGATTGGCACGGGCCGACGCCTGGTCCGGAAACAAAACAGTGGGCAGAAATACTTTTTCCAGGCTTCCTCTTTCCGCCTCCGCCGAAAGCAGCTTCATCAGCTGCGCGTTTTTTGACTGCAGCTGCCCGACGTCCTGCGCGTTTAGCAAAACATAGCATCTACCGGAGATGTCTCCCCATACTTTTTGTATTTTCTGCTCGGCGGCGATCGTTTCCGGACTTACGGAATTCATGGTCTGCAGATCGATTTTGAAAACCGGTTTGGCAAAAATCAGCATGACCAGGCCAAATACAACCGCGGCAATTGCCTTCCAGCTTGCCGGCGCGGCGGCGCTATTTACAGCAGCGAGCAAAACGCGGTTGGGAGGTCGGCCGGCCGGCGGCAGGGCCGGGAAGATGCGCGGGAAAACAGTCTGGACAAACAGCAGGGCGAACATGATGCCCAGTGCGGCGAAAACGCCGATCTGGGCAAGAATTTCAAAGTCACTGATCAAAAGGAGCAAAAACGCGCCCGCGGTGGTCAGCGCCGCCGTCATTTCCGCCGCCCGCACCTCGGCCGCCACCTTCTTGCCACTGGTGGCATGGGGCTGATCCAGAAACAGCAGATAGGTTATCCCCAGATCAACTGTAAAAGCCATAATCGCCCCGCCGAAGCCTACCGCCAGCATCGACATGGATTCAAACACAAAAGAGCAGACAAACAGCGAGGCAATCGCTCCTACTGAGGAGGGCAAGAGCGCCAGCAGGCCGATCAGAGGCCGAGGAAAGGCCACAATCAAAAGCAGGGCGATCCCCAGCACGGTTAAAATGATGGCCAACCGGACATCCCGCTTGGCGATGGCCTCGTTATCAAGGGCCGCCCGGTAGGCACCGACCGGTGTCAAAAGATAGCTTCCCTGGAGATCTTTGCTGTTTTCCAGCTCCTGGCGGCATTGTTCCATAAGCTGGCTAATGCGGGAGGCGTGTTTAGTGTCTGTAGCGGAGCCGGCAATATGCGCAATGACCAGCGTGTGGCGGCCGCAGGCAGAGAAAATCCGCCCCTGATAAAATCTGGCTTCATTTGCCGGCAGCAGCGCCGACATCTGCCCGAAAATCACCCCCGAAAAGTTCAAAGGATCCCGCGCCATCAATTCCGCCCGCCCGATGCCGCCTAATTCGATCAGGCTTTGCCTGTTTTGCTCCATTGCTTCACGGATTTTTTCAGGATCGATAAGCGGCCGGATTTTTTGTTCCAGATCATTTTGATTAAAAAGCACCGGCAGACTATCCGTTACATGCTTAACCAGCTCAGGAAAGATATGTGCATCGAGACTCATGCCGACTTTAGTAAACAGGCCGCTGGCCCGAAGCTTTTCCTCAACCAGGAGCGCCGCCCGCGCCAGGGCGGCCGGATTGCCCGATTTTTGCTCAATATCGAGAAAAAGCCTGTCCTGAATCGGCAGGCGGCTGATGACGCGCCGCGCCGAATCCAGTACCGGGTCATCGTGCGGCATGGATTTGACAATGTCTGTTTCGATCTTTAAATGGGTGGTTTCCCAGAAGAAAAGCAGGCCCACGATCAGGGCGGTGACAATGACGATCGGCCATTTTATGTTGTATTTTTGCAGTAACATCCGGCCTCTTGGAGTATCATTCGCTTAAAATAGCCGCGATCTTTTTTAAAACACATTTCCCGGCCGCCCGCAAGAGGAAAACTACAGTAAAAACACTTTTATTTCGCTTACATATCCACAATTTATTTTATTATTTGATAGTTTTCAGGTTTTTTTGCTTAAGATTTTTTGCGGTCATGCCGATGATAAGAATAAGCGAGCTTCTGGGGTGTTCGTCAGAACCTTCCGGATGGCGGAATCGAACAAGAAAAAAACTACAGCGGTCTGTTCAATGGTTTGCCAGTTGAGGCCGAAATTAATTTAGACAGCGATTCCGGCCACGTTGAAGAAAACGGCGCATCTGGAACTCACCCAATACCCCCCGTGACCCCTCGCGGGGGGTATTTTTTCTGGTAAAGATGATTTAAGTAGTAATACTACCAAAAAATTGAGAGCAAAAACGTGCAGCAGACGGAAACACCTCAAATCAACCTGAAAACAAAAAAGGTCCTGGTCGTCGATGATTTTTTCAATTTCCGCCTCACGCTCAAGAACATGATGAGGTCGCTGGGGATCATGTATATCGACGATGCCGCCAACGGTGAAGAGGCGGTCCGTAAAATGGCCATGCGCCAATACGATATTATCCTGTGCGACTACAATCTCGGCCCCGGTAAATCCGGACAGCATGTTCTGGAAGAAGGCAAATTCCGGGGGGACATCAATTATTCCAGTATTTTCATCATGGTCACGGCAGAAAACACCCAGGAAATGGTCATGGGCGCAATGGAGTATCAGCCCGACGCCTATTTAGTCAAACCTTTTGCCAAAGAAGTTCTCGAAAAGCGCATCAAAAACATCGCCACCAGAAAACTCAATATCAAAAACATTGAAACAGCCATTGCCGATAACGATTTTGATCATGCTCTTCGCGTCTGCGATGAGCTGATGGCACAAAATCCGAGAAATCTCTCCGAAATCATGAAACTAAAAGGTGAGGTGCTGCTGAAGAAGGCCGACTATAAACAGGCGGCTGAATTTTTCGATCATGTTTTGCAAAAAGGCAATGTAAGCTGGGCGCAACTGGGGCGTGGACGGGCCGACCTGCTGATGGGAAATTACGAAAGTGCAAGAAACAGATTTGCCGGTATCATCAGGCAAAATGACAAAATCATGTCCGCCTACGACTATCTGGCTAAAACGCTCATCAAAATGAACGACCCGCTGGAGGCACAAAACGTACTGATGAGGGCGACCGAAATCTCTCCTCGCGCCCTGCTCAGGCACAAATATCTGGGTAAACTGGCCTACCGTAACGAAGATTTTTCCACAGCGGAAACTTCATTTAAAGCCGCCGTGGAACAGGGCAAAAATTCCTGTTTCAAGAGTCCGGAGGACTACACCAGCCTGGCCAGGACTCTCGTTCAGCGTGCCGCCCCGCAGGAGAGCCTGAAAGTTCTGGGAAAGGCTCTCCTGGAGTTCCCGGACAGAAATGACGCCCGCATCCATGTAAGCCTTGCCGAGAGCTACGCATACAATGCCATGAACAAGCCGGCCGAGGCCAGGCGCGCCCTGACGGAAGCGCAAAAATCAGCGGCGGAAATGGCAGACAATATTCCCCGTGAACTGGCGCTGGCACTGGCGCAGGCACGCATGATGGCAGGAGACACAGACGAGGGACTCGCCATCATGAAAAAAATTGTCAGCTCTCATCATGATGACGAGGAAATGCTGGCTGATGTGCGCACTTCTTTCAAGGAAATGGGCATGGCCGACCAGGGAGAGGAACTCATCGCCGCAACGCGTGACGAGATTATCAGTCTTAACAACGAAGGTGTCGCCCTGGCACGTGACGGAAAACTTTCTGAAGCCATTGCCTACTTCGAAAAGGCGGCAGACCACCTGCCCGATAATAAAATCATCAATGCCAACGCAGCTCATGTTCTGATGCTCGACATGAAAGAAAAAGGAGCCGACGAAGATGGTTTGGCCAGGGCCAAATATTATCTGGACAGGGTTCGGAAAATTGACGACTCCTATACCGACTATGCGATGCTGATTACCATGTATCGCGAGCTGGCCACCGGGGTGCTCATATGAAACAAAGTATCAGTTTTACCGACATACTGGCGATGACCCTGCATGACACCAAAAATTCTCTGGGCATCCTGTTTAACAACCTCGAAGATATCATTGCCGGGTGCCGTGCCGAAAACTGTGCTAAATATTCTGAATTCTATCTCCTGCAATATGAAATACAGCGGCTTAACAACAGCCTCATCAGGCTTTTGTCTCTGTACAAAGCCGAAAAATCACAACTGGCCGCCAATATCGACTATCATGCGGCAAGTGATCTGCTGGAAGAAATCGCGGCTTCTCACGAAATTCTGCTGGCGTCCCGCGGCATTCAACTTTTCACACAAAGCGAAGATGATCTGTTCTGGGCCTTTGACCGCTCCCTTATCGAGGGTGTCATCGACAACGTCATCAACAATGCCTTTCGCTATGCAAAAACGGCTGTTAAAATCAGCGCCCTGGAGGAAAATGAATACTTCGTCCTGAAAATCGAAGACGACGGTGCCGGCTATCCGCCAGGCATGTTGTTCAACGAGGAAAAGCAGCCGGACTTCAAACAGGAAGTCGATTTCAAAACAGGCTCGACGGGACTGGGACTGTATTTTTCGATGATGGTTGCCGATTTACATGTTAATCGGGAGAAAAGGGGATTTATCTCCATCGCCAACGGGGGCTCACTCGGAGGCGGCGCTTTTTCCATCTATTTGCCCTGAAGGAGACAAAATGGCACCTAAAATTTCCACTGTCGCGGATCTTTTTCACAGGTTCCATCAAAGTGAAATGCAGCTCAAACAGGGGAAAATCGCCGCCTGCCTGATCAGCTTTAAAGAAGTGATCGAAACGGCGCCCGCCATCCCCAAAACCGAAAAAGAAAAAAATGAATTAGATCAGGAAATTGACTTTTTTTTAAAAAATCTTTCCGCCCATAAAAAATTCCAGGATATTTTCGGCAATATCTCCTTCGGGGACAGTGATCTGGAAACCAATCTGGAATTCATCAAAGGGATGATTATCGCACAGGAAGAGGAAATTATCGAACGATACCAAAAAGACGAAGAAACGGCCGAAGCACTGCGGCTGGAAATCGATCAGGAAAAACGTAAACAGGAAGATGAATTCCAGCAGAAAGTCTCCGAGGCAATCGAAAACATCGATCAGGACAACCTCCCCCGTGCTCAGGAAATCATGGACGAAGATGAAAACATCCGTGAGGCGGTGGTCAGTCACTACAACGATCTGGGCATGCAGTTCCGCGCTGCACAATCATTCGAGGAGGCTATTACAAATTATTCCAGAGCACTTATCGTGTCACCCAATGACGAAAACCTGCACTACAACATGGGGCGTGCGCATTGCGAGGCGGGCAATCCGAAAAAAGCGGAAGATTTTCTGGCCGCCGCCATGAAATTAAACCCGGAATTCGACGAAGGAAAAATTCTCTACGAATATCTGATGAAGGTAAACCGCTTCGGAGAGGCTCCCCGGGCCGGCGGGGACCGCAAGAATAAATTTCTGGAATTTTTTAAAAAAATATTCACTTCCTGGCGTAAAGCAGAGCGTCAGGCGTCCCCTGCACAAACGAGACTCAAAAACGAAGCCACGCCGGAGATGTGATGGCGCCGTAAGCTCGCCTTCCAGCCACGGTCTTCACTCGATGATTGCAGCGTGGGCAAACTTTACCTTCGCCGCCGGAGCACGCAGGCGTCCGGTCACCCGGCCATACCGGCGGCATAGGCGCGGCAACCTCAGTTACCGCTGGTCTTGCCTCATGATGCACCAAGTTTCCCACGGGCACAACAAACATAACTTTTATCAACTTGACACAAGCAAAATGCGCCTGTTATAGAAAAAACAAAGAAGACAAAAGAGGCATCGTTCAGGAATAATGCACAGATAAGAACTTTTCAGTAAGGCACAATCCCAAATGGTTTCTATGTTCCTGAAATTACTTTTTTAGCATTAAATACAGCCGGCGCGGGGGAAAAGATGAAAAATCTGATTATGGATATTAAACACATTTTGTCAGGATATAACTTTTTCAACGACAAATACCTGCGTAATATTGATTTCGCCAGGGAGAGTTTTACCGCCGCGCTCAAAAAAGCCAGACAATATTATGACGGTAAAAGTCCGGTAAAGACAAGCCCGGAGCTGGTTCATGACTCATGGATGAAAAATATTGAGGCGCTTGCTCCATATTTTAAATTCAGGATGAATGAAAACTTCCTTTTAGATGAAATCATCAACGGCACGATGGTGTTTACGGACAAAAAGGTCAATATAAAGGAATTGCAAAATCTTTCCTCCGTAATCAGTGCCGGGACAATCGCAAAAATTGTCAGCGGAAAATTGAACAAAGCTTTCATAGAAGGGAAATCGAAAAAGGCGGCAATGATAAATTCCGTCCACCATCTCCATCATCTGTTTCAGTTTGAACAAACAGCAAAACAACGAATTGAATTCAGCGGTGATATTGTGGAGTTCGGCGGAGGTTATGGCAACCTGGCGCGTATTGCAAATAACATGGGGCATCGCCGTAACTACCATATTATTGATCTTTTGCCGTTGTCGTGCATTCAATACGTTTTTCTGGCCACCGTATTTGATGAAAAAGAGGTGGCATTTACCGATCAGGCAACAGACGCAGCAAAATTCATTCTCCACCCCTTATTCGGACCCGACACAATGAATGGCCTCAACTGTGACCTTTTCATCAGCACCTGGGCACTCAGTGAAAGCCCGCGCAAAGTCTATGAACTCGTTGCCGGCTGCGACTGGTTTGGGGCAAAACAGCTGCTGATGGCGTACAATAATGCCTGGAAACCATGGCAAGACGGCGAGCTGGAAGCATCTCTTGAAAATAACGGATGGAGCATAAAAAAACAGCCTATCTCTTTTTTACCAGGAAACTTTTATCTCTTCTCAACTCGCTGAAACCGGCGTTTTATTGAATGATCATTTATACTTCTGCCCGGCTTAGTGCATCGCTTTAAATTATCCTGGACACCGGCATGCCTTACGATCAAGCAGTCAGTCATATAAGTATGCCCGGAGAAGAGACAGATCTTACGGGTCCTGACGATGATCACCAAAGACCATTCACCCCGGATTGAATAACATCAAATTGTTCTGGCGAAGCATGTCGTCAACTTACTTCAGTAGCTCCAGAATTTTCTGTTATGCATCTTCATATTAATGATTTTCCGAAAAACTTCGGCGGAAGAAAGGATATCGTTTTCCGCAAAATATTTTCCAATCAGAGGTTGTGTCAGCTTTTGCTTCTCCAGAAGTTTATACAACTGATGGCGTGACAGACGTCCCAGACGCACGGCGCATTCCCCGAATTTTTCGCCGTTTCGACGATTGCGCAAAATATCCAGGATGTCGCCGCCTTTGAGCCATCCCCAGCTCACGGCAATCGCTCCCACCGAGGGACGTTGCAGTTTCTGCCAGACGATCGCCTTGATCAGTGTAGAAAGGGAAATGTCACCCGCATAGTAGAGGTACTGCCCGAATAAAAGTCTTCTAAGCGGCATCCGGCCGGAGTAAAGCGGCTCCGATCGGCCTGACGCGGAGCGCGGCGGAGGTTTGCGCCGGGCAGCGGGGCGCGGAGCCGTTCGCTTACGTTCATACAAAGTACCTTCTTCGTTTAGTGAATACTTCCATGGTGCATCGAGAAACGCACACAGCAACTGGTAAGCCCGGCTGATTTCCTTGAAGCGGTCCTCCATGAAATCCGCCCGGCCCGCAAGCGCCGCCGCACGGTCGGGATGGGTTTCCATCGCTTTTTTGCGATATGCGGCTTTCACGCCCGCCGGTTTCAGGTAGCGTAAAAACTCGATCGAAATGTCAATTTCCGTCCCAAACAGCGACTCGCATGCCTTGAACAAATCGTGTCTGGAAACTTCGGCCAACGGCAATGCTTTTCCCTCCGTATTCCCGACAATAAGCCGGTTCAGCCCGCGGCGGTTTTATGAAAAATACCACATGCTGCGGCAGAAATACAAGCGTCAATGCCACTTGATTTAACGACGGGTGAAAATGCGGGTGAAAATGAGGCGGGTGAAGGTTTTGGCGTTGAGAACAAAATCCGCAAACGGGCGGAAATGAGAAATTCTGGAATTTTCATCACCGTAAACCACGCTGACGGGTACTTCAATAATGGGAATGCCCCGCCGCCTGGCTTTCACGAGGATCTCGACTTCGAACTGAAACCGCCGCGCCCTGGCGTTGAGTCCCATCGTTTCCGGCAGTGGGTAAATCCTCATGCCGCTTTGTGTGTCGGAAAGTTTCGGCCCGCCGGAGGTGCGGACCCAGAAATTGGAGAATTTGCGTCCGAAACGGCTGGTCCAGGGCACATGTCCGTCTGTATCTTCCATGCCCTGGCGCGCGCCGACAACGATCGGACGCTTTTTAGCAGGAATGGCGTCGATCAGTTTCCACACATCCTGCGGATCATGCTGACCATCAGCGTCGATCGTTATCGCAAAATCCGCCACATGGGAGGCGGCCATGAATCCTGTCATCAGCGCCGCCCCCTTGCCTTCATTTTTTGCATGACGTAAAACAGTGATGTCTTTTATTTCTGCAAGATATTGCGATGTCTGGTCTGTCGATCCGTCGTCGACAACAAACACAGGATAGCCCAGAGCCAGCGCCTGCCTGGCCACCTGCGCTACTGTCGCGCCATGATTGTAAACCGGAATCACAAAAGCAAACCGGCTGTCGGCTAAGCGCAGCGACTGTGCCGCCGCAGCGTCCGACGGCGTAAGGTTTTCCGTCATGGTTTTATCCTCTCATGCGGTTTTCAAAAAGGCCATGCCCCATGTGCCCGGCCCCATATGGGCGCCTGATGTCAGTGACAGAGGCTGCAAAATAATAACGGCCTTGGGATAAAGTCTGGCAAGCTCGTCACCGAATTCGGAGACCAGCCCGCGGTTGTCCGAATACTCAAGCATGATCAGAGCGCGTGAATCCCCGTCAAGGGAGGCAGCCAGTCTTTCTCTGGCCATTTTGAGCTGGTCTTTACGGTTTCGCGCAACGCCCATTTTTTTGACCCCTTCCGGGTGCGGCGAAATTACCGGCTTCATCCTGAGCATATCGCCGAAGAACGCGCTGGTCTTCGAAAGACGGCCGCCCGCGGCCAGGTACTGAAGCTTTTCCAAAAAGACGTATTCCTCACACGTCTGTACGGCTTTTTGGGCAAATGCGATTGTTTTTCCCACGTCCTGCGTGTGGTTAAAAAATTGCTGCACGGCGAGCACAATCGTACCTAGTCTCCCGGAGGCAGCTCCGGTATCGATCACCTGCAACCTGTTTTCGTGGTCATGCTGCTTTTTCCAGTCCATCACCACATCGTAATTACCCGTATAAACGGAGCCGACACACAGGTACAGTACTTTTTCATAGCGAGCCAGCACGCTCTCGTAGAATTGATGCCTCTCGAAAATGGACGCCTGTGACGTGCTGACCTTGATACCGGCCTGCATGGCCTTGTAAAGTTCCTGGGGGTGAAAATATGTCTCCGGCAGAGACTTCTCGCCGACGTTTAAGTAGCTGTTCAAAAGCGTAAATCCGTATTTTTTTGCGTCGTCGCGGGTAAGAGACCCCGCCGCATCCGTCATAATATGCAAGCCGGCATCGGCGGGGGCATTCATGAAATCGCGGATCTGTGATGAGAGATTGTCGGACTCCCAATTTAGCACGCTGCCCAGCTTGCTCATCCGGGCCTTTACTTTGTCTTTGTCGTTTGTGTGCAGGTGCACTTTGTACAGGTCGCCTTCACGGATGATAATGGCGCTGTCCTGATCGCCGGCAATTTGTTCAAGTTCATCAGGCGAGGTATCGATTCTCACTACGGTATCGATGCAGTAGCCGTTTTCCCCCGTTTCGCGAAAAGAAGATGATATCTTCAGCAAACCGGCGAATACTTCCGTCAGCGGGCGGTATTTCAGTTCCATCCCGGAAAGGGTATGGAAAAAACCTTCAAAAAAAACATACATGCCCAAGGCACCGGCATCGACGACTCCCGCCTGTTGCAACTTGGGCAATATATCGCGTGTCTCACGCACCGCTTCTTCAAGGTGGGCCAAAATCCTCTGTGTGCTTTCCACGTCGGACGTAAAACCACGTTCAACGATGATTTCCTCAAGCGCATCAAACAGGGAAAGCATAGTTCCCAGCCGCGGCTTGCCCAGCGCTTTCCAGGCTCTGGCATTGCCTTCCCGGACCAGTGTTTTCATATCCGATAAACCGTTTGTGGCATAGAAGCCGGCGAAAAACTGCGAGGCGATATTGCCGGAATTGCCGCGCGCCGCCAGTAGCAGTTTGCGCACAATTTCGTCTTTGTTACCGCCGGCCAAACGCAGGGGCGTGAGGCTCATGGAAAGATTACGCCCCGTGTCCCCGTCTGCCACCGGATATACATTGATCTCGTCGAGCAGATCCGACCAGGCCGCTACCCGTTCCACACCAGTGATAAATGCCTGTTTTAATTTTTCATCCATGTCATTGTCTCAGTACATCGCGAATGTCGGCCGGGATGCTGTAGAGAGTTTCTCCCTGAGGCATCTGCACCGCCACCTGTTCGGTGCGTCCTCTGGCGCAGACGACGTTTTCGCCGGCCTTGCGTATTTCAAAATCCACAATCAGTTTGATATTGGCGTCCACCAGGGTCGCCCTGCAGATGATCTCGTCACGGTGCCGAAGCGGGAGAATATGCTTGGTCTGCGTTCTGATAATGGGGAAGATAATTTTCGTCCGGTCGTAATAGTTGTACAAATCCACTCCGTAGCGCTGAAAAAGCCCGGCGCGCGCCAATTCGAAATAATTGAGATAATTGCCGTGCCAAACTATCTGCATGGGATCCAGATCATAAAACGGCACGCTGATTTTTACTTCGAAACTTTTCTTATCGCTTTCCATCGCCGCTCCGGAAATAATCTGTGTAGCGGATTACCAGACACATTCTTTCAATATCTTCATCAAGGGGACGATCTTCTGTCACCTTGTCGCTCACCTGGCGGATGTTGTACAGAGTTTTGGCCAGAAGCGGACGTGACTGGATGTTGCCGCGCAATTGGCAGGCCTGCGCGGCTGCCAGCAGATGGATAGCAGCTACTCTTTCGGTTAGAGTACATACCCGTTCGGCATCGCGCGCCGCGATGGTGCCCATGCTCACCTTGTCCTGATTATGAGACTCGGTCGAGCGGGAAAAAGACGCAGCCGGCATCGTCTCCTTGAGCGCCTCCGCCGCCAGTGCCGAAGAGGCGATCGACATGGCCTTGAAGCCGTGATACAATTCTCCGGAATTTCCGTTTTTGGCGACCAGATCTCCGGGCAGCCCGCGGCTGAGGTTGGGGTTGACCAGGAGCATAATCTGGCGGTCGCACATGTCTGCGGCGGAGGCCAGTGCCGCCTTGAGGCCGTCCATGGCAAAAGCGATATGACCTCCGTAGAAGTTACCGCCCATCAGCACCTCGCCTGTGGCCGGGTCGAAGATGGGGTTGTCGTTGGAAGAGTTTGCTTCAATCTCTACCCATTTCCTGATCCAGACCAGCGCGTCCCAGAGCACACCCAGCACCTGAGGTGCGCAGCGCAGCGAATAGGGATCCTGCAAAGTTTCCAGCGCTTCGTCTTCCAACTGTTTGGCCGATACTCGGGAAAACAGCAGACGCGCAATTTTTTTCGCCACATAAACCTGTCCGGGAAACGGTTTGGCTTTGGAAATCACCGGATGATAGTGGTGGGCGTTCCCCTTCATGGCGTGAACGGAAAGCGAGGTGGCGTGCAGGACGGCCTCGAGAATTCTTTCGGCGCGCTCCACGGCAATCGCCGCAATACCGGTCATAGTTGTGGTTCCATTGATCATCGACAGAGGCTCTTTGGGCTGATACTTGTACGGTTTCAGCCCCGCCTTTTTTATGGCTTTGGCGGCCGGCATGATTTTGTCCTGATAAAAAACCTCCCGCTCGCCGGCAAGCGCCGCCCCGATGTACGACATCGGCGTGAGGTCACCGGAGGCGCCGACGGAGCCTTCACAGGGGACCACGGGCGTGATTCCTGCGTTCAAAAAATCGGCCATCTGGTCAAGCAGGGCGACCGATACACCGGAATAGCCGCGCGCCAGACAGATGATGCGTGTAAGCATTGCGGCCCTGGTCTCTTCGATACCGATGGGCTCGCCTGTGCCGCAGCCGTGGAAACGCAAAATGTTGGGTGCATTTTTGATGACGGCTTTCATATCGATGCGGTTTCCGCACGATTTCCCATAGCCGGTATTGACACCGTAGACGGCAATACCCTCCCGGATCGACTTCATCAGGGCCTTTTCGGTCACGGCCATTTTACGCAGAAATGCAGGTGATTTACTCACCGCCACCGGCAGACCGTCTTTAGCGACGGCGACAATGTCCTCAAAGCACACAGGGCCGCCATCAATGAGCAGGGCTGCTCCTTTGGTTACAGTTTTCATGTAGTCTCCTCCATTTGCGAACTATACTTAAGCACGCACGCGCGGCTTGTAGGTACCGTCCGCCTTCTCTTTATCCATCACTTTTTTGAGCATCTTAAACATTTTATAATTTGCCGGCTCCTCTTCGTAAAACCTGTCCCAGCAGTAGTAATACATCTCCTGAAGTTTCTCCGGCGTCATCAGCGCCGGCTGAAATACCACTTTGCCGCAGGTGTAGTCGTTCCAGTCGCGGTTGAATATGCGGCCGGCATTATTGAGGTCATCATATGTCCTGGTGTGAGGAAACGGCGTCAGAATGGTGAATTCCGCCATATCCAGCTCTATCTCCAGGAGAAAATCCATCCAGCGCCTGATGTAATCCTCCGTATGGTAATCCAGGCCCAAAAGAATGCTCCCCTCCACGGCGATGCCGTAATCGTGGTAGCGCTTGATCCGGTCGCGGATGTGGTTGGAGGAGTCAAAAATTGTCTGATACACAAACCACGCCCCCGCCTGCGCCGCCAGATCCAGCACCTGGTCATCATCTTCAATCGGGTGGGCACACCATTTTTTCTTCAGTGGAATCATTTCACGAAAGAGCTGCATCTCCCATTCTTTGTCCTGAGCCAGCGAGTTGTCCACGATGAACAGACGGTTGTTGTCGATGGAGGCCAGCTCCTCAACCACCTTATCGAAAGGCCGCGGACGAAATTTCCGACCGCCCAAAAATCTCACGGCGCAGGGGTAGCAGTTGAAGCGGCAACCGCGCGAGGCGTGCACCAGATCGACCATCTGAATGCCGCGGTAGTTGTACATCTCGCGGTTGAGAATACTTCTGCGGGCTGTGCCCACTGTCTCGATCGGCGGCATGTCACCCATGAAATCATATACTTCCTGCAGGCTGCCCGCCGCAAAGTCGGCAAAGACCTGCTCAAGCCGGCCTTCCGCTTCGCCCAGAAAAATGCTGTCGGCATGGGCGCGGCATTCCTCGGCGTGCAGCATGGTGGCGATACCGCCTAAAATCACCTTGATGCCCCGCGCGCGAAAGGCGGCGGCAATTTCCCAGCCCCGCCTGAGTTGAGCCGAAAGCATTATGGAGATGCCGACAAAGTCCGCCTCCGCATCAAAATCAACCGGCTCGACGTTTTCATCGATAAACTTCACCTCTACATCAGGAGGCAAAGCCGCGGCCATGACCACAGGACCATGCGGCGGCAGATTAAAGCGCGTCTGCCGATCAAGCTTTTCCCACTTCGGATAAATCAGTAAGAATCTCATATCACCTCTTTTGTCTCACGGTTCGTAAAAACGAGACAGGCGTATGTTCCGCCAAACGATATGCCGGACAGAACCGCGTGTCTCATGGTTGTCTTCCTGCTTTCATTCATTATAAAATTAAGCTCCGTCAGAGGCCGCAAAAGGCCCACGACCGGCGGGAGGTAATTCATATCCATAGATAAAGCCAAAGCGCAAGCGCGAATTCCACCCCCGGAGAAGCTCTCGCCTGCCGCTCCCTTGACGGTGGTGACAAAAGGGGCATGTCCATCGGCATAGAACATCTCTTCATAGGCGCGTGCCTCAGTATCATCAAGTGTCGGGCTGCCGTTGGCCGCCGCCATGATCGCCGAAACATCCGCCGGTTCTATCGCTGCGTTTTGCAAAGCCCGCTTCAGCACCCGCTTAATACCGTCCGTATCGCCGGGCCACGCCGTGGGGGGCGAAGGCGACGATCCGAGGCCGGTTCCACTGATCTCGCAGTATATTTTCGCCCCTCGGGCACACGCCGCGTCCCAGGGCTCGAGGCAGATCAGACCACATCCCTCGCCGGCGATAAAACCGTTACGCCGCAGGTCAAACGGTCTGGATCCTTCGGGGCCTTCATCATTCGGCGAGAGACCGCGAAATCTCCCCAGCGCCTCATAATAAAATTTGGACAGAATATCAACCCCGCCCGCCAGCATCACATCTGCCCGGCCCCGCCTTATTTCAGAAACAGCATAGCTGATGGCGTTTTCCGCCGAAACACCGAAATGGGTGACCGTTGTATTGACACCACGAAAACCAAGCTCAATGGAAGCATGCCCCGCCGGCGCGTTCATCACCGTGTTGGGAACCAAAATCGGGTTGACGTATGACGCCCCGCGGGACAGAAGCGCTTCCGCCAGTAAAACCGTTATGTCCGTGGCCCCGAAGGCGGAACCCAGCAAAATTCCGATTCGGTCACGGTTTTCAGGTGTCACGGCAACTCCCGCGTCTTCAAGCGCCATCCGCGCTGCGGCCACAGCCATCTGAGATATTTTATCCATTCGCCGCAAATTTTTAACCGAGATAAAGTCACGTGGGGAAAAACCGCGCACCTCGGCTGCCAGCCGTGACGGAGAAGAACCGGTATCAAATCCCCTGACCTCGTCGATCGCGCAGACGCCGGAAAACAGGTTTTTACAAAAATCTTCCCTGCCGATGCCCAACGGCGTCACCAGTCCGACACCGGTTACCGCAATACGGCAGCCCTGCAGGTGTGTGCTAGCCCCGCTCATGACTTACACTCTCCTTATCGCAGCGGCCGAAAATCACTGTAGTATTATTTCCTCCAAACGCGAACGAATTGGACAAAACGGTCCGCAGCTGCGCTTTCCTGGTACCGGAAGTAACATAATCAAGGTCGCATTGCGGGTCTGCCTTTTTATAGTTGATCGTCGGCGGAATAAAGCCCTGTGCCAGCGCCAGCAGACTGACGATCCCCTCAAGAGCGCCCGAGGCACCCAATGTGTGGGCGTGCATGGATTTGGTTGAACTCACCGGTATATCGTAGGCGCGTCTGCCGAACACTTCTTTGATTGCTCTGGTTTCCGTCACATCATTAACGGGAGTGCCTGTGCCGTGGGCGTTGATGTAATCGATGTCGTAAATTGTCCGTCCCGCGTCGGCCAGCGCGGCCCTCATGGCGCGTACCGCACCGGAGGCCTGCTCGTCGGGCGCGGTCATATGAAAGGAATCACAGGTCACTCCGTAGCCGAGGATCTCTCCATAAATTTTAGCCCCGCGCCGTCTGGCCGATTCCAGTGGCTCCAGGACCATTACGGCGGCCGCCTCACCCAGGGAAAGCCCGGCCCGGTCCAGATCAAAAGGCCGGCAGACGTCCGGATCAATGGATTTAAGTGCGTTGAAGGCGGCATAGGTAATACGGCACATCGGCTCCACTCCGCCGGCCAGCATGATATCGGCCATGCCTCCTGCGATCAGATCCCGCGCATAACCCAAAGCGGTCGCGCCGGCGGAGCAGGCGGTCATAAAAGTACTTTTAGGCCCTAAAAGCCCCAGTAAAGAAGCGATGCGGTCCGTGGATGATGCGCAAAATATGGTGGAAAGACGTGAAAACTTCGCCCGGTCGGCCCCCTTTTGCATGAGGCGCGCATAGAAGCTTTCCGCTTCCAGAAGACCCCCTGATCCGCCGCCGATGGCCACTCCGGTGTTTTCTTTGACGAGCGCGGGAATGGGCCAGAGCTCTGCATCAGCCAGCGCCTCAAGCGTGGCGGCGAAAGAAAGCTGATCGGCACGTGACATTCTTTTGAGAGAAAATTCCGGCGGGATCGATCGGCGGGAGTTAAAGCCTCTGATCTGCCCGCCGTTTGCGGCATGAAAACCGCCTGTTTCAAAAAGATCTATCGGCGCAATCCCGCAGACACCTTTTTTCAGTGAGGAGGCAAATTCCGCGGTGCTGCCGCCGATGGCGTTGATCGTGCCCAACCCCGTGACAACAATGCGTTTTCTTCCCTCCACGAGTCTTTTCCTGTCTTCTTTCATCTCTTTTGGTAAACGGGCTGAAATCTAAAATGGCCGCGGCAAAAAGTCAATAAATAAATCCCGGACGATGCCGCGGGCAAGCGTGTTTTTTTCGACGGCGGCAAAGACGAACAGTATTTTATTCACTTGCCCTGTCCATCCGCCTATGATAGATGGCACTGACCTTACCACTAAATAATATTTAACCTCAATGACGAGTTGAACAGAGATGCTGTCATATAAAAAACAAACTATTTTCCTCATTGTTGTCGCGGTTATCTGTGTCGCGCTCATTTATTCCATCTACGAGCAAGTAAGACAAAACGCTTTCCAAACTCTGTATGAGCGCCAGATGACCCATGCAATGATCGCGGCCGAATCGATTCAGGGAGAGGTAAGCCGCCACGTTACGCTGCTGCGGCTTTTGGCCCGCGACCCCAACATCATCCTCATGGACGAGGAGGGTAAAGCATTTTTGAAAGCGATCAGTAAAGAAAGTCAATTTTATGTCAAAGAGTTCGCCCGTCTCGACGCCCGTGGCAAGATCATTTACATGTATCCTGACAGGGCGCGCCAAACCGGCAAAAACATCTTTCATCTGCCCCATGTGCAGCGGGTACTCGCCAGCGGCGAGCCCGTGGTAAGCGATGTTTTTGTGGCCGCCGACGGCGTCAAAAGCATTGCGCTTCATGTGCCTGTATATCGCGACCGCGTCCTGGACGGAACAGTCGCGGCACTAATTTCGCTGGAAGACCTGGGAAAGACTTACCTCGAAAAGATTCACATCTCGAAGTTGTGCCATGCCAAGCTGGTGACTCCCGCGGGCGAGGTGGTCTATTGTACCGACAGAGCGCGCCAGGGAGTGAAATGCACCGAAATATACAAAGACAACCCCGATGCCGCCGCCATGATCTCCCTGGCCATGGAGGGCAAAAGCGGCCAGGCATCGTTCATGTACAGCGGTTTTTCCGCAAACATAAAAAATAGAGAACGTGTTCACGCGGTTTATGCGCCGGCAAACATCGCCGGGGCAAAATGGCCGGTCATCGTGATCTCATCTGAAAAAATGCTGATGCCTGAATTACAGGGTATAAAAAGGCACATCTTTCTTCTTGCTTTGCTGCTGGCCGTTTTCTTCATGATGGCCGCATACGTGGCCGCACGCGTAAAGAGCGCCTCCGCCGAGGCGCAAAAGCACCGGAAAATGGAAGAAGACCTGATCCGGTCGGCCGAGGAAATTAACGACCTGTATAACAGGGCCCCCTATGGTTACCACTCGCTTGATGCCGAGGGACTCATTGTGCGCATCAACGATACGGAATTGTCCTGGCTCGGCTGCCAACGGCAGGAAGTAATCGGGCGCCCGTACAGTGATTTTCTGGCGGCGGATGACCGTCATCGCGTCGCTCAGGCTTTCGGGCAGTTGAAAAAAGAAGGGGTCGCAAGCGAGCTGGAATATGAAATGCTCCGCAAAGACGGTTCGACTTTCACCGTACTGGCCGCTGCTTCGGCCCTTACCGGTCGTGAAGGCGATTTTACCGTGGCCAATTTCATGATCCTTGACGTAACCAGCCAGCGACTTCAGGCCAAACGCCTGCGCGAAAATGAAGCCCTTTACCGCACTGCTCTGGAGGCAACCAGCGACGGAGTTATCATCCTACAGGATGGTACCTATACTTATGTCAATCAGAAATTCCTCGACACAATGGGCGTGTCGCTTGAGGACATCATGTATAAGCCGCTGGGGACACTGTCCGGTCCGCATCTTCAGCAGCCGTTTAGAGATTTTCTGGCCAGA
>Ga0255341_1001560_pt1 | contig 31796 bp, 24 predicted proteins | sample wastewater_treat_8_FD_192418 | JGI IMG/M metagenome (GOLD analysis project Ga0255341, IMG submission 192418) | Wastewater microbial communities from Lulu Island WWTP, Vancouver, Canada - plant12 | ecosystem: Engineered > WWTP > Wastewater > Unclassified | place: Canada: Vancouver, British...
TATTTTTCTACATACAGTATATCGCAAAAACGCCTTGAAGTCCAGTAGTTTCAATAGTTTTGCGAAGTTTTCAAAGATCGATATTACCTGTTTTTAACAGGAGTTATTGCAGTGGAATCAATCTTAACCTTTTTATCTTCTGTTTTTTTAGATATTCTGTTGCCTAATACAAGCATCGCAACCGATATTGCAGTGTTTATCAAAAATTGTATCCCCACACGCATTTTCCCTTTCTTGTTATTTTTAACTTTGCAGGTAAATATCAATAACTTCTCATTTATATGCATATATGTAAAAATTAATTGGATTTTATATAAATACCAATTAATTTTTACATTATGCATATTGTTTTAGCTATTCCTTATCACATTACTATCTTATGACTTTTACTATATTGAACATGTTATCCAGCACCTGCCAGTTCTGAGGGAATGATTCGCCCAATACCCAATAGCTTACTCCTCTCAAGCCATACTCAACAGCCGTAAGGAATTTGGCTCTGACACTTCTTGCATCCTCAAACCAGACAATATGTTCTTTTCCGTCTGAATCATAATAGTTAAAATATGGTGACTGAGCTTCTATGTCATATTTTACTATGGAACCGTGCCTTGAGGCAATACTTAATGCTTCCTGCGGGCTTTTACGCGGAGCAAAAGGACCTCCCGAAACATATGGCAGTGTCCAGTCATAGCCATACAAAGGCATGCCCATCATTACTTTTTTCCTTGGTATTACCGAAACCGCATAGTCCAATACCCTTCTTACCGATTTAATAGGTGCTACAGGCATTGGTGGCCCTCCTGACCATCCCCACTCATAAGTCATAATTATAACAAAATCTGCAATTTCTCCATGAGCCGGATAATCATGAGCTTCATACCATGCACCTGCCTGCTCTGCCGAATACTTTGGTGCAAGTGCAGTGGACAAAATATAATTATTTTCATGCATTCTATCTGCTGCTTTTCTCAAAAAACTGTTGTACAATTCTCTGTCCGCCGGAAAAATTCTTTCAAAATCTACATTTAACCCATAGAACCCTTTTCTCTTCATAATGTCTATTATATTATCCAATAGCTTTTGGGAAATAGCATCATCTGCCAATATTGAATGAGCAATTTCACTGCTGAAATTACCGTTGCTGAGATTGGTTATGGCCATAAGGGGTGCAACTTTGTACTCACTTGCTGTTTTTCTAATGGTCGTATCGTCAATATCATTGATTGTGCCATCAGAATTTACGATATAACTAAAAGGAGTTATATAAGTTAGGTATTTACCTACATCATTTATGATTTCAGATTCTCTTTCGGCTGTAGAAGTCTCAATATAGCCATTAACTTCTATATAACCATAATTTTTTCTAAGTTCCGGAATTCTTAATGTCATCCCTACTTGAATGACATATGGATATGGAATACCGTTATACTGTGCCAGCGTTTCATATCTTATTCCAAATCTGTTTGCAATAGACCAAAGGCTGTCACCTGGCCTAACTGTATATACTGCTTCAGTCGTTGGAATAACCAGTGCCTGACCTATTACAAGGGCAGGTACTTCATATAATTTATTAACAGAACTGATAGAATCCATACTGACTCCAAATCTTCTCGATATGGACCATAAGGAGTCTCCAGGCTGTACAACATATATTGTCAACTTTCCCACTTCCTAATTACTTTTCCCATATCATATTATTCAAAAACCGGGAAAATGACAATAATATTATTCTATATTATATTTTCATAGATACTCTGAAATAGATACTTGAAAACAGATATTAAAAACACTTTATACCCTATTATCAGTTTTCAAATTTCCAATTAAACGGACATTTCAAAACTGTCTTTAGTTATGCAGTATAAAGTGTTTCATCATTTCTGTTGATAATATATTTTATTTTTACTACAACTTAATTCTCTTTTGATGCTTTTGAAGTTGATTTGGTAGAAGCTTTTGTTGTTGATTTAGTGCTTTTTTTCGTAGCTGAAGCTGCTTTTTTCTCCTTAACTTCATCAGTTGACTGACTCTTTGATTTAGCCGAGCTTTTCTTTTCGTCGTTAGCTTTTGTCGACTTTTTTACTTCTTTAGTCTGTGCTTTAGTGTCAGCATCACTGTCATTTTTATCAGCAACTTTAGCTGTTGATTTTTTAGCAGCCTTTGCTTTGCCTTTAAATTTGAAGGAGTAATTCATTAATGAATTATTGTCCCAGTTGTCTGCACTATCTTTAAATGAAATATTCAGATCGTCTGGAAGTGCCATTTTGAAGGTTCCTCTAAAAACGCCATTTTCGTTTTCCATTGGTATAAAGGCTTTATCCAACCACTCTTTACCATATCCAATATGCAGGAAAATCTGATCCGCACCGCTCTTTGCCAATATTCCTTCGTAAGTTATTGCCACTTCTTCTCCAACACTTAAGGAGCTATTGGAAATAAAAACACCGTTTTCTGCATATGGTTGAGAATTCAAACTCATTACGATCACCTCAACATTAGTATTGTAGTTAATTGCAAAGCATTTCATCCATCTCTCACTGCTTTTTAACACCGGTAAAACCTAGCTTAAGTGTTAACGTTATAAAGTTTTCAAAATACACTTACAAATTATTATGCGTATCGACCTCTACTATTATACCATAAATCCAATAAAAAACAAAACATTTTTACATATTAAATAAATATTCTTGCGAACAATAATTATCAAATTATATTAAATGCGATTAATCTTTTACATTTATCTATCGCAAAATTCCGTTAAAGCGTTCGTTATTTTACTCTGCTTAATGTAAGATTAATAACGTATTTAATATAGGTATGTTGGAAAATAATATGTTATTCTCATCCATTACTAATATGTCTCAATGCCCTTGTAAATAACCCTTTCAAGAGTCGGATTGATTCCTAATGCATTTTTTAATTTTATATACTCCTCCATAGCTTTTCTATTCCCGTTCTGTACTTTCTCTGCTATAAGCATAAGATTTTTAGGCGTTTCAAGGGGTGAAATATATTCAAGCATGGATACTTTATATCCCTTTCCCTCCAACAATAATGCTCTAATACCATCAGTCAGCACATCTGCCATTCTTGCCTTTAAAATGCCATGCTTCAATATGTTGGAAAAGGGCTCATATGAATATTGATTTAGTATCTCTTTCTGGCAGCATGGTACCATTACCACAGCTTCAACATTGTTATTCACCGCAACGCCTATCGCATGATCGGTTGCCGTATCACATGCATGCAGGCTGATTGCTAAGTTTATCTTCCGGTCAGGCCTGTAATTACCAATATCCATTGTTTTAAATTCCATATTGTTATAGCCAAGGTTTGAAGCCATTTTTCTTGAAGCCTGTATAACTGTTTCCGAATAGTCTATACCTATAAAATAAGACTTTTTCTTAAGCACCTCTGTTATGTAATAGTTTAACACAAATAAAAGATATGACTTTCCGCACCCACAGTCAAGAACTGTAATAATTTCATTTTTTTCCGCCATCCTCTTCAACAATCCATTGAGTATTTCAACAAAGTGGTCTATCTGATTGTATTTTCGGATCATGTCATTCTTAACTTTTCCACTTTCGCTCAATATCCCAATTTCCTTTAAGACATCATCAGCTTCTCCGATCTTTATGTGATAATCACGATTGGCAATCTGGGATGTTTCGTTATGGTGCAGTCTTTTTTCTTCGACTGTGTTTTCCTTAGCGTTAGTATCTTTAACACTCATTTTTACATTTTTATTATCAGCTTCTATATAAATGGTAGTACCTCTTTCTTCATATATAACCAGTACTGCCTCATAATTTTCTGCAATTTTCGACAATCTTGCCGAAAGCCATTCCACCTCTCCAATTTCACTCTTGCCGTTATAATTTATTTTAAGCTTGCCGTTATCTATGGAAACGCTTGCAGGATATTCCTTTGTTCCTGATTTAAATTTAACACTTATTCCTTTAAAAAAATCAACTCTGTCCCTTATTCTTTGCTCAAGCCCCGATAAGAAAAGAGTGAATTTTCCAATATTTTGCTTATTCATCTCCAAGTCCTTTCCCTGCCGAATTCTTTAAAGCAGTCAATTCCTCATCAGTCAGTTCTCTGCTTTCTCCAGGTTTTAAGCTTTCATCTAAAAATACTCCTCCCATTTCAATTCTCTTTAGATATTTTACTACCTTTCCTAAAGTCTCAAACATTCTCTTTACCTGATGAAATTTGCCTTCAACTATGCTAAGCTCAATTTCCGAAATGCTCCCTGTTCTTATGATGTGCAGGAGGGCAGGCATGGTCTTATATCCATCGTCTAATGTTATGCCCTTGCTGAACTCTTCCCTGTCAGACTCAGTAACATTGCCTTCAATTAGGGCATAGTATTTCTTCTTCACATGTTTTTTGGGAGATAACACCTCATGAGCCAGTTCACCGTCATTAGTCATGATGAGCAATCCTTCTGTGTCGATATCCAGCCTGCCGACAGGAAAAAGATTATAGTGCAAAACATCCTCCGGCATAAGCTCAACCACTGTTTTGTGCCTTTGATCAAAGGTTGCACTAATAACCCCCTGAGGCTTATTTAACATCAGGTATACAAACTCCTTATAATTTAAGATCTCACCGTTTACTTCAATCACACTGGAATTGGGATTAACATGAGCACCGCTGTCCTGTGCAACCTGTCCGTCAACTTTTATCAAACCCTTTTTAATCATTGCCTTAATTTCTTTTCTTGTTCCATACCCAAAATTTGAAACAATTTTATCCAAACGCTGTGTATTTCTCATTTTTGTCCTACTTTCCGTAAAGTAATTTTATGCTTAACACATTCTGCGCCATCCCTTGGGATACTGATTTTTTATAACTCCTCCGCTGCATTTGGCCCAACCTAAAGTATACCCATCAACACAAACACAGGTTAACCCGTCATTTACACCTTCCCTTATAAGTGTTTCGCCCTTTAAATAGCTCAATACCTCGTTTGATGACGAGCTAAGATCCAATACATTATTAATATCTTCTTTTTTCAAAGAAATAACCATGGAATGGGAAGGGTTAAATTTACCCTTATTAAACTCGCCTAGATACCAGCCGAATTTGGCAATCTTTAGTCCATCAAGTGATGGAGTTTCTAACGGCAGGCAGTATAAATGGTTTCCAATGAGTTCAAATCGTCCGTTAATTTCACAATTAAAATTTTTAGCAGTAAATTTTAAAAACTCATCCAATAAAGCTTTATCCATCTTTCCACTGACATTCTGCCCTGACACATGGGGTTGTCCATAATCGCTTAAGCTTTCACTTTTTTTGAGCATTGCAGTAAAGTGGCCTTCACCATCAAGCTTATGGGGCCACAGTCTGGAGGTCTTTAATAACTCCGGATTGCCATCGGACCATTGAGGTCTTCCGTCATCTACACCACCACACTTTGGGATATCGCATATTGTATAGTCCCTGTGCTTATGCAAAAACTCAGAAATCATCATTTCATCCTCTTCCGGCGAAAATGTACAGGTAGAATATATCAAATATCCACCAGGCTTTAAGAGCTTATCTACGCTTTCCAAAATATCCCTCTGCATTACGGCACATTTGTCGGATTTGAAATTACTCCAGCTTTTCTGTGCTTCCTCATCCTTTCTGAACATACCTTCACCGGAACAGGGGGCATCCACTAAAACCTTGTCAAAGAAGGCGCCAAACTTTCTAGCAAGGTTATCGGGGGATTCATTTGTAACAACTGCATTTTTTATCCCGCTTAACTCAATATTCTTTACTAATGCCTTTACCCTGTCGGGATTTATATCATTAGAGACTAAAATTCCTTTCCCATCCAATCCCGCTGCTAACTGTACAGTTTTTCCTCCAGGTGCTGCACATAAATCAAGTATACGTTCACCCGGCCTTGCATCAGCAATATATCCCGGATACATGGCACTAGGCTCCTGAATATAATAAAGGCCTGCATTATAATACGGATGTTTTCCAGGAGAAAAATCTCCACTATAGTAAAAACCATCTTTTGTCCAAGGTACCGGTGTAAGCTTAAATGGAGATATCTTTATAAAATCCTCAACTCTTATTTTAAGGGTATTAATTCTTAGTCCATAAAACCTGGGTTTATCAAAAGAATCCATAAAGTTTCGGTATTCATCTTCTCCTAAAAGTTTTTTCATCTTTTCCAAAAACTCTAAAGGTAATTTCATATATAGCTCCTATAAAAATATATACTTATTCAACTATATTAAATACGATTAATCTTTTACATTTATCTATCGCAAAATTCCGTTAAAGCGTTCGTTATTTTGCTCTGCTAAATGTAAGATTAATAACGTATTTAATATAATAAGCTTATTAATACCATATTGAACGATTAAATTTTTCGGACACTACTAATACCTAATTTATCCACAATAAAAATGTAATCTGCCTATCAATTTTTATTTCAAAATTACCGATAATAATTTCAACACGGTATAAATTTCATTATATTATAACATATAATATACCTGCAGTTACAATGCAATATTACAATGATATTATTTATATAAAGAATCAGATGTTTCTAATCCATTACTAACTTAATCCGGAAGGGGTATTTATATGAAAAGAGTTATACCTTTTGTTGTGATTCTGTTCCTATTAATAACTGTGGTGGTAGCTGCCGAAAACACCAATAAATACAACGGATATAATACTGTCAAGGTGAATGTTAATAACTTCGAGCTTAAGATGGATGTTCCAGCTATAATTATGGATGGAAGAACACTATTACCATTAAGAAAAGTAGCAGAGGCTGTAAATGGCATAGTCACCTGGGATGGTACCAATAGGACTGCAAGCATATTAAAGCCTCAGGTAAATATCATTTTTGCTGAAACTAAAGACGGTTCCACTGTATCCGGAGAATTATCCGAAATAATTCCTTTCTGGACAGCAAATGAAAAATATCTGTCTCATATAAGTATAGGCGGTCTACCAATGGGAAAACATGTTTTATATTGCGGTATTTATAAATATGACAAAAATGGCAATATAAATTTATCCAAACCCATAGACTCAAAACCTGAGCACACTATAAACTCAACAAGTCCAAACACACCTGTATGGTTTGCTCTTGCATGGGACAGAGCCAATATTAAAGAAGCCGGGATATATTCATTTGTGGTTCGTTTAAAGGATCCTGACGGTAATCTAAATCCCATTGCCGTATACAATATGGAGCTTAAATAAAACATAACAGCATAATTTCTATGAAAAAGCAGTCACTATTAACCTTAGGTATCTGTTAATTAAATTTCCTGAGTTTCACTAGTCTGTTTAATAAGGTTAATACTTGCATTTTTTACATGCTCAGTAGTAAGGCTTTCAGCCATTTGGGCCTTTCCTTCGCTGATAGCCTTAAATATGGCCTTGTGCTCTAGAAGAGCCTGCTGTGCTCTTCCAGGAGAACTTATTGATATGTTCCTTGCTCTGCGAATATAAAGATGGAATGTTCCAAGCATAAATACCAATGGCTTGCTTTTGCTTGCCCTGAAAATTATTCCATGGAACTTTGAATCGAGCTTTAACACCTGCTCGGTATCATTCTTTATAGTGTAAAATTCCTCCAGTTCAAGACACTCTCTCAACTCATCAATTTCATCCGTCGTGATGTTTTCTGCTGCCCATCTGGCAGCAAGACCTTCTATCATCATCCTTATTGTATATATGTCCTTAATATCTTTAGTTGAAACGCCGGTTACTACAGCACCTTTATTCGGGATAGACTGGACAAGTCCCTCAAGCTCCAGCTGCCTAAGTGCCTCACGTATAGGAGTTCTGCTAACTCCCAAATCCTCAGACAGCCTTGTTTCAATAAGACTATCCCCCGGCTGAAATTTACCGTTTAAAATATCATTCTGAATCTGACTAAATACTTTGCCTCTTAATGAATGTAAAATGTTATCACTTTCGTTATGTTCTATTTTTGACATTTGTGTGCCCTCCCTCTTTGAAGAGCCATTAACCAAATTAAAAGTGGTTTCTGACACCTAATTTTCATCCTCAATATTCTACTATAGCCCAAGATCCAATATATCGGGTGTAAGCTCACCTATTGCTTCTAAAAGCTCTTCATCTCCTATAGCTGTAACACGCCCGTCTTTATATTGGTCATCTATCCATTTTTTTAGTTTTGAAACTCTTTCATCTTTCTTATCAAGCTTTTTTACACCGGATAGTCCAAAATAAGCATTAATCCAATGTGCTATTCCAGCCAGGCCCGAATGGGAATTTACCGCTACGCCAACAGGTCTTTTTAAGAACTTGTTTGTGTCAAATATATTATAAATTTCTTCATCCTTCAAAAGTCCATCGGCATGTATTCCGGCTTGTGTAACATTAAAATGCTTTCCGACAAATGGAGTACGTGAAGGAATTGAATAACCTATTTCCTTTTCGTAATATTCAGCTATTTCAGTGATTACAGTAGTATCCATTCCGTCAGTTGTTCCTCTTAGCTGTGCATATTCAATTACCATTGCCTCTAAAGGAGTATTCCCTGTCCTTTCTCCGATACCGAGAAGGGAGCAGTTAACACTGGACGCTCCATACATCCATGCAATAGCAGAATTGGATACAGCTTTATAGAAATCATTATGCCCATGCCATTCTATAAGCTCACTTGGGAAGCCTGCATAGTGCCTTAGACCATATATAATACCAGGCACGCTTCTTGGAAGTGCCGCACCCGAGTAGGATATACCATAGCCTAATGTATCGCAGGCACGTATTTTAATAGGAATGCCACTTTCGTCCATAAGTTTTTTCAGCTCTAATGCAAACGGAATAACAAAACCGTAGAAGTCAGCTCTGGTAATATCTTCAAAATGACAACGAGGCTTTATACCAACATCTATAGCACTCTTTATAATGCTCATATAATGGTCTAATGCTTGCTTTCTAGTCATATTAAGCTTTTTGAATATATGGTAGTCCGAGCAGCTTACTAAAATACCGCTTTCTTTCATACCCATATCCCTGGCCAGTATAAAGTCATTTTTAGTAGCTCTTATCCAACTTGTTACTTCAGGATACTTATAGCCCCTCTCCAAACATTTATACACCGCTTGTTTATCTCTATCACTGTATAGGAAGAACTCGCTCTGCCTTATTATTCCTTTAGGACCGCCTAATTTATGTAGCATGTCATAAAGTTCTACAATCTGCTCAACAGTATAAGGGGCTCTTGATTGCTGCCCATCTCTGAAGGTTGTATCAGTTATCCATATTTCATCTGCAGGGTGCATAGGAACCCTTCTGTGGTTGAATGCACACTTGGGTATTTCATCATAGCTGAAGATTTCCCTGAAAAGGTTGGGTTCTGAAACATCCTGAAGGCTGTACTTATATTGTGTTTGTTCTAATGTATTTGTTTTTTTATTAAATACAATCATTTAAATCCCCCTTTTTTAAATAGTCAATATATGTATGGGTAGATAATGCAAAATTAATATTGATTCCGGTGTTGCATGAAATATCCTACTCATGGAATATAATTCTCTTTGTATAATTGTATACAATTATACAACTCATGTCAATATATTAATTTGATGGTTATTTTTTGTTTGCAAATTTGGAAAGTTATTTCTTTTAGCTAGCAAGAAGGATTTTTATTTTTTTTATCGAATTATTAAATATATATGCGATAAGGCATGATTAAATAATTACTTATCCAATTACCTATATTAAATACGTTATTAATCTTACATTTAGCAGAGCAAAATAACGAACGCTTTAATGGAATTTTGCGATAGATAAATGTAAAAGATTAATGGCATTTAATATATAATCAAAAGTCATTTCCACCATTTCATTAAGAACTCTATTATTTTACTATAAAGCAGTTAAGCATGGGAAACTATCATATTTAAATTAACAGGTGCGGAGGTAATAATATGTTAAAAGATCGAATTTTAAAATTATTCAACATTGTATTCATTTTATCTGCTCTTATTGGTGTAGGTGCATTTCTATTAAGTAATTTTGTATTCAAAAACAATACAGTTGTTTCATTAATAATTTTTTTATTTGTATCTGTTGGTTCTTCAATTATTACAGATCTTGCAATCCGTTTAAGGCTTAAAAAATTAGTAAAATCATTTTCTCAGGAACTTGAAATAGTTAAAAACGGTGACATTTCTCACTTAATTGAATCCCACAGTTTTGAAAATTTAGAAGGTGTTGCTTCTTCAGTCAACTCAGTTTTTACCGATATCCGTTTACTTATTGAAAGCTTCTTTTCATTATCCACTTCCATTATCCAGGCATCAGGAAGAGTAAGTAAAACTGCCCAGGAAGCTGCTGCTGCCATGGAAGAAATATCAAAAACCGTAGATGAAATTGCCAAAGGTGCATCAGACCAAGCAGAGGATGCTCAACAAGGCGTTTCAATGGTTGAAAAGCTCTCCGAGCAAATAAGCTTTGTGTATGAAAGCTATAACGGTATAATCAATGAAACAAACAAGATTAACGAACTGAACTCAATCGGTTTAGACGCAGTCAGCACCCTTCGTGACAAGTCTTCACAAAACTATGAATCTTCACAAAAAATTTTCTCTGTTATAGAAAAATTGACTACTACAACTCAAGATATAGGACTTTTTGTTGAATCAATTGAGAACATCGCAGAACAGACAAACCTGCTTGCACTTAATGCAGCTATTGAAGCTGCAAGAGCTGGTGATGCAGGTATGGGATTTGCTGTTGTTGCAGAAGAGGTTAGAAAGCTTGCCGATCAAAGCAGAAAGTCAACAGAAGAGATTATCGGACTGATGCAGAATATTAAGGAAGAATCACAACTTGCCCTTAAGGCTATGGATGTGATGAAAAAAATATCTCAAGAACAGAACAATGCAGTAAATATGACAGACAACGCCTTTACAGATATTGCCAGTGCCATTACAGGAATAGTGCAAAAAATTAATGAGGTAAACAATTCCGTCACCAAAATGCAGACAGATAAGGACCAGGTAATAAACGCAATTGAAAATATTTCATCAGTTTCAGAGGAGACCGCAGCATCAAGTCAGCAGGTTGCCGCTACCACAGAGCACCAGTTAAAAGCTATTGAAGATATGAAGGATGCATCATACTCAATGGAAAAATTAGTTCAAGAATTAGATAGCAAACTTAAGAAGTATAAGGTTAGAAGTTAGAAGTTAGAAGTTAGAAGTTGGAAGTTGGAAGTTAAAAGTTGGAAGTTAGAAGTTGGAAGTTAGAAGTGAGGATTCAGAATTTAGAATTCTGAGGTCCTCACTTCTAATTTTTGCGGCTATGCCGCAATATTATTTTCCATGAAATAATCAATAGATGTAGTTAAATTTTTGTGCAACCATCATTACATCACTCATATTGATTGATCCGTCTTTATTGATATCACACTCCTGCTTATATCTTGAATCGTACTGCACCGCCCCAAAACATGATGCAATCGCTATAACGTCAGCCATATTAACAGTTCTATCCTTATTTATATCTTCAGGTATAAAATTGTTTGTTGGAGTCGGAGTTGCAGATTTGGTAGGAGTAGGTGTTGGAGCCTTGGTGCTGGTAGGAGTGGCTGAAGGTATATTTCCGAAATATTTTATCATACCTGCCATTGCAGCAACGAAACCTGCATTGTAATCGATACCTACCTCAGTTGCCTGGTATTTATCAACAACATCAGTATAATTGTCTGACATATCAGGTCCGCCAACCAATGCACCTGTCAAAACGTTTTTCGCTGGTGCCTTCCAGTTATCCCATCCCGATGTTCCCTGAGCAGCTCTATGATGAGGGTGCTGAGGCCACTTGTTACCGAAACCTACTACATAAGACATGTTGGCTGGATTGTTACCCAATATGTAATCGATTTGGCTTTTTGCAAAGGTTTTCAGCTTTTCATCATTTGTAAGTTTATATTGCAACAATGCCAGCATTGATGCCGATGCACTGTAACGCAACATTCCCCACTCTGTAAGGAATTTAACTCCTCCAGGCGTTTTAGGAACGCTGTTCAGCCAATAGTTAAGGTTTGAAGCAACAGCATCTTTATACTTTGCCTGTCCTGTAACACTTCCTATTACGTATGCTGCGGCAAGCTTCATATCATTCCAGCATATTGCCCAGTTTGTTTCCGGCATGCTTAAGAGGCTGTTAATGTCTGTAAGATAAGAATTATTCTTTTCTATAACATACAACCATATTGCAGCCCAGGCCATATCATCATCACCTGAAGAAGATGTATAGAAACCGTCAGCCGTACATGTACCTCTATTTTTGCCTAATGCATAAAGTTCCTTTGACAATTCCAGACACTTGTTTGCATATGTAGAATCAATATCTTTATAGTTTAAGTACATCAAGCTTAATGCACCGGAGTACAATCCACATACATCAGATGCCGGATTTGACGGCTCTACGTAATAAACCTTATCCCTGTCACCTGACTGCTGCTCCGGAGGTCCCCAATAATCATGATCCGATGGTGCTCCAACATGATAACAATACTTGGTTGCACTAACTCTTGATTTGATTATATAATCAGTGAAATACTTCAATGTGGATAAAGCCTTGTCTGTAAGGCCTACCCCATCATATGCATCCTTAAATTCATAAAGGGACCAACCTATGATGGATGCTGAATAACCATTTGTGATACCAAATTTGATATGGTCTCCACAATCATGAAATCCACCTGTATAATCAGCACCGACAAATTTACCATCATTGGTATGACATGCCGATCTCCAACTGAAAACATTATCCTTTGCAACATCCGGACCACATTTGTTTGCATCATAAAACCATAAGGAATTTTTAAATGCAACTGCATAATCAGAGCTGGAAATTGTCGCAGCCGACACATTTACAGACGGAACTACTGTACTGGAAAATATAGTTGCTGTAGTCAGTACAGCCGCAAGTACTTTTTTCATTAAATGACACCCCTTAATAATATTTTTATTAATGGAATAAATAGGCCCCGCACACTTATACCGCTTTCCTCCCTTCAATGGTTTTGCTTATATATTCCAAAAAACTCAACTACCCAAAAGGGTATATTAATATAAGCATATAATAATATACTTAATAAAAAAAGACAATTGCATGAATTGTCTTTTTTTAGGCATATATAAATTTCTATAAAATATATTGTGAATTGTTCAATCCTGAAGTGTTCAATCCTGAATTCTTCAATCCTGACCCCTGATCAACCCTCCCTATGGTCTGCAGCAATCAAATTGGTCTTTTTTAAGACCTTAAGCAGCAAAAATGCTGACAAACCGCTGAGACATCCCTGTAAAACATTAGCAGGTACATTTATCACTGCAACAGCAACACCAAAGCTTTCATCCAATAAACGGAACAAGAATGCTTCTGCTATGAAATAACCTGTAAACATTATAAAGGATCCAATTGAAACTGCCGCAACAGTCTTCATGTTATTCAATGTTCCTTTTTCATTACCAATTACAGCAGCTGTCGCAAACGCTTCAAAGCCTTTAATAACAAGTGTTACAGGTGCATATATGTAACTGGCTGTTAACATATCTGCCATGGCAGAACCAATACCACCTACTAAAAAGCCATAATACTTTCCAAGGAAAACAGCCGACAACATTACAAAAACATCACCAAGGTTGAAATATCCTTTTGGCAAAGGAATCCTGGTAAACATAGTTGTCACACAAATCAATGCCATGAATAGTCCGCCTAAAACCACTTTTTTCGTACTTAAACCCTTCAATAGCTATCCCCCATTTCACAAACTGTATCGATACACATTTAATCAATACATAAAAATCATAAATATATTAATAGCATTAATCCTCTGTGTCAATAATATTTTATGTATGAAAATTGGAATTCTATTGAAAAGTGAACTCAATACCCTTATAATCTCAATATGGATCATTTTAAAAATATCTATCCATGGTATTGAAAATAATGAAATGTTCAATGGTTGCATTAATATCGGCGATTGTTAATGGGAAAGGATCATATTATGGACTATTTGGCAAACTCAAAACGATATGAAAAAATGGTTTATCGCAGATGCGGCAAAAGTGGATTAAAGTTACCGGCTGTTTCTCTCGGTCTTTGGCATAATTTTGGCGGTATTAATAATCTTGAAATAGGCAGGAGCATGGTCAGGAAGGCATTCGATCTTGGCATAACCCATTTTGATCTTGCAAATAATTATGGACCTCCTCCCGGGTCTGCTGAGGAAAACTTTGGAAGAATATTGCATTCTGATATGCTTTGCTACAGGGACGAGCTTATTATATCAACCAAAGCCGGATATGATATGTGGCTAGGTCCATATGGTGAATGGGGATCCAGAAAGCACCTCATTGCAAGCATCGACCAGAGTCTTAAAAGGATGGGGCTTCAATATGTGGATATTTTTTATTCCCACAGGCCTGATCCCGATACACCCCTTGAAGAAACAATGGGGGCTCTTGACCATATTGTAAGAAGCGGTAAAGCACTTTATGCAGGAATATCAAATTATAATGCAGAGCATACCAAAAAGGCTGTTGAAATACTTAAATCTTTAGGTACACCCTGCCTTATACACCAGCCATCTTATTCCGTACTCAACAGATGGATTGAAACTGATCTTTTAGATGTTTTAGAAAAGGAGGGTGTGGGATGTATAGTTTTTTCACCCCTTGCCCAAGGACTTCTTACTGATAGATATTTGAAAGGAATACCTCCGGATTCAAGAGCTGCAAGTTCAAGTATATTCCTCAAGCCTAAAGATATAACTGAAGATAAGATAAAGAAGCTCAACCTTTTGAATGAAATTGCAATTAATAGAGGACAGAAGCTGTCCCAGATGGCCATTTCATGGGTGTTAAGGAAAGAGTCAATAACCTCTGCCATTGTCGGTGCAAGCTCACCAAGTCAGATCGAAGAGACTGTCCATGCCGTTGAAAACCTCAAATTCAGTGATGATGAGTTAGTGATGATTGATGGGATTTGTGACGGACAAATGTAAAAATTAACTGGTTTTTATGATAATTGTTCACTTAAATATGACTGCTTATATTTATTTTGATTACTAAATGTAGTATAATATAATTAATATAGTTAATGATTAAGTAATTTCAATCAAATATGGGAGGTGAGGGTATTGGAAAAGCGTTGTCTATCCTGCAGCAGAGATTGGACAACTTTGACAATTACCAACTTTGATGAAAATAAGACTCTCTACCTTAATTACAATGATATTGACAGAATCGAGTTTGACGAATTTTTTATAAGAAAACATTTTAAAAAAATTCGTTCAGAAAAAATCAGAATCTATACAAACAAATCCATTACACCCATTGAGTTTACCAAGCACAAACATGAAAAGTACTTTGAAGAATACAAACAAGAACTTACCAAATTTGCTCATGACAATAAAATATCCATTATAGATAGAATTATTTCGTAACTTCCCGAATGGTCATTCCATAAACTATGCTTTTGTAAAAACCTTCAGTCCTTTATTTATGAACTCAACCTTCAAGGGAAGTCCCTGAGCTTTTTCTCCATCTACGCTTATACCTATCTCGCTGTTGCTTGTTATGTTACAGCTTTTAGCTGTCAGCTTATAAACATGCTTGTCGTTTAATGAATCATTGCTTAAAACCTTGAAAAACAGAGTTGCCAAATCAATATGGGAGCAGCTTTTTATCATTACTATATCCATCAAACCATCCGAATAATCCGCTTCTTTTATGATATTTGAAAAACCTGCTGCATGCTTGCCGTTTAGTATGAGAAATAACAAGCTCTCTTCTTCAACCACATCATTTTCTGTTTCTATTCTAAGATTAAAGGATTTGATGTTTGTGACTTCATTTAAGGCTTTGAGATAATAGGCAAAGGGTCCGAAGTTCTTTTTAAGCTCGTTGTGGGTACTGAAGGAAACATTCACAAAAAGTCCTCCGGCACATGTGCTCAAGAAATATTTAGAATTGTTTATGAGCCCAACATCAACATCTACCGTATTGTCGTCAAGAATCACATCCAAGCAATCATTAAGGTAGTTAGGTATATTAAGGCATCTTGCAAAATCGTTACAAGTACCCGAAGGAATGATACCTATAGGAACATTCACCTTATTTTTAAGCATTTTATTGACAATGCTGTTTAGGGTTCCATCTCCCCCTGATATGATTAATTGGTCAAAAGCCCCTTCCTGAAATATATTTGTCAGGTTTTTATCTTTTACACTATGCAGCCTGTACGGCATGAGGGCTATATTCTTTTCCTGGAACCGTTCAAGTATATAATCAAGCTTAGTTGGTATTGTCCTGTCACCTGACATAGGATTATAAATAAAAAGTGCTTTTTTCATTGGATTCCTCTCCATATCATAATATTAGATATTAACAAATAATTAACCGGTCAATAGCACATTTCTAAAAGCTAAGAAATACCCTGATATATTAATCAGTTAATTCTTTAGATTTGTCTAACTATATTAAATACGATTAATCTTTTACATTTATCTATCGCAAAATTCCGTTAAAGCGTTCGTTATTTTGCTCTGCTAAATGTAAGATTAATAACGTATTTAATATATATTATACATATTTATTGAGTTTTTTGAATACAAAAATAACATTTTAATTATTCCCATTTTATGTAATAGCCTTTTCAACATCAAAGCTAAACTTTTAAATATTCCTTGAACATATGGCATTCAAGTTTTTTAATAAAGCTCTGGTAGGCATTCTTCTCCAATAAAGCATTAACCAATTTTTTTTCGTGTACAGATATATCATGACTTGGAGCTGCATTTTTTCGCCAGACTGTTACTGTAATATCATCAGGCTCATAAATATAATCTATTTTGCCGGCTGCCTTAAGATATTTAAGTGCAGCTCTTACTATTTCCTCCTCAACACCAAGCTGCATTGAAAGCTCATAAAGCTCCAATGAGCCTTCACCGGTTGTTGTTGATTTTTTTAAGATTCCAAATAATAAAGTAATAAAGCCCTTAAATGAATAATCCGATAATACTGAGAAATTCAAAATAACTCTCTTAGGATTTACCATATATACAGTTTCCCTGAACACATTGGAATTAACAGGCACTGATATAAAAACCAAATTATCAGCCTTTTTAAGCTGAAGCCTTGTGCTTGTTCCATCCACCGGACACCTTTCCTTTATTCCCTCATAAAATACAATTGAATTCTCATAAATTTCAGCTGCTTCTCTTCCGTCAAGATTTCTGCAATCTTCAATAGTTCCACAAAAGGCCTTCCTTATTATCCCACCCGTTTCAACAATATGTTCAATTGTGAGCTGCAGACTTGTATTGTTTTTGTATGAATTAAGCCCTACTTTATATACTATATCATAAACCTTACCCTTAAAGCTGTCACTTCCGCCAAACCACTTAACAGCTGCCAGCCTTACATCATTAATGTCTGAAGCCACCATTATATGATGATTTTTTGATGTTATCCTGTCATTTAAAATGGATACGCCTCGAGTAAGAAACATTGGTGCCTCAAAGCCTTCACCATATGGCCCCGCTTTTTTCAACCTCTCATAAAAATCCTCATCAATATCATCAAATGAAAGCTCTTTATCTACAAGGATCTCCATGCTGTTATCAATGTATATAATCCTTTCGGCTGCATCTTCAATCTCATCGGTAAACGCCTTGATATCTTCCTTTTTCAAGGATAAGCCTGCTGCCTTTGAGTGGCCCCCATATTTTAAAAGTTTGCCTGAAGTCTCCTTTAAAAGCTCATATATATTAACATCATCTGTTGACCTTGCTGACCCTACAATAGTTTGACCATCTTCTTTAAGGGATAGTAAAATGGCTGGTTTCCTGTATGTCTCACAGATCTTGCCTGCGGCAATTCCAATAATTCCATGATGCCAGAATTCATTGTACAAAACAAGTAGGCTTTTCATTTTCTTGTAATTCTCAACAAGCTCCTGTGCCTCTTTAATTATTTGCTCCTGTACTCTTTTTCTTTCTTCATTGAGAGAATTAATTCTTAATGCCATATCATCAGCCATTTTAGCTTCTCTTGATAACAGCAAATCAACAGGAAGCCTTGCAGAATCCATCCTTCCTGCAGCATTGATTCTAGGTGCAACCTGAAATGCCACATCTTCCTCAGTTTGAAGCTTGCTGTTTCTTTGTATAATATTAAATAGGGATTTTAAGCCTGTACGTTTAGTATTGAACAAAAGAGGCAATCCATTTTTTAAAAGATATCTGTTTTCTCCATTGAGGCTTACAACATCAGCAATTAGAGACATTGCAACAAGATCCATAAACAGCTGTGCTTTTTCTTCCATTCCATAACTATTAAGAAGTGCCCTGCACAGAAAATATGTCATGGCACATCCCGACAGATTTCTCGCCTTATGTCCCTCTTGCAAAAGCTTGGGATTTAAAATAACATCTGCCGGAGGAAGCACATCGGGTATGCTGTGATGGTCTGTAACTATAACGTTCATCCCAAGCTCTTTCGCCTGCGTTACTTCATTTACATTTGATACACCACAGTCACAGGTAATAACAAGTGAAACACCTTTTTCATATAGGCCTTTAATTACCCCTTCATTCATTCCATATCCTTCGGTAAATCTATCAGGTACATGATATAAAACGTTAGGCGTAAAGAAGCCCAAGCATTGAACCAATAGTGCCGTACTGGTTACGCCGTCCACATCATAATCCCCATAAACCGCTATGGTTTCCTTTTGTCCGACAGCCTTTTTTATTATGTTCACAGCATCTTTCATATGCGGAAATTCCCATATATCCGTTGGAACATACAATTGATCATTGAGCATTTGCTTTACTGTAAGTGGGTCTTTATATCCCCTGTTGTAAAACAGTCTGGCTATTAATTCATCTTTATCGGCTGCATCTATTAATTCCCCGGGAATCTTTACACCATCGTTTTTTACAGCTAGCTTTACCTTCATATCAGTGCTAATCCTCCCATCTTAAGCTGTCAACGAAGTCTTCATCCTCTTCCATTGCTTTAAAGTCAACCCTTTCATTATTACAAAACCAGTTAAATTCACATATTCTACAGTGTTCGGTATAATTTGCCTTATCAAATTCCATATAATTATAATCATTAATTTTTTGTATTCTGCTTTCGATCTCTTCCTTAAAAAGACTGTGCCTTTCCTCGCTGTACACAATTTTTTCAATAGTACCCGGAGGATCGGGTTGCCAGTAATTCATTGAGATTTGATGGCATTCAAAGTCTTTTTCACTAATGAGATTTAATTGCTCTTTTAAAACAAATATATATACAATGGTTTGCAGCTTATTATGTAAACCTGATCTCTTTTTTGCCTTATCCTGCCCAGGCCTTAAATAATGGGTTTTCCAATCCCAAATCTCAATTTCTTCGCTTTTAACAATGATAAGATCGTAATTAGCTTCAAGCCTTATAATAGCATCTGACATTCTTATCTTGTATTCCGGCAGATATACATAATCTTTTATAATTGGAAAACTGTGTTTCAAATTTTGTACCCATCTTGAAAGCTCTTCATCCTCAATCCATTCATCATTAATACCTAAAAAGTATCTATTTGCAATCAAATGGAAGTCATTTCCCATATCCAGTCTTTTCTTCACATTTTCATCGGGATAGCTGTTCCACTTAAGGTTTTCTATGTATCTTTTTCTAAACTTTAAAGGACAGCTTGCAAAGGTAGACAGAGACTGCTGCGTGAAGAGAAACCCTTCAGGAACAATATTATTGTTTTTATCGACAGTTGACCCCACAAATATCATCTCCCATTTTCTTCAATGAACTTTTTTATCTCCATAAGATACTGGCACGGAAGAACCTCATTCCTTTTCCCCTGATTTGAATGCTCACCCGACAGAAAAAGATATTGCTTAGCCCTTGTTATACCTACATAAAGAAGTCTTGACTTTTCAGATATAGTCTCAATTTTGGCTTTTACAAGAGGGTCTCCCGAAAAGCTTCCCTCAATCTTTTTCTGCATCTCGGCTTTTATTACTGCTTGAGGATTTTTATACTCCTCCTTCAAAAACCAGTATTCACCGATGAACTTATCCTTCAAAGAAACAGGAAAGTCTGCATAATTAAGTCCTGTAAGGAAAACAACATCCCACTCAAGCCCTTTTGATTTATGATAAGTAGCTACAGTTATCACGCCTGGTTTCGGTTCATAGCCCTTAAGCTCCCAAACTACCCCTGCAAAATAGTTAAACATGTTTTTTGGGCTCAAAAGCTCCAACGCCAGATCCCCCATGCGCCATGCAGGACTTCTGTTCATAAGGTATCTTACATCGCCTGCAACCTTTTGTGCAATAGCCCTCTCTTCCCTGCCAAACTTAAGCTTCTCCGATATATATAAAATAAGCTTTTCAACTATGGTATCGGGAAACTCCAAAAGCTCCCTTACAAGATCTATATGACTTAAAAAATCAGACCAAATCTTACTGTGCAGAAGCTCTTTGGGCACATCCCTGTGGTTTATTTCACCGCCTTTAGGATATAGAATATTTTCAGTAGGATATCTTTTTAGAAAGTGCAATAACATTTCCTTCTGATTAAGCTTTTTGTCCCCATTATTTTTCTCTTCACTCTTTTTATCGTCAATCTCTTTCGCTTCATTCTCTTTCTCATCATGAAAAGAATTATCATACTCCATATCTGTTTGTGCTCTATTTTCTGTATCGTATTTTTCGGTTAGAAAGCACTCAAACATCATGTCTGCCAGCTTCTCACCGTCCTCAGGATAAGCTATGTAATCAATAACCCTGCCTAACATTCTGACTGTCTTATTTCTTTCGGGAGATGAATTATCAAGCTGTTCATATGGTAAATCCCATGAATCCAGAATCTTTACAATTTCTTTAATTTTCCATGCACTTGGTGCTAAGATAGCAATAGTCTTATCAGGATACAAATCTATAAATTCTTTTGCCTTCTTAACTATCCTCCGGGCTTCATCAGGCCATGACGGGAAAACCCCCACCTTAATTCCGTACTCATTTATTACAGGGTTACTTCTTTCATCGTCATCACTAACCGGCTCTATATACTGGGGCAATAAACTGTCTCTGCATTCCAATACGGGGTGCCGTTCCCTAACATATTTTACAAAATAATTTGCCAGGTTTATAATGTCTTTTGTATTCCTGCTAGACTGAGTAATATTATATACTGTGGTGGAAGGATTCTCACAAAAGCTTTTAAAAAGAGTAAAATCACTGTTTGAGAAACTTCCGCAAATAGCCTGGTTACTGTCTCCAACCCTTAAAAGATTCCCATCTGCAAGCATGGTAAGAATTTCACTCTGTATAAGGTTTGAATCCTGAGCTTCATCCTCGCAGACAAATGTATACTTTTTCTGATATTTCTCCAGCAAACTTGCATCTTCTAAGAGTATCTTCTTTGAGCTGTACAACATATCGTCAAAATCAAGAAATCCGGAAATCTTAAGCTTCCTGTCATATAATTCATAAACTTCCGAAGCACATTTCAAAAAAGAATTATAAGGTAAAGAACTGCATCTTTGGAGGGCCTCTTTTGGTCCTATGCCACGGCACTTAAAATCACCTATTGCACCCAAAACCAACCCGCAGAATTTATCATGCCATGTCTTATATATATCGTTCAATTTATTCGAGCTGAAATTCTGTTCATCTATAAAGAAAGCCAGCCTTCTTTCATTACCCCTTCTCCATTCATCAACTGCACTGTTAATAATTTGGACCTTGGTTACCTCGTCAACAATTCCAAACTCCTCATTGGCAGTGATATGATCGGGTTTTTCCTTAATAATCTGAAGGCATAATCCATGAATTGTTGAAACAAAATACCCTTTATTTCCCTGAATACCAAGCTTTTGAAGCTCAGCACTAATCCTTTGCTTAAAATTGTTTACTGCACTGTTCATATATGTAACAATCAGTATTTTACCGGGCTTGGATATACCCATAGCAATCATGCGAGCAGCCCAAACAGACAAGCAGTAAGTCTTGCCACCACCTGGAATTGCCGGCACTGCACAATATCCGCATCTATAATTTTCTACAAGCTCTTTTTGTCCTTTCCTAAGTCCCATGCCTGATCACCCTTTTTATATTATAACATACCGTGGCAGGAGTTAGAATTCAGAATTCAGGATTCAGTCAGGGGCAGAATTCAGAATTCAGAAGTTATGACTAGAAAAGTTAGACCTTTTTTATTAAATATGTATATTATTAGATCCCCCAAAAATACAGTCATGCAGAAAATTTCCTAAATAAAAAAAGATGAGGCAACAGCCCCATCAGAATTTATATAATTTAAACTTTATAATCCTACTTCTATTAAATTAAGTCTTTAATATCTTGATATAATTATTAATTATTAATTATTTAATGAATAGTGCAGGGAACATACCATACCAAGAACCGTCCAATGAACAGTCAATATAGTACTCTCCTTTTTGGTTGCCAAACATGCTGGCATTAATAGTTGCACTAACAAAATATTCATCCCGGTTAATATTAGATTTTGTTATTGTCATATCAGTAGGTTTGTAACATGATGCACGCCCGGAAGATTGTTGCATCCAATAAAGGTTGCATAATCTCAAATAGATTTGATTTGCAGTAAGCCCTTTACCTGTCAGATCATGAACAGTGAAACTTACTCTTGACCAGTAACCTTGAGTATTTGTGAATGCTTCGGTATCTACATATGCGTCATTTACAATCATTTTTGGATTATTAATTACCATTGATACAGAATATAAAACAGTAAACTGTTGTTTGTACAAGAATTGTCCGTTTTTATCGAATGTATTTACAAGAACCTTGTAGCGGCCTTCCTCTGGAAGTTTTACTCTATAATACGGGCTGCTAAAAAAGATCCCTCCTACTTTACTTGCACTTACTGTAGTCCAACAAACAGCATTGGCATTTTGCCAAGGACCGAATTCTCCTGAACGAATTTTTGTTTCCTTGCTCAAGAATATCTGTGTAAAACTTGAATCAACTTTGTTTGATGGATTATCTTTTATTGAAAAGTTAAACTCACTACTGTAAGTATACAATGTTTTTACAGATCCATTTTCATTATAGAATATTCTGGATGAACCGAAAGGGTCGCTTATCCCCCATGTTGAACTCTCAATATATGCAAATGAATAATTAGGTATGAAACACGTTATTAATACAGCAATCAAAACAAATATAGACAATCTTTTTTTTATAATGAATTTACTCATAATTTTTCCTCCATTTCATAAAATACTGTTATCATATACTCTAACCATTTATAAATACAGGCCTGCATTATAATCATTCACGACAAGCGTGATTTCGTATTTTCATTTTATATTTATTCAAAATGCTTTTGAAGTACTATTTTTTCTAGTTCCAGTACTGCCTGGATACGATTAAAATGGCCCTAGCCTAATCAATAAATTGGCCCATAGCTTCTTGATGTTTTAGAAGTATGGGCCAATATTTACATATTATTCTTTTATTCTTTTCAATCATTTATATAATTTTTATCATTTATATAATTTCCATAACCTCCATCATTTCTTCAGCAAATGTTTGGCAAAGAAGCTTTCCATGGCCTTATAGAAGTCAAATTTGTTTTCCTCGTTTGCAAAACCATGACCTTCGTTATCCTTTACCATGTATTCAACAGTGATGTTTCTTTTATTCAAAGCTTCTACTATCTGATCGGATTCTGCTTTATTTACCCTTGGATCATTAGCACCCTGTGCAACAAATAAAGGAGTCTTTATTTTGTCTGCGTGGAATACAGGTGAAACCTTTGTAAGAAGCTCATTATCCTTTTCAGGATCTCCTACCCTTTCGTGAAACATCTTAACCTGGCTTTCCCAATATGGAGGAATGGTTTTCAAAAGTGTGAATATATTGGAAACCCCACAATAGTCAACTGCTGCGGTATACAAATCAGGTGTAAATGCTATTCCGGCCAATGTAGCATACCCGCCGTAGGAAGCACCATATATACCAATCTTTTTTGGATCAGCGATATCTTGCTTAATAAGCCATTGAACACCATCAGTTATATCATCCTGCATCTTCAGTCCCCACTGCTTGTTTCCGGCATCAACAAACTTTTTACCATAACCTGTGGAACCTCTGAAGTTGACTTGCAAAACTGCATAACCTCTGTTTGCCAAAAACTGTACTTCCGGATTGTAGCCCCACATGTCTCTAGCCCATGGTCCACCATGAGGATTTACTATGACCGGAAGCTTTTGAGGGATTTTGTTGGCTGGCAATGTAAGATAGCCATGAATTATAAGTCCGTCACGGCTCTTATATGAAATTGGCAGCATTTTTGCCATCTTTTCAGCATTGATTGAAGGCAAAATTTCTCCGAGCTTTTTAAGCTTATCAGTGGACGAATCATAGAAGTAATACGCACCCGGATCCCTGTCATTGCCAACTGAAAATATAAATTTAGTCATATCTTCTGACAAGTCATTTATACCTATTTGCTTATCATTGCCAAACTTGGCAGAAACCTTATCCATTATATCTTTAAGCTTCTTGCTAAAGTACTCTCGTCTTACCTTATCTGTAATATAGACAGCACCTAATACTTCCCTCGTTTTTGGATTAACAATTATATTTGATACATCAACGTCATTTCTCTCATAAATAACCTCTTGTTTCCCTGAATCTAAATCAAGCTTTACAATAGCAGCAGTATCTCTGCCCACATTTGATGTAGCATAAATACTCTTATTATCATTGGCAAACATAATGGGAGTAAAGGATTCTCCATTGTTTGTTTCAAGAATCAGCTTAAATTCGTCCTCTTCCTTTTCCCTATATAGTATCTTAGACTGAATACCATCATCAATTCCAGCCATCCTGAGCTTGCCGTCACAATCGGTAAGCCATCCTGTTATATTGCCGGGATTCTGTGCAACCATTGTTGTCTTACCGTTTATTATATTAAGTTTATATATATCGAATACCTTAGGATCCTTTTTATTCATTGTCATAAGAATTTCATTATCATTGCCCTTGAGCAAATCAACGTAGTAAGCTAGAACTCCCGGATATGGCGTAAGTTCCTTATCTTCAGTAATGCCATCCATTCCTGCCAAGTAAATGTGATAATTCTCATCACCGCCATTGTCTTTAAGGTAAATAATTTTATCATCCTTCCAATCATAGCCGACTATATCCCTATCCTTCGAACTTGTAACCCTTTTTGCTTCGCCTCCATCGGCAGGTACAATATACACATTCCTCCTATTTTCCCATGGAGCAAAATACGCAAGATACTTACCGTCAGGTGACATACTGTAACCTAATGATGAAGGGTTTTTGAAAAAGTTCTCCATTGGCACCTTTTCTACGCCTTTATTGTCGATCTTTGAATTTTGTATATTTCTAGCATTTGTAAATATTGTTGCAAGCTGTGCATAATCAACTTTATCGTTCTCGCCTAACTGTCCTCTTCCATATCCCTTAATAAGGCCTATCTTCACAGCCTGTGACATATAGTCTTTAAGGCTTCTATTTTCGTTATTGTCCAGTCCAATTGCCCTAATAACTATCCTTACTGCTTCACTTCTGTTAATCTCAGCATTCAAACTTATTTCGCCATCTTTTACCCACTGAAGATCATTTACTACTTTATTAAAATCTTCTCCATGGTTATATGTAAACCATAAGACAGCCGATTTTAAAAAATCTTGTGCTGTTACCTTTTCAAATGGTGATGTCCTGTTGGCACTCATCACTCCTCTTTCTACCATCTGATTAACACTGTCTTCATACCATGGCTTTTGCAATGAATATGAATTCATGGACAATGTACTACCCAGTATAGTAATAGAGAGTGTTACTGCTGCTGCAATTTTTGCAAACTTACTGATTCCAATCATAATATCATCCTTTCCTAAAACATTTTTTTGAGAAATGATTAAACAAAAAGTAAAGTGCACTTTACATAGCAAGTATACCATTAAAAACAAAAAATGTAAAGGTCATTTTACATTTTTGTAACATGAGGTGTATAATATAGTTTAACCATAATTTTAATTCAGTATTCCCAAATCATTTATTTCCATTACATTTATTCCCATGTCATTTTCATTATTCTTATAACAAACCTGCTTCCTTTTTCCTCTTCACTGTATGCATAAATATTGCCACCTTGACCTTCAATGGCATTTTTAGCTATAAAAAGGCCAATTCCTATATTTGTAGGACTGTTACTGTTAGGTCCTTTATGAAACCGGTCAAAAATCCGAGGAAGCTCACTTTTGCTTATTCCCTCTCCGTCATCCTCAATTTTAATCTCAACAAAAACATTGTTTTCCTCCCAGCTTATTTTTACATTGCCACCAGGCTTTACATGCTCTATGGAGTTTTTAAAAAGATTTGAAATTGCTTCTGCTGTCCAGTTTACATCATGGCTTACAATAACGCCGGAGGGGCCTTCCAACACGACATTAATTCCCTTTGCTTCAGCCATGGTTTTCAGTCCTTCAATACTTTTAGAAATTGTTTTCTCTATTAAAGACTCCTTTTTTTCGAAAGTCACCATTTTCCCTTCAAGCTTAGCCATCTTAAGTAGGTTCTTTACAAGCCATTCCATCCTCTCAAGCTGATTTTTGCTTTCTTTTACAAACCTTACGGCATCCTCTTTCGGAAGCTTTTCATGATCAGATAATATTTCATTAAACATTATAAGTGATGCTAACGGAGTTTTTAATTGATGGGATATGTCGGTTATTACCCTTTTAAGAAAAAGCTTTTCTCTCTGCAATGCTTCAAGTGTCTCAGTCATTCTATTTGCCATAGTATTGAACTGATATACCAAAACACCGAAATCTCCATCCTCATTTTCTCCTTCCATTGCTCCAAAACTACCCTCCACAAGCCCCTCTGCCTGGGATGCAACCATTCTGACTCTTTTAAATATTTTGTTATAACTATACATCATAACAGCTATGACAGATGCCAATAATAAGATTATAATCATAATAAAGCCATATAAAAGTTTATTATAGCTTTCATTCATCAATGTATTTTTATATGCCGCCTGCCATTCGTTATATGAGTACCTGTTCAATATTTCTTTTCCGTAATCATAGTCTTTGTTATCACCGGAGATTATTATTCTAACAACATCCTCCTCACTCTCGGGATATTTTTTTACAATACTTCCTGCAAGTGAAGTATTTTGTTTTATCTGGGCATTATTCATCGTTTCAATAAAATAGTTTAGAAACCAAAAAAGTGCTCCTGCAAAAAGCAAAAGGATAAACATCAGCAATATTAGTGACTTACGTACCTCATTACTCTTTAATATTCTCACTAACCGTTACACCTCATCCTTCCACATGTATCCTAAGCCCCTTAATGTTTCTATATGCTTTCTGCTTTCTGTCTCAATCTTTTCTCTAAGCCTTTTAACATATACATTTAAAGTATTATGGTCAATAAAGTTACCGTCAATATCCCAAAGCTTTTCTATAATCTGGTTTCTTTCAAGCACCCTTCCCTTATTTTCAACCAACAGCAGCAAAAGCTTGTATTCTGCTGCTGTCAGATTTACTTCGGCACTATCAACCAAAACCCTGCACTTTAAAGGTTCAATTGATACATTTCCGCTTACTATAATATTTTTACTCTCATTACTGTATTGGTTGGATCGTCTTCTCATGACGGCTTTTATTCTTGAAATCATTTCACTAATTCTGACAGGCTTTGTAATGTAGTCGTCAGCTCCTATATCAAGTCCGAATACAATATTGGCTTCACCATCTAAAGCCGTTATAAAAATAACCGGAACATTGCTCTTTATCCTAAGCTCCTTGCAGAAATCATACCCGTTTCCATCCGGCAGCGAAACATCTAATAGTACCAATTCTATATTATTATCCAAAAGCTTTTGTGCTTCATTTATTGTTCCTGCAGATATAACGTTATAGCCTTCCTTTTTTAGGGCATATTCCATTCCTAAAACCAAAGCCTTGTCATCTTCAACTAACATGATGTTCATATATTTTCACCTTTTCAGCTTTTAAAATTCTTTTATATTAAATGCGATTAATCTTTTACATTTATCTTCTGCTAAATGTAAGATTAATAACGTATTTAATATATTTACAGTTGCATAAAGTTATACTGTATAAGGGTTAATCCTCTACCCTTAATGACTCAATAATATTCATATCATTTAGCTTTCTGAGGGGTATAAGGGCAGCCAAGAATGTAATTGAAACAACGCCTATTGCACCTGATATATAAGGCCAAGCTGGCATTACATATCCTATATATCCCAGAGGATTTCTTTCAATACCTACAAACCTGGTAAGGAGAAAAGCAACCGGTATACCAATTATGCATGCAAAAACTCCAAACAATGTCCCTTCAAGCAAAACAAGCTTTATAAATTGCCTCCTTGTCATGCCTATTGCTTTAAAAACAGCATACTCCCTTTTCTTTACCAATAGATTTATTGTCACTGTATTTATTATATTGACACATGCAATGAGAACTATAAGAGAAATAAACCCATATACAAGTACCAGCAACTGAACCATAATATCATTCATTTTCTTTTCCTCTTCATAAATATCAAGATATTTTACTGCATGCTCGTCGGCTAATATACTAAGTTTTTCAAAAACACCATTCCTGCTTTCCTTTGAATCAAACATTATGCCTATGGTATTGTATTTCATTATTCCAGTCAGTTTTTTAAAGCTCTCATCCGACATTATTATACCAAACCCGTTAGAAATTGGCGAGCCGTTTAGCGTCTCATATTCAACAACTTCTGCAACCTTAAAGCTCACCAAATCATTTTTTTCCACAGCCTTTTTTAAAAAATCCTTATTCCGGTTAATTATATAATCCCGGTTAAACTTAGGAAGTTTCAATGTTTGTCCCTTTTTATATTCGGTAAATGCATCATAAAACAAGTCTCCTCCTTGACTGCCCTTGGACTTATTTACTATAATCACCTCTTCACCGCTTTTAAATTCTTCATAATCAATATTTTTTTTATTGTCCTTGTTGAAGAACTCCAAAGCAGACTTATCATAGCCAATTATTTGGATATTTACAAAATAATAATCCTTATACTCTTGAAGATTCCCTTCCTTTTCAAAAGACTCTACAAATTTTTTATTTACAGCTTTTTTTTCAACAACCATGGGCACTGTTACATAGTTTAGTTTGTAAATATCACTTATACCTTTTACTTTTTCAAGTTTATCTGTAAACTCATTATCAATACTGTAATTTTCAGATGTGTAAACTCCCTGAACTTTAACAATGGAGTACATTATTTTATATGAGTTCATAATAATATCCATAAGATTGGAAAAGAAAACAAACATAATAAGTGAGAGAGACAGTGATATACATGTTACATAAAATCTCTTTCTGCTTCTTTTTATATTCTTGTAAGCAACCTGACCCTCAAAACCAAAGAACAGCTTTGCTAATAATCCTCTTCTGCGTTTTATTTTTTCACCCTTTATTATATTGGTTCCTTTAATTGCATCAACCGGAGAAACCCTTGATGCTGAAAAGGCTGGAAGAAGTATTGATATAAAAACTGTAGCTACACCCAAAACTGCAGCCACTATAACCACTTTTGGATAGAAAGCTATTTTAAATGACCCTAAAAAGCCCGACATTATAACATTAAATAGCAAATATGAACCCAGATAGCCTATGGCTATCCCTAAAGGTACCGCAATGCTGCTCATAACAAAGGCTTCAATGACGACAAGCTTGCTGATCTGGCTCTTGGTTGCTCCTATACTTCTTAAAATTCCGAAATGCTTTATCCGCTCCATAACTGAAATACTGAAAGAATTATAAATAACTACAGCTGTGCATACAACAACAAAAGCGAATATGAAAAAGAATAATGTGGCAACATCATCATTTTTCTTTTTATCAGGTCCTTGCCCCATAAAATATAATAGTTTTGAGTTTGGATTAATCTTTGTATCGGTAGCTTTAGCTATATTTTCTGCAGCTTTAATTTTGTCTTTCTTTTCTTTTAAGTTTGCATAATAAATGTACTTATCGGAAGCATTTATATTGTCATCAATAAAGCTTAGAGCAATATTGTTAATGGACTTGCTTTCATAAGCACCTACTATTTTATAAGCCACGTGTTTTTTGCTGTTGTCCATGCTTATTGTGCCTTCTAAAGTATCGGCAATTCCCTTTTGTTTTAAAACATTATAATATTTTATATCTACAATAATCTCACTGCTTTTTTGCGGTAACCTACCCTGTGCCATTTTAATTGTAAATATGTTCTTATATGCATCAGCGTCATATTCCTTCACAAATAACGTTCTTAAGGATTCAGTAAGAAGCTTGGTATCAAGCTTAAGACTTCCTGCCTCTTTTGAAGTTCCACCATTTTTTATTTCAGAATTATATTTTATTTGCTTATGCTTATCTCCTGATAAATCATAGAAAGCTATCTCGTAATTGCCAATAGTATCTTTTACATCCTGAATTTCACCTTCCTTACCGCTATAGTAAATCCCTCCTATGACAGTAAACATAGATATGGCTATAATGATACCTATAAGAGTCAGGGCAGTTCTTGCCTTATGTTCTTTTAGATATTTTAGTGCCAATGAGTTATATTTGTTCATTTTCTCACCACCTCATCTGCAAATATCTTTCCATCTATTATGCTTATTACTCTGTTTGCCTCAGAGGCAATATTCATATCATGAGTTATCAGTATAAGTGTCTGGTTGTACTTTTGTGCCGAGTATCTCATAAGCTCCAAAACCTCCTTTGAGTTTTTGGAGTCAAGGTTTCCCGTGGGCTCATCCGCCAAAATAACTGCAGGCTTATTGGAAAGTGCTCTTCCTATGGAAACTCTTTGCTGTTGTCCTCCCGAAAGCTGAGAAGGCAAATGATTTCTTCTATCCTTTAGACTTAAAATCCCCAACAGTTCTTCAATATAATTCTTGTCCTGTTTCCTGTTGTCTAAGAGCAAAGGCATTAGTATATTTTCCTCAGCTGTAAGCACAGGTATAAGGTTGTATGACTGGAAAACAAAACCAACCTTTCTTCTTCTCAATATTGAAAGCTGTTTTTCCTTAAGCCCGTAAATATCTACTCCTTCTATGAACACCTTCCCGGAAGTAGGTTTATCCACTCCTCCAATCAGGTGAAGCAGTGTGCTCTTGCCCGAACCGCTCGGTCCGACTATAGCCACAAATTCACCTTTCTCTACTGAAAAATTGATATTTTCTATAGCGACAACCTCATTATCGCCTTTTCCATATTTTTTGGTTAGATTTTCGACTTTTAATATTTCCATCTTATGTTACTCCTTTTAAATAGGTATTGATTTTATAGTTTATAGCTTTATTTTAGATATGCAATATTACATATAGATTAAATGCAAAATTACAATTTTGTAATTTTCGTAATAATGTAATTATATTAAATACATTATTAATCTTACATTTAGCAGAGCAAAATAACGAACGCTTTAACGGAATTTTACGATAGATAAATGTAAAAGATTAATCGTATTTAATTAAAATATAAGTTTCCGGACATAAAAATAACTTCCATTCATAATCGGAAGTTATTTTTTCGTTATTTAAAGTTGATTCCACTGCATAAACTCTTTTTTTACAATAGATGTACCTTGACAACTTCACGCAATAACCATTATTAGGAAAATATCAAGGGTGTTTTGCTAATATTTACTAATTTGGGGTCAGAAATTACC
>Ga0255341_1001566_pt1 | contig 31733 bp, 27 predicted proteins | sample wastewater_treat_8_FD_192418 | JGI IMG/M metagenome (GOLD analysis project Ga0255341, IMG submission 192418) | Wastewater microbial communities from Lulu Island WWTP, Vancouver, Canada - plant12 | ecosystem: Engineered > WWTP > Wastewater > Unclassified | place: Canada: Vancouver, British...
CAATCCCCGTATGTTCGAGAAGATTCTTCAAGAGTGCGAACTTACGACGGGCATAGAGGTTCCCCTCAATGTAGTGGCAATCTCCCGGATGGCAACCCGATACCCAGACCCCGTCCGCCCCATGGCGAAAAGCGGCCAGGATGAATTTCGGGTTGATGCGGCCGGAGCAGGGCACGCGGATGATCCGAAAATGCGGGGGATACTGCATACGGCTCACCCCGGCCAGATCCGCCGCCCCGTATGAACACCAGTTGCATAAAAAAGCGACAATCTTCGGGTCCCAGTCGGACATTCACTCTCTCCTCTCTTTTCCCTTTGGGGGAAACTCTATACACTTTCAATCATGGCAAAAATCTGGGCGTCATCGAAGCCCTTCAAACGGATGGCACCGGAGCGGCAAGAGGCCGCACAAAGCCCACAGCCCTTGCATAGCGCCGCATTGATTTCCGCCTTGCCGGCGTCCCTTCCCGATTCCATGAAACTCGGCGCCGAAAAGGGACAGATATTCACACAGACGCCGCAACTACTACAGACGTTCGGGTTGCTTGAAGCCACGGTGCCGCTCAGCGAGAGGCTGTCCCGGGCCAGGAGAATGGCGGCCCGGGCTGCGGCGGCCTGAGCCTGAGCGATACTCTCATCAATGGATTTGGGATAATGCGCCAGACCGCAGACGTAGACCCCGTCGGTGGCAAAATCCACCGGCCGCAGCTTGGCGTGGGCTTCCAGGAAGAAGTTTTCGGCATTCACGGGAATTTTGAAGAACTGGGAGAGCTGACGGGCTTCGTTGGGAAGGATGGCGCTCGCCAAGACCATGAGATCGGCCGGCAAGACCAGCCGCCGCTGCAAAATCGGGTCGAAAACGGTCACCCTCAGCCCCTCTTCGCCTCTTTCCAACTCTGGCTTGTGTTCGAGGGAATAGCGAATGAAAAGCACTCCCGCCCGGCGCGCTTCCTGATAGAGAAGTTCCCGCTCGCCGTAGGTGCGCAGGTCCCGGTAGAGGACGTAGACATCCATGGCCGGGTTGCGGCGCTTGAGTTCGAGCGCACTTTCCACCGTGTGGGTACAGCAGACCCGGCTGCAATAGGGCCGCTCCGGTTCCCGCGAGCCCACACACTGGATGAAAACGGCGGACTGCACGGAGCTCAGGGAGAGGTCTCCGGCGGCGAAACGTTCGTCCAACTCCTGATGGGTCAGCACCCGCGGGTCCTGCCCGAAGAGATAGCTTTCCGGCTGATACTCCCTTCCCCCCGTGGCGATGATCGCTACCCCGTGTTCGACCGTAACGGGTTCGGCCCCGTTCTCGAGGGTGGACCGGAAATTCCCCACAAAGCCTTCCACCTGAGTGACCCTGGAGGCAAGGTGCACGGTTATGGCCGAATGATGCCGAACGGTCTGCGTCAGGTCCTCCACAAAACGCCGGATGTTTTCGCCGCGCCAGGTCTTGAACAGGCTTCGCGCCTGCCCGCCAAGTTGAGTGTCGCGCTCCACCAGATGCACGGGATAGCCGAGGTCGGCGAGGACCTTGGCAGCCACCATGCCGGCCACCCCTCCCCCAATGACCAGCGCCCCGCGGGTGACACTGAGGGTGGGTTCTTCGAGGGGCTCGAGCAGAGCCGCCTTGGATACAGCCATGCGTACCAGGTCTTTGGCCTTTTGCGTGGCTCGAACGGGATCGCCCTGATGGACCCATGAGTCATGGTTGCGAATGTTGGCCATCTCGAAGAGGTACTTGTTCAGCCCGGCGCTCACCAGGGTTTCCCGGAAGAGCGGTTCGTGGGTGCTGGGCGTGCAGGCTGCCACGATTACGCGGTTGATGCCCTGGTCCTTGATGACCTGGCACATTTTGACCTGGGTATCCTGGGAACAGGTATAGAGGTTATCTTCCACGTAGACGACCCGCGGAAGACTCTTCGCGTATTCTCGGACGGCCGGAACATCCACCACACCACCGATATTGATACCGCACTGGCAGATGAAAACGCCGATCCGGGGCGGCTCACCCGTCACATTCACTTCCACCGGCTTTTCCGGAGTAGTCGCCTGCGACCAACGGGCGTCACTCAGCAGGCTGCTTGAAGCCGCCACGGCGGCGGATGCTTCCATGACCGATTGTGGGATGTCCTTGGGCCCCTGGAAGGTGCCGCAAACATAGATGCCTTTGCGCGAAGTCTCCACCGGCGCAAAGCTGGTGGTTTGCGCAAAGCGATTGGCATTGAGCTCGATCCCCAGACGTTGGGCCAGATCGATGGTTTCGCGACCCACTTCAAAACCGACCGAGAGGACCACCAGGTTGAAGATTTCCTCTTCGATGACGCCGGCTTCGGTACTATAGGCAATACTGAGGTCCCCCTCGCCAACCGGCCTCACCGAATGGACCCTCGAACGAATGAAGCGCACTCTGTGTTCTTCGCGGGCGCGGTTGTAGAACTGCTCGAAATCCTTCCCGTAGGTTCGCATGTCCATGAAGAAGATGGCGGTATCGAGCTTGCCCCGAGCATGCTCCATGGCGATGACCGCCTCTTTGATGGCGTACATGCAGCAGACGCCGGAACAGTAGGGGTTGTCGCAATGCTGGAGGTCGCGCGAACCCACGCATTGGAGCCACGCAATCTTTGCCGGTTCTTCCCGGTCATAGGGGCGCATGAGGTGGCCGCGGTAGGGTCCGGAAGCACTGAGGATGCGTTCGAATTCGAGGCTGGTGACCACGTTGGGGTGGTCGGTGTAGGGGTAGCTGTCCATCCCTGACGGGTCGAAGACTTCATTGCCTGGGGCCAGGATTACCGCTCCGACTTCGAGCGAGGTGCGGCGGGGCTGGTCGTCGTAACGAACGGCTTCCGCCAGGCAGACCTTTTCGCAGAGGCCGCAGCCGAGACAGCTTGCCCGGTCGATCCCGTACCCCCGGGGGATGGCTTGGGGATAGCGCATGAAGGTGGCCTCCCGACGGTCGATCTCCTGGTTGAATTCGTTGACGGCGGAAGCCGGACAGACCTGGCGGCACTGCCCACAGGCCGTGCATCGTTCGAGATCGATGAAGCGCGGCTGCCTCGTGAGGGTTGCCTCGAAGCGACCGGCGGCACCCTCCAGCGCTTCCACTTGAGAGTTGGGATGGATGCGAATGTTGGGATGGCGCCCGACCTCCACCAGTTTCGGGGAAATGATGCACATGGCACAGTCGTTGGTGGGGAAGGTCTTGTCCAGTTGGGACATGAGGCCGCCAATAGCCGGGGAACGATCCACCAGGTGGACCAGATACCCCGAATCAGCCAGATCCAGCGAGGACTGCATGCCGGCCACCCCCGCTCCCACCACCAAAACCGCACCGGTGGTTCCTGTTTTCACTTCACTCATGACAATCACAACTCCCTGGCTGTTAAACTCAACGGTAGGCCTTAAGATACTATTTCCGCGCAGGTTGGGTTGTAGGGGAGAAACCCAACACCGAATTGCTGGGTTCTACACGATTTTCTCGTTCGCTCGTTTTCTCGTTCCCAAGCTGGAGCTTGGGGACGAGCTCACCGCTCCCAATCTCCGCGTCTCCCCATCTCCTCGTCCCCGCGTCTTTTGATATCACGGTCCAAGGCGGACAAAATGGGGGGTTGTTCCCTCGTAATGATGCAGGTCCGCCAACCCCGCCCGTTCCACATCGCTCAACAGCAGAGAGATGTCGTAGACTCCCAGGCCGCTTTGAGCGGCGATCTGGCGAACGGAAAGAGGACCTTCCCGGAGGCATTCCAGAATGAGGGCCTTCTGATATTCCTCCCGAGCCGCTGTCGCCTTCACCTGTGCATATTCTTCAGCGTTGAGAGTCTCACCATAAACGTTCTTCCCCTCGGTGAGCGGGCGCTCCATGCCGAGGAGCCACCGCAGGCGCGGGGACTGGAGAGCACCTTCGAGCGCGGCAAGAGCCAGGGCTTGCTGACCGGCGTTGAACGGGCCAAGGCTCCGTGTCAGCTCGCTCAACTCGCTCACAAACTGAGCAAACTGCTGCCCTTCCGCCGCGCTCACCCACCGCAGCTGCGCCCGCTCGGCACCGATCCCTGAGAGTTCCAGCAGCTCCCTGACCAGGGCCATCCGTTTCACCGTGAAAAGGTTCCCGTCGAGATAATGGCAGTCCCCGATGTGGCACCCGAACACGGCGACAGCGTCAAAGCCGCTTCTTAGGCCTTCCACGATGAACACGGGGTCCACCCGGCCCGAGCACATGGTGCGCATCACGCGAATGGTCGGCGGATACTGGAAGCGGGAGACGCCGGCGAGGTCCGCACCGGCCTAGGAACACCAATTGCAGAGAAAAGCCAGGATTTTGGGTTCAAAAGCATCGTTCATCAGCTATTCCCCTTCCTCCATTTCGACACCCAACCGTTCCCACTGAGTCTTCGCCTCCTCATCCGCCCGGGCGATTTCCTCCTCGCTCCAGGGGTCGATGACCAGGCTCTCAGCCACCAGTTGCCAGAGGTATTTCACCTCGTAGTCGCAGTCCGGATAGAATTTCGGGATGCGCTTCATCATCTGATCGCGGCAGTTGGAGCAGCCGACCACGACGACATTCGCGCCGCTTTCCTTGATCTGCCGGTACTTGTGGCGGGCGTGGTAGGCGGATTCCTTTTCATAGGGCATGGGCCAGTTGCCGCCGCCGGCGCCGCAGCAGTAATTGTTCATGCGGGTCGGCACCATTTCCACAAACTGGTCGACACACTGGTCGATGACCCATCGTGGTTCGTCGAAGTAGCCTTTGCCGAAGTTGCGTTCAAGCTCCCGGCCGTGTTTACAGGAGTCATGCCAGGTGAAAATCTTTCCCGCATTGCGGCTCTTGTCGAGCTTGATCCGGCCTGTCTCGATTACCTCCTTGAGGTAGTCGTACAGGTAGATATGTTCGATGCGGTTGTTGGGGTCTTCCAGGACGCATTCCTTCATGCCTTTGCGGCAACCGTAGGAACCGCCCCCGCAGTCGGGCATGACCATGCGATGGACATGATGCCGCCTCATGAAATCGATCTTGCGCTGCGCCAGAATCCGGGTCGCATCATAGTTGCCCGTAAACAGTCCCCAGTCGACCGCTTCCCAGTTCTCCGACGGGATGGTCCAGTTCTCACGGGCAGCGTAGAAGATCTTCCACCACCACTTCATGTCGTCGTTGTCGGAAAAGACCTCCTTTGAGTTGGGCAGGAAGAAGATCTCGGCGTTGTCCTTGTCGACGGGAACGTAGAAGCCGGGGCATTCCTCTTCGGCCAGCTCCCGCCCCAGGTCCGACATGAGAAAGAAATAGTCTTCCTGGGGAATGGCCATGTTGTTGCCCGTAGCCAGGACGTTTTCAACGCCTTTGTGGAGGATGCCCGGGACTTGGTCGCGCGGCCTCAAATGCTTCATGTGGCCCATGATGCCGACGATGTCGATGCCCATGGGGCAGGCATGGACGCAGCGGCCGCAGCCCGTGCAGAGCCACGGGAATTTTGATTCCACCACTTCACCCACCATGCCGAAGGCCAGCATGCGCAGGGTCTTGCGGGTATCCCAGCCTTCCATCCCCGGCATCCCGGAGATGGGGCAACCTGAGGTGCAGGTCCCACAGGTGAGGCAAAGGTTCAGGTTGAATTTACTCAGATACTCCTTGATGGGATTCTTGATTTGGGGATTCACTACCAACTCTTCCATGAACTCTCCTTTCTGTTGCATTCGTTTTTCCCTCCAGCTCTGCTTTGAACCGCCGGATTGCTTCCGGGAACGATCTTCTGATCAGTGCCGAACGCTCGAGGTCGCGGCTCTCGAGGTATTCCGCGTAGGCCGGGTGCGCGGGGGTCGGTTCCGGTGTCTCCAGCAGAGCGGGATAGTCATAGTTCTCTGATTCCATGATCACTTCCAGGATGGACTGCTCTTCCCGAGGAATCCGCTCGAGCCATCCGAGACGTCGCATGCACTCGAAACGGGCCTGATCCATGATGAAGAAGTAGGCGTTCATGAGCAGCGTCAAGCGTTGATAGGGTTGTCTTTCAAAGTCATACCCGGTTCCCAACCCCTGGGAACGCATGATGAGATCGTAAAAGCTGTATCGGCTGTCCGGATTTTCCTCGCAAAGGAACGCCACGACCTCACTCGGCAGGTCGGCCCAGCGGGTGTGCCGGTCAAAGTCGGCGACCGGTTCGAAGAGCCGACGCCATTCCTGGAAACCTTTCTCAGCAGCCTTCTGATATTTGTGCGATAGCAGTGAAATCACTTTGCCCATGATCATCCATCCCGATTCATTCAAAGTCGCTCAACCCGAAGCCAAGCCACCACGCAGAATGTCACAGAACCAGCCGAAGTTGCGTTTCTCATTCAGGGGCAACCACGACCCCCGACAGTGTTCAGACTCATGCCGCCGCACCCTAACCGGACACTTTTCGTTTAATCCTCACTCCGGGCCCAAGGGCTCTGATCCGGTCTGTGAACTCATGACAGCACCGGGCGAACTGTGGCCCCATGGCAGCGGAGTTGTAGTAAAGCTCCACGCGTTGCGGGTCCACGCCGATCCGCCCCAGCAGGTCCTTGACGTAGGCCACCCGCTTGGCCGCCCGGTAGTTGCCGGAGACATAGTGGCAGTCGCCGAGGAGACAACCTGAAACGAAGACGCCGTCAGCGCCTTTTTCCAGGGCCTTGAGGAGGAACAGGACATCGACCCTGCCGGTGCACGGCACCTTCACAATGCGGATGTTGGCCGGGTACTGGAGCCGCATCGAACCGGCCAGGTCAGCCGCAGCATACGAGCACCAATGACAACAGTAACAGACGATGACGGGTTCAAAAGCCTTTTCCATGGCAACCTCTCCGGAAGTGGGGATACCTTGGGCAGGAACCGGACAAAGGGCATAAAACCGTTGGCTGCTCCTTCCCGCACCTGGGGCCTGGGAGCACGGCTGATGAGCTAAGCGCGAAGTTTAGAACCGAAGAGACGAGGAGGGATCCTTCAGCCTTGCTCTGAACCTGCCGAACCCCGGCAGGACCATCAAACCACTTCACCCAAAGCCGAAAGATGGTTGCATGAAAAATACTCCAAGAAGGAAACACTTCATCCCATGTGTCGAGGAAAATCTACAGAGGAGATCCAACCTTGTACAATTGAAAATATCGATAGGAATCCCATGCTATGAAAGGAAAAATCCCCAGTAATGAGGTTAGACTGCCTGGGGGCGGAAATGCTTCTCTTGACATCTAAAGTGGCGACAATCCGCCCCGGAGGTTCGCTTGTCATTGGTCATTCCTATCGTTTCAGCGCTTTTATATTGGATGATCCGATTTGACTATCTCCTCCATTCCAGTGATTATCTCACACGCTAGGATGATGAGCCGGGTACTGCAAAACTGGATCGGTATTCCTTTTGGCAAATATTTATTGAATGCAGATAAACTCAGTCAAGAACGTTTTCCTCTCTTCACCCTGGATCTATCCCGTGCTGAGGCTTTTCATCGGCATCCTTTTCATCTGGGCTGGAGGGGTAAAGCTTTCGGAGCCCAGGATTTTCGCCCGCAACTTGTCACAGTTTGGGCTAGTGCCTGACTTTCTGTTGGTCCCCACGGCCATTGGTTTGCCTCTGATCGAGGTGCTCGCCGGCATCGGGTTGATCCTCGACGTTGGTCTGAGCCTGTGGATCATCAGCGGGTTGCTGCTCGCCTTTTTGATGGTCCTGGGTTACGGCATGGTCAATAATCTTGATGTGGATTGCGGCTGTTTTTCGGCGTCGGAACTGGCGGCCAAAGGTGCTCTCGAAACCGCTTTTTACCGTGATGTAGCGTTACTGCTGGCAGTGTTCTACCTCTTTTACTGGCGTAGGCTGCGGAAAACGACTTCTCAGCAGCTTACCCTCTCGACCTGATTCAACAACACTAAATGGGAGGCTTTAGATGGCAAAAGGAATGCGTAAAGTCGTATGGTGTTCTCTCGTGATCTCACTCGCGCTGATCCTGCACTCCGGTTCATCGGCTTTGGGGTTCGGCACTGCAGAACTCGACAATGAGAAACTGGCGGTTAATTTCTGGAAGGAAGTGGCGCGTGGCGGCTACAAAGTGGTCGATACCGAAGAATTGAAAGTCTGGATAGACCAGAAGAAAGCCATGCTGTTGGTGGACACCATGCCGCTGGAGGACAGCTACAAGAAGAACCACATCCCCGGCGCCCTGCAAATGGAGTTTCCAATTCCCGAAATGACTCAAATTGACGACAAAAAGAAAGCCGATCTGGAAAAACTACTGGGGCCTGAAAAGAATAGACTGGTCATTTTCTATTGTGGATTTCCCAAATGCACACGCAGCCACAATGCTGCCATGTGGGCGGTCAAATTAGGCTATACTAACGTTTATCGCCATCCTGGGGGGATAAAAGCCTGGGCAGAAGCCGGTTACCCGGTCGAAAAGAGTCAGTAACCAGTCGGTCAACCCACGAAGCAGCAACGAAAACCACCGGCTTGGTACCTGTCGGCTCCTGGCCGGTGTATCAATTCATTAGTTGGCTTGAAAACCACGCACCGGCATGCTGAACCACCCTCAAGTCTTGTTCCTAATGCCCCCCTTAGCCCCCTCCCTGGTCCTGTGCTCAGCACCTCTGGACTCAGCAATTTCCCAACAGTCTCCCCAATCCAGCCGAGCGGTCGGGTGATCCCGATCTGCCTACAAACATCAAGTGCGCAAGGTCGCCGGGAGTCAAACCGCCTAAAGGACCGCACCAGATGGTTTTCCCTTCCTTCAGAACCAACTCTATTTTTACCAAACCCGGGATGACGTTATGGGGCGTGACGGCATGCACGGTGAGCGCATCGCAGCCCTTTCGAACACCTTCTTCCTTTCGTCACAAGAGGTCTCGCCCAGGATAAAGTCCGACACACCAAAGAACGGGCACCTATCCGTCACCGCATATCCATAGCCGGACTTGATCAGCGGGCAAAGATTGGGCGATAGAGCCTTTTCCTCAAAAGCGATGGGAGCTTCCTTCTTGCCGCAGGGGCTCACCGGGATTGCTCCCGCTGCCCACACGAGTCCCGTTGGCGCAAACAGGCAGTAGCGCCCTTCGCCTTTCCCCCGGCTTCTTTGTGTTCGGGCAGCCGGATCAACGACAGCTCACTGGCTCGCTCAAACTCTTTCCTGATTTCCGGTCGCACTGGATCTTCCTGTTTGTCTGCTGTCCAAACCGTGGAGGGCGGCACCAATCGCCCCCACCATATCGGGCTCGGGAGGGACGATGACCTCCGTATTCAGGTACTCCTCCAGGACCCGCCTGGCACACGGATTGTGAGCCACCCCTCCGGCGAAGACCAGCGGGGCTTGCATCCCCACCCGGCGAAGCATGCCGACCGTCCGCTGAATGATCGCCAGATGCAGGCCCATGGCGATGTTTTCCGCGCGTTCCCCACGGGCCATGAGCGAGGTCGCCTCGCTCTCCGCAAAGACCGTGCACATGCTGTTGATCTGAATGCGCTTGTCCGAGCGCAGCGCATACTCTCCGAAGGCCTCGACGGGGATCTGCAGGGCCGTCGCCATGAACTCCAGAAATTTCCCCGTCCCTGCGGCACAGCGGTCGTTCATCTCGAATTTGGCCACCCTGCCGTGAGGGGCGAGTAAAATCACCTTGGTGTCCTGACCGCCGATGTCGAGGACCGTGCGGGCTTCGGGAAAGAGATAGCGGGCCCCCAGCGCGTAGGCCTGGATTTCGGTGATCGCCGTCACGTTCAGCTTGTGAAAGGAGTCGGCAAAGAGCTTGCGGCCATAGCCCGTGGCAACCACCCGGCACAGGTTCAACCCATCAAGGAGCTTTTCGCATTGGGCCAGGGGATCGAAGGTCGTCGGCACCTTCACCTGCCGGACCGGATTCGCACCGTCAAATACCACCAACTCAATGGACCGGGAGCCGATGTCGATGCCGGCAACAGTCTCATGAACGCTCATTTTCTCTTCCTATATCCATAAAAGGAGGGAGCTCAAGCGACACCCAGCCGCCGTCACCCTATAAAGAGAAAGACCGGCCGGGGCAAATCGATAATATGAATGGCAATCGAGGTTTAGTATTGAAAGAAACTATCCCGAAGCTCAGTGAAAACGAACCGCGCAAGCATGACGATGGGTTCTCACGGACGAAGGGCAGCGGTCACGCGCAGCAGCCAGCAAAGCACCTCGAAGTTCCCCAGGATGCTGTAGCCCCCACATTGGCACTCATTAGAAACTGGAAGAATTCGTCGGTTTTCTGGTAAGCTCGTCAAAAGACCTCAACGTGACGGAGGAACAGGCATGAAGAAACAGCTGGTGAGACTTTTAATATCGGTGCTTTTGGGCGTTTTCGCCGTATCGGCGCAGGCGGCGTCTGACCTCCCGGATGAGAGCAGAATCGGCGTGGCACCTGGTGGATCGCAGCATGCCGAGCGATCCCCGGTGAGCTCATCAGCAAAAACGGAGGCTGAGGTGGTGGCACCAATCCCCAGCAAGAAGCCCACGACCGGTCGGATCGAAGTGGCGGTTGAGCGGGAATTCAACGTGACTTTGCCTTCCAACCCCACAACCGGCTATCATTGGGAGCTGGCGGCGCCCTTGGCCGAAGGCATCGTGAAGCTGGTGAACAGCACCTATCAGGCACCTGCCACCGGCCTGCTCGGTGCCGGTGGAGAGGAAATCTGGACCTTCAAGGCGGTCGGGCGAGGGGAGACGGTCATCGAGTTCAAGTATTTGCGGCCCTGGGAAAAGGACGTGGCACCTGCGGACCGTGCTTCCTTCAGGGTAACGGTCCACTGAGGGGCTGCCTTTCAACCGTCTATCCGCATTCGATTCCCGGTGGCAGGGCACTGGCCGGCTTCTCCAATCTTCTCAGCCATCTCGCCAGCGCCTCACGTTCTCCTGGCAGCAACGGATAGGAACAGACCTCTCCCCGGTAGTCCCGGAAGGTGAGTTCCTCCTGGTCGATTCTTTCCACCGAATTCGGTAGCAGCGCTACCTTGCCGCGCCCCCCCGGGAGGTCGACCACAAAGTGAGGGATCGCCATTCCCGAAATCCGGTTGCGAAGAGCCGCGAGGATCTCGAGACCGGTGCCGATCGGCGTGCGGAAGTGAGCGGCACTCTGAATGAGATCCATTTGCATCAGGTAATAGGGGCGCACTCTCGCTCGGAGCAGGCTTTGAAAGAGCTCTCCGAGCACCTCCGCCTGATCGTTGACTCCTCGTAGGAGGACCGTCTGGCTGCCCAGCGGAATCCCGGCATCGGACAGCAGGTGGCAAGCCCGGTTCGCTTCCGGGGTGAGCTCCCGCGGATGATTGAAGTGAAGATTCAGATAGATGGGATGGTAGCGAGCCAGCATCCCCGTCAGCGTCGTGGTGATGCCATGAGGAAGCACGCAGGGGAGGCGGGAGCCGATCCGGATCACCTCGACGTGGGCAATCTGCCGGAGACTGCTCAGGATCGCGTCGAGCCTTGGGAACGGCAGCAGGAGCGGGTCGCCTCCGGAGAGCAGCACGTCTCTGATTTCCCGGTGGGCGGCGATATACTTCAAACCCTCTTGAAAACCTTCTTCCGTCAGCGGCTGCGGGTTTTGCCAGCGGCGCTTGCGGGTACAGAAGCGGCAGTGGACGGCACATTCCGACGACACCAGCCAGAGCACCCGGTTGCGGTAGCGATGCACGAGGTTCGGAACCGGTGAGAGGTTTTCCTCATTGAGAGGATCTTCCCAGCCCGTCCGATCTTCCAGTTCCACGGCATCCGGCACCACCTGCCGCCAGATGGGATCACCCGGGGCGCCAATGAGCCCGGCGTAATAGCGGGTCGAACGGAAGGGATAGTGCCGCTCCACCCCGTCGAGAAGCTCAGCCCCGACGTGCCAGCCGCGTAGAAATTCTTTCAGCGACGACTCGGATGTTCCCATAATACCCTGGTCCCGCATGCCTTCCCCGCAAAGTGCGGCATCCTAACACATCCCTTTTCGTTTGTAACCCTCACCGGGATGGGCTAGATTGCCTTTCCTTCGGTTGGATTGATCGCTCACCGCGCCCGGGCCTTGGTGCGACGGCAGCGCCCCACAATGGTTCAACTGCTCCAGGGAGTCACCATGCACGATTGGCTGACCGTCTATGGGAACCGGCGAGTGCTCGGTCTGCTCGGCCTGGGTTTCTCCTCGGGACTCCCCCTGGCGCTCATCGGCACCACGCTGCAGGCCTGGATGACGGTCGAAAACGTTGACCTCCGAGTGATCGGCATCTTCTCGCTGGTGGGCTTGCCTTACACCCTCAAAGTGCTTTGGGCACCGGTCATGGACCGTTTCACGCTGCCCTGGCTGGGACGACGCCGAGGTTGGATCGTCCTCACCCAGCTGGTTCTGGCGGTAGCCATCTTCACCCTCGGGCTCTCGTCTCCCAGCCTCATGCCATGGGTGGTTGCAGCCCTGGCGCTGACCATCGCCTTTGCCAGTGCGAGCCAGGACATCGTGATCGACGCTTATCGGGCGGATGTGCTGTATGAAAAGGAACTGGGCGCCGGCGCCGCAACCACGGTGGTGGGCTATCGCCTGGCCATGCTGACCTCGGGCGCCATTGCCCTGATCGTCTCAGATTACCTGCCCTGGCGCCAGATCTACCTCGCCATGGCAGGCCTGATGCTCGCCAATATCCTCTTCACCGTAGCGGCTCCGGAACCCACCGACCGGGCAATACCGCCGAAAACGCTCAAAGATGCAGTATGGGAACCGCTCTTGACCTATTTCCAACGCTCGGGCGCGGTCGCCATGCTCGTGTTCATCATGGTTTACAAGTTGAGTGACGTCATTGCCGGGGCCATGACGACCCCGTTCCTGCTCGAGGTCGGCTTCAGCCGCACCGATGTCGGTACGGTGAACAAGGCGTTCGGCCTGGCCAGCACGGTTTTGGGAACGCTGGCCGGCGGCGGCATCATCGCCAAGATCGGGATCAATCGGTCGCTTTGGATTTTCGCCTTTCTTCAGGCCCTTTCCAATTTTGCCTTCACGGCGCTGGCGCTGGTTGGGAAAAACTACGCGGTGATGGTAACGGCCATCGGCCTCGAAAACCTGTTCGGAGGCATGGGCACGGCAGCTTTTGTGGCTTTCATGATGCGCCTCTGCGACAAGCGCTTTACCGCCACTCAGTACGCCCTGCTCACCAGTTTCATGGCCGTTACCCGGGTGCTGGCCGGGGCCCCGACCGGCTTCATGGTCAACTCCCTGGGCTGGCCCATGTTCTTTGCCATGAGCATCCTCGGAGCCCTGCCCGGGATCCTGCTCCTGCCCCATTTTGCCCCGTGGAGGGAAAGAACCGCGGCCGACTGACAGCCTGCCGGCAGCGGCGCCATAACGCCCGGTAATGCTCGTCGGAGGAAAGTGACCAGCAGTCCCGGGCGTCCCTGGAAATTCCGTCTGCCGGAAGCTGGCGACCATGGTAGAATACGCCGCCAGAGATTACGAATAGACTAGGATCAGGGATGCCGATAACGCCGGGAGACGGGCATATGCCACGGATGCGAGCTGCTGGGATGAGACTCTTTGCAGGTGGTTTCGCCCTGCTCGTCCTGGCCCTCAGTTTCAATGCCCTGCTCAGCTACGGATCGCTCGAAAAACTCTACGTTGCCTCCATAGTTTCAAGCTATCAGGTCGTGGGCAAGGATCTGCAGCGAAAGATCGAGCAATCCTTACGCTTCGGCAAGAGCATCCAGAAATTCATCGGGATGAACAGTCTGCTCGAAGAAACCAGAAACCGTCTTTCCGCCAGGATCGAGGCCCGGGATGCCACCCTCGCGGGCTTGCAAACCCAGCAGAAACCTGTACGGCACCACGTTGCGGTGTCGGTGGCTCTGCCCGACGCAACCATCCTTTACAGCGCTGACGAAGACCTCGTAGGCACGCGCATCCCACCGAAGGTCTGGCTCCCCCACGATTCCCCCGGGCCAGCGGTCGACCAACAGGCCGCGGCTTATACCCAACACGGGCACGCATACTTCATCAACCTGCCGATTCGGGACCGTGAAAAAAAGTGGGTGGCAAACATCATCATGGGTTTCGACGAAGAACAGGTGGAATCCCTTCTTCGCCAACTGGTGGCCCGGGATCTCCGAATCATAGCGATCATCACCGCCTTCTGCACCATCATGCTGCTGCCGGCGCTCGGTTTCCTGCTGAGAGATTCGGCTCTCCTCAATGGCCGAAGGTATTCGAGGATCAAGCTTTACACGGTTCTCATGGTCATTGTCGGGTCCGCCCAGATCTTCTTCTCTGCTTTCAATATGAACGATTACCGCACCTACCTCCTCCAGATCACCCGCGAACAAGTCCACACCCTGATCCTGTTTCTCAAACAAGACGTCGAATACCTCTTCAGCAAGGGCATTCAAATCGAGCGCCTGGTCAAGATGGATGTGGTGATGGGTGAGATCCTGGCGGCATCGCCGGAACTTGATGATCTGACGATTTTCAATCAGATGGGAAAGCCTCTCTACCGTGCCACCCGTGAAGGGATGATGGATTTTCAGAAGACGCTGGAAGCGCCTGCCATACCACTCCCGGCAACCGGCCCTGCCGAAACCGCCGCCTATCAACTGGAGGTTGAGCTGGTGGGCGACGCGGGCCCTGAAGGCCGCATCGTGGGTACGATCTCGAAGGAGGCCATCACCACCAAAATCCAGGAAGTGCTCCTGGATTCGGCAACGGTTCTCGTCATTTCACTCCTCTTCCTGGTGGAAATGTTGGTGCTCCTGCTCCCCTTTATCGAGCGGCAGATCCGTGGTGACGGGTCTGCTGCGGTTCATTATCAAACCATGCGGCCAGCAGCGTTCCTGTTTCTCTTTGGCGTCGATATCTGCATTTCCTTTCTGCCGCTGTACATGGAGCAACTGTACACACCGCTTTCCGGGCTGTCGAAAGAGATCGTCATCGGGCTTCCCATCTCCGCACGCATGCTTTTTACGGGAATCTCGATGCTGGCTGCCGGAGCCTGGTGCGACCGTCGCGGATGGCATGAGCCGTTTGTGAGCGGGCTCGTGCTGGCCGGGATCGGCTTCCTCTACGCTTGGCTGGCACCCGGCGCGCTTCACTTTATCGCCTCACAGGCGCTTTTCGGGCTGGGCTACGGCGCTTCGCTGATGGCTTCACAGGGCTTTATCATCGCCTGCACCGATGAAACGAACCGGGCGCGCGGCCTTGCCCAGTTGTGGGCGGGAGTCTATGCGGGAAGTATCTGCGGCGGTGCCGCGGGCGCCATGCTTGCCGAGAGGATCGGGTACGGCCCGATTTTCCTGGTGGGCGCCCTCATTCTCTTCATGATCGTGCCTTATACGCTGATATTTTTGCGGGGAGCCACCGGCAGGACCCCAGCCGAGGCGCGCGAACCCGAACCTCGAGCCTATACCGGACGTCAGGTCTTTGCGTTCGTATCCGACCGCAGCCTCTTGAGTCTCATTCTTTTCAGCAGCTTCCCTACCGCCGTCGCTCTGGTGGGGTTTCTCAATTACTTCATCCCCATCTACCTGAACCGGATCGGCACCACCCAGTCCAACATCGGACGGGTCCTCATGGTCTACGGAATTTGCCTGATCTACGTGGCGCCGTTGCTCAGCCGGCACATTGACGCCTGGCCGAGCCGCAAACCGTTTATCGTCGCCAGCGGTGCTCTCGGAGGAGTGGCCGTCGTCATCTTCTCCTTTCTGGAAGGAGTGTGGGGCATTGCCTTATCCGTATTATTGCTGGGACTTTCCAGCAGCTTTGGGTTCGCTTCCCAGAGCGCCTATGTATTGCGTCTGGAGGTGAGTCAGGAACTCGGAAGGGGCCGGGCTTTGAGTATCTATTCCTCCACCAACCGTCTTGGCCAGGTGCTTGGACCGATAACTTTTGGCTGGTTGATGGTGGCAACAGGCATCAACGCGGGGATCGGCTACTTTGGCGTTGCCTATCTGGTGCTGACTGTCCTTTTTCTACTGGTAGCTCGCAATGATGGCAAAACGACTGTTTGACTGCGCGTTATCCCGCAATGGGAGAGCATTTCGAGCAGTAGCGGCGGTGCCGGTTACGGAGATCCTTCGCTGGCCTGATGAAGACCGCCAGAGGCTCAGGCTGGAGCTGAAGAGGATGTTTCGAGAAGCCTTCGTGCAGATGCCCATGGGCGAGCTTCAGGACTGGGTTGGGGACTACTTCACAGCACCTGCCAGGGGTTTGCAGCGGCACGCTCTGCTGCTCGCCGATGACACCGATCAACTCGCTGCCACCACCCTTTTCGATTGCGGCCCGCTCGAAGGCGGCGGCAGGACCCTGCAGGGCATCTACATTGTCGACCGGGCGGTTGCCCCGGCATATCAGGGTTGCGGCCTGGGGCAAAACATGGCGGCGGAAATCCTCGTTCAGTTTCAGCCGGATATCCTCATGACCACCTGCACCCAGTCCGCCTCGCTCCATTCCTGGATTCGCGTCGTTCGGCAGGCCTTTGCAGGGACTTTCGAAGCCTTCCCGCACTGGGAACAGGAAACGCTCCAGCCTCTCCCGGCCACCCTCTTCGAGCTTGCCGTTGGCGCTTTTCGCCAGCTCTACCTGGGAGTCGCCGGCGGGGCTCAGGAGCAGGTCGACCGGGCCGTGGCCGACCTCTCGCCCCTGCTGGTCAGGAAAGGGGTTTATGGCCAACGCTATGATACCCTCCCGTGGGAGCAGAGAGGGCGAAAGGACGTCCTTGCCCAGGCGCTGGGAGCGGGTGCCGGGGATGGTATCCTGGTCGTGGTGCTGCGCAGGGAGCTGAGGGCCGGTCATCATGAATGAGAGGTCATTCCATATCAGAACAGCAGCTGCTCATGACCCCCGGGACACCCGAAGACCCATGAAGAGGACCGCAGTTGACCGGCAACTCGCAACTTTTCGAAGGCAGGAGACAAGTGATGTTTTCGGCTGTCTTCCTGCTGGCAACCGCCGTGCATCCCTGGAATGGCTAAAATGCAGCATCTCGACCTGAATCAAAGGGCCGCCGAATTCCTGGAATCCCTGCTTGACCGGGTGCGGACAAACCTCCCCGCCCTCGATCGGGTCCTGGCCCACTACGGCCGGCTTTCGCTCCTCGACTATCTCGGACAGTTCTCCGCCACGGTCGAACCCTCCCTTCAGAGCTGTGAGCCGCTCCTCCACATCGTATACCGGTGCGCGGAACCGCTGCTGGGAGCCGCCGTCGCCAGGCGGGTGGCGGACGACCTGGCCTCGCAACCGCTCGTCCTGACTGCCAATCATCACGGGGTGGACTATTACGCTCAGACCCTGCAAAGCCGCCTCATCCTGGCTCTGCGCAATATCAGCGGGCTGTCCCCGGCGAGGACGCTTCCGGTATTTGCCTGCAGCAATATCCCTTTGAATAATCTGACCTACCCACGCGGCCTGTTATTCTATCGCCCGCCGGCTGGCAAAGAAACGGACGGACCTTACCGCTTCCCACTCTTTCCGGATCGGCTGAAGCGGACCATGGTTGCTGCCACGCCGGCCTGGGATGCCGCCTTGCTTTCCCAGGCCCGTGCGCGGCTGCGTGGTTTGGCTTGCCAGGGAAGGCTTGCTCCCGATACCGCCCTTGCCGCTCAAATGGTGCTCGCAGAAGACTATCGCTCCGTCATCCGACCTGCACTGCCGAGCTATCCCCAGCAGGCAACGGCGGTCAACCGTCTCATCTGGCAGAGGCTTTTTGACCGCGGGCTGAATCCTCCCGAAATGATCTATCTTGAACTCGAGTACCTTGCCTCCGAACTACTTCGGCAGGATTTGGCCGATCAGCACAGCCTTGCCCATGGAGTCTTCTTTGACAAGGAGTTGCGGGAGGGAGTGCTGGCAGCATTGGATGGCATCAGGGGTTGCTGGAACCGGGGGGCGCTCGGCCGAAGGTTTGCTGCCGAGCCTCGGGAAGGCCTGGCTGGTGGCGCGGCAGCGCCCTGCGGGACGGTCTTCTTCTGGGGGCGGGACGCCGCGGGCCGGCGCATTCCTCTCGACCTGCACCCCTCGGGATCAGGAAAGACCGTCCTGCGCGGCAGAGACGACAGCGGCAGGATCACGGAAATCCCATGGTCTCCGCAAACGCTTGCCGATTCTCTCGAAGTTCGCCGGCTGTACCCTTCGCTTTTCACTTCCTTTTTAGTGCTGGCCCTGGCGCGTGCCGTTTCCTGCATCGGAGGTTACTACCAGGGAGAATACCTGCCGGCGATGCAGCGCGGCCTGGCGGCCGCCCTCAGGGGGACGGCGGGATACGGTGATGTGGCCTGCACAATTCTCCGGGTACCGACAGACCTCTATCTCGACGGCATGGCAGCGGTGATGGGCCGCGCCGCGGATGGTGGCCTGATTCCCGCAGGACCGCTGGAAATCATCGCAGGGGGCGGCCTGACTCCCGACGACGTTGCGAGAATGGGCTCGCTGACAGTCTCCGAAGCCCATCTGGCCGGTCTGTATGAGACGGTTTCCGACGCTGTTCCGCCTGAATTGCGGATGACCAACTGGCGGAGGGAGCTGGCGAATGCCTGTTCCGCCCTGTTCGAGGGAAAGGTCGTGATCCGATGATACCACCACGACCGAAGCGAGGAGCCGGGCACTCACTGATGAGGATGATCCACCATCTCGGGGGTTGCCGGAGGACAACGGGAGCGCTGCTTCAAGTCATGGATTGACGATCTCCTGGAAGATTTCATCAGCAGCTCCCAGGGTGTCCACCGGGGGATCGAAACCGATAAGGGCTGAGGTTCTCAGGTTGATGGCGATCTTGGGGGGGCCCTCGAAGACCTGGTCCAGTTGCCGCGGCTTGGCGCCGTTCAGGATTTTCGCGATCGTCTCAGCGTAGTAGCGCCCTACGTATTTGAAGCTCGCTTGCGAGATGCTGAGCAGAAACCCCCATTGGACTTCGTCGGAACCTGACTGAGAAAAGGTCGGGACGCCGCAGGAAATGGCAATCTTCGCCAGTTCCGGAATGCTCTTCCGGTTCACCCCATTTTGCTTGGTAACATAGATGGCATCCGCCTTCTGGCAAAACTCGCGGAAGCATTGCACAACACTTTCTGCAGCCATCTTCGAATCAGGGATGTCATCCTTTGTGTAGCACTCGATGATTTCAAAGCTGCGCTCAGCCGCCACTTCTTTGACTTTTTCCAGGGCCGCATAGCTCCTGCCGGAATCGGTATCCGCATAAGCCACACCCAGTTTCTTGAATCCGACAATATCGTGGAAAATGCGAACCTGCCTTTGGAAACGGGAAGGATCAACCCGCGCCGTAAGGTGGTCATACCCTGAATCGTCGACGCTCTTGATGATCCCCGAAGCCACCGGCTCGCTCGTCGAAATCACCAGGGTGTTGGTATCGTGGTCATCGTTCGCGAGGTCTTTCCCCGCCCAGGTGCCGGCGGCAATCATCAGGTCCAGATCCTTCTGCTCGCGCAACCGCTTCATGATCTCGGATGTGGTCTGCTTTCTGGTCGTCTCGTCCCACGAAGTCGAGTAACAGGCATCTTTGACGAACTCCAGGTAGTTGCTCTTCGCCTCGGTGGCGAGCCAGTTCCAGAGATCCCCGGTCCGCTTCGGTTCCTGCGCCGGAATCTCCGCATTCTCGATCCATCCGAGGTCCATCAGAGCCCTGACGGTTGCCGTGAGTGATGCCCGATAGTCCGGGTAATCACCCCCCTGATAGTAGCCAAGGCGCCATTTGGCGCCATTTTTCAGCTTTGGGGTGACACTGAAATTCTCCTTGTCAGCAGCAAATCCGAGCGTCTGGACCAGCAACAACAAGACAGACAGGATCACACAGCCCTTGGCGATTCTCTTCATTCCAACCTCCTGGACAACCATGCCACATAAAGAAACCATAGCCAGGCAGCCCATGACTGTTCCACCATGTGGCCATTTCCCGGCCCCGGCACACCCTGATACCCTTGTGCTTGAGCATGGTGGCAAATTTCTGCATCACCCCTGCAACACTTGAATGCTTCATAATCAATTGGCCCACGAAGATAAAGGATTATTGTCTCACCCAACCGTCTTTCCAGCACCTGCAAAACCACCACTCTGTGATATAAAGGAGTGACCCCTGATGCTGCTGACCAGCAGCTTTTGAAGAAGAGTGCCCGTGCAAGTCCATTTTCTAATGCAGGCAGAAGGGAGCAATCCTATCTTGGCTGAATTGATTATCGATCTTTCAAAGCTCCAACACAATCTTGAGGTTATTCAAGCACTCTGTGCGCGACACCGCCTCGACCTGGTGGCGGTCGCCAAGGGATGCAACGGGGTTCTGCCCGTCATCAAGGTTTTCCAGAAATGCGGAGTCAGCAATGTCGGCTTTTCGCGGCTCGCTGATGCCATAAAAGCAGCGCCCGTGCTTGCCCGTCGGCCGTGTTTCATTTCGATTCCCTCCCCCGAGCAGACTGAAGCAATTGTCCAACAATTTGGTTCGAGCCTGCATTCTGAGCTCCTCACGATTCAGGCTGCAGCAGCCGCTGCCGAGCGGACTTCACAACCTCATGGGATCATCTTGATGACGGATATCGGGGACTTGCGAGAGGGGGTGGAGCCTGACGAGGTTGTCCCGACGGTGCGGGCGATCCTGGAGATGAGAAGCCCCTTGCTCGAACTGTGGGGGCTCGGCGGCACCCTGGGCTGTTGCTCGGGGACCCTTCCAGACGCCCAGAACCTGGGGCTGCTTCAGGAACTCGCCCTGGAGACGGAACGCTGCACGGGGCACAGCATCAAGACGCTCTCGATCGGCGGCTCCGTCATCATTCCCTGGATCGAGAAAGGCCTGCTCCCTTCAAGAATCAATCAGGTGCGGATGGGTGAGGCGATTCTGCTGGGAACCATCCCCGCTCTCGGCCAGAGGCATGAAGCCCTCTTCCCTGACGTGTTCCTTCTCCGAGGGACCGTGCTCGAGGCCAGGGAAAAGGCCTCCATGCCGACAGGTCGGCAGGGCAGGGATGTGTTCGGACAGGCGCAGACGTTCACGGACCGGGGAAGGCGGCTGCGCTGCATCCTCGATTTTGGCATTCTTGACACCTACCCAAAAGGACTGACAGCAGTGATGACGGGGTTGGAATTCATCAATTCGAATTCCGATTATACGATTATCGATGCCACAGCGACGGGCCGGAAGTGGAAACCGGGCGATTCTATGGATTTTATTATGAATTATCAAGCTCTTGTCCGGGCCTTCCATTCTCCTCATCTGAGGACAACCGTCGCCGATGACGGGCTGACCGGAGTTGCATAACCTGTAGAGAGGTGAAGTATGAGAGAAACGTCTTTCACACTGCTTGCGGGTCTCTTGATACTTCCGTGGCTGGCCTGTTCCGGATTGTGCCCGCCGGTGTTGCCGGCCCAACCCCGTGAACGAATCATTTCGGTCAGCCAGTTCATGCTCCATCCTTCGCTGGATGCCCTGCTCAAAGGCTTCCGCGAGACGCTGCAGAGTGACGGCTTCCAGGTCAGGTATCACATTCATGTTGCCAACGGGGATGACGCCACCAACGTCGAAATCGCGAAGCGCATCGCGAGCGAACATCCCGACCTGGTGCTGGCGCTCAGCACCCCGTCCGCGCAGGCCTGCCACAAGCACCTGCCGAATGCCATCATCCTTTTTTCCGCAGTCACCGACCCGGTCGCAGCCGGCCTCGTGGCCGGTCTCGAGCAGCCGGGCCTCCAGATCACGGGCATGACCGATATGAGTCCCGTCGAGCGTCACATGGTGCTCATTCAGGACCTGCAGCCAACCTTGAAAAAGCTGGGCGTGCTCTACAATGCCAGTGAAGCTAATTCGCTCAGTCTGGTCCGGCTCGTTCAGGAGGAATGCCGGAAGCGCGGGCTGGAAATGGTCCCCAGGACGGTAAAGAAGAAGGAACAGGTGGCCGAAGCCGTTGCTGACCTGGTGGCGGCCAGCGATGCCATTTATGTGCCGACGGATAATACCGTGGTTTCCGCCATCGATACCGTAGCCAGGATCTGCGGCAGGAACCGCCGCCCCCTCTATGCCGCCGATGTGGACTCCGTGCCGCGCGGAGCCGTCGTTTCGCTGGCCATCGACTATTACAGCATGGGGCGGCAGACGGCGCGCATGGCGGAGCGTCTGCTGCGGGGAGAAGCGCCCTCGGCCATCCCGGTGGCATCCCAGGAAGATTTTCGGATTCACGTGAATCTCAAGGCCGCCGCGTTGATGGGCATCGAGATCCCGGTTTCCCTCCTGCAGTCGGCGGATGTGATCTACGACTCGTTTCCCGAATAGAGTCCCGCTGTGTTTAGTGATCGTCCAGAAACAAGTGTGCCGTTTTCGTAGTGGGCTGCGCCACCGATGGCGCAGCATGTGGGCACAGCCCACCATACACTGGGATTAAGAGTAACGGTTGTTTTTGGACAGTCTCTTAGCTGCCGCAACCGCAGTTTTGAGCTGGCTTCTAAGCCGCAGCCTTCTGCGGCCTTCGCTTGCTTTTCGTGAGTTCCTCATAAAGGATGAGAATGGGACTGGCCACAAAAATGGATGAGTAGGTCCCGACAATCACCCCTACCAGGAGGGCAAAGGCAAAATCGTTGATGACCGTGCCGCCCAGAGCGAAGAGACAGACCAGCACAAACAGCACGGTACCATTAGTGAGGATCGTCCGGCTCAGAGTTAGATTGATGGCACTGTTGATCATTTCCGCGAAAGGCTGCTTGCGATCCTTGTGGCGGTTTTCGCGAATGCGATCAAAAACGATAATGGTGTCGTTAATTGAAAAGCCGACCAGAGTCAGGAGGGCGGCAATCACTTCCAGGGTGAATTCTTTGTCGAGGAGCACGAACAAGCCCACCGTAACGATCACATCATGGACCAGCGAGAGCACCGCTCCGAGGGCATAAGGCAGTTTCAAAAACCAGCAGAGCAAGAGCAGGAAGACCAGGGCGCCGAAAATCAGGTGTACGGCATTCAACCCCATGGCTTCCAGGAGATAGACCCCCACCAGCAAAACCCCGCCCATGATCCCGCTGATCGCCCATTTGAATTCAAAACGACCGGAGATGTACACGGCCATGAACAGCAGCACGTAATAGATGGCTTTGAGGGCCTTCTGTCGCAGGTCGGCGCCAACCTTGGGCCCAACCATTTCCACCTTGCGGACGGTGGTCTGCCCCTCTCCGTAGACCTTAGACAGGGCTCCCTGCACCTCGTCGGAGAGGCTTTGCAGTTCGGATGGGGTGATGTCGGCGCGAATCATGAATTCATTCGCATCACCGCTGCCAATCTGCTGAATCATGCTTTTGGGAACGATGTCCTGCAGCGCCTCCCGGATGTCCTGGGGTGTGGTCGGTTTGGCGAATTGAACCTGGATCAGCGTGCCGCCGGCAAAATCAACTCCCAAATTCAGCCCACCCCGCCAGAGGATGGCCGCCACGCTCACCAGAATCATGATGCCGGAAATGAGGAATGCCTTGTGGCGAAACCCCACAAAGTCGATGTTGATACCAGGCTTGATCAATTCCATCCCACTCATCCTTTATTTGAAACTCGAAACCCGGAACTGGGTCTTACCATCACTCATCCCTTCACTCTTCACTCTTCACCTAGATGCTCAAAGTCCGGACGCGGCGCTGGGTCAGGAGGTAGTCAAAGATCACCCGAGTCACCACGATGGCGGTGAAGAGGTTGGCAAGGAGTCCAATCGACAGGGTAACGGCAAAGCCTTTGACAGGACCCGTGCCAAACTGAAAGAGCACCACCGCCGCAATGAGGGTCGTCACATTCGCGTCCAGAATGGTAGCGGTAGCGCGACTGTAGCCGGTCTCCACGGCCGCCCTGGAGGTCTTGCCAAGCCTGAGTTCTTCACGAATGCGTTCATAGATGAGCACATTGGCATCCACTGCCATCCCGATGGTTAAGGCAATACCGGCAATGCCCGGCAGGGTCAGCGTCGCGCCAAAGGCGGCCAGACCGGCCAGAATCAGAATGATATTCAGGACCAGGGCCAGGTCTGCAATCACTCCCGAAAACCGGTAATAGACAATCATGAAGAGAACGATCCCGACCGCCCCGATCAGCGATGCGAGCATCCCCTGATCAATGGAATCCTTCCCCAGGGACGGCCCTACCGTTCGTTGTTCCAGGATCTTCACCGGGGCCGGCAGGGCGCCGGCGCGCAACACCACCGCCAGGTCTTTGGCTTCCCGATCCGTGAAGCTGCCGGTGATCGTGGCTTTTCCGCCGCTGATCTTGTCCTGGATGACCGGGGCGGAATAGACCACTCCATCCAGCACAATGGCCAGCCGCTTTTTGATGTTTTCACCCGTCACCCGCTCGAACACCCTCGCCCCCTGGGCATCGAAATCGAGGGCCACGTAGGGGGTGTTGTACTGGCTGTCGATGCGGACTTCGGCGTTGGAGATGGTGGCGCCGGTCAGGAGTGTTCGGTCCTTGAGGACAATCTGGTTTTCCCCCGTGCGGGTCTTACCGGAGTCGGTCTGGCGCATGGGGTAGAGCTTGGTCCCCACCGGCAGCTTGCCTTCCTTTGCGGCCTGGGGACTGACCTCTTCCGCCACCATTTTGAATTCAAGCAGGGCGGTCTTTCCGATCAGCGCGATGGCTCGCTGCGGGTCCTGAATGCCCGGCAGCTGAACCAGGATCCGATCTTCTCCCTCCAGCCGAATGTCCGGTTCGGTCACCCCGAACTGGTCAATTCGATTGCGGATGGTTTCGAGCGCCTGGCTTTCCGCCATCTTGCGAACCCGCTGTGCTTCCGTATCCTGAAGGATGAGGTTCACGGTAACGCCCTCGGCCAGCATTTCGGCACCGGCAATCTTGAGGAAGGGGAAGATCTTTTCCACGACTTTCGCAAACTCAGTCTGGTCTTCCGGGCTGGCCAGCTGGGCTACTATCTTCGAACCCCTGGCATACTCCACCTTGATGAAGGGCACCTTCTCGGTGCGCAGGGTCTCCTTGAGATCATCGGCAAGGCGTTCCACATGATTGTCGACCGCTTTGTCAGCCTCCACTTCCAGCACAAGGTGCATGCCGCCCTGGAGATCGAGACCGAGGTGGATCCTTTCCTTTGGCAAAAACCCCTTCCACCACGATGGCAGAGAGGGACTCAAAGTGGGCGTCAGGTAGACCATCGCCCCAACGAAGATCACCACGATTAGAAGTCCTCGCCATTTCAAGTCGTTCAAGTTGCATCCTCCTGAAGATTTCGAGAGCCTGGTCCACCAGGCAGATCAAGGGAGCTGCGGAAAAGTGATTGATTGATGGGCAGTGCCTCGTCCGGCCCGGTGAGGAGTCCAGCCGACCCGCTTCGCAAGCCAGACCGGTTATTCTGCGACTTCACCTCGGGACACCAGCGCCGCAATGTAGCCACGCTGAACTTTCACGCGCACTTTTTCGGCAATTTCCATGGTCACTACCGTCTCGGTGATACCCGTGATCTTGCCCTGCAACCCGCCCTGAGTGACCACGACATCGCCCTTTTGCAGGTTGGTCAGCATCTGCCGATGCTCTTTCTGCTTCTTCTGCTGCGGTCGGATGAGCAAGAAATAGAAGATTGCCACCATCAAGATCAAGGGTATAAAGGCGGCAAACTGGCTGCCGGCCGAAGCGTCGCCTCCCTGCCCTGCGGTTCCCATAGCATGAGCCATCCCAACCCAATCCATGTTGTCCTCCATGACCATAACTATTAAAATTTGTGTTGTTTGAAAACCCGTTCTCGGTCAAATTCGGGCAGGCTCGCCGTCCAGAGCAGCCCACCCCACCAAAATTGACGCGTCAATAAACGATATTTTGGTGCACTTGTCAACGTGCTTAACGAATTACTTTGGAGTGAGAACCGGAATTGATGGTATTATAACTGGTTCCGTCTCTTCGGCCCATGAGGACAACCTACGACGATGAACCTTGCGCCATTGCAGAAGCAGATTCAGACCAACTGCGACATCTCGGACGCCCGTCATGCCGGCCGGTATTCTCTGTGTGGCCTTCTGCTCCGCCTCCGCGACCTCTACAAGTGGGAGCATGCCCTGCTGCCCTGGCAGGAACCCGACCCTGCAGTGCTGCTCGAGTGGGTCGAGACCCGCGAGACGCATTGGGAAACCGTTGCTCAGCACGAATTCCAAGCGCTGACGGTGGACAACCAAAGCTTCGACCCGTTCGACGTGGCAACCATCAATCTTCGGCTGCGCCCCCTGGGAGTGATTTACGGGGCAGGCTACGTCATGGGTATGAAGCCTTCCTTCTTCCTTGGAGAAGTGACCGCTTCGCGGACCCTGGGAGATCTGCAGATCGACGTCATCGGTCGCGAGCTGGCACGTGATATCTACACCACCCCGGCGATGCGCCAGGGACTGCAGATCTTCGCAAGAACCTCAGCCATGCTCTTCTTCCTCTGGGATCAGATTCTGGAGCTGCGCCCGTCGACCAGAGAAGCACTGGTCTTTGCCTTACGGCATTATGGCCTCGAGGCCGAAGCGCTTCGGCAGCAGCCCGCACGACTGGCCTCCGCACTGCACCACGTGGCCGCCCGAGAGCTCGAAGCCTGGATTTACCACGAAGTCGGCGAGGTCCACGAACAGGCCTTTGACGGCCAGGTATGGCATGAAATTGTCGCAACCTATGCCAACAGCCTCGTCGAGATCTTTGCACGAGTCACCAAGGACCTCCTCGCGGACACTCATCCTGAGGGTCTGCTGGATCATATCATCCGCCATCGCCGGCACTCGACCCTGGGTTTCTATGTGGCCTTCATGCGCCCCTTCACGCGAGCGGTTTTTCCCGAAATCACCGAGGCGTTTCGGCAATTCAGGCTGGCCGAACAGTGGGCCGTGATCGATGAGGCTCGTTCCAACGGCTATGCCAAGGCAGCATCGCTCGCCCGCCAGTTGGTCGAAATTCACGAGAAAGGGAGCGGGAAACCGCCGGAATGGGCCATTGCGGAAATCCAGGAGCGCCTCATCACTCCCCTGGGGATTCCAGGAACCGCTCTTGAGAGGGCCGATACGAAGGAGCGACCCGACGAACGATGAAATCAGAGATCGCGGAATTCCTCATTTGCCCCCGCTGCCTGCCCTCCGAAACAGACCTGATGCTCGAGGCCCACGACAGCGACGGCGGTGAGGTGGTCAACGGCACCTTGCGCTGCCCGCAATGCCGGACCGAGTATCCGATTGCTGAAGGCATCGCCGCGCTGCTGCCAGAGCCGCCCGACCACGCCCGGCCGGCGGGGATGCCGTATGAGGGCCCGACCATGGTTTCCTCCTATCTCTGGAGCCACTACGCCGATCTCGCCGGAGATGAGGAGGCCACCGGGGCTTACACGCAGTGGGCCGCGCTCTTGAGCGCCGGCGGCGGGATAGGGCTCGATGCTGGCTGTGCGGTAGGGCGCTTCACCTTCGAGTTGGCCCGGAAATGCGATCTCGTTATCGGCTTTGATTATTCGCGTCCGTTCATTGCGGCGGCAAGAAGACTGCTGGGCGAGCGTCGACTGGATTTCCGGGTGAAACAGGAGGGACACCTGTTCGAGCAGTGTACGATTCATCTGCCCGCAGCATGGCAGGTCGGCAACATCGAATTCATCATGGCCGATGCCCAGGCGATACCCGTTCGGAGCCATCTCTCGGCTCGGTCCGCTTCGCTCAACCTGGTGGACAAGCTTCCCAAGCCCCTTTATCATCTCCAGGAACTGAGCCGCACTGCTCGGAAGCAGGGCGCTCAACTCCTCATTTCGGACCCTTTCTCCTGGTCGACCGAATGGGCAAACGAGCGAGACTGGCTGGGAGGCACCCATTGCGGGCGCTTTGCCGGCAACGGCCAGGACAACCTGCGCACCCTCCTCGAAGGCCGGACCGGGGAGCTGACGCCGCCATGGAGGGTCGATGAGCAGGGCAGCACCTGGTGGAAGATTCGAAATCACCGGAATCACTTTGAACTGATTCGCAGCTGTTACACCAGGGCCAGTCGCTGACCTCGGTGGTTGGCTTTTGGCTCTTGGCTCGTGGGGTATTGAATGATGGCAGCAAGAGATATTGATCTTGAATTCTTGAGCGCGCTGGCACGGGAAGCCGGCCGGGCCATTCTGGAGGTCTATGAAACCGATTTTGCGGTGGAGCAGAAGGCCGACGCTTCGCCTCTCACCCTGGCCGACCGCCGCTCTCACCAACTCCTCAGCAGCGGGCTGAAGGCGCGCTATCCCGAGATTCCCGTGCTGTCCGAGGAAGGCCGGGAAGTCCCTTACGCCATTCGCCGAGGCTGGCCGGTTTTTTGGCTCGTGGACCCGCTGGACGGCACCAAGGAATTTATCAGGAAGAACGGCGAATTCACCGTCAACATCGCCCTGATCGAGGGAACCGTGCCCACCGTGGGTGTCATCTATCTACCGGTACCGGATCGCCTCTACCTCGCCGATATCCATCACGGGTGCTGGGAATACCTGCCGGGCCGAACGAGAAAACTGGTCATGGGCAACTCGCCTCCGGCATCCCCTCTGAGAGTGGTGAAGAGCCGCTCCCATCCTTCTCCCGACCTCGAAGCCCTGCTCGCGCCGCTCCCGGCCTACGAGTCCGTCAGCCGGGGCAGCGCCTTGAAGTTTTGTTCCCTGGCCACTGGCGAGGCTGATTTTTATCCTCGGTTGGGCCCCACCTGGGAATGGGATACCGCCGCCGGGCAGGCGATTGTGACCGCCGCCGGGGGCGTCATGGTGGCTCCCGACGGCACCCCGTTCCCCTACAACAAACCCAACCTTGTCAACGGCCCCTTCCTGGCGGCTCCAAGCCTGGCCTGGCTGAGAGAATCGGGAATACTCGACCAGGCCATGAGAATGCATATAGGGTGAAGAAGCTGAATACCGCTCGACCGAATCAAGCGACCATGAGCCCCGGGGGTCATTCCAGCATGCTTCCGTTCGGAATCCACAAATTGTCCGGATATTGGCTTCCGCCGCTAGGAGATCCTGGTCGGCAATGCTGTTGAATCAGCGGTTTCGGAGGAACTCCCGGTCGAGAACAAACCCCGCCCCCAGGTTGCCAGGCAACGATTTGCAGTAGTACAGCGCGCCGAAAGTTCGGTACCCTCACACATGTTGCGTTTCGCTCCTCTCAACGCAACCTACCATCCTCGCGTTAGGGCCGACGCTCTCCGTTGCGTTGAATGAACATGAAACGCAACGGCAAGGGGAACAGCAAGACACCTGCCCTAAGCGGTTTAAGACTTATGCCGCGCTTTACCAGGGGCTGGCTTAATGCCCGCCGGAACGCCAGGCCCTAACTCAACGATATTGACCCTGGTCGGTCTCCGCCTCCGAATCATCGCTCCAGTCAGGCAAGGCCCGGCTGACCGTCACCGCGTGAACGGCCGCCGCCCCCGCTGCCTTCAAGGTCTTGGCACATTCGTTGAGAGTAGTCCCGGTAGTGTACACATCATCGACGAGCAAGAGGTAGCGGTCCCGTACCTTGCTTGGTTCACCAACATCGAAGGCATCTTTGACGTTTTGCAGACGTTCCTCGCGCTTCAGGCGGGTTTGCGGCTCGGTCCAGGAGCTTCTGACGAGGGCGTCGTAGGAAACCGCTAGACTCAGCTGACGACCGAGCATCCGGGCCAGCAGGCTCGCCTGGTTGAAGCCCCGTTGGCGCAGCCTTTTCCGGTGCAGGGGGACCGGGATGATCCTGTCCACCGTTGAGACAACGGCTTCCCGCCGGACCATCCGCGCCAGCAAGTCGGCCAGTGGCCGCACCCAGTGGAGTTGACCGCCGAATTTGAGCTGGTGGATCCGCTGGCGCACCATCCCTCCGTGATAGGTAGCCGAGCGGGCAGTGTCAAACAGAAACACCGACTGCAGGCAGTCGCCACAGAGGTGATCCGGGGATGAGGGGCTCTTGGGATAGGGCCGCCCGCACTGGGGGCACATTGGGGAGGCAATCCACGGCAGCTCAGCAAGGCAGGCGTCACACCAGAACCCTTGCCCACTGTGAAGCCAGCTCTTCTCGCAACCGGCACAGCGTCTGGGGAAAAAGAGCTCCAAAAGCGAAGCTCCGAGTGTTCGGCAACCTTCTTTCGTTAACAATGGGCGGTTTCTTCCTCGACCGGGGGGTACGTATTTCGCATGTCGTCGCTTCCGGATTCTGAGAACTGCCCTCCGATAAAACCGTGCGCTTCAATTGTGGACTTCAGCCGAATATCCAGGACATCATCCATATCTGATGGTTCAAAATGACCTATCACGTTGGTTGCGACTCGCAACGACCAGTTGGGCCATACCCAGCTTTTTGGACGTCGGCTCCGAAACTACTTCCGATCCCGTCATCGGCGCCCGCCCAAACGGTCGGGCTGGAAATGTCGAATTTCCGGGATGGTGTAATAGCCGTGCGCCGTTGCCCATTTTCTTCCTGCCGCTTCCAACTCCGTATTCCCGCAGTTGATGAAGGCCTGGGCCATTTCCGACTTGCCATGAGCATTCAACGCTTGGATCAAGGTATTCTCCAAGCCCGGCTCACCCTGTTGAATGAAGAACCAATAAGCTCCGGCAACCACGACCAGGTCAACTTCCTTCATTGCGGACTGCAAAACGCTGGCGGCGCGCCGATCTTCGATCATGCCTAAGGCCAGGGCCGCATTCTGGCGCACGTCCTGATTGGCATCCCGGAGAGCGGCGATCAGGGGCTCGACGGCCGGCGCGCCTATCATTCCGAGCGCCCGGCCCGCACATTCGCGGACCTCTATGCTTTCATCCTGAAGGGCAAAGAGCAGGGGCTCGATGGCCCGGGGGTCCTTGATCATTCCCAGGGCATCGGCCGCATTCCGTCGCACATCGCGATTGGCGTCCTTCAAGGAAGCGACGAGGAGCTCGACGACGCGGGGGTCTTTGATCATTCCCAGGGCCCTGGCCGCATCACCCTGGACCGATCCATCTTTGGACTTCAAGGCGGCCAACAGGGACTCGACGGCGGGCATGCCAATCATTCCTAAAGCTTTGGCCGCCACAGATCCGATAAACGCATCTTGATCCTCCAGAGCGGCAATCAGAGGTTCGACAGCGATTGGATCTCCGATATTTCCCAACGCCGAGGCCGCCTGTATCCGGACTTCCTGATCTTCATCCTTGAGGGCGGCGATCAACGGTTCAACGGCGCGGGAGTCTTTAATCGTTCCTAACGCGATGGCCGCGTTGGTCCGGACGTACTTATTGGCGTCCTTGAGGTCAGCGATCCGTCGGCTCACCAGCTCAGTGCGATCGGTCTCCCCACCTCCGATGAAGTGAAAGCAAATCCAGCAGAAGCATAAAAGCAGGATGCCGACGTGCAGTGGTTTGATTCGAAATGAGCGATAGCCTCGTCCATTTCCATAGGTGAGCAATGACAACGACAAAACAACCAATGATATGGACAAGAAAAGCCTCATGGATCGCCCTCCCTGAATCACTAATGAGGATGCCCCTGTCAAAGTTTCATGGCTGAACGATGGAACAACGTAACAACCATAGTATACTCAACTATGCGACATCGTGACGCACCCCGACGAAAAAGTTGAGCGGCAAGCAACCACGCGGCCAATGGAGAAGAAGAAAAAGAAAGGGCGTCCCCCGCCGTCTGCTGGATCGTTTGGTTGGGCGATAGAATATCCTTGTTTTTTCTGCATGTTGTATCATAATGTAATTACCGTGATTACGCAACATGTTTTACCCAGGGCTATCGCACGTAATAGTGCTGGACTCCTGGCTCCAAGTGTGCCAAAGTACCTTGGTACCCCATAACCCAAGGAGGATGGCCTATGGAGACCGCGGACAAACTGTCCATCATCGATCATTTC
>Ga0255341_1001578_pt1 | contig 31567 bp, 27 predicted proteins | sample wastewater_treat_8_FD_192418 | JGI IMG/M metagenome (GOLD analysis project Ga0255341, IMG submission 192418) | Wastewater microbial communities from Lulu Island WWTP, Vancouver, Canada - plant12 | ecosystem: Engineered > WWTP > Wastewater > Unclassified | place: Canada: Vancouver, British...
CCTACTGACAAAATGCCTGTCTCGCAACAACAATATGATGCATATCATAATATTTATATTCTGCAAGCCTTCCTCCAAAAATAACATTTGATTCCTTTTCCGACAATTCTTTGTATTTAGCGTATATTGCATTGTTTTTATCGTTATTTACCGGATAATATGGCTCATCACCTTTTTTCCACTTCATGGGGTATTCCTTAGTAATTATTGTTATAGATTGAGTTCCGTATTCAAAATGCTTATGCTCGATAATCCTCGTATAAGGCACCTCATATTCGGTATAGTTTATTACGGCATTCCCCTGATAATTTTCCTCATTTAACAGCTCATGTTCAAACTTAAGACTTCGATACTCCAATTCTCCAAATTGATAATCATAATACTCATCAATCATTCCGGTAAATAATGTCTTGTGTGCTGATTGTTTCAGTTCTTCTTTATATATAAAAAAATCAGTGTCTACCATAACTTCTATTCCATCAAGCAGCTTTTCAATAATTTTTGTATAACCTCCTATTGGAATTCCTTGATATTTATCATTGAAATAATTGTTATCATAAACAAATCTTACAGGCAATCTCTTTATAATAAATGGCGGAAGCTCTGTTGCTTTCGTTCCCCATTGCTTTTCCGTATAACCTTTAACCAGCTTTTCGTAAATATCTTTTCCAACCAGACTAATAGCCTGTTCTTCCAGATTTTTAGGCTCTTTTATATTTGCGTCTTCAACCTGCTCTTCAATCTTCAACTTAGCCTCATCAGGCGTCTTAACTCCCCACATCTTATTGAATGTATTCATATTAAAGGGTAAGTTATAAATTTCATCTTTATAAACAGCTACCGGTGAATTTGTATATCTATTGAACTCTACAAAGGAATTCATATAATCCCATACCCGCTTATTGCTTGTATGAAATATATGTGCTCCATAACAATGCACATTAATACCTTCAATATTCTTTGTATATAAGTTTCCTCCAACATGGTCCCTTTTTTCAACTACCAAACACTTTTTACCCCTTTTATTTGCTTCATGTGCAAAAATACTTCCAAATAGGCCTGAGCCTACAACCAAATAATCATACTTCATAATTGCCCTCAAATTAAATTTTTTAGAATATGAATTGCTAAATTAAATGCGATTAATCTTTTACATTTATCTATCGCAAAATTCCGTTAAAGCGTTCGTTATTTTGCTCTGCTAAATGTAAAATTAATAATGTATTTAATATAAATAGATCAGGTAAATCTTAACAACCAATTATTTCAACTCATTTAGCAGTTCTATATAATTGTTGCAAAAGATTTCGCTGGTAAATTTCTCATTAAATAACCTTTTGTTGATTTGCTCCAATCTGGCTTTTTCTTCACCCGGCATATCCTTGACTCTATTTATTAGAGAGATAGCTTCATTAATAGAATTGTAGAGAAATATTCCCTCTGCATTAATCTTTCTGAAATACTTATTTCCTCCGGTATTACTGGCCACAACAATCTTCCCTAAAGAAAGCACCTCTAACATTACAATGTCAAAATAAGTCTCTTTATTAGGAAGCACAAATACATCAGCAGCTGCAATGAGAGAATGAGGGTCATTTGTCCAGCCTGCTTCGATCCAACGGTCATTGTTTATCCCTTTTAAAGGCTCTTCCTTACCTGCAATTAAGAAATATATATTAAGGTCTTCATGTAATATCTTTTCTCCAACTTTTCGTAGCATGTCGTACCCTTTAGTCACATTATGCCTTCCTACATAGGATATAACAAAAGCATCATCGGGAATTTTATAGCTTCTTCGAATTTCTTCTTTACTGACCTTTCCCTTGCATTGATTAATTCCCGTTAAAAGATATCTGAATTTATCCTTATTTTTTTCTTTAATTTCCGCATATTTGTCCCAATTGTTGCAATAAGGTTCTTCTGCTTCCTGACATGGGAAAATTATATAGTCTGCTCTATTAAAAGCGTATTCATCTACTGATGATAATCTCAAATATTTTCTCTTTAAAATTTTTCTTTCCAATGGTGTTGCCACATCTTGCAGTTTCTCCATAAATAGCGGCTTAGGTGAGTGTGATGTTAAAAGAACCTTTCCTTTAAATGTTTCCAAACTGTCTTTAGCTTCAAACAATCGAAAGGTACTGTGAAAGTGAACTATATCATAATCGTCAAGATTTACAACCGTTATCTTAGGTTTAGAGCCTAATAAAAAGCTTATTTCAGCAATACGTTTAAATATGAGTAACCACTTATTTAAAAATTTAGGCAGTTTTCTGACTGTTTTTTTAATATTGGCATAATTATCATTCTTTTTAATAAACTCAATATCTTTATTTTTTTTGCGATCAAGCTCATTTTTTAAATTGTACAAATAACCTGCAGGCCCCCCTATCGGTTTTAAATAGTACTCTTCCATATATATAAGTACTCTATTATCCATAAGATGTCCCCCTACCCTATTTGTGCAGTTTTTAATAATGTCCAGCTGAAATTTTTGCCTTATATTTACCGATTTCTTTTTTACATTTTTGTATAATGAGAAGAACCACTAACAATAAATAAAATACTAAAAAAGCACTTATTTGAACTGCAACAACCAGCACAGACAATAATATTGCCAAAAGCAAATTGGCTTTGCCAATGGTATCATAACTCCGTTTCACCATGAATTTACAAAACCGATTTATTAGAAATGGTGCTAAAAGTATGCCGATCCAGCTAAAGTTTGATAATAGTTCATCAAAGATTGAAGTTGTCATTGCCCATCCAATATTTTGCGGTTCCTTAAAACCAATCAATGTGCTGGTAAAGTACACTGCATAAGGATAAGGCTTATCTAACCAATTGTCTCTATCTATATAAAAAGTGAGATAATACAACAGCGTTTGACCCCTGTATTCCAATATTTTAATTCCGTTATCACCATATAGCTCAGAATAAATTGCCATTTTAAGTGTATCATCTCTTCCATAGTTAATCCGATATGATGTATATGCGTCTTCAAAAGAGCTGATATCAGAAAAAAGTTTATCTCCATAAAATTTTTGAAATAATAAAGTAGAACATATTAATAAAATCAGAAAAATTGCATAAGAAGTTTTGCTTTTAAAAATCCTTTTCAAAATTACAATAAAACCAAGACCTACAACGAACAAAAAAACTACTGCTCTTTTACCGTTTAACATAAAGGCCAAAAACGTTAAAGGCATTAATGTCATAAACTTGAAAACCATTATACTAATTTGATTCTCTAATGCTAATATAGTTATAACTAAAATGACAATTATAAAACTAAGATTCTTAAGAGTTGAAACTTCGAAGCTTTTGTAATATCTCATCTCATAACTCATTACTATTTTTACAATATCTATTTGGATTACTTTATATAAACAATAAAGAACCAAAATCATTAAAGCAGCAATTAAGATTCTTCCTAAATTTTTATTTTCAACATTAAAACTTATTGTATAAACATTTTTCCTTTGAAAATATCTAAACATTAGCAATATATATAGTATGATTATGCAATAAATTATTTCTGATAAAAAATTATCATGAGTCTCAATAAATCCCCAATATAATGATGGGTATATGGGACTTCCAAAAATCAAATCCAATATAATGGGTATATAGAAAAAAAAGTAAAATACTATTTCCGGATATATTATGATATTGCTGTTCTTTTTTTTGAAATAATCCAATATACTTTTCGCGACAGTAATAGTTCCGATGAAAATTGTTATTAATTTAATTATTATTATCATATTTCAATTAATAATAGATATTAATATATCAATTATTATAGCTCCCCCCTGTCATATTGATTTAGTGAGGAATTGTATATTACCGTACTTTAAATATTTAATTTGAGCTAATCCCAACAAACTCTTTATAAAAAGCAGTTCTTGACCGTTCCAACAAATCTTCACTGTATTCCTTTGCTTTCTCAAAGTTGCGTTTAGCCTCTTTGAGCATTTCTTCTTTATTTATTCTCTTTAGTAAATTGCACAGTTCTTTTACCGAGCCTTTTTTAAATGTCAATTCTTTATTAAGCAATTCAGGAATGCCTCCAGTATTTGAACCTATGGCAGGACAGCCTCTGCTCATAGCCTCTACCAAAGCTCGCGGCAGACCTTCTTGTTTGCTTGGCTGTATATATAAATCTATATTATCTAAGTATTCAAATACCTTTTCATGAGGCATTGACCCTAAAAATTGTACTTTATCAGAAATTCCATATTTCTCAGATAATGACATCAAAAAACTTCTATCTCCGCCGCCTACAACCTGGTATCGAAAATCATATCCTTGCTTATTCAAACGGTAAATAGCCTTTATTACATACTGCTGCCCCTTATATCGTACATTCGCAGCTCCGATCGTGCCTATGACAACCGGTTTATTCCCATTCATATGTTCTATCCGATTTAACCTGTTTTTTAAAACTTTTTCATCCAAAAAAGGCAAACTAACATAGAGCAACCGATATACCTGCCGTTTGCAGGATATCTTCGTTGTAAAAACTCATTGGTTACGTATAAAACATATGGAGCATCATTAACAGCTTTTCTGGTTAAGTACCACATATACGGTGCAGCTAATTTCCCCTTGAAGCTATGGTTCCATAGAGCATCCCAGGGACAACCCACTAATTCAATTAGATATAGTTTGTTTTTCTTCTTTGCATACTTAATTATCTTTGATGAGTATGTTCCAGGCATTCTTGAAATTACTGCATCCACGTCATCAATTATCTTATGTGCCATATTTCTAAATGCATTATTGTTCCTAAAATAATTCTTAACATCATAAATATCCGGTACTTCTATGAAAAATAATTTCTCGCCTTCAAATTTATTGAAGCCATCCGTATACTTATCAATGATAGGTATCCTGCGTCCTATCACATACAGTTCATCAAAATGCTTTAAATATCTATTCCAAAAACCTATGTCATATCCTCGTAAATATAAATTCCCTCTTGAATCTTCAAAGAATTTAAGTCCGTGGGCAAATAGAGCTTTCAAATTTCCACCTCCTTAACCATTTTGCTGTATTCATTTAATAATGCATCCCAAATCATATTTCTGTCATATAACATCTCAACTCTTTTTATGCCGTTTTGGCCCATATCTATTCTCTTTTCAGGATTTTTTATCAGATACTCCAAAGCTTTTATCAAGTCATCTTTATTTTTACTTTCAACAAGAATACCTGTTTTCTGATTTTCAATAGAATCTCTACAGCCTAATATATCAGTTGTTATAACCGGTACACCGACAGAATTGGCTTCAATATTAACCAAACCAAATCCCTCTCTCCATGAAGGTAAGATAAATATGTCACAGCACACCATATACTCGAGGGGATTATCAACTTGGCCAAAATATTGTACACCATCCAATTTCAGAACCTCATCAAACAAAGCTCTTTTTTTTTCACTTTTAATTTCCATTAAACCGCATAACACCAATCCAACATCATATTCCAGTTCAATTAACCTTTTATATGCTTGAAAAAGTTCAAAAACACCTTTATCTTTGGTTATTCTTCCAACAAACCCAATTGTTACACTACGCTTATTTATCCCTAATTCAAAAAGCAGCTGTTTTTTACGGTTCCGTATTTCTTCCGACCTTTTAAGATCAATTCCTTTAACACTTCCGTTTAGCAATATGCTTATTTTTTCAGCTGACCCTAAACCGGAATTGATGGCATATTCCCTGAGACTTTCACTCACTACGAAGACCTTTGATGAAAGTTTAACAGTTGCTTTTTCCATCCACTTAATGATTAATCGCTTTATTCCTTTTTCACCCGTATATTTCAAACCATGTAAATGATATAATCTATTTTTGATTGATAAAAACTTTGAAGCTAACATCGCCAATAATCCGCCTTTAGGAGTATGACCATGAACAATCTGCGGTCTTTCAATTTTAAGAATGGATATTATTCTAATTAAAGCAAATAGATCTTTAATGGGGTTTATTCCTCTGCTCATGCTGACCGGATAGAATTTTATATTGCCGACACTTTCCTCATATCTTGCTTCGTCTCCATCTGAGCATATAACAATTAATTCATATCCATTTTTTTTAAATCTATCATATAAACCCTCTAAGAATACTACCGACATAGATACAGTAAAAACATGTACTATTTTTTTCATTATCTTATCTCTACCACTTCATTAAGAACTATATTTGCATAATTTAAAGCATTCTCTGCTGAAATAGATACGTAGTTGCAATTATCAATGAGCTTGCTTAAAATATTTTTTTCAGTCTCATGCATCACTTCAGGAGAAAAATTTTCATTAAAATAATCCATAACCAAAATAGACGGTGCTTTATGATAGTTAAATTCATATTTATTAAGATTAATTAATTTTCTCAAACCATCTGTTTTATCTCTTTCAACTCTCATCGCTCCTCTTTCAAGAACCACAATATCTGTTGCTTTTGAAAAATGCTTAATAATATCTTTTCCAAGATATGCATCAATCGATTTGTTCTTTTTAACTGATACTAACTCCATAACCGGCAAAATAGATGTAATCCTATTGACAATTGAGTCAGTTTTAGATTCATTAATTTCGTCATAGTATCTAAATGTACTGGTCCATGGAACTGCCCATACATTTTTGCCGTCAGTTAATGCAAAATCTTCCGCAATAAATTTAAACCCATTATTTTTGCAAAGCTGAATGCTTGTAAGCGTCTTTCCCGTGTTTGGCGGTGCAAATATGATAATGGACTGTTCTCCTTTATTAACCGCTGAGCAATGAATAGTAGTAATTCCATTCTTTAAAAGCAGACCGGCAGTTATATCCGTTAAAGTATAAGCCATGGAATGCAATCCCATAACTCTATGTTTTATATACTTCATGTAGTTTTTACCTACAACTACATTTATTTCATTTTTATTAAGCTCAATTGAGTATCTTAATTTGCTTTTACCGAAAAAATTTCTTTCATAATAAACTTTGTTTTCATCTTTATCAGCACAAAAATAATGGTATTTACCTTTTTTATTAATATCAACATCTCTATCAAAAACCTCTTTTGAAGGCCTAACTTCAATATTAATTTTTATCCTGCAGTCATCAAATTTTTCTTTTGTGGTTTTAGGTGCAACGGTTCCGTAAGACCAAGCAAACTGTTTTTCATTAGTTTTAACTCCGAGAATGCCATCTACATATACAAAATAATTCATAATTTACCTTCCTCGTTATTTGTTTTGCAAATTGGATTTTTTAAAACTACATTAAATACGTTATAAATCTTACATTTAGCAGAAGATAAATGTAAAAGATTAATCGTATTTATTATAATTTAGCTTTCTCACCGGAGTGCCTACATATGTCCCGGGCTCAGTAATATCCTTAACCGCCACTGCACCTGCACCAAGTATGCAGCCACTGCAAATGTTGACATTATTGCTTATTGTACTTCCCATGCCAAGCCAGCTTCCCTTTCCAACTTTAACGGTTCCGGCTAAATTTGCCCCGGGAGATATGTGAACATAATCTTCAATTACATTGTCATGATCTATACTGCTGCTCGTATTAATGATGCAACCCTTTCCGATTTTACTTGAACTGTTAATCACCACACCTGCCATCACTGCCGTTCCAATACCAATTTCAACGTCAGTTCCTATGATTGCATATGGGTGAATTAAACTTGCTATAGATACTCCATATGTTATCAACTTTTCCTGGATATTCTCCCTTGCAGCGTTGTTCCCAACAGCTACAAAGAAATCTGCTTCATCTTTATATGTAGAAATATCATAGGTTTTGCCGATGACCATAAGCCCCAGATTTGTCTTAATTGACTCGTCGTCATCGAGGAATGCAATGCTTCGCCACTTATTTATTTTTATTGCAATGTCGGCAACAACCTTTCCATGTCCACCGGCACCAATAATGATGAGCTTATCTTTCACGGTCGGTACATCCCTCTCAAAAACAATTTATGTTTATGAATGATTGCATGAATTTATCTGTTTGTCTTATCAATCGAACCTTTAAAGGAGTCCATCGTAACTGATGTATTTGAACTGATTCCTTCCCTTAAAAATACCTTCTTTATAGTAAGGAATATAATCTTCCAATCGCCTATGAAGCTTACTTTGTCTATATACTCAATATCAAGCTTAAACTTATCTTCCCAGCTTATTGCATTGCGTCCGTTGATCTGTGCAAGACCTGAAATACCCGGTCTTACTTCATGTCTTCTCTTTTGATGATCATTGTAAAGTTCCAAATATTGCACCAATAAAGGCCTGGGCCCTACGATTGCCATATCTCCACGAACGATGTTCCAGAGTTCGGGAAGTTCATCTAAGCTCGTAGCTCTTAGTATCTTCCCAAACTTAGTAAGTCTTTCAGAGTCAGGTAACAAATCCCCATTTTCATTTCTTTTATCTGTCATAGTTCTGAACTTATACATCTTAAATACTTTTTCATTGAGTCCCAATCTATGTTGAGTAAAAAGTACAGGGCTGCCCAGCTTTATTCTTACTAAAACCGCAACAATCAAAAATACAGGACTCAATACAATAAGTGCAATCAAAGAGAGGACAAAATCCTGGGGTATTTTTATGAACTTTTCATAGAACCCTTTCTTCCCCTTCATTTACTTCCACAACCCTTTAATAATTCCACTAATCCTTTTAATGTCATTATCCGTCATCTTGGTATCGGATGGAAGGCATGTGCCGGTCTCAAATAATTTCTCGCTCACATCTCCACCTATATAATCGTATTTAGCAAAAAACGGCTGTAAATGCATAGGCTTCCATACAGGACGCGACTCGATATTTTCAGCCTCTAATGCATCCATAACTTGAATAGGCTTCACCGGGCCATTTAATGTTATCACACTTAACCAATAGTTAGGCTCATTCCAATCATTGATTGGCATAAAGTCCAGACCCTCAAGACCGTCTAATTCTCTCTTATAATATTCGAAGATATATTTCTTCTTAGCTACTCTCTGATCTAACACTTTAAGCTGTCCTCTACCAATGCCTGCCACAATATTGCTCATACGATAATTGAACCCCAATTCACTGTGCTGGTAGTGCCTTGCTTGATCCCTGGCTTGTGTTGCCCAGAATCTAGTTTTAGCAATCTTATCTTCGTTATCGGAAACAAGCATACCTCCGCCTGAAGTAGTTATAATCTTATTTCCATTAAAGCTGAATACACCAATATCACCAAAGGTCCCGGTGTGTTTGCCTTTATAATAAGTCCCTAGTGACTCTGCAGCATCTTCTATGAGTGATACATTGTACTTATGGCAAAGTTCAACGATTTTATCCATATCCGCTGACAGACCATAAATGTGAACCACCAATACTGCCTTCACACGCCCTTTATATTTCACAAAAGCCTGCTCTAATGCATTAGGATCCATATTCCATGTGGCATAATCACTATCTATAAAAACCGGAGTAGCGTTCTCATAAATAATGGGATTGGCTGTTGCTGAAAAAGTCAATGATTGGCAAAGAACAATATCGCCCTCTTTAACCCCAACTAGCTTTAATGCAAGATGAATGGCAGCAGTTCCGGTTGTTGTTGCTGAGGCTGCTTTTGCACCTACCTTCGCTGCCAATTCCTTTTCAAATTCAGTAACATTTGGTCCAAGTGGAGCTACCCAATTTGTATCAAATGCCTCCATTATGTAAAACATCTCATAACCCTCTTTGCTCATATGGGGGGACGCCAACCAAATCTTCTCAGCCATTGCCATTACTCCTCTTCACAACAAAACTCAATTCTCCATTGCAGAACTGCTTTATCCAAGGATATTCGACAATAATATGGTATTCAAATTCAACAAAATTTGTGATTGTTTTTGGAGGAACAAAAAATCCCCGGAATTGATATCCCAAGGATTTTTGTATATTAACTCTTAACTTTCTCTTTAAAGTTTTCACACAACTTGCCGATAGATTGATAAACAACTATTGACGGTAATTGTCTTGATTTGACTTCATACAACTTACAGCCAAAAGGAAACTTATTATCCCATGTAATATAATAATATATACACTTTCTACAATTTACATTTCCAATTGTCATCTATTGTTCACCTTATTTATATGGCTCTATAGTCTGTATGGTTCCGTCATCATTATAAATTAATTCGGTATATTTCACACATCTCTTATGATTAATTCCATTTGATAAAGAGCAATCATGATAGAACAAGTACCACTTTTCCCCAATCTGTACTATAGAATGGTGTGTTGTCCAGCCAATAACAGGCTCAAGTATCTTTCCTTTATAAACAAAAGGTCCTTTAGGACTCTTGCTCATAGCATAAACTATGTAGTGGGTTGTACCTGTTGAATAGGACAGATAATAATAGCCATTATACTTGTGCATCCATGGACCTTCAAAATACCTTCTCTCTTCATCTCCAGCCAGAAGCGGATTACCGTTTTCATCGACAATTGAAATTTCCTGTGGAGCTTCTTTGAATGAAATCATGTCATCGCTTAATTCAGCTACTCTTGGTCCTAAAGCTGGTGCTGTTGGAGGTATATCTGCAGGTTCAGCAATATACTTACCTGTCTGCCACTTTTCTAATTGACCTCCCCATAATCCTCCAAAATAGATATAAGATTTGCCGTCATCATCTACCAATACTGCAGGATCTATACTGAAACTGCCTTTTATATAGTCAGGCTGAGGTTTAAACGGGCCTGAAGGACTGTTGCTGGTTGCAACTCCAATCCTGAATGTGCCATCTTTGTCTCTTGCAGGAAAATACAAATAATAAGTATTGTTTTTAAATGCAGCATCGGGGGCCCACATTTGTTTACTTGCCCATGGAACATCATTTACATGCAGTGCAACACCATGGTCAACAACAGGAGAATTCAAATCATCCATAGACAATACATGATAATCCTCCATCATATATTGATCTCCATTGTCATTTGACTCAATATCCAAATCAGTATCATGGGATGGATAAATGTAAATTTTACCTTCATATACATGTGCTGAAGGATCAGCGGTATAAATATGTGTGACTAATGGTTCCTTTTGCTTTGGGATTCTCTCCATTTAAATTCTCTCCTTTAATTATTATATTCCCTTACTATTATTCAGTATTCCTTAATGCATTACAAAAAATTCGAAAACGCTTTATTACTTATTTCTTTATTGTTTATATCTGCAACATCTACAATTATTTATATACTATTATAATAAATTGACGGTGTCAATAATTCTATTTAGTTAAATGCTTACATTAGCATTGGCTGAGAATTTGCATTAGTATAGACGTTCTAAATATTAAAAATTCTAACTTCTTAATTAAATTTTGTAACATAAAAGCAATAATATTTAACAATTTATTCACAATTTATTAAATTAATTATTATATTATTTATTTAACAGGTAACTCCCCCTGATTATATAATATAAATAAATGTTCACCCCAACAATAAAAGAGCCACCCAACATAGGCTCTTTTATTATATTTTCATATTTAAATTCTATTATTAATTATAATAATATAAATTGAATAATATAATAATACAAAAAGTAATCTGATATAAAAAATAATCACTTTTACAAGCTCTCATTAATATAATATTGATATAAAAGTAAAAATTTTCACATATTAAAAGTAATCTTTAAGTAAAAAAAATATTAATAGTTTGTTCATAGTTTATTTAATTATATACTTTATACTTATAACATAATGAACCTAATAGTTTGCAACCTCCTAATAGATAAGAGCTTATGAAAAGCTCTCTTTTTTTGTCCGGAAAATTATTGTATATGTGCTATAGCTGTATTTCTGTCCATTTACCCTTAGCAAACCTCATATGCATTATAATACTGAAAATAACAACGCTTATAATCTCAGCAACCCATAGACTTTCCATACCCATCCCAAGGTATTTGACAGCTATATAAGTAATGGGAATAAACAAAACCCACAGCCTTATAGTAGTCATAATCATTACCGTTATAGTATCACCGGCTCCCCTTAATGCCCCGGAAACTATAAATATATAGTTCAAAAAGGGCTGATCTATCCCCACTATCAACAACGCTCCAACCAATATGGCTATAATATCTGTCTCAGGTGTAAATAATGTTGCTACAAATGAAGGGAACGCTATGAAGATTACACCAATCAATGTTCCCCACAATATACCCATTCCAAAACATACATACCCTGTAAAATGAGCCTTCTTCGGTTCACCCTCTCCTAATGCTTTACCTACAAGTGTAGCAGCCGCTATTGATATTCCTATAGCAGGCATTATGGAAATCTGTTCTATAGTTTGCAATACTCTAAAGCCCGCTTCCTGGTTGGTACCAAGAAACTTTGTAATAAAATAACCGGCAAGAAAAAATGCTGTCTGAGTTAAAAGCTGTTCAATACCTGCTGTACTGCTCAACTTTCCTAATGGTAGAAGTACTTCTTTTCTGAATTTTAATGACGATACCTTTATTCTAAGATAGCTATCATTTTTAATTAACATCAATAAATATATAAGTGCACCTACGATTCTCGATATTGTTGTAGATAAAGCAGCACCTGCCATCCCCATCTCAGGAAATATCCATATACCTTTTATTAAAAGATAATTAAGAATAATATTAAGAATATTCACACCTGCTGTAATGAGCATAGGAGTAAGAGTATTTCCTACTCCCCTTAAGGATGCAGCTGCAGCAAAGGAAAAAAACATAAATACAATGCTTATTGCAGTTATTTTTAAATACGAAACACCCATTCTATATATTTCTTCAGTGGTATCAAAGATGCTCATTAGATCCTTTGCAAATATAAATGTTAAAAGCATAATCACAAATCCAATAATAGTATTTAAAGATAAATTCTGGCACGATGTATCATTAAGCCTCTTATAATTTTTCTCTCCAAAGCTTCGGGATATTATAGCTGTTGCCCCCACATTAAAGGATGAAAAAATCAGTATTACTGTGAATATTATCTGATTAGCATTTCCAGCAGCAGCTAGTGCTTCCTTTCCTACAAAAAAACTCAGCATAACGGTATCCGATATACCAACAAGGGTATTTAATGCCATTTCGATTATTGCCGGAAGGGAAATTGCAATTATTGATATTATTAAAGCCTTATTATTTTTTAGTGTATTCATATTAGGTAAAATCTCCAATCATTGTACTTTTCCAAAGCAAATAACCAACTATATAAAAATATTATAAGTTGGTTACCTAAAAAACTTTATAATAAATATATTTAAGCATTTACTATGGACATCCTAAAAAACACATTATTAAAGTATTTTGAAATGCCCCATTGACCAGTTAATCCAATATAATCTCATTGCTCCAAAAAACCGGCCCATCTTTGCAAACATGACTGTACTGCCAACCGTCATCGTTCTCAGCCTTTGTTTTACATGCACACACAAGACATGCACCGATCCCGCATCCCATTCTCTGTTCCATAGAGACCTGGCACTTTGTTTCATATTTATTTGTCAACTCTATTACCCTTCTTAACATAGGGGTGGGACCACATGCATAAACTATATCAATGTTTTTATCCTGGAGCTCTTTTTCCAAAAGATCGGTTACAAGTCCCTTATTACCTGCACTGCCATCATCAGTTGAAATAAAATACTTATCCGATACATTTTTATACTCATCTTCCAAAACTACATAGTCTTTATTTCTATACCCTAAAAATGTATACCTATTGGCAAGGGAACTCTCTTTTAATAAATATAACAGAGGAAATACACCTATTCCACCACCAACTACAGCAATTTTCTTATAGTCCTTAGATAAATGAAACGGATTGCCTATAGGTGCAATTATATCTATCAACTCACCTACTGACTTTCTTGTTAAATATTTCGTTCCTATGCCCTTTATCTGAAAACACACATCAAAGGTTCCGCCAGCCTTGTCCACATCACAAATACTGATAGGACGCCTTAAAAGTGCTGTTAAACCTTCGCTGCATTTTATATTGATAAACTGCCCCGGTAATGCGTTCTTTGAAACATACTCCGATTTTATTGTAAGTTTATAGATTTCCCAGGCAATTTTCTCTATACCCACTATCTCTTCTTTAAGTAGCTTTGACATTTATTCCTCCAAGTACACTACAATTTCAATCTTTCTTTAACACAGTACAATTATATATCAAAAACGCTCAAATTTACAACATCCATATCGCTTATATCTCTGCCAAGCTTCAAGCAGTTTATTACTGCCTTTGCAGTGTCTAAGGAAGTAATACACGGTATAGAAGACTCAACCGACTTTCTTCTGATCTTAAAACCATCCCTCTCAGGCTTTCTTCCCTTAGTAGCTGTATTAATAACCATACTGATTTTGCCTGACTGTATTAGATCGAGAATATTAGGTGATCCGTCATCAATCTTTTTAACAGCATTTGTTGCTATTCCATGCTTGTTTAGCATGTTTGCAGTCTTACCTGTACCGTAAAGCTCAAATCCAAGCTTTTCAAACTCTGCTGCCAAATTAACAAGCTCAAGCTTATCGGTATCACGAACCGTCATAAGTATACCTCCCCTTTTTTGAGGAAGCTTGATACCCGATGCAGTAATACCTTTATAAAGTGCTTCAGGGAAAGTTTTGGCTATACCTAAAACCTCACCGGTAGATTTCATTTCAGGCCCCAAACTTATATCAACATCATGGAGCTTTTCAAATGAAAAGACAGGAACTTTGACTGAAACGTAATCAGCTTCTCTATAAAGGCCTGTTCCATACTTAAAATCCTTGAGCTTTTTACCCATCATGATCTTTGTTGCCAGATTAACCATGGGAATACCGGTTACTTTGCTTATATAAGGCACTGTACGGCTTGAACGCGGATTGACCTCGATTACATAAATTGTATTGTTATAGAGTACATATTGTATGTTTATAAGTCCTATTACATGAAGTGCTTTAGCAAGCTTTCTTGTATAATCTATTATAACTTCCTTTATTTTACTGTCTATTGTCTGGGTAGGATAAACAGAAATACTGTCACCGGAATGTACCCCCGCTCTTTCAAGGTGTTCCATGATTCCAGGGATTAATATGTCTTCGCCGTCACATATGGCATCGACTTCAATCTCCTTACCCATCATATACTTATCAATGAGTATCGGATGCTCTTGTTTAACCCTGTTTATGATTTCCATAAACTCTTCAACATCCTTATCACTGTAAGCAATTTCCATGCCTTGTCCACCAAGAACATAGGACGGTCTTACCAGAACGGGATACTGAAGCTCATTTGCAGCTTCCAATGCCTCTTTCAAAGTATATACCGTTTTACCTTGAGGTCTTGGTATTCCTACTTCTTCCAATATGGCATCGAATTTCTCTCTGTCTTCAGCAGCATCAACATATTTAGGCTCTGTTCCAAAAATCTTAACACCCATTTCATTTAATGCTTTTGTAAGTTTTATAGCTGTCTGTCCGCCAAACTGAACTATAGCTCCTTTTGGTTTTTCAGTCTCTACAATATTTTCTACATCTTCATAGGTAAGGGGTTCAAAGTAAAGCCTGTCAGCTGTATCAAAGTCGGTACTTACTGTTTCGGGATTGTTGTTGGCAATGATGGTTTCATATCCTTCTTCTTCAAGAGCCCATACTGAGTGTACAGAGCAGTAATCAAACTCTATACCCTGACCTATTCTTATAGGACCGGAGCCTATTACCAGTATCTTTTCCTTATCCGATTCCTTCACTTCGCATCTTTCATCATAGGTTGAATAGTAATATGGTGTTACGGCATCAAACTCTGCCGCACATGTATCAACCATTTTATAGGTTGCACATATACCGATCTCTTTTCTTCTTCTATAAATATCTTTCCTGTCACACCCCGTAAACTTTGCAATTATAGCATCTGTAAATCCCATTTTCTTTGCCCTTTTGATCATATCAACGGTAAGGGATGTCAATGTGCATTCCTTCAGCTTCTCTTCCATATCTACTATTTTTTTGAATTTACTAACAAAAAACACATCTATCTTAGTTATATTGCATATTTCTTCAACTGTAACATTTCTTCTTAAAGCCTCAGCTATTACAAAAAGCCTTTCATCATTAATATCTTTAAGCTTTTCCATAATCACAGGAGTTTCCATGTTTGCGTATATATCCTGCTCAAGTGTAAAAATTCCAAGCTCCAATGACCTTATTGCCTTCATTAAGGCTGCCTCAAAGGAACTGCTTATTGACATAACTTCACCGGTCGCCTTCATTTGAGTTCCTAAAGTCCTCTTCGCTTTAACAAATTTATCAAAAGGCCATTTGGGTATCTTAACTACAACATAGTCCAAAGTTGGCTCAAAGCAAGCATATGTCTTACCTGTAACTGCATTCTGTATTTCATCAAGGCCATAACCTATGGCAATCTTAGTAGCAACCTTTGCAATTGGGTAGCCTGTAGCCTTCGATGCAAGAGCAGATGACCGGCTCACCCTGGGGTTAACTTCAATAACACCATACTCGAAGCTTGTCGGATGAAGTGCAAACTGTACGTTACATCCGCCTTGTATTCCTAACTCTGAGATTATCTTTAATGATGCAGTTCGAAGCATCTGGTATTCTTTATCTGCAAGAGTCTGGGAAGGTGCCACAACGATACTGTCACCTGTATGCACACCGACCGGGTCTATGTTTTCCATGTTACATACCGTAATAACATTACCTTTGCCATCCCTCATTACCTCATATTCAATTTCTTTCCAACCGGCTATACACTTTTCAATTAATACCTGTGTAACCCTAGATAGCCTTAATCCATTTGCTGCAATCTCTGTTAGCTCTTCTACGTTTTCAGCTATTCCTCCGCCTGTTCCTCCAAGAGTATATGCAGGACGAACTATTACAGGATATCCTATTTTCCCGGCAAAAGCTAAAGCAGCCTCCACTGTAGTAACAACCTCACTTGCAATACAGGGCTCTCCTATCCTTTCCATTGTATCCTTAAATGATTGTCTATCCTCTGCCATTTTAATAGCTTCTGTAGCTGTACCCAGAAGCTTGACACCATTTTCTTCAAGAAAACCCGTTTCGGCAATTTCCATTGCCAGATTGAGCCCTGTCTGCCCCCCCAGTGTGGGAAGTATGCTGTCGGGCTTTTCTTCAATGATAATCTTTTTTAAAACTTCAAGGCAAAGCGGCTCTATATAAACCTTATCGGCAATATTAGTGTCAGTCATTATTGTGGCAGGATTACTATTTACCAGAACGACCTCTATTCCCTCTTCCTTAAGTGCTCTGCAGGCCTGAGTTCCTGCATAGTCAAACTCCGCTGCCTGGCCTATTATGATAGGTCCCGAACCAATAACCAGGACTTTCTTTACATCTTGTCTCTTTGGCATTATCTATCCTCCTTAAACATTCCCGCACGATGTATAACTATTCTTTAAACTTTTGCATCATATCCATGAACTCATCAAAAAGATATGCTGTATCTTCAGGTCCCGGTGAAGCCTCAGGATGGAATTGAACTGTAAACATAGGTACCCCTTTGTACCTTACACCTTCAACGGTGTTATCGTTCATATTCCTGTGGCTTATCTCAATCTTTTCAGGATCCAAACTATCTTCCAATATTGTGTATCCATGGTTTTGCGATGTTATATAAGTCAGGTCCTTGCTAATATCCTTAACAGGATGATTGCAACCTCTGTGTCCGTATTTCAGCTTGCCTGTATTGGCGTTGTTAGCTAATGCAGTAAGCTGATGCCCCAAGCATATTCCGAATATAGGCTTTTTACCTATCAAATTCTTTATTGTATCTATTACCTCTTTACAGTCCTTAGGATCCCCAGGTCCATTTGAAAGCATTATACCATGGGGATTTACAGCCAGTATATCTTCCGGCTTCGACCATGCAGGGAATACAAACACTTCACATCCTCTTTTTAACAACGAACGTACAATATTCTGCTTTATTCCCAAATCTATGAGTGCTACCTTAAAGCCTTTACCTTCGTAGTGGATCACTTCTTTTGTCGTAACTTCATATACCGGGTTGTTTATTCTATAGGATTTTATTCTCTCGAGACTGCTTTCAAAATCAAAGTTCTCATCAGTTGTCACAATCCCGTTCATAGTTCCCTTGCTTCTTAATATCTTTGTGAGTGCCCTTGTATCTATACCCTCAATACCTATAATATTATGCCTTTTTAAATAATCATTAAGAGTTTCAATTGATCTCCAGTTGCTTGGAGTTTCACAAAGTTCCCTTACTATGAAACCCTTAACCTGGGGCCTGCTAGACTCAATATCTTCAAGGTTTACGCCATAGTTGCCTATTAAAGGGTATGTCATGGTGACTATCTGCCCGCAATATGATGGATCTGTCAATACCTCCTGATATCCTGTCATTCCAGTGTTGAAAACTATCTCACCAATAACTTCCCCTTCTACGCCAAAACTCTTACCTGAGAAAATTGTGCCATCCTCCAAAGCAAGTATTGCCTTCATTCTACCACCTCTTATTAATTTTAGTTTTAAGTTTTTATTACACTGTTAATATCATCTCTCATACGGATAGCTTCAGCTCTCGATGCATCCGCATATTTTTCTACACTATACTGGTCTTTCCAGTTGTCGGACATATAAGCACACATAATGCTTCTTGAAGCATTAACAATAGCACCAAGTCCTTCCCCGTCAAAGGAATGTGCTACATCCCTCGCAGTACCGCCCTGTGCTCCATATCCCGGTACTAATATATATGCATGTTTCATCTCTTTTCTCAATATTTTCGCTTGGTTTGGATAAGTAGCACCGACAACTGCACCTACACTGCTGTATCCATACTTTCCTCTAAGGCTCCTTCCCCATTCCTCAACCAACTCAGCAACAACCTCATAAATGCTTTTCCCTTTATCTGTCAATATATCTTGAAGCTGTCCGGAAGACTTGTTTGATGTTTTAACAAGAACAAATATACCCTTTTGGTACTTTTTACAGTCATCTATAAAAGGCTTAATACCATCAACACCAAGATATGGATTTACTGTTAATGCATCTACATCAAATACCGGCTGTAAAACATCCTCACTGATACGGGTTTTCCCTAAAAACCCAGCAGAGTAGCTTTCAGCAGTAGTTCCGATATCGTTGCGCTTTCCATCGGCTATAACAATCATTCCTTTTTCTTTTGCATATTTCACAGTCTGTTCAAAGGCCATAAGCCCTTCTATTCCATACATTTCATAATATGCCAGCTGAGGCTTTACAGCCGGTACAATATCATACAAAGCATCTATCAATCCTTTGTTGAATTCAATAATAGCCTGTGCAGCACCCTTCAAATTTGCACCATGTTCCTTGAATGCTTTTTCCTTTATAAACTGTGGAATTAAATCAAGCTTGGGATCTAAGCCCACAACTGTCGGATTATCTTTTTCCTTTATAGCATCAATCAATAAATCAATAAACATGAAAATCACTCCCTATATATACTATATATAATATTAATTACTACTTTATAAAAGCACTTTTTCCCTTACAATAAATTTTCCGTTTACTATTGTATAATAAATAGCACCTTTAAGCTTATAGCCGTTAAACGGTGAGTTCTTGCTTTTTGACTTGAATTTTGCCGTATCAACAATTACATCCTCATCAACGTCAATTATTGTAATATCTGCAGCTTTTCCCACTTCAAGAGAGCCTTTATTAAGGCCCAATATCTTTGATGGATTTATACACATCTTTTCAACTATCTGTTCCAATGTCAATACACCGGCTTTATAAAGATATGTAATCGCCAGTGGAAGTGCTGTTTCAAATCCAACCATACCATTTGCTGCAGCAGCAAACTCTACATTTTTTTCATCAATGTGGTGTGGTGCATGGTCTGTTGCAATTATATCAATTGTACCGTCTCTCAGGCCTTCTATAATGGCATTTACATCTTTTGCTGTCCTGAGGGGCGGATTAACCTTTGCCAATGTGTTGAATCCCTCACATGCATCTTCCGTTAAAACAAAGTAGTGGGGACATGTTTCACAGGTTACCTTTACTCCACGTTTTTTAGCATTTCTAATCAGATCTACTGAAAGCTCCGTACTCACATGAGCTATATGGATAGGTGCATTTGTGTATTCAGCCAGTATCAAGTCCCTTGCAACCATAACCTCTTCTGCCGCAGAAGGAATACCTTTAAGTCCCATGACGGTAGATTGATAGCCTTCATTCATATAACCATCTTCAGCAATATCAAGGTCTTCGCAATGGGAAATTACTGTAATATCAAACATAGATGCATATTGAAGAGCTTTTTTCATTATTGACGCTTTCTTAACGGGCTTTCCATCATCGGATACGGCAACAGCACCTGCGAATTTCAGCTCTCCGATTTCCGAAAGCTCTTCACCTGCTTGTCCCTTTGTAATTGCACCAATTGGATATACATTTACAAAGCCGTCCTGTTTTGCCCTGTTTATAATATTTTTGACTACAGATTCATTATCAATTACAGGATTTGTATTAGGCATGCAAGCTATTGAAGTGAACCCTCCAACTGCAGCACTTTGCGTACCTGTCTCAATATCTTCCTTGTACTCAAACCCTGGCTCCCTCAAGTGGCAGTGAGCATCAACAAGTCCCGGGATAATATACTTTCCTGTAACATCCACTATATCACCTGTAGTGAACTCCAAGTCATTACCAACTTCTACAATTTTACCCTTATCTATAATAATATCGAACAAACCGTTTTTCCCTGATTTGGGATCTATTATAAAACCGCCTTTAATTAATGTTTTCACTGCTATTCCTCCTAGTCAAAAGATATAAAACAGCCATCCTTACGGCAACGCCATTTGTTACCTGTTCATTAATACATGACTGGTCTCCGTCAACAACATGAGTTGAAAGCTCCAATCCTCTGTTTACAGGTCCCGGATGTAATACCAGAGCATCTTTCTTTGCAAATTTGAGCCTCTTGCTATCCAGGCCAAAAAACTTTGAATACTCTCTGGCTGTAGGGAACAACCCTCTCTTTTGCCTTTCCAGCTGAATCCTTAATCCCATTACAATGTCAGCATCAATAAGTGCCTCTTGGATTGTACTGAACACCTTTACACCTGTTTTTTCTATTCCAACAGGCATCAAAGTGGATGGCCCTGCCACACTTACCTCTGCACCAAGCTTCGTCATCCCCCAGATATTGCTTCTGGCAACCCTGCTGTGCAGTATATCTCCAATTATGGCAGCCTTCAATCCTTTTAAGCTTCCTCTCTTTTCATATATTGTAAACATATCAAGCAGAGCTTGAGTTGGATGTTCATTCATTCCATCACCTGCATTTATAACCGATGCTTCAACATTTTTAGCTATAAGGTGAGGAGCTCCCGACATGGGATGTCTTAAAATAATAACGTCAGTCCCCATCATATCAATGGTTTTAGCAGTATCTATCAATGTCTCACCCTTTGAAACGCTGCTGCTTGAAGCAGAAACATTTGCCGAACTTGAACTCATATATTTTGATGCAAGCTCAAAAGATAATCGAGTTCTTGTACTGTTTTCATAAAAAAGAGTTACAATTGACTTTCCCTGAAGATGTGGAGTCTTTTTGTTATTAGTAGTCAGAATATACTTCATGGTCTTTGCTGTCTCAAGTATGTGTTCTATTTCCTCAGCCGCCATGTCCTTTAACCCAAGAAGATCTTTGGATTTTAAAATCATGTAGTCTCCCCTCCGCTTTCATAAACATAATACTTATATTTTAAATAAACTTGTCATACCTTAATCACTTTTAATACATAATAAAAATAGTAAGGACTATTTACCCTTACTATCGGAAACACTTATATTATAAATTGTTGAATAACAATAAAAATTAACAAATAAGGAAATCAGCTTAAAAACTTTTTGTTCCATATGATCTTTTAAATAACCTGCTAATCTCATTTGCATTTTTAAATGTTCATCTCCCAACTTAAATTTCTACATTAAATACGTTATTAATCTTACATTTAGCAGAGCAAAATAACGAACGCTTTACCGGAATTTTGCGATAGATAAATGTAAAAGATTAATCGTATTTAATCTAGTGTGCTATGGTTCTCTCCATCTCACTGATTATCACTGCATTCTCATTGTCAATTTCTTGCAATTTAACATGAATAACCTCATTTTTAGAGGTCGGTACATTTTTACCGATATAATCTGCTCTTATGGGAAGCTCTCTATGTCCTCTGTCTATTAGTATGGCAAGTTGAATTCCTTTAGGTCTTCCTATGTCCATTATTGCATCGATAGCAGCCCGCACAGTCCTGCCGGTAAATAAAACATCATCTATTAAAATAATCTTTTTATCGTTTACAGAAAAATCAATTTGAGTTCCATTTATAACAGGGTGTTCAGCCAGCATACTAAGGTCATCTCTATAAAAGGTTATGTCCAGTATGCCTACAGGTACATGCACTCCCTCTATTTCATGTATCTTCTTTGCAATCCTTCGAGCTAAAGGTACGCCTCTTCTTTGTATGCCAATGATGGCAACTTCACTGACTCCTTTATTTTTCTCGATTATCTCATGAGATATCCTTACAATGGCTCTGTCAATACTGCTTTGATCCATAATTTCTGCTTTACTGACCATATTTATGCCTCCAGGCTCAGATTAATAACAGTTTCACAATACTATAAATTTGTACTAAAATATATGACAAACTAAAAAACTTCCTGCCAAAAGGCAAGAAGCTACATATGCTAAATAACACTAGTAAATTACCTTTCAGCCTCACTGGACTAATTTAAAGGTTCCATATTTAAGTTCAATTAATAATATCACAACATGACTTTATTGTCCATAGAAAAAAAATTTTATTTACAACACAACTCCAATACCTCTTTAAAATAATCTGGCAAATCCACCTCAAACCTCATGTTTTCGCCACTTACAGGATGTACAAATTCCAGTATTTTTGCATGCAAAACCTGTCCATCAGTATTTATTCTCTTGTTCCTTCTTCCGTACACTTCATCACCCATTATTGGAAAGCCTATATATGACATATGTACCCTTATTTGGTGAGTTCTGCCGGTTTCAAGCCTGACCTCAACTAAAGTTGCATCCTTGAAACGTTCCATCACCTTGAAATAAGTAACTGCACGCCTCCCATTTCTAGTGTTCACAGCCATTTTCTTTCTATTAACATTATGTCTTCCAATCGGTGCATCTATCTTACCCGATTCCTCCCTTATTACTCCATCTACGACTGCATAATACACTCTCTTAATATCATGGGCCTTCAGCATGTCTGTCAGTTTCTCATGAGCTATATTATTTTTTGCGACAACCAGGAGCCCAGATGTATCCTTATCTATCCTGTGAACAATTCCCGGTCTGATAACTCCGTTTATATCTGAAAGCTCGTCCCCGCAGTAGTCCATAAGTCCATTTACCAGTGTACCTGAATAATTTCCAACTGCCGGATGAACAACCATTCCCTTTTGCTTATTGATAACCAAAATATCCTTGTCCTCATAAACTATGTCCATATCTATCTTTTCGGCTTCAACATCAAGCTTTACCGGGTCGGGTACAATGATTGTAACCTCATCGTTGATCTTCAATTTGTAATTTGACTTAACTGTTTTACCATTTACAAAAACCGCTTCATTATCGATAAGTTTTTTTATGTATGTTCTGGAATGCTCAGGCAATTTTTCACTAATCCATGAATCAATTCTTATGTTCATTGTATCTGCAATAAGTTTTATCTCTTCCATTAGGATTCTCCAACCTCTTTTTTCTCAATTTTATCTTCAGAATTGTCTTTCTGCAAAAAAAGTATATAATAAACCATTAAACTCGTACCTATAACCACAAATGAATCGGCAATATTAAATATGGGAAACTGGTAAGATCCGAAGAAAAATTGCAGGAAATCCACCACACTGCCCTGATAAACCCTATCTATGAAATTCCCCATTGCACCCCCCAAAATTATTGTAAGTGCAAGCTTTAAAAACCTGTTATCCGACTTAATGTGAATGCGTATAAGCACTATGGAAAGTACAATTGTAAAAGGTATAAAAAAATACCTTCCATTTTCAAGTATACCCCATGCTGCCCCGGTATTTTTCCAGTGGGTTATATAAAAAAAATCATTAATAACCGGTATTTGTTGGCCGAAATCTACATTACCCATTATCAGAAACTTGCTTATTTGGTCTAAGGCAACTATTGCAATAGCAATTGCTATCCAAATCATATAAAATAACCTCCATATATCTTGTAATTATCTCACTGGTGTAGTAATATACCACTTTGTAATATCATTATATTTGCTCCACTGGTAAGAACTTAAATCCCCTCTTACCCTTTTATTAAAAAGAACAGCATGATTATAGAAGTACAATCCTATATAGGGCATTTCATCACTTATTATACTTCTCATGTTAAAAAACATTGTCTTTTTCTTGGAATCATCATTTTCGCTTTTGATTTGCTTTAAATACCCGTCAACCTCAGGATTTTTATAACCTGCGGTATTAAAAACATAACTATCTGAAGAAAAAGCATATGATATATCGGAATAATCAGGTATACTTAATCCCAATAATGCCATGTCATAGGTTTTGTTATTTATTTTCTTTAATTCATCCTCCCATTTCATTTTTGTAACCTTTACAGTAATTCCACATGCTTGCAGCTGGCTTGCAATATTTTCCGCTGCTCTGAATCTTATATCATTATCCTCATTTACAAGCATTTCCAATTCTAATTTTCTATATACACCGCCTATTGTCTTATACATAGTTCCCGATTTCAGATCCTCCTTCCATCCGTTTTGAAGAAGGATATCCCTTGCACTCTTGGTACTGGCGGTATATGAAAGAGCATTGGACTCATAAAGCCATGTATCGGGAATAACAGGTAAATCTGCTGCTATGGCTTCGCCCGGTATAATTTTATCAATTAACTTAACTTTGTCAATAGCATATGCCATAGCCTGTCTTACTGATTTGTCGTTTAATATTGGGTTCTTAAGGTTTAATGATATATACTCATAATTATTGCTTGGGAATTTCTTTAAATAAATATCGTTTCGTCCGCTGAACTTGCTGAAATCACGATTTTTTATATAAGTTAAATCAATCTTTTCATCCTGGAAATCATTGATAGCATCCTTGCTGTTTCTGTTGAGTACCACATCTATATCATCAATATATGGTAATAATTCTTCCTTTTTATTGGCAGCTTTCCACCAGTTCTCATTGAGCTTCAATTTTATAAGGGTTTTTCCATCGGATGATACAAACCTGTATGGACCGGTCCCCATAGGATTTTCATTTTTCTTTGATATGGAAATACTCTCTCCATTAAAATGCCTTTTGGATAATATGGGAAAGTTCATCAATTCAGCAAAAAAGGAATTGGGCTTTTTTAAAATAATCTTTATTGTACTTTTGTTAACTGCTGTAAAAGTAGATATATCTTCAACATTTTTCTTATATAATGTATCTACCTTTGGGTCCATTATATTTTTCAACGTAAATTCAACATCTTCTGCAGTAAATGGAGTACCATCCTGCCAAACTACATCATTATGCAAATGAAATATCCATGTGAGCCCGTCTTGCGAAACTTCCCATTTATCTGCAAGAACAGGAATGGGCCTTTGAGATTTGTCAAGCTTTGTCATACTCTCAAATATCAATTCGGTGAAATCCTTAACATAGAGGTTCTGGGTTAAAATTGGGTTAAGAGTATCCGGAACAGTACTGAATAATCTTAAGTTTCCTCCCCTTACAGGTCCTTTGTCCATTATGTCACCACTAAACCCCATATCCTTGTTATTCTCTTTTTCCTCTATTTTTACACTATCCCTGAGGCTGCATGATGTAAGCAATATATTTAAACATAATAGTACTGCAACTATCCTAATAAGCTTGCTCTTCATTTGTATTCTCCTCACATACTTATTTTACAAAAGCTGCATTATGGAAGTCATACTCCCTGTCTTTCCATTATCCCCTCTATGGGAAAAGAATATATCATTGTTGCATTTTGTACATATTCCGCTAATACAGATGTTCTCTTCCCTAACACCTTGATTTAGCATTGTTCTTTTAATAAATCTTTGCAAATCTATTTTTAATTTATCATCGTTTAGCCAAGTACAATACTCATCTATGTCTTGATGCTTTGCTTTAAACCCATCATAGACCTCCTTACCCACTTCAAAACAACATTCTCCTATTGAAGGCCCAATTGCTGCTAATATATCTTCTGCATTGCATCCATACTCTTTATTCATTGCATTTATGGTTTCCTTTGCAATCTCCTTCAATGTACCCCGCCATCCGGAATGAGATCCTGCAATAACTTTCTTTTCAGGGTCAAAAAATAACAGCGGCACACAGTCAGCATAAAAAGTAACTAATGCAACATTTCTTTTATCAGTCATTAATCCGTCATAGCCGTAAAGATCGCTTTCCTTAAATATTCCCTTTCCTCTGTCCTTTTCATTCACTAACTTTATTTTGCTGTCGTGAACCTGCTTTGACAATACCATATTACTACAGTCTATATTTAGGACCGCAGCTGCTCTCCTGTAATTCTCCAAAACATTTTCCCTTGTATCCTTACGGTTAAATCCCATATTAAGAGACGAGCATTCTCCGCTACTGACTCCACCTATTCTTGTAGTAAATCCATGGCTAATAATGCTTTCATATTTCTTTAAGTTATTGAATTGAACAAACTCAACACCATTTATTGAATTATATGTAATATTCTTATTGCATTGAAAGATTTTGCTCAAAATGTACACCCCTTCAGTTATATTAAATACGTTATTAATCTTACATTTAGCAGAGCAAAATAACGAACACTTTACCGGAATTTTGCTCTGTTAAATGTAAAAGATTAATCGTATTTAATTTGGATTTACTTTTTAATATCTTTTTACATTATCCTATTATAGCTTATTATATTATGATTCTCAATATAACTTAATACCATACCTTCTCTTGCATAATAATGGCAATTACACTCAAGCAAAAAAATGATAGAAGGATATTGATAATTTATTGTCGAATAAATCTTATGAGATTTGGCTGCAAGTATTATTATATACATACATCTCAAATTTATATAAAGGTTACAATAAATTTTGAAAGGAAATTATCGTGAGTTTTAAAAGTTTTAAAAAGATCAGAAAGTTATATTACAGTATATCGATAAAAAGCAAGTTAAACCTTCTTATATTTGTATTGATGGCTTACTCCGTCATATTCATGGCTTATTTAGGATATAAAAGTTATGCATCGGTATTTAAGGAAAAATCAACTGAAAACCTTGTAAAAAATGTTGAAGGGCTTTCGACAATACTATCGGATAGATTGGACAATGTAATTAAAAATTCAGCTAAAATACTTATTGACGACAAGCTGTATAATGCTCATGACATATTGAGGTCAGGCTTTGATAATCCTTACCTGGCTAATTATCAAACCTTCAAGTCAGACATTGAAATCTATCTCGGAAGCTATGTTGCTTCAAGTCGTGAATTTGATTTCATGGCTTTCAGATTTAACATAAATGATACCATTTACTATGCTGATGATAATTTGGAATTGGATAGTGAAAGTATAATTTCAAATAATGAATTATTTCAACTTGCAAAAAACTCTTCCGGAAATCCTGTATGGTACTTTCAGAAACAGGAGGGAAAACCTGCAAAAATATTTCTCATTAGAGAAGTCCTTCATAGGACATCCAGTGAAGTACTCGGAACTTTGGTTTGCAAAGTCAATGAAAATTACCTCTTTGGAACAATTCATGATTTTCTGACTTACAATATTCAAAATGTAAGTATATATAATGATTATGGATTAATGTTATATAGTTATAATACCTTTAATGAGAGATATAAAGAAGCTTCGGAGGATCTTTTAAAAAGATCAGAACCTAACGGTTTTTATAGTGATAGCTATAATGGAGACACAATCTATCTGGCTTACAATGAGATTCCAAAATTGAACTGGAAGCTTGCAGTATTTATTTCCTCCAACCAGCTGTTAGTTGATATGAAAAAAGTTCTTTATACTATATTTATCCTTTGCCTTATAACACTTCCAATCTGGCTTGTGCTAATTTATACTATTTACAGGGATATTATAAATCCGGTATATCTCCTGGTAGACAGTATGGATAAAATAGAAAAGGGCAATACCGGAATAACGGTTTCTCATGACAGGCATGATGAACTTGGTTATGTTTTTAAAACCTTTAACAGGATGTCTGAAGAAATAACCAGATTAATTAATAAAGTTTATAAAGAAAGTCTGATGATGAAGGATGCTGAAATAAAAGCTCTCCAGGCCCAGATAAATCCGCACTTTTTATGCAATACACTGGAAACAATCAACTGGAAGGCCAAGCTTTATGGAGTAGATGACATAAGCGAAATGGTAACAGCATTATCCTCCATAATAGATGCAAACCTTGACAGGAATAACGAAAAAATGATACCAATAAGACGAGAGCTTGAATATATAGATAACTATAACCTTCTTATTCAAAAAAGGTTTGGCAAGAAAATTACCTTTATCAAGTCTATAGATGATGATGCTTTAGACTACAGAATACCCAAGCTGCTTATTCAACCTTTAATTGAGAATTCAATCTACCACGGTCTTGAAACTAAAAAAGGCGGTGGCACTGTAGAGCTTATAATTTCAATCGAAGAAGATATGCTTCTTATTATCGTTGCAGATGATGGAAAAGGTATTGATGACGATACTTTGAAAAAATTAAAGCAGAGTATGGAAGAAAATGTAGAAAATCAGTATGAAAGCAGGACGAAAATTGGTATAATGAATGTACATAGAAGAATTAAACTTATTTACGGAAGTGAATTCGGTCTTAACATCTTTAGTGAGTCCGGTAAAGGAACAACAATAATCCTTAAACTTCCGTTCAACGAGGATCAAGGAGTAAGTATATGATAAAAGTTGTAATTATCGATGATGAAGAAATAATTCGAGAAGGACTAAGAAAAATAATAGACTGGAACAGCATGAATTGTGAAATTATCGGTGAGGCTGAAGATGGCGAAGATGGTATAGAGCTCATTAATTCATTGCAACCTGATATTATTATTACCGATATAAGAATGTCTTCTAAAAGCGGTCTGGAAATGATATCTGAGATCAAGAGCATTAAAGAAGATTGTCGAATAATAATATTAACCGGTTTCAGGGATTTTGAGTATGCACAGGAAGCCATAAAGCTAGGTGCATTCAGGTATTTATTAAAACCTTCCAAGGTTGATGAAATTACCCAGGCTGTCAAGGATGCAATAAAAGAGATTAAAAAAGTTAAAGAAAGGAAAGAGCAATATAAATTATTAGTCAAAAGGGCAAATGAAATTCAAGGTTCACGGAAATACTATTTGCAAGATCTCTTAGATCCAAATGATAATAACACTAACGGTTCTAACACTAACTCAGACGGCAGTAGTAAAGGAAATAGCAGCGAAGCCGGCGAATCGTCAAAAAACTCCAAGTACCTTGTAAATAGAGCTCTTATTTATCTTCGTGAAAATTATTCCCAAAATATAAATTTAAAAACCTTATCTGAAGAACTATATATAAGCACATGGTATTTAAGCAAATTATTAAAAAAGGAAACTGGCAACAATTTCATAGATATCCTTAATACTATCAGAGTTGAAGAAGCCAAAAAGCTCCTTGGCGACCCTAAATACAAAATATACGAAATTGCTGAAGTAGTTGGTTTTTCTGATGTTACATATTTCTACAGACTCTTTAAAAAGCTTACCGGTATGACTCCTATGGAATATAAAAACAGTATGCTATAAGATTATTTGTATATGCTAACAAGGGGATGTTGCAAAACTAATTTAGTTCTGCAGCACCCCCTTCTTAAAAATATATAAATCATGTTTCCATATATAAACTATGCTTTGCAATAATCTTTTTTAAATTCAATAGTAACAAATACAGCATTTATACCTTCCACTTCTGGAAAAGTATATTAGTCCTATAAAGAATCTTCTTATGAAATAATTCAGCACAGCCTATACTATTGCTATAATAGGGTATATCCTCAAAATCCATGTAAAAATTCATATCTTTATAGTTATATTCATTCTCTTTCTTTAATGATTCATATTTGCTATGTAACGATCCCTTTTCCACATAATCTATGAAAACAGGAACACGATAATTCTCTTCGAGCCATTTTATCATTTCATCAGTTATCTCATTATCATCCTCATGTTCTTCTATAAGGAATTTTATACCATTCCTATAAGGTATGGAAAGCCACATGCCATTAACCGGTAAATGTGAGATCATTTCCTCCAGAATCCATATATCAAATTCCCTGTCTTGAATTACAACACTATCCCGCTTTCTTCCCTCTATCTCCATTGATATTTTTCGTCCGCAAGTACATTCCTTAAATATCATTTTTGCTCTATCACCAGTCAAATACCTGATTAACGGTGTAGCTTTTTTGCTCAAAGTTGTAATGGCAAGAATACCTGTTTTCCCCACTTCAACTTCTCTATTAAGATTCTCATCCAACACTTCAAAAAGGAAATTTTCGTCTAATGGGTGGGTATTTCTGTTTTCACATTCGATCATAACAGGACCAACCTCTGTTGTACTGAAATAGTCATATATGGGTACCCCCCACATTCCCTCTATCAGCTTCCTCTTTGATGGAGTCAGTGCTTCACCTGCTGTATAAATAGCCCGTAATGCTTTAAAGTCGGATTTTATATTATACCCCATCATTTGTGCAGTTTCAGCAATCAGCAAAGCCTGAATAGGCATAGTTGCCAATACTGTAACATCCAACTTTTTCATCATATACACTATTCTTGTAAATGGAGTTATATTGTTCTTCGAACTGGTAGGTATTACACATGCATTCTTCATCTGTGCAGCTATATGGGTAAAATGTGCTGTAGTTGAAAGTGTATACGGAAATCTTATAAGCACTCTGTCATCTTCATTAAATCTAATGCCTCCGGAATTTATTCTCTTTGCACAATCAATAAGCTCACTTTTGGTAAACCATGAAACCGACGAACCACCAGAAAAGCTAAAAGTATCGTGGTATTGATATAATTCCTTCTTAGGCACACATACAAAACCATTTGGGGAATTGTTTATTATATCATCCTTTGTAGTAAACGGTAAATTCCTAAACTCTTCTATCGATGCAATTTTTTTATCGGGTATTCTGTTCTTATTAAAATGTGACTTTCTGGATTGCGTAAGTGTTTCATTCAGTTTTTTCAATACATTTTCATTCAAAAACATCCTAAACCACCCCCATATAAAAGAAAAGTCAAAGAGCTATAAATCAATGGAAATTTGTGCCAATAAAATCAAATCTAAAAATAATTCAATTTTGATTCCACTGCATAAACTCTTTTTTTACAATAGATGTACCTTGACAACTTCACGCAATAACCATTATTAGGAAAATATCAAGGGTGTTTTGCTAATATTTACTAATTTGGGGTCAGAAAT
>Ga0255341_1001581_pt1 | contig 31546 bp, 31 predicted proteins | sample wastewater_treat_8_FD_192418 | JGI IMG/M metagenome (GOLD analysis project Ga0255341, IMG submission 192418) | Wastewater microbial communities from Lulu Island WWTP, Vancouver, Canada - plant12 | ecosystem: Engineered > WWTP > Wastewater > Unclassified | place: Canada: Vancouver, British...
GTTCCTTCGATCGACGACTTCCGCACGGGGAGCGATTCGCCGGTGAGCAGCGACTCGTTGACCGAGAGGTTCATGGTCCACAGCAGCACGGAGTCGGCCGGCACTCGGTCGCCTTCCGACATCAGCACGACGTCGCCGCGCACAACTTCGCGTCCCGGGATCCTCATCTGCCGGCCCCCGCGAACGACCAGAGCTCGCGGGCTGGACAGATCACGTAGGGCCTCTAATGCGTTTTCGGTCTTTCGCTCCTGGTAGATAGTGATGCCCATGACCACGAACACGAAGCTGAGCAGCATCAGGGCTTCCTGATGATCTCCTAGCAGGAGATAGAGCGCCCCGCATCCCACGAGCAATAGGAACATGGGTTCGCGCACAACCTCGAGGACGATGTGGAGGAGCGAACGCTTCTTGCCCGAAGGGAGTTCATTAGGCCCCTCGGCTGCAAGCCGCCTCTGGGCTTCCTCGCTTGTCAGCCCAGACAGGTTCTTGACATCGATGGCTGTTGACACGGCAGTACCTCCATTGTGAGTGTTCGGTTGCGTCGGGCCCTCCATACGCCGACATACCAGAGTACGCGAAAAGCCCGCGGAACCGTGACTTGAAGTCGCGGTCCCACGGGCTTGCTTAATCGCCCGCTGCCATCTCTGGCCCAGCCCCACTGACACGAAAAGCATCGCACTTGACGCCGCATCCCACCGAGCAATGAGTTGCGGGTGTTCGGCGCGCCTTTGGTCAATCGCCTGCTCCGTCAATATTGGCGCCGACAGCGCTTCGCGCGCACGGCGTCGGTATTGGCGCACTATGCACTCTAGGCAGAGATGTTATCACTAGCGAAGCGGGACGTCAACACCACCCGACCGACGAGATGGCGTCATCATTTTGGCCATACCCTCTCCTCACTCCGTTATTGATTGTCCCAGTTCCTGGTTGATTGGGTACAGGCTATATGGTAGTCTATACCTGTAATTGTAATACCAAGGTGATGATGTCAGTGCTGCCTACATCCCTACTGCACGACGGTTCCGAGGTGCCCCTCCCCTGCCGGAGGCCGCCTGAAGAGAAGCTCGCCGCGCTCGCGCTCTCAATTAGCGCAGAGCGCGGCGAGCAACCTGCTAAGGGCCCCCGGCAGGAGCTGTACGTGGGCGAGATACGCGACATGCTCATGCCCCATGGCCCCGCATGCCCCCGTTGCCAAGGCCTTGACGTGGTGCGCTATGGAAAGCGCGGCCCCGTTCAGCGCTACAAGTGCAAGGCCTGCCGCTGCTACTTCACCGACCTTACAGGCAGCGTGCTGCATGGCATACGCCGCCGCGACCGTTGGCTCGATTTCTGCCTGTGCATGGCGGAAGGCCTCTCGGTGCGCGACACCGCGGAGAGGATCGGGATATGCAAGAACACCGCCTTTGCATGGCGTCACCGGGTCATTGCCGCCCTGGCCTCCGCAGATGCTCAAACCGTCTGCCAAGGCATCGTGGAAGTCGCCCAATGGCCGCTGATCCGCTCCTTCAAGGGTGCGCGTCCGCCCCGGGAAGCGGACATCGGCGATCTGGAACCCATAGTCCAGCGCAACCCGATCTCCTACCGCCGTCTCTTTCCCGAGTGCCGCCGGGCCGTCCTGGTGGTCGCGGTTGACCGCTCGGGCACGGCCCGAGCAGGCGTGATGCTTCACGGAGAGCCCCTGCGCGACGCGCTCTCGCACATGATGTCGGAAGCCGCCGACCCTTGCGCGTTCAAGGACTACGTCTCGCTTCCCGCGCCGATGGACTGGCCCGGCCGCGTCAACTGGATCGGCAGGCGCCGTGGGCGCCTGAGGACCTCCGACCGCCTAGATCCCGGCCCGCTCTACCACGTGCGTAACGCCCGCCGAGTGGTGTACGATTTCCGCTATTGGCTCAGGCCATTCCGAGGTGTCGCAACGAAATACCTGTCACGATACTTCTCCTGGTACGTCCGCATAGCGGCCATGGCCCCCATGCGTGCCCGTGACGCGGCCAGACCGCTTTTCTTCCAGGCCCTCGAGGCCCATTCCCAGCCCAGGCCGGGATAGCCCCGCCCAAGGCCAGCTAGGCCCGGCGTCAACCGCGAATTGGGACAGTAAATAAGGGGCGCGGAAAGGAGCACGCATCGCCACCATGGAAGGAGCAGGAACTCGCACGTGATCGCGGGGCCAGGCAGGCTGACGGACATTGTTGATTATGACCGCTGGCTTTCGAGGTATCGTCACTTCTTCTCAACCGCGTCGATCCGGATGTCCGCTGAGCCTGTAAGCAGCAGATGGCACAGATCGAAATGAGCGGCTTACGCACAGGCAGGCCACACAGGCACGGCAATTTTGCCGGGTTCCCTCGGGCGCCGAGGCTGACCTGCCTACATTCATGAAGTTGTGATGATGCAACGGTTCGTGCTTGACAGACAGGTCACCGGGGCACGATAGATAGAGCGGAACGGGAGACGTGCGAGTCAGATCGGGTCCAGGCCAAATGCCGGATGTGACTGGAGGTGGGCCGATGCCGTCGTTTGTGCCCACGCGCGTGCTGATCGCGCGCGACGCTCTGGGCTACCCGCTGGGCGCTCGCCTGGCAGATGTCTTTGCAGACCGAAAGATACCGGTCACGGTGTATGACGGGCGCATTCCGTCCGCGTCACGCATGTCATTCCGCGAGCGCTACTTACGTTCCAAGCGGACCACGGTGGTGCTAGTCAGGCAGGAACGGGAGTTTCAGACCTGCAAGCCCTCAGCCCACTATCAGCTGCCGTTGGTATCGGGTTGTCCGGGCCTATGTCAGTACTGCTATCTTAACACCAACCTTGGGCGGACGCCCTACATCAAGGTGTACGTGAATGTGGACGAGATACTGGAGCAGGCTGCCGGCTATGTCAAGGCCCGCGCGCCCGAGGTAACCGTCTTCGAAGGGGCAGCTACTTCTGATCCCGTTGCTGTGGAGGCCTGGACTGGATCACTTGCCAGGGCAATCGGGTTCTTTGCCCGCCTTGAGAACGCGGCCTTTAGGTTCGCCACGAAGTATGGCGACGTGGACGGACTGCTGGATGTCGACCACATGGGAAAGACGGCTATCCGTTTCAGCATCAACTCTGAGTACGTAATCCATACCTATGAGCAGGGAGCGCCCTCGCTCGACAATCGCATCAGGGCGGCCGCGAAGGTAGCGACTGCATGCTATCCCATGGGATTCCTCATCGCCCCCGTGTTCATGCTCGAGGAATGGCGCGCCCAGTACGAGGACCTTCTCCGACGCCTGCGCCTGCGCCTTCCTGCCGAAAGCGGTCCATTCACCTTCGAGGTCATCGCGCATCGATTCACAGCGCGGGCCAAGAGCGTGATCCAGGAGGTCTACCCCGACACATCCCTGCCTCTGGCAGAGAGCGAACGCCGGTTCAAGTACGGTCAGTTCGGCTACGGTAAGTACGTCTATCCGACCGATGTCATGACTGAGCTCACCGACTTCTTTCGTGAGCGCATCGCCGCTCATTTCCCCGGCTCCACAGTGCTCTACGTAATCTGACTAGCCTACTTGAGTGGACTGAGCCGCCTATTGACTCTTTCCACGCTACGGCATATGCTATGAACCAAATACGAATCATGTTGACAGGCCATGAAAGGGAGGTAGGAGGCGTGCTGCCCCGAGAGAGGGAACGTCGCCGGGTGCAAGCGTTCCTGGGCAAGTGCTTCTGAAGTGCGCCCTTGAGCCTGGGGCCGAAATCGCGCGGATGGTGTGTTCGCGCAGCAATAGGTCTCCACGGGTACGCCCGTTAGCGCGTCTTCCGCTGTCTCGACCGGGACACGGAGTGTGAGGCACAGTCATATGTCCGTCCATTGTTCAGCCTGTTTGCGACGCTTTGGACGACTTTGATGACTGTGAGCAGGGTGGAACCACGGCATGTTGCGCCGTCTCTGTATGGAGGCGGCGTTTTGCGTTCAATGAGGGCTTTCACGGCATGACATCATGCATGGTGAGAAAGGAGTCATGTGATTATGTTTTCCGATATTCGATCCTACGTGGACGCTGCGGTGGCGCGCGATCCAGCCGCCCGGAGTCGCGCGGAGGTGGTGCTGCTCTACCCGGGGGTGCATGCCCTTGCATGGCACAAGCTGAGCCACTGGCTGTACCATCACAGGGTGTTTGGGTTAGCTCGGTTTCTATCGCAGCTAGTCCGGTTTTTCACGGGGATAGAGATACACCCGGGCGCTGTGATCGGGCGGGGCGTGTTCATTGATCACGGAATGGGAGTTGTCATAGGCGAGACCGCCATAGTCGGATCCGACGTCACTATCTACCAGGGGGTGACCCTGGGCGGCACTGGCAAGGAGACCGGCAAGCGTCATCCCACGATCGAGGACGGCGTAGTGGTGTCGGCCGGCGCCATCGTGCTGGGCTCGATCAACGTGGGCGCGAACTCCAAGATCGGCGCCGGCGCCGTGGTGATCCACGACGTGCCCGCAGGCTGCACAGTGGTGGGGGTTCCGGGGCGGGTAGTGGCGCGATCGGGCGTTCGCGTGCGGGAAGCTGACCTGCTCAACCACGGAGACCTTCCCGACCCGGTGGGGCGCGCGTTGGAGCATATGGCGGCTAGGCTGAACGCAGTGGAGGCCGAGTTGCATGCTGTCCGGGCAGCACTTCAGCAAACGCGGGCATTGGCCGCGGACGGCGGTGCGGTCGTAGAGGAGGCACAGGCAAATGAGTATCGCATCTGATGTGACCGAGCTCATTGGGAGCACGCCCGTAGTGAGGCTGAGCAGGTTCGGTCGGGGCGATTGCGGCGGCGGGCCGGACGGCGCGGCCCTCGTTCGCGGCGAGATACTGGCCAAGCTGGAGTCCAGAAATCCGGGTGGGAGTGTCAAGGACAGAACGGCGCTGTACATGATCAAAGACGCTGAACTCCAAGGACTACTCAAGCCGGGTGGCACAGTCATCGAGCCAACGTCTGGGAACACCGGTGTAGGACTGGCCATGATCGCCGCTGTTAGGGGTTACAGGCTGGTGCTGACGATGCCCGACTCCATGAGTGTGGAGCGCCGAAGGCTCCTTGCTGCCTACGGGGCGGAGGTCATGCTTACCCCGGGCGCCTTGGGCATGGCCGGCGCAGTGGAGGCGGCGTGCAGCCTCCAGAAGGAGAATCCCGACTGGTTCATGCCGTATCAGTTCGAGAATCCGTCCAATCCCAGGGCACATGAGGAGACTACTGCCGCCGAGATCATAGCCGACCTAGGCGGAGCGCTGGACGCGTTTGTCGCAGGAATAGGCACCGGCGGGACTATCACAGGGGTCGGCCGGGCGCTTAAGCAGGCGATCCCTGGCGTGCGCATAGTCGGCGTGGAACCTTCCGAGTCGGCAGTGCTGTCGGGAGGAGAGGCGGGGCCCCACGGCATCCAGGGGATCGGGGCAGGCTTCGTTCCCAAGGTGCTCGACATGAGCGTAGTGGACGAGATCATCGCTGTGAGGTCGGAGGATGCCCGTGCCGCCGCCCATGAGTTGGCCTGTTCAGAAGGGATCCTGGCCGGCGTGTCGTCAGGCGCTGCAGCTGTCGCGGCGCTGCACGTAGCGCGACGCCTCGGGCCTGGCGCACCTGTGCTGGCCCTTTTCCCTGATACAGGGGAGAGGTATCTGAGTCTGCAATAGGCGGTGGGGCTGGCCGCGCGCTTGGCGACGCTGCGACGCCTATGAGCTCGAAGCTCCTCCACGACGCAGGCGGCCGCGTGACACGGGCCGAACTCTATAGGACCGGGACGCTTCAGAACAAGATCACCGCCGCTTACAACCTGCGCGGATGGCTTACGAGCGAGGCTAGGACCGTCGACGGCGCGTTGTATACCTTGGGCTACGGCTATAACGACGCCGGTGACCGCATCGAGATGACCTATCCGGGCGGTACGGCTCTTAGCCTCAAGTACGGCAACCTGGGCCGGCTGGTCAGGATCCCCGGCTACCTCGGGTCTGAAGGGCAGCCGGAGCAGAATGGATTCGTATACGACGCCAACGGCTTTCTGACCAATGCTACATCAGTCAACGGGGTGAGCAGCGCGTACACAGCCGATGCCCAGGGCAGACTCAGTTCTATCGCCGTCGCAAGGCAGCAACCTGCAGAGAACATGCTCGGTCTCAGTTACTCCTACACTCCCCAGGGTAATGTATCTTGCGTATCAGGGGCTAACGGAGGCTCTCTATTTGAGCTACGCTACGGATACGATTGGATAAGCAGGCTGACCTCGGCTCACGTTCCGAAACCCTCGGAGATATCGACCGTCGAGCACCAATACGACGGAGCGGGCAACAGAACATCGGAAGACTGGGTAGGATCGGGAACGGTGCAGTACCGGTATGACCCCCGCAACTACCTGAAGACCCGCGGCGAGGCGGCCTACTCCTGGGGGCCGTACGGCCAACTGATCTCCAAGACCGAAGGCGCCGTCACGACCGAGTACGGATACAACGCCCAGCGCCTGATGAACGCGGTGAAAGGAATTTCACCGTGCTAGAAGGAGTTCCGGGAGCGGCGCAGAATACCACTCATCGGCACATATGTTCTGCACAAATGACCAGACTGCGCGTAGCATGTGTGTAACATCAACATGAACCTCGGGAGTGGAGCCTATGGGCTTTGACGCGCGGTTGCTGTATGAGGTCGCCTACCATTACTACGAGCTCGGCAAGACGCAGGAGGAGATTGCCGGAGCCCTCGGTGTATCGCGCAGCCAGGTATCGAGGGCGATAAAGCAGGCGCGCGAGGAAGGCATCGTGGTGATCAAGTTGGTGCCTCCGGCTGCCGATTTCGGCGACATCCAAGACGAGCTGTGTCGACGATTCGGTTTGCGCCAGTGCGTGGTCGTCTCCGGGGAGTCAGGGCCGTCGCGTCTTCTCACTCATAATCTGGGCATGGCCGGCGCCAGGTATCTGTCGAGCAACCTGAAACCAGGTTCAGCTCTGGGCATATCATGGGGCGCTACCCTCTGTGAACTCGCGGCTGCTCTAGCAGCTGAGAGGTCGTCCCTCCGCGATATCGTTGCAGTCCCGCTTCTGGGCGGCCTGGGCCAGGCCAGCGCCGACCTACAAGTCAACGACATCGCCGCCCGGGTGGGCGCAGCTTTCGGGGGGTCCAATGTTTTCCTGCACGCTCCTTCCATCGTAGATACTCCGGCTGCCCGCGATACCATCATGTCCGATAGCAACATCAGGAAGGTCGTTGACCAGTGGCCCCGACTGGATGCTGCAGTGGTGGGCATCGGCAGTTTCGTGCCTCCGTCGACGTTGCTGGAAGAGGGCGGATTCTCCGCAGAGGATCTCGATAGCTTGCGCGAAGCGGGCGTGGTAGGGGACATGTGCATGAGTTTCTTCAATATCGAGGGCGAACATGTGAGTACGCGGCTCGAAAGCAGGATGATCGGGGTGAGCCTTGCCCAGCTCCGATCTGTGGAATGCGTTGTGGCCATCGCCGGCGGAGTAAACAAGGCATCGGCGATCCTGGGCGCCTTGCGCACTGGGGTGGTCGACGCTCTTGTGACCGACGACGTGGCCGCCCGCAAGGTGCTCGAGATGGAACGGTAAGCCAGGGGTCTGATCAACTACTAAGGAGGCAGGACAAATGCCGCTTGGACAGGGAGCATTGGGGCTCGGTGTGTCGTACGCCCTCGCTCTGGGTTATCTGGTTCTCATGTGGTTTCTCGGAAGCATCCTCTCAAAGCAGTACCCTGTCGAACACCGCGTGGCGTGGGATACGCGCACGATAGCCAGGGTCACGATTTTGGCAGCTGTGGCCGGCGCGGGAGCCATGATCAAGATACCGGGGCCTGCTACTACCATTGCGCTGGACGCCGCTGCCGGGTACTTCGCCGCTTCGTTCTTCGGATGGCCCGTCGGGGCTACAGTAGCCGCAATCGGCTGTTTTCTGGCCAACGCCCTCGGGGGGTTTGCCAGCTGGCTGCCGATGGTGCCGATCTACCTTGCGGCGATGGCCCTCACAGTCACTATAGCCGTGTTTGTGGCCAAGAAAGCCAGCATCGTAGTGGCAATCATCGTGGGCACAATTGTCAACACCGTCACATGTCTGGGCCCATGGGCGCTGATGATCGGCACGCCGCTGATGATAGCGCTCCTGCCATCCCAGATAATCGGGTCTGCCGTCAACGCGCTGGTGGGGTTGTCGGTGGCGGAAGCGCTCAAGGCTGCGCAGAACAGGAAGAGACCGGAGTCCATTGACTGACGCAAGGGGTGTTCTACTTGGCGTCCGACATCATTTCGCTGAAGGACGTGACCTTCAGCTACAAGGGATCAAAACGCCACGCGCTGGACGGGATCACACTCAACGTGAAGCAGGGTGAATGCGTGGCTATACTCGGGCCGACCGGCGCGGGTAAGAGTACGCTGGCGTGTGTTATGAACGGAACGGCGCCGCGTTTCATGGACGGCAGCCTTGCCGGGGACGTGACTGTAGACGGCATGGTTCCCGCCAAGGTTGGCACAGCCCAGATGGCGTCCCGGGTAGGGCTGGTATTCGGCGATCCCGACACGCAGCTGTTCGGAATGACTGTTGAAGAAGACGTGGCTTTCGGCCCCGCAAACCTCGGGCTGGGCTACGAGGGCATCATGGAGAGAGTGAGCAAGTCCATAGGCGACATGCGTCTTTCGGGGCTCGAGCGGCGCGCTCCGCACAGGCTCTCGGGCGGGCAGAAGCAGGCTACAGCCATAGCCGGCGTCTATGCGATGCTGCCCAAGATAATGGTGCTGGATGAACCCACGTCAATGCTCGACCCGGAGGGAAAGGCCCGGGTGTTCGGGATCGTGAGGATGCTCAAAGAGCAGCTCGGAGTGACTGTGGTGCTGATCGAACAGGAGGTCGACGACATACTGAACCTCGCCGACAGGGTGTTCGTGATGCGCTCGGGCAAGTTCGTGCTATCTGGAACGCCGCGCGAGGTTTTCGGAAGAGTAGACGAACTGAGGCAAGCAGGTGTACGCGTTCCACAGATCGTGGAGTTCGGCACGCTTGTCGGGGCGACCGAAACGCCTTTCAGCATCGAAGAGGCCATGCTGGCGGTCGGGTCGGAGCCCACCACGGTTGGCGACGCGACCAAGGCGCCTTCGCGGGCGGCACATGAAGTTCACAAGGTACACGATGCGGGCAATGCACAGGACGACGCGGTCGTGCAGGCCCTAAATGTCGAGTTCACCTACCCTGGTGGCGCGCGGGCGCTGGACGGCGTGAACCTTGCCGTAGGCCGAGGCGACTTTGTCGCCATAGTTGGCCAAAACGGCGCGGGCAAGACCACCTTGACTCGCCACTTCAATGGGCTGCTGAGGCCGTCGTCCGGCGATATCAGGGTGCTGGGCCGATCGGCGCAGGGCGTGCCCACTATAGAGCTATGTCGGCATGTGGGGTATGTCTTCCAGAACCCTGATGAGCAGCTCTTTTGCACAAGCGTGCAGGAGGAGCTGAAGTTCGGGCCCACAAATATCGGGGCAGACCCGCACGTCACGTCACAGCGCGTCGAGGAGATATTGGGCGACATCGGCCTGGCGAAGTATCGCGAGGTATGGCCGAAGTACCTTACCAAGGGCGAGCGGCAACGGCTTGCTCTGGCGTCAGTCGTGGCCATGGATCCGGACGTGCTCATAGTGGACGAACCCACCACCGGGCTGGACTGGGTAGAGTCTCTCCAGATCCTTGACTACCTGGAACGGTTGCGCAATGAGCGCAAGAAGACAATCATCATAATCACCCACGACATGAACATCGTGAGCCTGTATGCCAGGCGAGTGGTGGTCATGGCCAAGGGCCGAGTAGTAGGCGACGGAACGGCGCGTGAGATATTCTCGCAGCCTGATCTGATGGAGCTTGCGTGCCTCAGGCGGCCTCCCATCGCCGACCTGTCGCAGGCGTTGTGGGGCGAGGTACTCTTGACCCCGGCTGAGGCCGCGGCCAGGCTTCTCGCCGCCAAATCTCAAGCCGCGGGGGTGTGTTCAGAGTGATTGTAGAGTACGAAAGCAAGTCCTCGGCGGTGCATCGCCTGGATCCGCGAGTCAAGTTCGCGTGGATGCTCGCCGCCATAGTGATCAGCGTGATGTGGACACACCCTGTCTACCTGATCGCCCTGGCCTTGGCCGTTGTGGGCTTCGGGCTGCTTGCGGGCTTTCCGTGGAGCAAGATCCGTGGCGTGCTGTCTTTCATGATCATAGTCACAGCCATAATCACCCTGGTTCAGGGCGCTACATACGTCCCCAAGACGGTGACGCTGGATGAGCCTGCACGGGTGCTGTTCCACCTGATCCCGGGCTGGATTCCGGGAGTGGGACCGGCGTGCCCCATCCGGGTGGGAGGATTCCTGTACGGGATCGGCATGGCACTCAAGGTAGTCACAGTCCTGGTCGTAGTGGCGATATTTGGGTTCACCACATCGCCTTCCGAGATAGTGCAGATGATCGCGAGAGTGCCCTTCATGCCTTACCAGGTGGGTTTCGTCATGTCTACGGCGTGGAAGTTCGTCCCGGTAGTGCAGATGCAGATGAGAACGCTGATGGACGCCCACCGCTCCAAGGGCGTCGACTTCGAACAGGGAACCTTCGCGGAGAAGATCAGGAAGACGTCTGGAATCGTTCTGCCGCTGTTCGCCAACTCACTGTCGATGGCCGACACAATGGCCCTTGCGATGGAGTCCAGGGCCTTCGGTTCCAGCAGGAAGTTCACCTTCATCCGACCGTACCGCATGGAACCGTTCGACTGGGTGGTTCTCATTGGCTCGCTTGGGGCAATGGTTGCCAGCATTGTGCTGCTCGCACTGTTCCGCCTGGGGGCGCTGTAGATGGGCGAAAAGGGTCGGTGCGCCAAAGGCCGCTGTGTAGTCTGCGTCGGGGCGTGCGCTATGGACCTGATCATCCGGGTCCCGCGCCTGCCCGAGGCCGACGAGATGGTGTTCGCGGAAGGAGAACCAGGGCTGTTCCCGGGAGGATCCACAGCCAACATCGCCGCTGGTATCGCCCGGATAGGGGTGGCGTCAAGGTTCGTCGGCAAGGTGGGAGATGACGCCAATGGCAGGGCGCTTCGAGAGGCATTTGCGAAAGACGGAGTCGACGTCAGGTGGCTGTCGGTGGACCATGCGGGGCGCACTGCGCAGACGGTGATTGCCGTGGATCCTTCGGGAAGCCGAGTGATCTACTCGCTTGGAGGGACGGCCCTGCTGGAATCGGCGGACGAGTTCACCGGCGACATCCTGGGCGGCGCGGCGGCGCTTTATGTGGGCGAAGCGTTTCCGGAGGTGGCGCGCAGAGCCATGCAGGAGGCGCGAAGCGTGGGCGCCCAGGTCGTATACGGCCCGGGCCCAGCGGCGTCCTGGATCGGCATGGATAACCTGGCCGAGTTGATGCGGCTGGCCGACTTCGTGCTCATGAGCCGGGCCGAGCTGCGTGCCATGACCGGGTTCGATGAGCCGGAAGCGGGTGCACGATTGCTTTTGGAGCGGGGGGTGCCAAACGTTGTCGCGACCTTGGGCGAACAAGGGGCGGCATGCTATAGCCGGCGGCCTGGGCATATCGCCGGCGCGACGTGGGCGCCTTCGTTCAGCGTCGACGTCGTTGACACTACGGGGGCCGGAGATGCATTTGCGTCAGGCTTCATATCGTCCCTGGTAGAGGGGCGACCGGCCGTCGAGTGCCTGAGGCGAGGCAACGCCTGCGCGGCCATGGCCATCGGGCGCGTCGGAGCGCGCGAGGCCCTGCCCACCACGGAAGAGCTTGAGATGTTTCTCGCGGCCCGCAGCGGCGTCGGGCTGCGAGCGAGAGATGGAGCAGAGTCATGAGCGGCGGCATGGGGATTCTGCTGGACAGAATGGCAGGAAGCCTTGCCGGCGTGGCCATAGGAGACGCAATGGGCATGCCGTGCGAGTTCCTGACGCGAGAGGAGATACGCGCCAGATACGGTTGGCTGGACCGGTTCGTCGCGCCGGATGTGAGCCATTTCCACCACGGGATGTGTGCCGGGAGGATCACCGATGATACTGAGCAGACTATCGCCCTCATTGGGGCGCTTGATAGGCACAGTCGGATAACTCCGGAGACGGCGGCGGAGGCCTACCTGAAGTGGGCTGACGACTGCAATGCTTGGCAATCGACGGTAATGGGGCCGAGCACTAGGCGGGCACTAGAACGGCTGAGGGCCGGCGAGGATCCGCGCACGACAGGCTCGTCAGGCGATACCGTGGGCGCTGCCATGCGAGTGGCGCCGATTGGCCTGGTGAACGCGGGCCGTCTTGCTGAAGCAGCCGAGGAATGCTACATGTCGTGCCTGCCGACTCACGGGGTGAACATCTCCATAGGTGGCGCCTGCGCAGTAGCCTGTGCAGTGGCCTGCGCGCTGGGAGCGACTCCGGCTGCCGACACGGGCGTGATCGGCGAGATACTCGACGCGGCTGTCTGGGGCGCTCAGTATGGCGAGGCGCGGGGCGCGAAATGGGCGGGGGCATCGGTTGCCGCCCGGATACGCCTGGCGCAAAGGATTGTCGCCGAGAGCCAGTGCGCAGGTGAGGCGCTGGATGCGCTGTATGAGACCTGTGGGGTGGGGATGCTTCCAACCGAGCTGGTGCCCTCGGCCATGGGAATTATCGCGCTTTATGGTACGGACTGCGCCAAGGCCGTGGAGACGGCGGTCAACATGGGGGGCGACGCCGATACCCTTGCGTCTATCGTTGGCGCTGTGACCGGCGCGCTCTGCGGCATCGGGGGGTTCCCGGCGGAATGGGTGCGGACCGTAGAGGATATCAACTGCATTAGCATTTATGAACTTGCTCGGAGACTGGTTTGTGTGAGAGAAAGGAGATCGGTTCATGACAGGAGTTGATGTCAGGCTCCGAAGGATATTCCGAGGCGGAAAGGCCGTAGTGTGCCCGCTGGACTTCGGCGGGTTCATGGGGCCTGTGCAGGGCATAGATGATCCCTCAAGGATCGTGGGCGAGGTGGTAGCGGGCGGGGCGGACGCAATCCTGGTCAACCCCGGGATGGCCAGGAGCGAATGGGAAGGCTACGCCGGTCGAGCCGGCCTCATAGTCAGGATCACAGGGGGGTCTACCAAGTTCAGCCCCAATCCGGCCTTCCACACCCTGGTCTGCAGCGTGGAAGAGGCATGCGCGATCGGCGCGGATGCCGTATGCGTTATGGTTCTGGTCGGCTCGGAGCAAGAACAGGAGATGTTCGAGATCATGGGCGATGTCGTGTCTGATGCCCACAGTCTCGGCATACCGGTGCTGGCCGAGGTGATTCCGGCAGACCCCTCGCACAACTTTGACGCCGAGTGGATATCCGTGTGCGCCCGCGTCGGCTACGAGCTGGGTGCGGATTTCATCAAGACCTACTTCACGGGCGAAGGTTTCGAAGGCATCGTGCGGGCGTGCCGGGTGCCGATCATCATTGCAGGCGGGCCCAAGGTTGCCGACCCCAATACCGTGGTTCGCCAGGCCATGCAGTGCGGAGCGGCCGGCATCGCTTTCGGACGGAATGTGTTCCAGTCGGCAGATCCCAGGGCTAAGGTGCGCGAGCTGCACGCAATCGTGCACGAATCTGGGGCGCCCTGCGGGGAGGTGCGCTGAGGTTGAGAGCAGCCGTTTATCATGGGCCGGGCGATCTGCGAGTGGAGAGAATCCCAAAGCCTGAGGCCATGCCCGGCGGCGCGTTGCTTGAGGTGAGCTACTGCGGCCTGTGCGGCACAGATATCAAGACATACCGGCGGGGCCACCACATGTTCACTCCCCCCTGTGTGCTCGGCCACGAGGTGGTGGGGCGGATCGTAGAGATGAAGGATCCGCATTCGTCGGTGAGTGTCAAGGAAGGCGACCTAGTGGCGGTTGCCCCGTACGTGCCGTGCTTCGTGTGCTCGCTGTGCGCGCGCGGTCGCCATGAGCTATGCAGGCACAAGGATTGGATTGACGGTGGGTTTGCCGAATACGTGGCTGTGCCTTCCGGAGTCCTTGAGAAGGGCACGTTCCGGGTGCCTGATGGGCTGGATCTGAGAGTGGCAGCGCTGGCAGAACCTCTGGCTTGCTGCTTGAACGCGGTCACCGACTCGAACGTGCGTATGGGCGAGACCGTGCTGATAATCGGCGCCGGACCTATGGGCATGATGATGCTAGAGTCGTGTAAGGCCGTTGGGGCAACCAAGTTGCTCGTGAGCGAGCCAGATGAACTTCGAAGATCACAGGCCGAGGGACGTGGGGCGTTGGGGATCGACCCCGGGCGGAGTAGCGTTGCAGAGTGGGTCAACGATGTTACGTGCGGTGCAGGCGCGGATGTGGTGTTTGTGTGTGTCGGCGCTGCTGAAGCTGTGGGCGAGGCTATGGCGGCGGCAGGGCCCGGAGGTACTGTAAACGTGTTTGGCGGGCTTTCCGGGGGCACGACGATATCTGTAGACGCGAAGCGGGTGCACTACGATGAGGTGACCCTGACGGGGAGCTTCGGGTTTGCCCCTGAGCACTTCCGAACGGCCCTGGCGATGCTGGCGTCGGGTCGCCTGAACGTGGAGGGGATCATCACGCACGAGTTTGGCCTGGATAGCGCGGCGAGCGCCTTCGAGGCTGCCGCCGCAGGGAAGTGCCTAAAGGCCGTGATCCGGGTGGGTGAAGATGGTTAGTACGATTCTCGTTGGCATCGACATAGGATCATCGTCAGTCAAAGCGGGTGTCTGGCGCACTGACGGCTACTACCGTGCCGCCTTTCGCACGGCACGCGTGATTAGGCCTGAAGGGTCGGTCGGGGCCGAGCAGGACCCAGATCAGATCTGGGCTGCGGTGATCGAGTGCCTCGACGAGGTCATGGCCGGCCAGGACCCGGGCGCTGTTCGCGGCGTGGGCCTGTCCGGGCATGGTCCTTCCTTGATCGCCGTAGACAGTTACGGGCGTGCGCTCAGTAACATCATAACTTGGATGGACCCGCGACCGGTACAAGACGCTAGAGCGTGCGAGATTCTCGGCCAGTGCGCGGGCGAGGCGTCCGGGGCGCCCGAATCGTCCGGGCCGTCTTTTGAGGCCACGGCTGTGTGGTTACACCGAAAGCTCCTTGAGGGAGGGCATGATCTTGCCCGCGAAGGTGTGACGCTACTGCAGCCCAAGGATTACATAGGCCTCATGCTCACAGGTAGCGCCTGGATAGATAGGTCCGCAGCGTCATGTATGTCGTGGCCCGCGGGCGGCGATCCGGCGCAGAGTCTGTTTCCGTCCACGGTGGATTCGTGGCGGCGGGCGGGGGAGATATCGGCAGTCGCGAGCGGCGAGACTGGTCTTCCTGAGGGCACTCCAGTTGCGGCCGGGGGCATCGATGCGTTTGTGGAGGCTCTAGGAGCGGGAATCATCCGACCGGGCGTCGCCTGCGACTCCACCGGCACTTCCACATGCGTGGCGATGGCTGCACCCGATGGCGAGTTCAGCCTGCCGACTGTGGAGCATGTGGCGCCTGGGCGGCGACTCGCGGTAATACCCGTGTCATACAGTGGTGGAGCGTTGGCATGGGCGATGTCGGTTGCGATGCCCGATGTGTTTCGCAACCAGAAAGACTGGACTGAACCTGTTCGGGAAGCGCTCGCCAGCTCAGCGCCTGGAGCGGCCAGCCTTTCGTTCATTCCGCACATGACGGGCAGACGCAGCCCGACCACTAACCCGCGCGCCCGAGGGGCGCTAGTCGGGCTGGATCCAGTACACACGGCGTCTGACGTCATTCGGTCAGTCCTAGAAGGGTGCGCCTACGTCATGCAGGAGTGTGTTCAGTCGTCCGTGCTTGATGCGGCCGTTACGGAGCTCAGGGCAGTGGGGTCGGGAGCGAGGCATGACGCGTGGCTCCAGATGAAGGCGGATGTCCTGCGGGTTCCTGTGATCAAGATGAAGGTGTGTGAAGGCGCGCTTGCCGGCGCAGTTGTGCTCGCCGGCGTGGCGGCCGGGGTATTCGAAGATGTCGAGGCCGGTGTGGGGGCGGTTGTTCGGCCGGAGGCGAAGTTCGAGCCCACACAGGATGCAGATGTGTGCACGGCATACTCGGATGGCGCGGCCAGGTTCCGCCGCGTCGAGGCGGCGCTCGAGACGGCATGGTGAGCGCTAACTGGAGGACAAGTGATTGACATTGCAGCATGACGCATTGCGACGTGAGGCCCCCCGAAGTGACAGAGTGCTGATTCCACGTGCCATATGGCTGCTAGCGGCCGGAATGTTCCTTTGGGGGTTTGGCTACGGGCTTCATACTTACATGTTCCCGGTCTATTTGCGCAGCATAGGCTGCACTCCGAGCCAGGTAGGTGTGGTGTTTTCGGTGTCAATGGCCGCTACCGCCGCGTCGTGCATACCCGGCGGCGTGCTGGCCGATAGGTACGATAGGCGCAAGGTGATACTGCTAACGTGGCTTGCCGGAGCGCCGTCGCCAATCCTATACTACCTGGCACGCGATTACCGCATGGCCGCGGTGGGCATCGCGCTCTACTCAGGGTCGCTTCTGGGGTATCCGGCACTGAACGCCTACGCGGCATCATCAGCGACGGCAGGGGCGTCTGGGGCCGCCTTTGGAGTCATAAACGTTGGGTTTGCGGTCGGGATGATCGCGAGCCCTCTGGTGGGCGGACGCGTTTCTGACGTGTGGGGGCCAAAGACCGTATTCCTGTGGTCGCTTGCGTTCTTTCTGGCTGCCTCGTGTGTCATGGCCTTCCTTCCGCCGGAGCGCAGGGAGGCAAAATCAGAGGCAGCGGCAGGGGCGGGGGCAGCGGCGGGGGCAGCGGCGGGGGCGGGCCCGCGTGGTGGAGGCAGCGGCGGATATCGCGGCCTTCTGCGCGATGGCTCTTTCATGTGGTTCATTGCTTTCTACTCGGTGTGCGCTTTCGCCTACTACATGATCCAGCCGCTCATATCGCAATACCTTGCCGATGTGCGCAGCAGCAGTATGCAGGCCATAGGCATGCTCGGGACTTTGATGTCGCTCGGCCAGGCCCTGATCACGGCGGTGGTAGCCAGGGCTGCCGACAGACGTGGTACCGTGGTAGCTGTAGGCGCCAACTTGCTGGTCTTTGTGGTTTCGCTGCTCTGTTTCGTGTTGGTCCCGTCGCCGGCTGTCACTTTGGTATGCCTGTTTCTGCTGGGAGGCTTCATGGCAGGGCAGGGTGTGGTGTATGCCGGGGTGGGCGAGATACTGGGCGAGCGCGCAGACGGCAAGGCGTTTGCTCTGTTTAGCCTGGCGATGTCGACGGTATCGATCTTCGGCCCGTACATGGGCGGTGCGATGTACGCTCGCTCAAGAGGCACGCCATTCTACTTGGCGGCGGGGCTTGTGGCGGTTGGCGGCGCGTTGTTGGTAAGGGAGGGGATCGCAATCCGAAGCGGCAGAGGAGGTGGTCTGGCGGCGGAGCAGATTCCGGGAAGACCCGATTCCACTACTATCTAGCGTTCAGTTAGCCATCATGAACTGCAAGGAGGTACATAGAATGCGTAGACTCGGACTGATAATCGGGCTGTGTGCAATTCTGGCGCTGGCAGGCTCAGTGTACTGCCTGGCGGCTGCCAAACCCACGGGCAAAGTGGTTCTGACCGTAACGGGCGGAATAGCTGAGACCAACTCGGACAAAGGACTCGAGCTTGACATGGCGATGCTTGAGGGCATCGGCACCAAGCTCTACGAGGGCGCCGACCCATGGCTCGGCAAGAAGAAGTACACCGGAGTCACCATCGCCGATATCCTTAAGTTCGCCGGCGCGTCCAAGGACGTAGTCGAGGTCATCGCGATCGCGAAGGACGGCAAGAAGGTGACCCTCAAGCCCGAGGACGTAGACAAGTACCCTATCATGCTTGCGACTCAGGACGGGGGCAAGGCTATCGGATCAGGGCTGGGCGGGCCGGTCAAGCTGGTATTCCCCTACACAACCTATCCTGAGATCGAGAAGATGTACCCCAAAGACGACTGGAACTGGTTCGTCGTCACTCTTGAAGTGAAGGTGAAGTAATAGTGCGGCGCTTACGGGCGCTGCCGCTGTTCCTAGTTGCGCTGATTGTGCTGGGTCAGGCGGCGCTGGTGCTGGCTTCCAGCGCCCCCGCCGCCGACCCGGCCCATGCCAGTCCGACGCAGCTGGGGCCGACGGTAGTGGTAGTAGTGTTGGACGGATGCCCGGTGGGCTCGCTGGATCTTCTGCCGGATGAGGCTTTCTTGGGAGCGGCACGGCGCGGCTGCGACTGCCTGTCGACAGTGGTGCGGACGGTCTTCCCGTCGTCAACTGCGGCCGGGCACGCTGCCATATTCACCGGCTCATATCCAGAGGAAAACGGCGTGACCGGAAAGGAATATCTGCTGGCCGATGGATCGCCCGGCAGGTTCAGCTCTCCACGCGTGCTCGAGCGGCCGACGTTGTTCGAGGCCGCGCGCGCGGCAGGCTACGGCACTGCCATGATGTCCGCCAAGAAGAATGTGCGACTGATGCTGTCGGGGGCGGCCGATGTGTCGGCGGGCGCTGATGAAGTACCCGACTGGATCCTGAGCGCAGCAGGGCCTCCGCCCGATGAGTCCGAGCAGTATGCGGACTTCGCCGGGTGGCACATTAAGCTGGATCTGTGGGTGCTCGGCACGGTTCGCGCCTACCTGGAGAGTAGCTGCGCTCCGGCACTCATCGGCGTCAACTTGGGAAGCCCCGACAAGTGCGGACACAGATACGGTCCTGCTCCAGCAGAGGAGACTGCCGCGGCGATTGCTGCCATGAGCCAGGGGCTTGAGGCGCTGGCTGCGACGCTCGAAGCCACTCGCGCCGGCAACTGGTGCTTGATCGTCACCGCCGACCACGGCATGACGCAAGTCGATAAGGGCATCACCGTGCTTGACATCATTGACGAGGTCGCCGAGTCAACCGGAAGCGAGATCACTGCGACACTCGATGGCGGCGTGCTCTACGTGTGGGCAGAGGGTGAAGCCCAAGATGAACTGGCGAAGGCTCTCGCGGGCACCGAAGGCGTGGCCGAAGTGATCGGGCCGGGCGGCCCGGACGGCCCCGACGGCGCCAAGGACCAGGACCGCCGCGCCGAGCTGCGCATTCGGCATCCGCGCACCGCGCCGTTGATAGCAGTAGTGCAGTCAGGCCATATGTTCATTGAGTCGCCGCTGTTCATGGATTACACCCATGGAAGCCACGGAACAGCCGATCTGGACTCGGATGCGTTGGTGCCCCTGGTCATATGCGGCCCGCAGGCGCGGAGCGGAAAGGCTCAGCAACTCCTCAGCGCGGCACAGTCTGTGACCGACATATACGGCATAGTAATGGACCTTCTGAACAGCCCCTCCAATTGAACCTCTTGCGAGCTTATCGAGCGGTCAGAAAGGCGGACGCCGGACTGACCGCTTTGCTGTCCGGGTAGGCGCGTTGATGTTGCGGCAGCCAGTGAGCGGGAAGCCCCGCAATTCGCCGGCATCCGGAAAGTAACGGTGAATCGCGGGCAGGTACTGCAGAGGAGTCCCCAACATTAAACAGAATGGCACAAATACGATACGCCCAGGCCGCAAAGAGTGTTAATCGCGTCTGTGCTGTCGGGTATCGTCTCATATGCAGCTCGGCTGCCCAACAGATCACCGTCACGTCCTGTCCATCGAATCGCAGTACCATGCCTTGCTCGAGAATGCCCGACTTTCAACTGCCAAGACAGCGGGGGTGAGCCCATGTATGGTTTTCGTCATCGGATTCGTGTGCTGCTTATCAGGGCCGTGGCTGCATCGATCCTTGCTTCGTTGCTCCTCCATTCCTCTCCGAGGTACGCCTCTCTGTTCACACCGGTATCGTGCGATGCTGTCTCCCAGGATATTCGGGTCATTCTGAAGGACCTCGCATCCCAGTCGTGCGTCAACATCGTCATTGACGACAACGTGCAGAGGCGGGTGACCATTCAGCTTGCGGGCGTTCCTTTTGATGAGGCAGTGCGGGCGATTGTGAGCTGCGCAGGGTTCGAGGTCTCGCAGGAGGGAGAGGTTCTGTCGGTCAAGCTGCCTTCCCTGAGGCCGTCCCCTTCCGATGCGGCTGGCGTCTCGCTAGTGCTTGACGTTGGCAGTGTGCCTGTAGAGAGAGCGTGCGAACTCGTAGGGGCTCTGGGGCCGAATCTGACGGCAACACCATTTCCGGACCTCAAGGCCGTGGTAACATCGGGCCCGTACGCTGAAGCGACATCGGCGAAAAATGCTCTCTCCACCTGGATCGGAAGGTTTCCTCAGGAACAGCCTGAGCTGGTTGCGGAGCCCGTGCGGATTTGGCACCTGGACGCTCAGGAGGTGATGAGCTCGTTCTCGGGCCAACTCGCGGGACTCAGAATGACGGCCATCCGCTCGACCAATTCGGTGGTGGTCTTCGGCAAGCAGGAGGAAGTGTCCAAGGCTGTCGCGGCGATTCGAGCCGCGGACTTGCCGCCTCTCGTCATCGGCATTCAGGTCGAGGTCATTGAGGTACTTGAAGATGATTTGTCGCGCCTCGACGTGGGCTGGAAGGGACCGCTCGGGGAGCCGGGTCTGTCGATCGGCCTGAAAGAAATCGACCCTACCTCGTTTCTCAAGCCCGGAGAGGTTCCGGTAGATCAGTTGAAGATACGTCCCTGGATACGAGCGTCCATCAGCTTCGTCGCCGATATTAACATGCTTGTCGAGCGTGGCAAAGCCAGAGTCTTGGCTCGACCGTCTGTTGCGACTCTAGAGAACAAACAGGCGCGCATAACCGCCGGCGACCGGTATGTCCTGGTGCTTACGTACGGTCAGGGTTCGTCCGCATATCAGCAGATTCAGTACATAGACACAGGGGTCAGATTGGACATCACCCCCAGAGTAGACCTGGACGGCAGGATCACCGCCGCCATATTCCCTCAGGTTTCGGGCATCACCGGATTCACCAAAGAAGGATACCCCAGGGTTTCGACGAGGGAAGCCCAGACGACTGTGAGGTTGCGCGATGGAGAAACGGCGGTTATCGGCGGCCTCATCGAGAGCAGGGAGACTGAGAGATCCCATGGCCTTCCCATCCTGGGCGACATCCCGGTCATAGGCAAACTGTTCTCTACGAGCAAGGAGGTCACTCAATCTACGGAACTGGTGATTTTAGTTACCCTCAAGGTGCTAGACGGCTCTGACGGCGAAGGCGCGCATTATCGCGGAGAATCCGCGATGGCTTGGAGGGATGAGTAGTGAAGCGGCGGCCTAACGCCAGGCTATGGAGCGTGTTGCTTGGACTGCTGATGGCCGTGCTTGCTCCTGCGGGAGCGCTCGCGGAGTACGTTCCTAGCGCGGCCGACTGCTTCCGGGCAAGTCACGAGGCTGCAGCTTCGGGATCAGGGATTCCTTAGGCCCGAAGCTGTCGGTAGCCCTCCTGCCCCCATAGAACCCGAAGCGGATCTGGGGCCGTTGGCCAGCGGCACAGGCGACCCGTCGATAGTCGATCCGGGCGCCTTGTACGACTGCGGAAAGGTGTCGCCGTTCAACTGCTACTTCGAGGGCCTTTCGGAGACAATCGACCCGAAGACCGGCGCGCTAATCGTGAGGCAGAAAGACCTGGCGCTCCCTGGCCGTAACGGGTTCGATCTAGTCATCGAGCGAGTGTACAACAGCCAGCAAGCCGCGGCAGGGAAGCCGGTTGTTGATGTGCGCGCCGGGTTCCGACGCAAGGCGCTACGGGACAACGCGCAGCCAGGTTCCGCTCGAACCCTGCCAGTCCCCCCGGCCATGTATAGAGGAATGGGCGTACACCCCCGAACACTTGCTCAAGTCTCATTCCGTCAAGGATGCGCTGACGGGCGAGACGAAGAAGACGGTCTACCGGTACAACGGCGGCAAGATGTTGATCCGGGAGGATACGACGGTACAACACGGGACTAGCCCCGCTGTCGCTGTGGCTTCCATGAAGTATGAATGGGACGCGTACGGGAACCTGAGAAGCGCTGAGGACGCGCTGACCGGGGCGGAGACTGAGTATGAGTATGATCCGAGATATCACATTGCCGTGTACACAGCTGAGAGGGCTAGTTCGTCTCCGGGCTCGCCGGCAGGTTGGCGGTACACCATAAACGTTCTTGACGATACCGGGCAGAAGACCACTTCTTCTTCACAGAGCATGCAAGAGCCCGCGTGGGAGGCCAAACCGCCCCGAACCGTGCCTGTTGGCTGCAGACTAGTCGACATGGGCGATGCTTGGGAGTCGTGGACAACTGGACCGGCAGGCGCCGCGCAACTCGTTATCGATTGGGTCAGGGGTCCCTTCCAGGCTGTCGGATATGATGTTTCATATAGGCGCAGGGGCGATTCTCAGTGGATCCGCGTGGCTTCCTTGGGGCACGGGTGGCTTTCGCCGACAAGCGGCAGAGACACGGTGCCTATCGGCTTTCCTGAACCGGGCGTGTACTCAATAGGGGTGAGGATGAACTCGGGCATACTCAAGGGGACCTATGCAACGATTGTTTCAATGACCGAGCAACCGTACGAGCGGGCTTTTCCAGTACCGGGTTCTGCTAAAGCGACGGTCAGGTATGACTATGAAGACCCAGGCTATCCTGGGAACGTTACTCGAAGAACCGTAGTGCAGCCAGGCGGGCAGGACGAGATCACATCCTTTGCATACGATCCGGCCGGCCACGCATATCCCGTTTCGGTGTCCACCAGGGTTACCGCAGCCAACGGCACAGAATCCACAGTGGTAGTCAGGGCCGAGTACGACTCGTTCGGCCGGGCGACCCAGTACACCACTAGCGCCGGCGCCTCCTCGTCGACCACCGCGTTCGACTATGATGAGATCGGACGGCTGACAAAGGCGACATACCCCGATGGAACGTACGCGACGTTCTACTACGACAAGGACGGTCGAATGACCGAGGCGCGGCTCTTCGCTGCCGGCGGGGAGCCTGTATGCAAGACCGGGTCCCAATACGACGCGAGGGGCCGGAAGACGGCCGAGTGGTGGGATGTCCGGGGCGCGAGGTATTCCATCGGCTATGGGTACAACAAGGCGGGCGACGTTGTCCGGATGACCTTCCCCGACGGCGCGTCCGTGGAGTATCTCTACGACGGCTGGGGGCGGCTCATTGCGATACCGGGCTTGTTCGGAACGGGCGCATTCGATCCAGGCTTCGCCTACGCGCAAAGCGGCGCTCTCTCCTGGATCGGAAGGGCGAACGGCATCCCCACTACAATCGCCGAGGACGGGCGCGGTAGAGTCGACAGGATAACGCATGGGCACGGCGGCCAGCCCGTTCTAGACCTGGACTACGAGTACGACTCCGTGGGCAACGTGGTCAGGATCAACGGTCGAGAGTACACCTATGACCGCCTGAGAAGGCTCGTCGGGTACCAGAGACCGACCCAGTCGGGAACCGTAGAGTGGGTTGGGTACAACTACGACCTCGTAGGGAACAGAATCTCGGAATCGGCGGGCGGCGTGGTCGGCAGGACATACTCCTACAACACTGGAAACTACCTCAGCAGAACCATTGACCAGACCGGGCAGATCGAATCGGCGTTCACCTACGGCAGCTCCGGCGAGCAGCTGACCCGGACGAACGGAGGCGTCGCGACCAATTACGTCTACGACGCCGCCCAGCGGCTCACGGAAGCGTCGCGGGACGGAGCTGTAATCGCGGGCGCCGTGTACGACGCTCTGGGCCGGCGGATCGTCTACACGGATTCCTCTGGAACCGTGCTTACGCTTTATTCGGGTAACGACATCGTGTATGAGCGGGCCAATCGCCCTGAAGCGCCGACCGAACCAGGCGGACCCGGAACGGGAGAGCCCGGCGGAGGAGAGCTCATATTCCCGGAGGGTTCGGCTGCCGAGTCCCCGCCGGGATTGGTTAGGACAGCTACCCGGTACATAGTCGCCCACGGCAAGTACCTGGCCAAGATAGTGCAGGAAGGCGCGAGCCCAGCCCAGACCTACTTCCTGCACACCGACATGCTGGGGTCCATAAGGGCGATCACGGACTCCGTCGGCCAGGTCGCCGCCAGGTTCGACTATGAACCATTCGGGCTCCTGATCGAAGAGTCGAGCCCCGCATCTGCCGGGGGGGAGAGGTACACCGGAAAGCCTCTGGACGCCGAGCTAGGCCTCTACTACTTCGGAGCCAGATACTACGACCCCGAGCTGGGGAGGTTCATAACGGCGGACGCATCCCGCAATCTGCTAGGTGACAATTGCCCGTAGCAGGGGCGAATCGAGGTGAAGAGTCAGTGTCAGAACTAGAAGCCGATCTGCCAAAGATCATCAAAGTGCAGACAACGCTGATGCGGGACTTCATGGAGAACGGTCGGGAGGTCCTCAATTATGTGGCGGATCCCGACTACGAGATGCTAATGCCCTACCTGGTCCGTAAGTTCAAACTTTACGATAGCTTGCAGGACTCAGAGAAGCTTGAGTACCTTCGGACCATGACAGTGGCCTCACTGTTCGGGCCTCTAGGCTTGATCATGCAGCATGATGAAAAGATGCGTTCGATGAGCCAGCATTACCATGAGCACTTCGCCCCGAGAGTGCAGACGGGGTTGCCCGCCAGCGGCATGATTGGAAGACAGGGGCCTAAAGCAAACAGACGGCAGATCTTTGCCCTTATCGAAGAGACTGTGGGAGAGGAATTCCCGGAAAGAGCGCTGCAGAGCAAGAAGCCGCAGGCGGTTGGCATCGGCATGAGGGGATCCAGAGTCCCTTTCGAAGGCTCCTATCTGTTTCCCGATAAGGCTGATCCGAGAGATACCCTCTTCGTACAGATTGAGGTTCCCGGCCTCAATCTGAACGGGGGATTCGGAAGACGCGACCTCGGCTTCTTCGCAGGTTTCGGATTCCCCTGCTGGGGTTCGTACGATTACGCATACGCAGCCGCGTTGCAGGCCCAGACTGTTGAGCTAACGGTGCGGATGTTCTGTAAAATGCTGAAATTCGTATACCCCTATCACGTAAGGCTATGGGACGGCTACTTCGGCAAGGACGAAAGGTGATCAGCAATGAGCGAGTTCTCGTGTGGAGTCCTCATGAGACGTAACAACGCGGAGGCGGTTCTGCAGATGCCGACCAATGCAGACCAAGGCGCCGACTGGTTCATCCATGAAGTGAACCCAGCTTGGGCAGGCTTATTCCTGCAGGACGAGTGGCTTGAGCAACCGGAGACCGTGGAGCTTGTGAAGAGCCTGTCGAAGGCAGCTCCCCTTCTGTTCTTCTTCGACGCCGATGAGTATGGCTGGGGATACCGTCTGTTTGCCGGAGGCGAGGAACGAGCAGCGAAGGCCTTCGAGGTGCACAGACGCCCGAACCATCCGAATGGACAGTGAGCATGAGTGAAGATGAGGCCAAGATGTTCCGAGAATTCGGGCTCAAAGACGACGATGTCGATGCCCTCAGGGGGGTCCTGGACGCCGGCGCTCCCGGCGTCACAGACGAAGAATAGTCTCGCCGCGACAGGTTCAAAAGCGTCCTTGGCATAGACGAGTTCACCTGGATGAGCTACTCCAACCTGTATAACGAGCAGCACATGGCCGATCCGTTAGGATGATGGCCGCATAGGCCCCGCAATGGCCTTTCAGGGCACGCTGAGGATATGCGCAGGGAATAAGCCGGGCGATACTGCCCGGCCTTCCCCTATAGCCCCAACCTGCCGGCAGCATCGCGACGGCATCGTCTGAGGTGCGCAAGAGCGATCCGCCGGGACGCCCGTGTGCAAGACCGGGCTCAATGCTCGGTTCTGGCTCTGTAGGCATCCCAATGCCTGCCCAACTCGAGCCGCGGCGACAGCTGCTGAGCAGGTGTGAAGAACACGCCCAGCGCCCCGAAGGCAGCTGTCATCGCGGTTACGGCTGTGGCGGCCGCGACCATCAGCATCACCACAACCTGGTATCGCACTGCGTCCAGAGGGCTCACGCCTGAGATGATCTGCCCGGTCATCATGCCGGGCAACTGCACCAGGCCCACTGTCATCATGGAGTTTATCGTGGGCATCATGGCAGCGCGCAGGGATTCCCTGAGCGCGCCTGCGGCCGCCTCGCGCGAGGTCGCCCCGAGCGCCAGCGAGGCTTCGACTTCGCTGCGGCGCAGCGTCAACTCTGAGCTGAATCTGTTGACCACGAGCGCCGCCCCTGTCATGGAGTTCCCGACTATCATGCCGGCGATGGGTATCACATACTGAGGCTGGTACCACGGTCGCACGCGCAGCACAACTCCGATTACGAGTATCAACGTGATGGCGCCTCCGGTGGCGATGGCGGCAGTCATGACTGCGAACAGCCCTTGCTTGGCCCCGGACTGCCTTTTCATAGCGTTGTACCCGGCCACCGTGGTCATTACCGCCAGGGCCGCCACAACCCAGTACCAACGGGACGCATCGAATAGGCGCTGCAGGACGAATCCCACCGTCAGCAGCTGGACGAACGTGCGGACGGTTCCGATGGCGATGTCGCGCTCGAGCCCGAGGCCTTGCCAGTATGAAACCATTGCGGTGACTCCCACGAAGAGCAAGGCTATGAGAAGATCGATCAATGAGATGTGGATGTAGGCGCTAGCGTTCATTCGACAGCTCCCCCTGTAGGAATCTCCGCCCGATTTCCGTGGCGGGACTTGCGAAAAAGGCATCCGCCGGGCCTTCCTCGATTTTGGCGCCGCGCACGAGTAGCACAGCCTGCGTTCCCACGGCGCGGGCATGCTCCATGAGGTGCGTCACCATGATCACAGTCAGCCCCAGCTCGCGGTTGAGACGGCATACCAGGTCCAGCACTGTGTTAGCCGCCGTCTGGTCCAGGGCAGATGTAGGCTCGTCCAGCAACAGCACCTCGGGGTGGTTGGCCAGAGCTCGGGCTATGCACATCCGCTGTTGCTGCCCAACAGAGAGCGCCGTCGCGGGCCGATTGAGCAGGTCGCGTTCGAGCTGCACTAGGTCGAGATACTCACCCGGGTCGCAGTCTTCTTGGCGTAGGCGTGGGCCGTACGACACGTTGTCCGCGACCGTGCCGGCGATCAAGGCCGGGGTCTGGAAGACCATCCCCACACGGCGTCTGAGCTCCCGCACATCCAAGGATGAAATGTCCGTCCCGAACAGGTTAATCTGCCCGGCGGTGGGGTCTTCAAGCCTGTTTATCATACGCAGGAGAGTGGATTTGCCCGACCCGGAGGGTCCCATAAGGGCCAGGATCTCACCCTTCGGCATACTGAAGGAAACGTCCTGGATCACCTGAAGCCGAGTCACCGAATCACCCAGCAACACAGGTTTGGTCTTGCTGACATATACTAGTTCTACCGCGGGAGTGCGTACATGGTCGTTCATGGGGCTAGACCTTCCCTTGCTCGTAGAATCTCGGGGCAGGCCGCAATGCAAGCCGATGCGGCAACCCGCTTGATACTACTTCTCCGCTGAGCGTTTTGCAACATCGGCTGGGCCTGGGAACTCGGGGTCATGTCAAACACTTACCTACTCGCCAAGGGGGGAGATCACACGGCCCATCGCGAATTTAGCTGTGCTCGTAGGCGCATCATTGCGCTGCTTGTGGTACTTATGGCTTGATCATCATCCTGCGCTGGAGCAGAAACCGAGGTGGTGATCCATCTTGACTGGGCTATCGCTGCCCGCAGATGTCGCGGAGATCGTCGGAAATGGTATACTGTCGCGCGATACTGTCGGGTGTTCAGCCTCGCCGGTTTTCCGTGTTCAGGGCCTGGCGGGAGGCGCGAACGCCTATCTGAAGATCCTCGCTGCGGTGGAAGACGATGACCTGCGCCGCGAACGCGACGTGCTCGAGTGGCTGGCTTCGCGACTTCCTGTGCCCCGAGTGCTGCACTTCTCACAGGAAAGTCAGACTCAGCACTTGCTCATGACCGAGGCGCCGGGCTCTAGTGCCGCAGACGAGCTGCAGGCAACCGAGGCAGCGCAGGTGATCAGCCAGCTGGCAGAGGCACTGCGTGCGGTTCATGATGTTGACATTTCGGCGTGCCCATTCGACATGCGGCTCGATGTGAAGCTTGCCGAAGCAAGAGCCAGGATAGACTCGGGGCTAGTGGACGAGGGGGATTTCGAAGGCGTGAACATGGGCAGAAGCGCGATGGACATCTACCACGAGCTTATCGCGACCAGGCCCGACTATGAAGAATTGGTTTTCACCCACGGCGACTACTGTCTGCCCAACATCATGCTGAAAGACGGCGCAGTGAGCGGATTTCTCGATCTCGGACGCGCCGGCATCGCTGACAGGTACACTGATCTGGCTCTAGCGGCCAGAAGCATCAGGCACAACACAGGCGACGAGCGGTTGGTCGACCTCTTCTTCGGGGCATACGGCCTGGGAGAGGTGGACTGGCAAAAGGTCGACTACTACATCCTCCTAGACGAGCTGTTCTAGGCATTCATTGTCTCGGCTTGCCGCTTGCGACTGCTGCCGCTATAGCTGCTACGCTGACGCGCGATCTTCCGAAGCTCTGCATTGAGGGAGGCTGAGCCTCTGCATCTGAGAGGAGGTTTGCCCAGACTTAGCCTGATGACGCTGGCCGCGGCAGACTACAGAGCTGGTGGAAAAATCTAGGTGTCGATTTTATGAACGCATTTTCGGCGATGTGTCGATAAAATGGACAATGGGTGGTGCATAACGGAACGTATAGACGTATAGAACGCCTGAGACCTAGCAGGCCTTACATGTATCCCCATCTGGCCCAACTGAAGATGGTGTTTGTTAGCAAACTAACCCATGTGTCCGCCATGACATCCCATCGAATGCCGCTGAGGACTCCAGATCATTCCATCGTACGCCCCCTATGCAGATATGCATCGCGATATGCATCAGCCATCATCCGGATTCGCGACGGGTCCGCGAAAACCCGTCGATAATATGAGCGCATCACAAAAGGCCAGCTAAAGACACATTTCCTGACGAACTTGCAGCGTAAGGTAGGTATACACGGCTCGCTACCGAGTCGGAAGCACTCATTTCCACATTGGCACCCTACAGGCCTCGTGCCAACGGCAATGGATTCGGGACAGTTCAGCCTTTGCGCCCGGATCGCTCCATGAATGCCCCTAACGCGCAGAGCTAGACGGCCATTTGGGCCCGCGGCCGGCGCATGCCGGGTTGACGCGGGCGGTGGCACGTACGATCTGACGCGGGATTGAGCATGCGGTATTGACATCATCCATCACATGGTTTAAGATATTGATGAACACGTTAATAATATTGAGGCTCAACTCAAACGGAGGTGCTGATCATGATCATCACGATAGCGAACGTGAAGGTAGAGGTAAGCCGGACGCCCCGCCGCCCAGCGATGAACTGGGATGAGATCGGGCGAGCGTACGAGGGGCAGCTGGTCGAGAGGGCTGCAAGAGCTGCGCGGCTGGCGCATGAGGTGAAGGCTAGCGAGTATCTTCCGCTGTTAGGGTAGGCGCGCGAAGGTGGGCGTCGCGGGCCGCGGCGCCGCAGAAGGGTACGGTGCACTGCAATGGAGCACATCTGTGTTGTGGAGGGCCTCTGCAAGACATACGGCGCCACGGGGGTTGTTGCCAATCGAGATCTGAACCTGCGGGTTTCTCCCGGTGAGGTCCTTGGGCTGTTCGGCCCGAACGGCGCCGGCAAGACCACACTAGTCAGGCAGATCATGGGCCTGCTTCGTCCCACGAGCGGTTCGATCAGCATCTTGGGACACGATGTTGTGCGTAACCCTGGCGCTGCGCCGGTCTATGCTGCATACCACGCGCAGCGCCAGGTCATGCTGGCCAGCTACCGCGCGACAGAAGTGCTGGTGCAGGCAGGTGTGTTGCGGGGGATGCGGACCGCTAATGCGGTTAGTCAGGCACGCACGCTTCTGGAGCGATTTGGGCTTGCGGCACGGTCAGGCAGCTTGATGCTCCGTCTGAGCGGCGGAGAGCGACAGATGGTCTTCCTGCTCTCTGCCTTCGTGGGACATCGCCCGCTGGTCATACTGGACGAACCTACGAGCAACCTCGATCCAGTACGACGTCGGCTTGTGTGGGACTTCCTGCTCGAGAGGGCGCATGAGGGCATAGCCATAATCCTGGTTACTCACAACGTGGCCGAGGCTGACCAGGCCGTACATCGGGCGATCGTCGTAAACCGGGGGACGGTGGTTGCGGACGGTACTCCGGGTGATCTCAAGCGGATGGTGAGCCGCAAGATCGAAATCCGTGTTTCGCTGAAGCCGGGCGCGGAATGGCGTTTGGCCGACACCGCTCGGGGCGAGCCGCTTGGCGAAGGCAGGTGGATAATCCGGGCCGATCCGGAGGAATCCTCGCAAGTTCTTTCACACATCATCGAGACACAAGGCCTGGACGGCATCGACGATTTTGCAGTCTCAGGTGTGAGCATGGATGCGGTGTATGAGGCACTGACAGGGGAATGGTGGGATGAGCGACATGAACGGGCAATCAACTGACCCCGGCCCCTCGGGCGCTCGCGCGGCGCCGCGCATCTCAGCAACGGGCGTTGCAGCATCAGGCATAGCACGCTGCGGTAGACTGGCCCGCGAGTACTGGTGGCTGCTGCGCGGCCAACTTCACCAGCTGCGACTGCAGTGGTTCTGGTACGTAGTCATGATGTCGTTTGCCCCGCTGATCACAATGGCGTTCTTGTGGTTTCTCACCGGTAGGTCGCCGGAGGCCTTGCTGTTCATAATCACAGGAAGTATCACTACCGCACTGTGCACATCGGCTATGTTGACTTTGGGCCAGAATATCGGGTACATGAAGGACGCTGGAAGCTTCGAATACTATGCCAGCTTCCCGATTTCGAAACCCGTATTCATACTCGCCCTGGCAACTCGGAGTGTGATACTCTCGATTCCTTCGTCTGCGATACTGCTTGCGATCGGCGCTTTCATCTTCGGGGTGCCCATGCGCCCATCTCCGGTCACCATTATCATCTTCATTCTGGCAGGCTACTCCCTCGCCGGCCTGGGGGCGTTCGTGGGCTTCTTCAGCCGAGACGGGCAGACCGCAGGGCTCGTCACTCAGATAATCGACCCGCTCATTGTCTTCCTGGCGCCGGTGTACATTCCCGTTGAGTGTCTACCGCGGTTTCTGCAGCACACGGCGAAGCTCCTCCCGACTACATACGTTGCTAATGCCCTGCGCGCATCGGTGGCCGGCAGCCTCACGAGCCGAACCTGGCATGAGATCGGGTTCCTAGCTACATGGACGATCTTCTCACTGTGGGCTGCGTCCCGCAAGCTCGCCTGGCGTGCCGGCGAATAAGCCCCGCGATCCGCGCTACGATCACGAGCGATAGAGACTTCGCGGACTCTGTGAAGGTACGATACAATTGAGCTGCATCGATTGAGAAAGCGAGGCATGCTCATGTCTGGTATCGACAGGAAGGACCTTAAGGGTGTGTTCGCTCCCATTCCGACGCCGTTTGGCGAGGACGGGGAGGTTTCGCTGAGCGCGGTTCGCGTCAACATGGAGCGGTGGGCCAGCTCGGGGCTTACCGGGGTTGTAGTGTTTGGGTCGAATGGGGAGGCGCCTTATCTGTCGTGGGACGAGAAGGTGCGCCTGATGGAGGCGGTTATCCAGGCCAATAGCGGCCGTAAGCTGGTCATCGCGGGCACGGGG
>Ga0255341_1001582_pt1 | contig 31531 bp, 16 predicted proteins | sample wastewater_treat_8_FD_192418 | JGI IMG/M metagenome (GOLD analysis project Ga0255341, IMG submission 192418) | Wastewater microbial communities from Lulu Island WWTP, Vancouver, Canada - plant12 | ecosystem: Engineered > WWTP > Wastewater > Unclassified | place: Canada: Vancouver, British...
CTTTTCTCTGGTTCCTGACGCGCCTCCCGTATAATGGCCGCACTTGATGCGATGATCATGCGGGAGGCGTGGGAGGGGGATAGCCTCGGGCGTTAAGGACGTGGCCGGCAGAATATAGCGATGAGTGCAACGTGACAACGAAAACTGCAAATTGTGCAGCGAAATCTGCAAACTGTCGCATCGTAGGACATCCTTGCTCATCCTTACCAAGACCCCTTTAGGTAGTTTTTGACAGGATTTCTGCAATTAAGATCACCGAAATTTTCAAATTCTGACACGGTATCTGCAAATGCCGATTGGGAAAATACGCTGGTTTATGGAAGAATCAGTCTGAACGAGTTTATTGTTCTTGAATGCTTGACCTCGATCAGCATCATCGGCATGAATACGCATGGCTACTACATCGAGGCCAGACTGAGTATAGATCAGCTCGGACGCTATATCCAGCCTGGGGTACTGGGTATGCTGAAAAGTACTCTGGGATTAGGTGTCTGTACTGAGCTCACATCACGAGATAATGCAATATTGCACTGTTTCTTTATGATCCCGTTCTTGCTGTTCTCTCGATGCTTCAGATATCTCATTCAAGAATAGGCTTTTACAACAAGCTCTTTAATCACTTGGGGTATTTCTTCTTCGGAGAGATTTTCGAAGTAGTCTAGAGCTGCTAAGGGTTTTCCCTTCTTTTCGCTTTGTCTTCTCGAAATACCCGCGGCTGCTTCAAAATTGGGTCTAAGTATTACTATTTTATCTGAATCTCCCACTGCACTCAATATCGTGCCATTGAGCTCAAAAGTATCCCTTTTCGATTTTATCTTTTCGTCAGGCCAATCCTCAGGTATAGGGTCAACAAGAGGATCTTCATCATGTACAACAAGGTATTGCAGATTGAAACACTGTGCAATCTGGATATATAGCATAAGGTTATGTTTGGAACCGCAGTCAATTATTGATACTTGGTAATCAAATATGTTTAACTTGTTCGCAAGGAAAGGTATTATAGTCTTTTCTGTAGCACCTTCTACAAAGATCACTTTCCTGCCAAAGAACAATTCGCTCCGGTCAGGATTTATCCAGTAGGACATATTGAATCTATTCTTTACGTCAACATGGTCAGCACTTACAAACAAATCTGAAGAAGGCTGTTTTACAATTGTACCTGTGCTCGGATCTGGTTTACTAACTAAACAAATACTCTTATAATAGTTCATATCTACAAAATGGCTTGAATGAGTACTTAGGAATACTTGGCAATTGATAGATTCGGCGAGTTCTGTTAGAGCTGACGAAAACTCACGCTGTGATTGGGGATGCAGATAAAGCTCCGGTTCTTCAATTACAAAGTACACTGAATCTGAACTTATACGAGATCGAGTTTCTGACATGTCCTCATTAATGTCTTGTCTAAGTAATTTTGCCCATGTTTTTAGCAATGCAAAGATTAATGCCCTTTGAAGCCCATTCCCTTTCTGCTCAGCCAACGTCCTAACACCATCATCCACATGCAGTCTTGTGCCTAACTCAATTATTTTCTCGATTGGAAGTGAATTTATTTCAATGTCTACCTTAACATCCCAACTTTCCAGCTCACTTTCAATTCCAGCTTTCAGCGCTTTAAACTGCTCCAGGGTAGGCTTTCCTTGATCATCCTTTTCATTGAGTATTTCAATTTGTCGCTTGAGGTCTTCTTGAATGCTTATAAATCTTTCATCACTTACAGTTGCAACTTCTATTGCTTTGTTGATTAATCGCCCAAGAAGTGTCGTACTTTTTATCTTTGTTTCTTCTGAGAGATCCCTGACCGCTGGCACAATGTAGATATCTGGCAGGATACCTCCCCCAATATTCTTCTGTCCAAGGAAATTGCCAATTTCTAAAGTTCTTGAAAAACTCAGATTATCTCTGTTATCTGATATATACTGCTTTTGGGCTTCTTCGATTATTGCTTTAGTTATTCTACCTGTCTCTGGTACATACTGTTTTAGTGCAGTTTGATCTACGGCATCTCTACTTGCCAAACTCCCCGAGTTGCTCTCTTTTAGCCAATCTTCTGCGGCTTCTGATATCCAACCCTGATATTGCACGGTAAATTTTCCGGGATCACATGTAGTTGTTTTCCTTACACATATACTCTGATCATGTTGAAGATACTTAGAAAAAGTAGTCTTTTCTTGATCTGATAAATCTTTGAATTCAATTTCAACCCACACAGTTTTATCATCCTCACCACAAAATGCAAACACTTCTGAATCAGTGACTTTAACTCCTGGATTAAAAAAGTACTCGAGCGACGACAGTATGTTTGATTTCCCGTGATTATTCGGCCCAATAAGGAACATGATGTTTTGGCATTTAATCTCTAGGTCACGAATACTTTTGTAGTTATGGATTCTAATGCTATTGATACGCATAAACCATCTCCTTCGTATTATTCATCATTCATGTTTGATCAAGAACAACCTTCTTCTGGGCTATTCATAGATACGTAGCCAAGAACCTTTTCATAAAGAGTAATTGATCACTTTGTTATATGCTAGAAGAACATGCTGCTACAGTTTATTGAAGGCTAACAATGTCAATAGCAAATATCATTATTCCCGGTCTCGCCGAAATTAATCTTCCCAGCCATTCCTGTTTACTGCGGACAATACCCGAAAATATCGGTTGACGAATTGGCAAGGTTGAGAAACATATAAATCAGCAATGGTTTGAAGTGAAAAAAGTCCTCTATCTTGCACTTATACCATTGCCAGTATAGATGTTAGGAGAGATCATGAATGAGATGACTGATCGTTGGCTATCGGTGAAAGAGATATGCTCATACATGGGTGTAAGCAGTGACACGGTTTATCGGTGGGTAGAAACACACGAAATGCCGGTCCATCGGATGGGACGTTTGTTCAAGTTCAAGATCTCTGAGATTGATGCTTGGGTCAAGGCTGGTGGAGCAAGCCGTAAACAACAGAAAGTCGATTCGAAATGACTGAGATTCTGGATAAGCTTAAGTCAGCATTGCAGTCGATTGAATCGCAATATCATCGCCTGATTATACTGGTAAATTGCGATGATGCGTCCAAACCGGATCTCATGCGGATGTTGAGATCTGAGCGAGAGGCAAGGCCATTAAACATCAATCTTGAACTCTCTTCCAGGCTGCTTGAATACAGCATCAAACAAAGACCACTGAAAGTATCTGAGCTGCTGGAAGAGATAGTACATGATACCCCTACTCCAGTGATGCTAGACCGAATCGATGTTCTATTTGAGCCATCGTTACAGTCCGATCCCATTGCAATATTAAAAGCTTTATCCAGGAGCAAGACCATCGTCGCTTTCTGGAACGGAGCATTGAAAGATAACAAGCTTTATTACGCAGAACTGGCATACCCGGAATATAAGTCATACCCAGTAGAAGACTTCGTGGCTATCGATGTACAGCCACAAGAGAGTTTTTAAACCGAAGGAGAATTCTGATGTTATACAAAGACCTTATTCAATATGAACCCATTGAAAGCCTGGTTCAGCTAAAAGACGCTGCTATTGCCCAACGAGCCATCAACCTGGTGAGCACCTATGTGATCTCAAATGAGATGTCTGATCGCATAGCCGATGTGATTATACCCCAATTGCAGTTTGACTCCCCCGCTGACAACAAAGGTCTGCTTATTGTAGGCAACTACGGGACAGGTAAATCCCACCTGCTCTCCGTAGTATCAGCCATCTGCGGAGATGCAACACTGGTTGAACACTTAACTGATGTAAAGGTTAAAGAAAAGGCAGTTGCTATAGCTGGAAAATTCAAAGTAGTTATCCGGACAGAACTTGGTTCAACTATGATGCCATTGAGAGATATCTTGGTCCGAGAACTGGAAGATAACCTGAAGAAGTATGGCATCGAATACACTTTCCCCTCAATGGATAAGAGCTACTCCAACAAGAAAGACCTTGAGGAGATGATGCAGGCTTTTCATGAGGTTTTCCCGGACGACGGACTGGTACTGGTTGTGGACGAGCTTCTGGACTACTTGAGAGGCAGAAAGGGACAAGACCTTGTAATAGATCTCAACTTCCTGCGAGAAATCGGAGAAGCCTGTAAAGATCTCAGATTCCGTTTTATTGCCGGTATTCAGGAAGCGATCTTCGATAGCCCCAAGTTCATGTTTGTGGCAGATAGCCTGCGCAGAGTTAAGGATAGATTTGAACAAGTCCGCATTGCCAGAAATGATCTTAAGTATGTGGTTGCCAATCGTCTGCTGAAGAAAAGCGCTGATCAGACTCAGAAAATCAGAGAGTACTTGGAGCCTTACACTCGTTACTATGACGATCTGACCCAACGAATGGACGAATTTGTGGATCTATTCCCAATCCACCCCAAGTACATAGACACTTTCGAAGAGATATCCCTGATTGAGAAGCGTGAGGTTCTGAAAACCATATCCTTGAGCATGAAGCAGGTCATCGACAAAGAAGTTCCGCAGGACATTCCAGGGATATTGGCTTATGACAGCTATTGGAAGATGCTCAGTGATAATCCCAGCAATCGCTCCAATCCTGATGTGAAGGAAGTAATTGAGGTAAACTCGGTTCTGATCTCTAAGATCGAACAAGCTTTCACCAAACCGATATACAAGCCCATAGCCATAAGAATCGTAAATGGTTTATCTATTCATAGACTCACTACACACGACACACACAATCCTATCGGTGCCACGCCACAAGAACTGAAAAACAACCTTTTCCTCTTTGATGCCAACGCTGCAAGCATGGGAGGGGATGAGCCAGATAAAGACCTGACCACATTGGTAGAGACAGTACTGCGAGAGATCGTAACCACTGTTAGCGGTCAGTTTATTTCTTCGAACCCCAACAACGGTCAGTTCTACCTCGATCTAAAGAAAGTGGATGACTATGATGCGATCATAGCCAAGAAAAGGGATACTCTAGGTGATGCAAGCTTCAATACCTATTACAATGAAGCTTTGAAACGAGTTCTGGAGAGGATGGACGTTACTCCGCACGTAACCAACTACAACATCTGGCAATACGAGATCAACTGGCGTGAACGCAATGCCCCCCGCAGTGGATATCTATTTTTTGGCTCTCCCAATGAGCGTTCTACTGCTGTACCGCAGAGGGATTACTATATCTATTTCCTGCGTCCATATGATGCTAGTCCGGTTAAGGACCAGAAACTCGAGGATGAAGTGTTTATCTATCTAAGCCGCATGGATGAGGAGTTTGATGAGGCATTGGCTCTGTTCGCGGCATCACATGAGTTATCCCTTACCGCTTCGGGGAATGCCAAAAACATCTACCTCCAGAAATCTGAACAATACCTGCGCAAGGTGGTATCCTGGCTGCAGAAGCATATCTGGGAAGCTTTCGATGTGGTTTATCAGGGGAAACGGCAATCCTTGGAAAACTGGGCAAAGGGCAAGAACATTAGAGAGATCTCAGGAATTGGTCAGAATGAGACAGCCAACTTCAGAGACATAATCAATGCCATAGCTTCGATCTGCCTGGCTCAGCACTTTGAAACACAGGCACCCAAGTACCCCAAATTCTCGGTCTTGATTACCGGCTACAACAGAAAACAAGCCATATCCGACACCTTGCGTGCAATTTCAAGCAGCAATCGATCCAAGCAAGCACTGGCAATTCTGGATGCTCTACAACTTCTCGATGGGGATAGAATCACCACATCCAAATCACCCATCTCCCAATATATAAGTAGTAAACTGGCTGCGAAAGGAAAAGGACAGGTATTAAATCGGGAAGAGCTAATTGAAAAGGTCAATGGCCTTGATTATCTTGATCCGAGCGGCTTAAGATTGGAACCGGAATGGGTGGTTGTGGTATTGGCAGCAATGGTCTATAGCGGTGATATCGTCCTCAGTGTGATAGGTGACAAGTATGATGCCACTAAGATCCAATATCTCTGTGCCACAGACCTTGCCACCTTGATCGACTTCAAACACATTGAGCTTCCCAAGGACTGGAATTTGCAATCCATAAAAGCATTATTTGAGCTTGTGGGTCTTTCTCCCGGTTTAGCCCAAAGCATTACGCAGGGCAGCGATGATCCGGTTAGGGCTCTGCAGGATGCCATAACAAAACTGATCTCTCGCATCGTGTTCACTATGAACCATCTCAGGGATGGATTGATTTTTTGGGGACTGGACCTAGGGGTTCCACTAAAGCTGGAAAATGCCCAGCAAAGCCTGTCCAAGACCAAGGAGTTCTTAGAATCTCTCACAGCCTTCAACACAGCCGCAAAGCTCAAGAACTTTAATGTGCCAGTGGCAGAGATTGAAGCTCAACGCAGCTCTTTGGACCTGGTCAAAACCATCAATGCCGCACAGGACTTCATCAACAATCTGAATCCTCTCATAAACTGGCTGTCCACTGCTGAGAAGCTACTTCCCGGCGAGCATCCCTGGCAGACTGAATTTGGGAAGGTAAAAGAGACGGTACTCGCTCAAGTCAAGGAACTGAAGGCCGATGAGATCAAGGCTATTACTGGAAAGATAAGCTATGAACTGCAGAAGCTCAAGAAAGACTATATTGAACACTATGTGAAGCTGCACAGCAAGCATCGCTTGAATAAGCAGGATGATAGAAAGAAAGCTGAGCTCTCCAACGATCTACGGATACGCAATCTGCTAAAACTTGGAGAAATTGACATCATGCCCAAACAACAAGTAAATGACATTCTGGAAAAACTGGTAAGCTTGAAAACCTGTTTTAACCTTACCGAACAGAACTTGCAGGCAGATCCCATCTGTCCCCATTGCAGATTCAATCCTGCAGTGGAATCGGGTACCGCGTCTGCAAGCCATATTTTGAGCCAGATAGACCAAATGCTTGATGGAACCATCGCTAGTTGGACCGAAATGCTGATCCAGAACCTGCAGGATGAACACACACAGGAAACCATAGCTTTGCTGAGTGAACAAGACGGAGCTCTCTTGGATGAGTTTGTTAAAAGCAAAGAGCTTCCAGATAAGGTTGATGATAACTTTGTGAAGATCCTCAAGGAAGTACTGGCTGGGCTCATAAAAGTGACCATTAACATGGGTGAGATTCGCAGAGTGATCAGCAAGGCTGGAGGATCTATCACGCCTGCTGAGCTAAAACGGGTATTAGACCAATACATCGATTCACTCACCCAAGGAAAGAACCCGCAGCGGGTGAGGATAGTGCTGGAATAGGCATCATCATGACAAAAGAAGAACTGCTAAAAGCCATCAAGAGTCCAGAATGGACAGATATTGAATTCAAGCAATCACGTAAGGGTGTTTCAGAAGAAGCCTATAAGACTGTCTCTGCCTTTGCAAACACCTGTGGTGGGTATTTGGTCTTCGGTGTTAGAGAAAGCGCTAGCAAAGCCGAACGAGAAATAGTTGGCGTAGAAGATGTAGATAAGGTTCAGAATGACTTTCTTAGCTGCCTGCGCAACGGAGGCAAGCTGAGCAGAGTGATACCCTCAAATGCCGAACTACATGAGATCGAAGGAAAGCATGTTTTGGTTTTCTACATACCGGAAGCAGATCGCAAGGAGAAACCAATCTATCTTGGTAAAAGAATCGACCAAGCCTATATCAGAAGGGGTGGCGGTGATGAACTGTGTACAGAATCGGAATTGAGAGCCTTCATTCGGGATGCCAGTGATATTCCCTTCGATAGAAGTATTGAACAGGGAATCGATCCTCACAGTTTCATCAATTCCAATACCTTAAAGTGGTATAGAACGCTTTTGGATAACCGGCTCGCAGGCAAATATGCCCACCAGGGTGATCAGGACTTTCTACTGGAAATGGGACTGCTGTTGGAATATGATGGGAAGGTGTTCCCTACCAAAGCCGCCATCCTGCTTTTTGGAAAAGAACGCTATGTAAGGCAGATACTGCCCCGGCCTGTAGTGGACTATCAAAGAATAGACAGCCCCGAGGAGAACTGGGATGCGGATAAAAGGTGGCACGATCGGTTGGTGATAGAAACTAACCTCTTTGAGGCCTGGAGAATGCTCTATGACAAGTACTCCCTTATTGCTGATGTCCCCTTCTCTCTGGATGAGACAACCCTACAGCGTAAAGATGATTCATTGGATTATAGGTCTTTTCGGGAAGCGGCAGTTAATCTGCTGATTCATCAAGATTACGGCGATGTTTCCAGAAAAGCTGAAATCAAGATATTCAAGGATAAGACCATATTCTGGAATCCTGGCTCTGCCTATTCCAGTGTTGAAGCCCTGCTCGAATCCCGGCACCACCCGATCCGCAATCCTTTGATCGTTAGAATATTTCGGCAGATTGGGCTTTGTGAAGAAGCCGGAACCGGGATCAGGACCATCATGGAAGACTGCCGAAAGCTCGGCCTCTTCCCGGCTCAAATAACTAACGATAAATCCGATTTCAGCTTTTCTCTTTCTATACAAAAGCAGCAGATCATCTCCGAGCCTTTCAAAGATTTGCTTACAAGGCTGGATCTAAAGCTAAATCCAGAAGAAGCTGCCATCTTTTCTTACCTGGTTAGTTATCGGATGCTGAGCTTGCCGATTGCCAAAGCAATCACAGGAAAATCCAGCGATGTGACCCTGGCAATCATGGCTAAGCTTGAGGTAGCAAGACTGGCCAAGTCAACCGACCACAATCAAGCTTGGTCACTGTGCGAAAGCATTGAACAACAGATAAATAAACCAGGTAGTGACCAAGCTGGTGGCCAAGCTACTGGGCAAGTTACTGGGCAAGCTACTGGGCAAGCTCAAAACGACAAGAAACAAGGTATTTTACGGCTGATAGGTGAACTAACACAAGTGCAAATAGGTATAATTCGAACTTGCTCAGAACTTGTTAGCATGCAGGAAATCAAACAAAGCCAACATCTTGTTAGCAGGGACTTTCTGAGAGTAAGACATTTAAATCCGCTGCTTGATCAAGGTATTGTTCTGATGAAATATCCGGATAAACCTAAGCATCCCAAACAAAAGTATTATCTTAGCGACTATGGTAAAAAAGTGCTAGAAGCCATGCAAGGAGAGCATTGATGTCACAGCAAACCTCCATTGATCTGGATACCCAAGCCAAAGGTCCCGCCACCTGTCTGGGACAAGTATTTGCCAGCGAAGATGCCCGCAGAGAGTACTTCAGAAACCTTCTGAGGGAAAAACTGCAAGACCCGGAGTTCCGCAAGATAGAAGGCTTTCCCATCGGTGAGGATGACGATATCATTGCCCTTAGCGATCCTCCCTATTACACTGCCTGCCCCAATCCCTGGATCAATGACTTCATTGCAGAGTGGGAAAAGGAAAAGGGAGCCAGACCGGATGAATATCACCGGGAACCTTTTGCCGCAGATGTGAGCGAGGGTAAGAACGATCCCATCTACAATGCCCATTCCTACCACACCAAGGTACCCCACAAGGCGATCATGCGCTATATCCTGCATTACACAGAACCGGGAGATATAGTCTTCGATGGCTTCTGCGGGACAGGTATGACCGGTGTGGCTGCTCAACTCTGTGGTGACAGAAAAGTGGTTGAATCACTTGGCTATCAGGTAAAAGATGATGGCACAATTCTGGATGAAGAGGGTAAGCCTATCTCCAAGCTGGGAGCAAGGAAAGCCATTTTGAATGATCTCTCCCCTGCAGCTACTTTTATCGCTGCCAACTACAATTCTCCGGTTGATCTTGTGGAATTCGAAAGAGAAGCAAAACGCATCCTGGAAGAAGTGGAAGAGGAATGCGGCTGGATGTATGAGACACTACATACAGATGGGAAGACTAAAGGAAAGATCAATTACACAGTATGGAGTGATGTCTTTATCTGCCCGAATTGCTCTCAGGAAGTAATATTCTGGGATGTGGCGGTGGATAAAGATGCGGGCAAGGTAAGGGATGAATTTCCATGTAAGTTCTGTGGGTCAAAACTATCAAAGAGATCAATAGAAAGAGCATTCGAGACTGTATATGATCAAGAAATTATTCATGATGTTGATATAGATCCATCGATAACTGAAAGTGGAACAATCAGGCAGGCAAAACAGGTCCCTGTGCTCATAAGTTATTCAATCGGGACAAAACGATTTGTCAAGATACCTGTTCAAAGCGACCTAGATAAAATCACGAGAATCAATGAGCTAACTAACCCTTATAGGATACCCAATAGTGAACTTCCGTATGGATTCAATACAGAGCAACCCAAAGTATCTCACGGCTTTACCAATGTGCATCACTTTTATACGAAAAGAAATGCGTTTATACTCTCGGCAATAAAAGCAAGGTGTAGAATGCCTCAATCCCATTTTGTTCATCAAGCCATTAATGCTACCCTAGCATCCAAAATGGTTAGGTATAACATGGGTAATAGGGGTAATGGAATCCTAACTGGAACTCTATACGTATCTTCAATGATTGCAGAAACGAATCCGTTATGGGTATTTGAAAACAAGTATCGTGATATTGTAAAAGCTGTCGGCAGGCCGTTGTATAGCCAGATATCTACTGCTTCTGCTTCAAGTCTTTCAACAATTCCAAATAATGTTCTAGACTACATTTTTACTGATCCACCTTTTGGGGGAAACCTAATGTATTCGGAGTTGAATTACATCTGGGAAAGTTGGTTAAAAGTATTAACAAATAGTTCACCTGAGGCTATAGAAAACCAAGCACAGGATAAGACACTGTTTGATTACCAAACAATCATGACATCCTGTTTCAGAGAGTATTATAGAATAATCAAACCAGGCTGCTGGATGACTGTTGAGTTTCACAACGCAAAAAACAGTGTCTGGAACTCCATACAAGAAGCTCTACAAGTGGCAGGATTTGTAATAGCAGATGTTAGGACCCTTGATAAGCAGCAAGGTTCCTTTAAACAAGTAACAGCTTCCGCCGCAGTAAAACAAGACCTTATCATATCCTGTTACAAACCTAATGGAGGGATTGAAGAGAGGTTTAGCAAGCTATCTGGAACTGAAGAAGGAGTCTGGGATTTCGTTAGAACACATCTTAAGCAACTTCCAAAGCTTGTGATTGAGAAAGGTAAGATGCAAATCGTGGCAGAGCGGCAAAACTACCTCCTTTATGACCGCATGGTGGCTTTCTATCTGCAGCGAAATGCTTTGGTTCCTTTATCGTCTGCAGAATTCTATAGAGGTCTTGAAGAGCATTTCCCATCCAGGGACGGGATGTATTTCCTGCCGGAACAGGTGGTTGAATATGATAAGACCAAGATGAAGATTCCCGAACTTGCACAGATGGAGATCTTCATCACTGATGAAGTGTCAGCGATCCAGTGGTTACGGCAGTTGCTTAAAGACAAACCCCAGAGTTTCCAGGACATTCATCCCCAGTTCATGAGAGAGATAGCCGGCTGGAGTAAAATAGAAAGGCTACTTGATCTTAAAGAATTATTGGAATATAACTTCCTCAAATACGACAACGTAAGTGAGGTTCCCAGCCAGATTCACACCTATCTATCCACGAACTGGAAAGAATTGAGAAACCTGTCAAAGGATGATCCGGCACTCAAGGCCAAAGCTAAGGATCGTTGGTATGTACCAGATCCCAATAAACTGGCAGACCTAGAGCAGATGCGGGAAAAGGCATTGTTGAAAGAGTTCTGGACTTATCTGCCAAAAGACTACAAACCAAAGAAGCTAAACGACCTGCAGACTGAAATACCAGACTTGCCTAAAACAGGTACTGATGTGATTTCGGGGAAGCGATATAAAGTCATACGGGCAGAAGCCGTTCGAGCCGGGTTCAAATACTGCTGGCAGAATCGGGATTATGAGACAATTATTCTGGTGGCAAAGCGCATTCCCAGCACACTACTGGAAGAAGATCCCAAACTGCTGATGTATTACGATCAGGCCATTACCAGGACGCAGTAAAAGAGGGTATGGGGTGAAAAGCGAACAGGTCAAAACGAACGATTTATTGGTTAACGCCATAATCGAACGATTATGCGCATTATCATCTCAGATGGTAATCTTGTTCGATCACGATGGCTTGGCCGCCACCACGGCCTTTTTTGAGCGATTAGGGGGCAATGGATACGATGTCTATGACTACGCTGATAACCTGAGCTTGTATTTCTACCTCGAGAACAAGAGACAGGTTAGCCCGGGTGTTGAGAAATCCAAGGTATTGATCAGGATTTCTGCTGATCTGGCTGATAATGCTCAGTTGCCATATTCGGTACTGATAAACTCTGAAGCAATTCATTTAAGGCTGGACGACTACTTCGAAGGGATATCTGCCAAAGCGGTTAAGGAACTGCCCAGCCAGTATTACGATAAGCTGTTTGATCTACTCCGAGCGCAACCCCAGAATCTATCTTCATACAACGAGAGTATTGACTTTATAACCAGGCGGGTGTTTGGAATTGATATAACTGGGATTGGCACTGAGGTACAATACTGGGCTGTCCTGTTTAAAATGCATTATACAGATACAGAACTGCCTAAGTTTGTGGTGAGCAAACTGCTGAATGGTGGCACTGGATTGTTGGATAGCTATGATCTCGACCTTGATCAGGCTTTGAGAAGCAGGGAGTATTTCTATGCTTTTCTGCAAAAGGAATGGCAGCGATTCGTTGAAGAGCGGACAGGCCAAGAGAAGCATCTTATGATACTCCCATTTGATCATCCTGATCTGAAGATCTATACAGACAATTTCTTTGCTGAAGGATTGCTTCAGCGCATCTCATTGGATACGTCAGCAGCTCATGACTTGGGCTGGATGGCTTGTGGGATAACACATAAAGTATCCGATGAAGCTGATAAGATCGATAGCTTGATATCCAGCTTGCGAGCCCATCTGCCCGAAACCGACTGCTCCTACAAAGCATGGCAGAAGTATGTCAAAGACTATGCGGAGCTTTTATTCAAGCTGTTTTCATCAGATAGTTCAAAATTAACACTCGCTGCTCTGGATCTTATGGGCGAGGCTAATGTCAGGTTCAGGGACTGGATGCTGCGGCATTATGATTCCCTTGCCAGTTTGCCTTCCAGAGAGCCTGTAATGGTGCATCAGATAGCCAAGAGCATGGCTTTTCAAAGAGCAGAGAATGCTTCAACTAAAACTGCCTTGATCGTGATGGATGGCATGTCCTATGATCAATGGCTGTGCATCAAAGCAGAGCTCGAGCTCGGTGCATATAATCTTCATGAAGATGCGCTGTTTGCCTGGGCACCCACACTCACACCCATCTCTAGGCAATCTATCTTCAGCGCTTCTATCCCGTTCTATTTTGGGCAATCTCTGAACAGTACAGCCAAAGAAGCCGGCCATTGGAAACGGTTTTGGGAAGATAGTGGGCTTACATCACAATCTGTACACTATCTGCGCATGGATGGGATTGGTGACATTGCTTCAGAACTCGAGCAGCAGATTAACCTAAAGAGTGCATCAGTGATCGGAATAGTGCTTAATGTGATAGATGACATCATGCATGGCATGAACCTAGGTTCGGCTGGAATGCACAGCCAGATCAGGCACTGGGTAAAGCAAGGACATTTCAGTGCTTTTCTAAAGGTTTTGATCGATCAGGGATTTGAGGTTTGGATCACATCTGACCATGGTAACTTGGAATGTGAGGGGATTGGCAATATTCCTGATGGCGCATTATCAGAAACCAGGGCATCCAGAGTTAGGATTTATCAATCGGAAGACCTAAGGAACCAAGCAGCAATCAAGTCTGAGAATTCATTGGCCAGGACTCCTAAGGGGCTTCCGGGAGATATATATTGCCTGTTTGCTCCATACCAGGCTGCTTTTCATGCTGTAGGAAAAAGAATCGTAGCTCATGGAGGCATTTCGCTGGAAGAGATCATGGTGCCATTAGTGAAAATTAATAGGATGAATAAATGAATCAAAGCCGTTTTGATAAAGTCGGCATCAAACAGGTAATCCGGCTGGAATGGATGGATAGATGCCTCAGTCTGTTGCTGTCGGGTATGTCTGCAAGTGAGATTCGCAAGGATCTGATTGACTACCTGGCAGATAAAAAACAGAGTGGTGGTACAGGAGAGCGGGGAGATAAGACCTATACAATAGCAATTGGAATCCTGGCGGCTTGGTTCGATCCCTCACCTGAACTGGTAGACTTGCGTGATCAACTGCTTCTTAAGGCGAAGCAGTACTCTCAGGAGAACTGGTTACCACTGCACTGGGCATTGATGATCGCTGCATATCCATTCTGGTACAATGTAGCTATTCAAACTGGCAGAGTACTGGCTCTGCAAGAGAAAGTAACTCAGAAGCAGATCTTCGACCGCTTAGTTGAGCGGTATGGAGAACGCGCTACAGTCCTGAGAAATGCCAGATATGCAGTGAGGTCATTTGTTGCCTGGGGTGTGTTGGAGGATACCGAGATAAAAGGGCGTTATAAGAAAAGCGATCCTAGGGCAGTATCTGATCCGCAGATTATAGCTATACTCATCGAAGCTATGTTGATCTCAACTCCTGAGCATAAAGCGCCGTTACGATCATTACTTGCATCTCCTGCTCTTTTTCCCTTGTGTCTGGCAATGGATGTAGCTCAGCAGGCAATCGCTGAAAATCAAAGGCTTGTGAGTGAACAATTTGGAGATGGAGAGATTGTGGTAAGCTTGGCTTATATAAAATAGGATATTGTTATGGGCATTGTTTCAATATTGTTAAGCATATTTGCCAGCAGTGATTTCCGGGTGCTTAAGCCCAACACCCAATCAAGTAGATATGTTAATCTGTAGGTAAAATGGAGCATTCATGGATCAATTCGGATTGAATAGGGATAAGGCTGAACAGCTACTCAAACAGCGATTTGGCTTGGAAAGGTTCTACGATGAACAATGGGAGACAATCTCTCGTGTTCTTAGGGGGGAAAGACTGCTGTTGATAGAAAGAACAGGCTATGGGAAATCACTATGTTTCCAGTTTCCTGCCATGCTCTTTGATGGTTTGACCGTAGTATTCTCTCCCTTGATTGCGCTAATGCGAGACCAAGTAAACAAGCTACAAGCTCTTGGTATTGTGGCGAAGTGTATAAACAGCAATCAGAGCGATGAAGAAAACATGAATGTGATTTCAGAGGCAAAGCAAGGATCAGTAAAAATACTGTACATTGCTCCGGAACGGCAAGAAAATATGACTTGGCTTGAAGAAGTACGTCACATGAAACTATCCATGGTAGTTGTTGATGAAGCGCACTGCATCTCAGTCTGGGGTCATGATTTTCGCCCAGCTTACAGACGCATTATTAACCTTGTAAACTTGCTACCCAAAGGCTTGCCGGTATTAGCAACTACGGCGACAGCAACAAAACGAGTTGAACATGACGTAGCATCTCAGATTACGGGTGAGTTGAAGGTTATCAGGGGTAACCTGCTACGTGAGAATTTCAAATTGTATGTGGTTAATGTGCAGTCAGATGATGATAAATTGATTTGGCTGGCTCAGAACATCACCAAGTTGGATGGTACGGGAATTATCTATACCGGAACGGTAGTTGAAACCGAGTTGATAAGTAAATGGTTTGAATTCTTGAAAATACCTGCCCGATCGTATAATAGCAGGCTGGATGCAGATACTAGAAAAGAAGTGGAATCAGGTTTGCTAAACAATGAGTGGAAATGTGTGATCTCAACAAATGCTCTCGGTATGGGAATAGACAAACCGGATCTTAGATTTATCATCCACACACAATTTCCTCAATCTCCAGTTCACTATTATCAGGAGATTGGTCGAGCAGGCAGAGATGGGTTACAAACTCTAATAGTTCTTCTATACAATCCTGAAGACAGAGATCTTCCGGAAGCATTCATCGAGGGTGCTAAACCATCGACAGCCAAGTACCAGAGAGTAATCGCCGCCATACAAAATGAAATGCTTGGCGAGAAAGAACTGATGAAAAGAACTAACCTTGGCCAGACTCAGATACGTGTTATTCGAGCTGATCTGATCGACCAGGGAATCATCAGAGAAGTGTATATAGGAAAGTCAAAGAAATATGAGTTCATCCCAAATTCAAAGCCATTTGATCCTAGCTTTTACGATCAGGTTCGTGAGGCAAAGACCAAGGAACTGAATGCCATGATCGAATATGCAGAGACATCCCAACCACGCATGTCATACTTATGCGAATACTTGGGAGACATAAACGATAGGGATTTCAATAATTGCGATAACACAGGATTGGCAAAACAGCACGTTAGATCAAACCCTGAGTGGATCGAGAAATTAAACCAATTCCGCTTAAGCTACTTCCCAGAACTTCAAGTAGAAACTGAAAAAACCAAGCTCATCGATGGAGTTGCAGGATCATATTATGGTGTATCGAACGTCGGAGCTGCCATACATAGGTGTAAATACGAAAATGGTGGTGATTTTCCGGATTTCCTAATCACACTCATGCTAAAAGCTTATTACTCCAAATTCCGCAACGAGAAATTCGACCTAATTCTATATGTTCCACCCACTGTGTCAGGTGACTTGGTTCGACATTTAGCGGAGAGAATATCAAACGCATTGAAAATTCCTATCTTGCACGATTTAGTAAAAACTCGGCTTATCCAGGAGCAAAAGATCTATGAAAATCACTACCTCAAGTCAGATAATGTTGCTGGAGCGTTTTCACTTTCAGATTCGCAACAAGTATCGGGTAAAAAGATCTTGTTGATTGATGATATCTTTGATAGTGGAGCCACAATAAAAGAAATTGGCAAGTACTTAACCCAGCTCGGTGCTATGGTTATAGCGCCACTAGTTTTGGCAAAAACTGTTGGTGGGGATAAATTATGAAACACCTAAAAAACACAAGGTATTAACACTATGCAACACGCAGCCTACTGGATCACGATATCACACTTGAAAAGATGGACAAATGCACAGATAAACGAACTGATCAAACAAATCTACCATGACAATGGATCGGATCTGCAGGAGTTCTTTTCCCTTGATCATGAAGGATGGAAAAACAGCTATTCTATTGACGAAATGCGAATATCATCTTTACACGAAGCTAAAGATCAGATAGCCAATAACGCATTCTTGGCTGAGAGTCTTTATAATCAAGGTTTTGAACTTATTCCACTTAACTCACCTGATTATTCTCCAACCTTGAAAGACAATCTAAAACTCACATACTCCCCTCCCTTACTCTACATCAAAGGCAACAAACAGCTTCTTGTTGAGGATTCAATTGCGATTGTTGGATCTCGTAATGCTAGTTCAAGAGGATTGAAGTTTACGGATACCATAGCTAAAAATGCCAGTGAAGACTATAAAGTTATAGTTAGCGGCTTTGCAAAGGGCATAGACAAAGCAGCTCTCGATTCTGCTTTAAAGTATCAGGGACATAGCATTATTGTTCTTCCCCAGGGAGTTATGACATTTGGATCAGGATACAAGACATACTATAAACAAATCATAGATGGAGACGTGCTAGTATTAAGCACTTTTCATCCTAAAGCTCCCTGGAAAGTCGAATTAGCTATGGCAAGAAATCCGATAATCTATGGCCTCGCCAAAGAGATATACGTTGCGGATTCTTCCAACTCTGGAGGTACCTGGTCCGGAGTTAAGGATGGGCTTCGTAAAGGGCGCATCATTTTCGTTCGAAGAAATTCTGATGATGAGACCAGTGCAAACAACCTTCTGATTAATCTGGGAGGAATTGCAGTTGATGAAAATGGCAAGCCAGAAAGTCAAGAATCTCCAGCAGAGAAGGGTATGACCCCAACAAATAAACAGGATGATCTTCCTGGTAGAATCATAGACTTGCTGACAAATGCCACCCTAACAGTAAAAGAGATTTGTGATAAACTTGAGATTGATATGTCTCCGAAAAGCATGGCGGCTATTCTTGGCCAGATGGATCAATTGGAGAAAGTCAAAATCGGACGATCATTCAAGTATCGAGTAAGACAACAAGAGATATTTGATCTGCATTAACTATGATAGCGATTGAATTTATGCATACTATCAATCATATTGAGATTACGCAAGTTATAATTCTTTAACAAAGGTAATGATATAACTACAATATTTTGTTTTGATAGGGGGAATGAGTGCTTGATAACACCGCAATAATAAGAGAACTTACTGTGTTTCTGTCGAGAGTGTTGCAATGTATAAGTAAAACTTGGTGGCAAGACATGGTTCTTACCGTGTTGAATCCAAGACAAAAGGATAACATCCTAAAATCAAAAGATACAACACTTGATAACCTCGACCTTGCTGCACTACTTAGGATATTTGATCAAAACTGGTTTCGCATCTCAGCGCATATGAACTATGAATCGGAGCAAAGGCATTACTTGAAAGAGATGATATCTATCAGAAATCGGTGGGCGCACCGAAGTAGCAATCCAGTCAGCGATGATGATCTATATCGAGATCTTGATACAACGCAAAGATTCCTAAAGATGATCGATGCGGATAGCAAACTCATCGATGATATCCAGCAACGAAAGCAGGAAGTTATCAAGGGAAGCGCTCAAGAGAGTTTTCAATCAGCAGATAAAGAACCGTCAGAGGGGTTTCATCAAGGCCAGATCGTGCGATTGAAATCCTCCCCGGAAAAGCATTATGCTGTTGTTAGTATTCTTAGCAGTGAGCCTGAGAATAGGATCGATGTTTTCGGTGAGGGTGGGCCTCAAAGCTTTTATGAATCTCAGTTAGAGGCAATTTCCCAACGAGTTTTACACTACATGACCCTGGATGAGTTTAACGCAGCAATTTCTTCCCTTCAAATAAGACAACCTAACCACTCTACTCTTTATTCTCTGAACTCTGCCAGGATCGATTTCATACCTTACCAATTCAGGCCTGTATTGAAGTTCATTAGGTCGGATCGCCCCAGGCTCTTGATTGCTGACAGTGTTGGCGTAGGAAAAACCATAGAAGCTGGCTTGATCCTCAAAGAACTACAGGCGAGAAGAGAGCTTAAATCGGTATTGATTATCTGTCCCAGGCCTCTGGTGGCAGAGAAGAAGTGGCTTACAGAGATGAAAAGATTCGATGAGATATTTCGGCAGTTAGACGGAAAACAACTGAGGCTTTGTATTGATGAATGTGACTTGGAAGGTGAATGGCCTCAAGAGTACAGAAGATCAATCATCCCATATTCATTGTTTGATGAAACTCTGCTTCACGGAGAAAACAAGCGAGGTAAAAAGAGACTTGGCCTGTTAGATTTAGACCCCCCTCCACACTTTGATCTGATCATTGTCGATGAAGCGCACCATATCAGGAACACCACTACGTATGCAAATCATATAGTAAGCTACCTGTGCAATAATGCTGATGCGGTGGTTTTTCTAACAGCTACACCGGTTCAGACAAAGAGCGAAGACCTCTTTGTTTTGTTGAACACTCTTCGTCCTGATCTGATTATTGATCGTAACAGCTATCAAACAATGATGGAGCCCAATCAATTCATCACAAGGGCTGTGAAATGCATAAGACAAAACAAGACTGGCTGGCAGGAGCGAGCAACTGAAGCCTTAGTTCAGATCGTGACGACCGAGTGGGGACGCTTGATTGCCCAGAATAATCCCTTGTATAAGTCAGTCCTTGAGGGATTGAATGAATATCCTATGACAAACGAGCAAAGGGTTAGGTTGATATCTCAAGTAGAGGATTTACATACATTATCAGGTGTTATTAACAGAACCAGAAGAAGGGATATTGGTAACCTGGTTATCCGAAAGCCAGAAACAGTGATGGTCAGTTTTACTCTAGAACAGGCTTTGATCCACGACGAAATGCTAAACATACAGCGGAGAATACTGGAACAAACGAGTGGTAATGTATCCATCAATTTCCTAATGTCTACCATTCGCAGACAGGCAGCAAGTTGCATTTTTGGTCTGTTGCCATTGTTGAAGGATATCCTGAATCGTAGACTGGATGAAGCACTATGGGATGATCTATTCGATTTTGTTCCTGATGTTGAAGCAATTCATAGTATAAAAGCCGATGTTAATGCGCTACTAGATCTGGCTTCGCAAGTATCGGGTAATGATCCTAAGCTTGATGCTTTGTTGGGAGTACTCAATGAGAAGCAATCCCTCTCCAATAGCAAAGTTATGGTGTTTAGTAGTTTCATCCATACGCTTAACTACCTCCATAAACACCTACTAAGTGCAGGAATTCGGGTAGGTTTTATTTATGGTGATGTAGATGATGAAGACCGTCTTGATCTACGCAGAAGATTCCAACTACCTAAAGAAGAAACAGACAGCCTGGATGTTATGTTATTCTCAGAAGTAGGTTGTGAGGGACTCGACTACCAGTTCTGTGATACAATGGTCAATTATGATCTCCCATGGAATCCCATGAGGATAGAGCAGAGAATTGGTCGCATAGATCGTAAGGGGCAGATGAGCGAGAAAGTGCTGATTTATAACATGGTAACTGAGGGAACTATAGACAAAGACATATATGATAGATGCTTTGAAAGGATCGGAATCTTTGAACATTCAATTGGTGACTCAGAGGAGATTTTAGGAGAATTGGCTATAAAAATCAAGAATATTGCTGAAAACCTTAATCTGACTGATGAGGAAAGGAAACTCAAGCTTCAACAGCTTGCAGACAACCAAGTGCGCAAGATACAGGAAGAAGAGAAGCTGGAACAGCAACAATACGAGCTGTTTGGTATCGAGGTTCCCACAAAACAAACTGAAAAAGAGATTATGTCAGCAAGTAGTTATTGGCTTTCCCCCAGGATGTTGGAGCATCTGATCGAGTCATACCTGAATCAAAGACTTAGCACAGAGCAGAAATACATCCTTGGAGATAAAGATCCAAGAACTCTCCGTTTATCACAGGAAGCCAGGAGTTTAATACTTACCGACCTTAAGTCACTAAAACTGAATCCAAATACAACGGTAAGAGCTTGGGAAAAATGGCTCAAGGAGGCTAATCCCCATCTGAGCATTACATTTAATACCGAGTATGCGAGTGAAGATACTAAGGTGATTTTAATAAACGCTATGCATCTCCTCGTGAAGCAAGCTGCGCACCATATTGATAGCATTGAGTTTGCCTATACGGAACTACAAGTCACTGATGCAGATATCCCCTCTGGAGATTATGACTTTGTGATTTACAGATGGGAAACTCGAGGTATCAGAAACGACCTTTCTCTAATGCCAATTTGCTCAGATCCAAGAGTGGGCTCACATCTGATTAATCTGATTGAAAGAGCTACTGACAGCCAGATTGACTCGGAACCTAAGCTGAACCATTGGGATCATCTTGAATCCCGACATTATGAACTTTGGAGAGAAGAAAAGCACAAGCACATTGATCGAACCAAAGAGCTAGCCGAGTATAAAAAGCAAAGCTTGAAAACCAGTCATCAAGCATTAGTAGCATCAATTTCAGATAGAATGGAGCAAGTATCCGATGAGAAGATCTTGCGTATGTATCGGGCGCAATTGGCATCATTGGAGGCTGCATTCGCTAGGAATATTCAAGACCTGGACATTGCAGTGGAGAAGGCAGATATTGTAACCACTCCTGTAATGTATGGCATAATCAGAGTCACCAAGGAGGTATTGTAGGTGAGTAAGCAGTATGAACATATCAGTAGAATAAGAAAGGAAAAGTACTGGTTGGATGAATCCAACCGCAGAGGTGAACAGAACCCCCTATTAAAAGATCTTCAGCAGTCTATTGATAAGCTTTCACGTGATTTGTACAGGAAAGACAGTCATTTCCTGTTAGAGCTAATCCAAAATGCCGAAGACAATGACTATATTTGTGATAATCCAACTCTAAGTTTTACATTGGTTAAGGCAGATCCAACTCATTCAAACGGTTCTGATGGCGCCTTAGTAATATCTAACAACGAAATTGGCTTTTCTGAAGCTAATATGGAAGCAATGTGCAGTATAGGCTCTTCATTCAAAGAAAAGCTGAAAGGATATATAGGAGAAAAGGGTATCGGTTTTAAGTCCGTATTCAAGATTACACAATCACCTTACATTTACTCTAATGGCTACCAGGTACGATTCCAAGACAAGATTAAGGAACTTGGCTTAGGGTATATTGTCCCAGAATGGATAGAGAGTGTTCCGGGAGTAGCTGACCAAGAGCAAACTACGATAATACTACCATTAAACAACGATAAAGTTGGATTTTCTGATGTCAGTAGAATGATGAGAGAGTTTACACCTGAGACTATTTTATTTCTAAGTAAGATACGTCAACTTAGGCTTTCTGTCGAGGGTGAGTACGATATCTCCATATCTAAATCAGTCGATAACGAATATGTGGTCAGCCTCACTATATCAACGTCTATAGGTGGGCAAACCTCAGTTATCCATAAAGAACATCTATTGTATACCAAAAACTTCTCGAGACCTGCCGACTTACTTGTAGATGGCAGGGAAGAAGTATTGGATAGGGATGTTTCGATATCCTTTCCTATTGGCAGCACTGCGAATGATGGTGCTATTTATGCTTATTTACCTGTAATAGAGAACACGGGAATGCCATTTATCATCAATGCTGATTTCTTAGTACCTGGTTCTAGGGATATGATTTATGAAGATAGTGAGTGGAATGAGTGGCTGTTAAAGCAAATCCCTGAGTTGTTTGTTGAAGCATTCACTCGGTTCATAAAGATCTCAAAATACCGTTATGAGCTCTATCGTCATATACCGATAGAATCAAAGCTTAAAGCTACTTACTTTGAGCCGATAATTGAACCCATAATCAATAGCCTATCAATGCTCCCGATAATACCAACAGTCCCCAATGGCAAGTTTGTAATACCTTCAGAAGCAAAATCATCTCGGGACTTTAGAAAAGCGATTTCAGGACTCAAGCTCCCGTGTTCATTGAAGGGAAGATTAGTTACAGAAGAGCTTCAAAGTGTGATTTCGAGCGATGTTGCACAATCTTTAGGTATACTTCGTTTAAACAATAGAGATGAGATAGCTTGTCTCAAAGATGAAACCTGGATTAGAGATATAGGATATGGTGGGTTGATCAATCTTTTTAGATATTTATCTTCGCGGAGGAAAAACTATGCAGTAGACGAACTGAGAAAATGTAAAATACTTCCTATTCGGGATAAGAAAAAAAACATCTTATCTTGTGTTGCAATTCAACCGATATACTTCGAAGCGGCTAAGCAAGATATTGAGGTACTCAAGGGAAAGCCAAGTTGTATTAAAGCACCAGTACGATTCTTGGATAGGCAGTTTTATGAATTGATCAAAAACGACGAAGAGCTCATGGAGTGGCTGACTGAGGTGTTGTTCGTGTATCAGTTCAGCTTGGAGAACTATGCATACGACACGACTGAGTGGTTCAAAACCAATCATAATGACTTAGATGAAGAGCAATTTGTAGTTACCTCTAACTATATTCTTGATCATAGCAGTAGCGACACACAATTAGTTGATTTCCCAATTCTCCTCAGCGATCATCAGCGCATGTTGTTCTCAAATAGTAAATCTTTGGGTAAGGAGTTGGTTACTCCGGCAGGCATGAATCCCGATTCTGGGTGGCAACTGATCTTCTCAAGCCAAGATGATCGCAAGCACTTTCTAATCCTATCTGATCTTTACATCAGGGATAATGAAAAAGTACCCAAGATAGTTTCTTTCACAAAAGCGACCAGGAATCCACCTTTGTTCAGGTCGACTTTATATCCCATGCAAGATGGCTGGAATAGCTGGAGGAATAGCAACAACTACTCAGATATTGAGAAAGAAATCCTAGATGAGGCTTATCAACGATCTGCTGTGAGTAGAGAGCGTGACATTTACATTTCAAGGGTCGCAAAACCATCTGGATTGATTAACAGTTTATCAGAGAAGGCTTCTTTTGCATTGATAAGATGGCTAAATGGAAGATACAAAAACTCTTATCGCTCATCACTACTGAAAGACTTAATGACAGAGATTGGGTGGTACAATTATGGCCAATACTCACGGCAAGTCGATTCCGAGATTTCTAGTTATCTTCATAATGAAGCATGGCTACCAACCACAAAGGGTCTGCAGAAACCCTCACATGTATTCAAGAAAAATTCTGGAGCTTATGACATCCTGGGAGACACTGTCCCCTTTTTTGAGCATGATTTGAATGAGGTTGTATCGGATTTCTTGGGAATAAGAGTATACCTATCTAATGATGAGTTAATATCATACCTATTGGAATTAGCAACCAGTAATGAGGGAAGCATTCAGATGGCTGAGAGAATTTACTCGGCTTTGAACTCACGTGTGATAGAAAGAAAGGCTAAGGATCAAGTGATAGCATCTGATTGCATAGCTGTACCTAAAAATGGCAGTGTTATATGGGTGTCTCCGAAAGTGTGCATTTGGAGAGATCGAAGCGATCTATTCGAAAATGAGTTTCATTTCTTATCAAACCTGTACCCCAAACTTAAAGATTTCTTTGTTGATGTCCTTGAAGTAGCTTCGGATATTGGTGATGAACAATTCTGCGAGTTGTGGTTGGATATTCAGAAAAGAGAAGTTACAGATTTTAAGGAGACCGAAGACAAGCTTAGTATGTTATTCTACAGGTTAAAACCACTTTTCGATTCATCGGAGACAAATTCTAAAGAATGGTGGCAGAGATATCTATCACAAGCAATGCTGTGGTCAGGTAGCAAGAAATTCCTCCAAGTCTCTCAAGTTTACATTCCTGATGATGGCATTCTAAAGGATGTGTTTAAGAAGGAACGGGTGAACTATCTTTGGTATCCGAAAGGGAGTAGTTACAGCCAGTGGGAATCGCTACATTCAGCTTTTCAAGTAAGATCATTAAAAAAATCTGTATCGATTTCTTTGAGAAATGTTGGGGAGAATTCACATGTAAATCCTCCAGTTTATATTACCAGTTCGGCTAAGACGTTAATTTTAATATGGCTTTGGGAAAAGAGAAGAGATCGTTTTAGATCGCTCACCGACAATGGGATCATTCCCGCGTTAATAGTAACACTTGAGTATAAAACCAATAAACTCGTGATTGACTATACTCTTGATGATATCTCTGTAGAGGGCACAAGAGATTGTTTTATTGACCTGAGCTGCGCGAAATTGCACTATACTCAAACTGCGGGTAAAACTACAATTGCTGCTGAGATAAGTAGGATACTAACTGAGGATAACTATGATGAGCACTTGGAATTATGGATTAAAGGGGCTTTAAGTGCTAAAGAGGAAGATTTAGGGGCAGAACTCAAGAAAAACAATTGGCAGATTCCAGATGATTTATTGCAGTTACTTAATGAATATGTAGCCTCCTCAGATAATAATGATAATGATGAATCATTAAATGAAGATCATACAGGAAACCAACCAGAAGAAGACTTTGAAGAGGTTGCGTATTTTCACGCTGGCGAGTCCGAAGGAATGAATGGGGCGTATAATGAGGGATCTAGTGGAAGTAATGGCTCTTCTTCACAGGATTCCGCTCAGCAACAACAGAAGAAACGGGGATCGGATATTGGAGGCGCATCAGGTAAAAACTCAGGGCAGGGGGCAAAGACTAAATCAAGATCAAATGAAGAATATGGCTTTGAAGAGGATAATGAAGAACAGGATTCTGAAGAGGAGGCAAACCATGAGCCATGTTTCGAAGATGAGATGTTCTCTAGCTTCAATACTAAGGACAAACCAATCAATGATAACGAAGAGTGGAATGAAGATGTTGGTAGAAGCAACAATCCAAATAGCCGTTACGAAAGAGAATACGATAAAGCACGTGATACAAGTGATAACGGCCGTGCTCAAAAGGATAGATACAGAGAAGTTAGAAGAAGAATACTTGATGGACCCGATCCGCTTGTGAGAGAATCGCTTTATAGATGGTATGCGGGAAAGTGCCAGATTTGTGGATCAACGTTTTATCAGAAGAACGGAAAACCATTCTTTGTCTCCCATTTCCTGGTTCCCAGAAGGGTTTCCGATAGTGCAGATATGACAGGTAATTCAATATGCTTGTGTGCCGATCACTTTGCCCAAATGGTCTATGGTAGAATAAAAAGCCCTGATGTATTAAAACAACTTGAGAGCATTGATCCAGAAAATGAAAGCTTTGAATTAGACCTTGAGATTAATGGTGAGAATTTAACCATTAGTTATAACCAGCAACATTCCATAGCTCTTAAGGCATTTTATGAGGCGACAAAAAAAGAGTCGGATTAGCCTAAGAGGCATTATGTAACTTGCTTACTCACTCATAGTATCATTCAAGTAACCTATAGCACCCAATCCTATTCAAACTCCTGAGTTGACCCAGAATACCTTTCTGGACTTTTCTGCCGATTTTGGGCACGTTTTGGCGGGAAAAAACCACATATATGAAGCCTCTCAGATCAACCACTTCAATCGATGCCAGAGCCTCCAGATATATATAGACCCACTGTCTGGATTTGCCGATGGCTTGAGCGATCTCTCGAATGGACTTGAATCTTCCCTGTTCCAGTATGTCCAGTAGCCTGTGGGCATCTGCTAAGCTGAAAGTCCAGCCCTTGTAGTGCTGATAGCCGATCCTGGCTTGGTAGCGGTTGGCTCGGACGTAGATTGGAGGACTATCTTCTATCTGCTTGATCGCTTGACTTTGGAGTAGTTCGGGAAGTAGCGTTTCTATTGCTTCTCTGCTTACACTGGTCAGTTTGGCTATCAGTTCTGCATTGAAAGGGCGATCATACTGATTGACGAAGTTGAGGATCAGTTCTTTATCCGTCATGATTGCCTCAATCATTCAGATCGGCTTGGGATACTATTTCCAGGTTCTTGTATCTGCCGATTTCTTCCACTGAGCGGATAAGCTTCATGGCTTTGCGGACATTGCCGCAGGAGTGGAAGTGGACATAGTCGACTATGTCAGGATGGAACTTGATCTCCAGGATCTCATTGCATAACTGTGCGATGTCCTTCTTGGGAAGGTCTTGAAACTCATAGAAGAAGTTACATCTGTCGAAGTAGTACTCGTTGATTTGATTGAGTTTGTCCTTGGCATTCTGCATCCCGACCAGGATGACAATCGCTGTGGTCACATCCACGATATCCCTGATTGCCCCTAAGAGCTGGGGATGACGGAAGGCGTAGTCTATCTCATCTACCACGATGATCGTATCCTTGTGATCCTCCAGAACCGTTATACACATCATGAAGAGGTCGTTAGCTGTTCCGTAGGGGATGTATTCTCCCATGCCAAATCTCTTGTACATGGCTAAGAGCAGCTTGGAGGCAAAGGCCTTGGGGGTGGTAGTTGCCTCCAGTCGGAGATAGAGATAACCCTGACTGAAGGCTATCCGGCTGGCATAGGTAGTCTTTCCCAAGCCTGGTCTGCCATACAGCAAGCCAAGTCCTACCATCTCCAGCTTGGGTCGTGTTAGCAGGTATTCGATGCATTTGTCTGCGGCTATCACGTTCTGAGTTCTGACAAGTGTTCCCTGTTTCATTGTTACCTCCTAATTTATCCCGATGCGTTTGAGGAGTTCCGCTCTGGAGAGATGTGCGAATGGTGACTGCCCATTATTGGTCTCATCCTGTGCTTGCTCATCATTAGGCAATTCTGCTGGGTTGATGATCGTTTGCGCTGGATCATTATCTTCACCTTCAATACTTGCTCCATCCGTCGTCGTTGCGGCTGTTCCAGCTTGCTCTGAAGCTTCTTGTTCTGCCTGAGCTCTTTGTTGAGCTTTGTAGTACTCTCTAGCCGTTGGACTGAAGCCTATCGCAAACTCCAATGCTGGTTTATCGTCACCTGATTGGTACTCAAGTCCGATGCGGTCGAATGATTCTTTGATTTCCTTGAGGATGATCCTATCCCTCTCCTGCTCTGCCAGTCTCTCTTTATCCATGGGATCAAGCTGTTCCCGCTCTTCCGGACTCAGCATATCAGGATGTTTCGGCAGTCTCATCATCATCTTTTTGGTCATCTCCTCGATGATCTCATCACTATCCTTGGGAGGTGCTTCCAACATGGGAGGACTGCTGAAGAGCGCTCTGGCACCTTGATCCTCAAGCTTCTCCTGCTTGGCATGGGAGTTCTTGAGCAGGGCATCAACTGCTTTCTGCGAGTTCACCACCCACTTCTTGGCACTGCGTTCTTTCTCTCTCCTCAGGCCCTTGATCTCTTTGTATTCTTTATTGAGTTCCTTATGCGAGACTGCCTGATCCATCGAGACTTCAATGAAGGGATGCTGTGTCTTACGGAGGGCTGCCTGGCAGATGAACACGTCGTTCTTGTCATAGACTACGATCCACCTGGCGTCGCTGTAGTCGAACCTGATGATACAAGGCTGACCTACATGATTCACCAGTTCCCGGTGCCAGTAGACCTTCTTATCGAGTCTGATGCCCTCAGCTCTGATATTCTTGCGCTCCATAGCCATCATCAGGAAGTTCAGTCTTGATATCTCTATCTGGCGACTCTCAGCTATCCTGGCAGCACTGAAGACTTCATAAGGAGTGCGTCTATTGAGGGAGGTATGCGGTGTCTCGCCATAGCAGAATCTAACGTAGAAGGCGATCATCTGCATCGTCTCTTCAATGGTAGGTGGCTTCCCGGCATAGAGCTTCTTAGCCCAGACCTCGTTTCGATGCAGGACTGAGGGCTTATCATCAATCGAGGCTCCCCTGAAGGTGGTGATAAACCGCTCAAACTGCTCCTGGAAGGTCTTGAAGAAGCGTTCGATGATCTTAGCCTTGGCATTGTAGCTCTCCGCGAACCTCACTCCAATATTGAGCCGGGGGAAGATACCGCCCAATTCCTTATTCAGATCGTGTTCTTCCCATTTCTCATGAAAGAGCTTAGCCCGGAAGGCTTTGCCATTATCCAGATAGACATACTTTGGCAGCACTGCCATGGTACCGCTATTGTTATCAGCAATCTGAGCGCAGTTGATAAAGCCGTTGCGGAAGGCAGTGAGGATATGCTGGCTATCTTCGGTAAAGGCGAGTGAGGCTCCCACCGGGTACCTGCTAGCCCAGTCCATCACCATGATCATGGTCATGCGTTGGGCTCTCCCAGTCTGAGGATTGAGGATATCGAAGGAGAGGGTATGTCCATCCGCCACCCAGACCTGTCCTACCTGCAGAGTGCTATCATCTCTCATAATGCTCTTGATGACATTCTCTGAGACAAACTTGCTCCCATCTCTTGACTGATGCCACTCTGCCGGATGCCGGGCTGCCCATTCCATGCACCAGCGTCTGAGTGTCCGTTCATTGGTCTGGGATTCAATGACTCCGTTTCTGCTCATCTGCTTGAGATTGGTGATGGCAGAGCCGATCTTGATGCGATTGGGATTGAGCAACAGGTGCAGCAGGTATTGCTGTTCCTGATAGCTGATCTTGCGTTCTTTATACTTGCCCTTGCTTTTGTGAATCAAGGCATACATATCCAGATTGGTCTCATGGTAGACTCGCAGCCATTCCCGTAGCGCTCTCTCTTTACGTGGACCTTTGAGGTTATACAGCTCCGGAATCAGTCTCTTGCCGTTATAGTCACTGGTGATCCGTTTCCATGCCAATACCTTGGACTCTGCTCCATAGAGTCTGCGAATCACTTCCTGGCAGAACCTGCCATAGAGTTGAGCCTCATCTTTGTATAGCAGCCTTTCCTCTTCCACCGGAGTAAGATCGAGAAAGTCACTGGAGAAGTCTATCACCACACCATTATCTCTGGCTTCATGGATCAGTTCGAGCTTACGTTCGAACTCCATATAGTCATCATAGGTCTCATAAACAGTCTCGGACTCCAGATTATCTTCTGAGGTGTCAGCTTTGGCATTGTACTGTTGGCTGTAGGCGAGCATGAAGCTGTTATCGGAGTTATCATTGCTAGCATTACTAACATTGCCTGCTTTACCCAAGCCGGCCTTCACCTGCGGAAGCACTATGCATCTGCCCCCATCCTTGATCTGCAGCTTCAGTCCCTGGCTTTCCATCAATTCTTGCAGTTCGTTCAGCTTGTTGCGGTATTCTCTCAGGAACTCCTCAGTCGGTCTGCCACTATATGGAAACATCTGAACCTCCCGATTTATCGCTTGCGTTAGTAGCAAGGTCGTTGCCGTTCTCGTAGTATACTAAGAATACACTGGGGTAGCTGTGTACGCCCAGTTCGATCAGTTCCTCGAAGTAGAGCTCCGGTTTACGTAGGCTGTCTCTGAATCTGTCATACTCAGCCTGGATGATCTCTTCCGTAGCCAGTACAAAGGTCTTGATCGTGGCACCGTTCTTGGTTGGTATCTGATGCTTGAGCGCTGTCAGCTTCCCGGCATCGACCATCCTTCTGATTGTCTTCAGGTTCTTGTTCATCAACAAGGCCACCCTGTCTAGGGGTAACCAGATTAAATCGACTTGAATGTCCATGTCCAAATCCTTCAAAAACTGCGACCCACTTGGACATTTCAGTCTGAAATCCAGAAAAATGCGGTCAAGCGCTTGGACATTTTGGCCTCTCATCATAGTTATCAATGAGTTAAGCCTCATGCCCACCCCCGCTTGGACAGGGGTACCCGCTTGGACATTGCCCTGATTTGCCCGTTTCTGCACTTCCGATTGGCTGCGTTTCTTGGTAGTCATGCTACACCTCTCTTATGTATTAGTAGGGTGCTAACAACCACAAGCGCAGAACCTTGGGAAGTCCTTTCTGCGAGTTTGCCAGCTTTCTTACGCATTATCCGGCAATACTTTATCATCCACCTGGGTCACAATATGTACTTTAGTATTGACTCCAAACTACCCTGCAGCAGAATGGCATCAGAAACCAATCTTGCAGCCATAAGGATATAGTCAATGGCAAAGTTTCTGTATGGAGTTTACAATGAACAAACCGACTATTGGACAACGCCTTAGCTTGGTGATCAAGGCGATGCGACTCAAGGATTACCAGTTTGCCAAGAAATACGGCATCTCCCGTGCCTCACTATCAAGGTACAAACTGAACGAGAGATATCCCGATCCTGAGTTCCTGGAAGCTCTCTCCAGAGATCAGATCAACCTCCACTGGCTCTTTACCGGTAACGGTTCCATGTATGCCAAGGATGAGTTCCAGGAGCTTATCCAGTCGAATCAAACACCAATAAGCTCATCCAATACGGATAAACCAAATCCCACCATTATCTCTCCAATCCTGCAGCCAATCATTCATCAGGACTTCGATCCCAACCGATCTATTACCTTTCCCATCGTGGGTGAAATAGCTGCCGGACCTCCAATGGAGATCAGAGACGAGTGGAGTCAGATGGGTCAGATCCAGTTACCGATCTCATTCCTGCCCGGCAACCCCAAGCAATTTACTGTCTTTCAAGTAAATGGACAGAGCATGGAGCCTGTGATCCAGCATCAGGACATCGTGGTCATTAAGAGCGATCTGAGTTGGGAAAATGCGGATGGAGAAATTGCAGTTGTAAGGACTGACGATGGCCTCACCATCAAGAAGGTGCAGATCGACCACCACAGGCAACAGATTATCCTCCAACCATTTAATATAGACTACCCGGTTCTGGTTTTAGACTCAGATTGGAATTACGGAGCTTTCCTGATCGGCACA